>UEXL01000175.1_pt1 | contig 25592 bp, 35 predicted proteins | sample 1796671 | NCBI WGS metagenome assembly UEXL01 (sample SAMEA4772471, study PRJEB27181) | metagenome | reverse complement strand
TTTGCCTACTCTTGACCATTGAATCTTTAAATATGCCACTGGGCGGATTAGCTCGGGACCCAAAGTCCTTTGCTTTTGTAATTAAAGAGAACACTCTCCTTAAAGACTGTGCCGCGTTCTTTGAATCAAACGCCTCTCCTATAACCACCGTGGGAGAAACGCCACTCATAAGCTGACCTAGTTGCGTTTGTTGTTTTTTTAATTTTTCTAAACGAGGTTTTCTGTGCTTTGCAAACTCTAAAGAACGTTGAAAAGTAACCGCGTTTTGAGCGTCTAATTTAAGTTGCGGAAAAATTTCCATTAACTCTGGGTTGTTATCCACCCATTGCTGTAGCCTTGCCTCGTCTACAACATATTCCAACTTTCCTGTTTTTTTATTAAAAACCTGCTTGTAAGTTTTTTGTACGTCTGTCTTTCTACGGTAGCTTTCCGCTAAATTACTGACCGTGGTAAAAACAGAATCTACGCCCTCCGTTTCAAAGTCAAAAGAACCTTGCTGCTCGGTAAACGGCAAACTGTCATCGTTAGCTGCAAAAGCAGGCAAGCCTTCCTTATCAGCAAAACGGGCTAACTTTTGAAGGTTTCGTGTTCGAAGGAGTGTAACACTTGGGTTTCCACTCATGTAGTCATTTAAAAGAACTTCGGGGTCCACCGTTCGGGCCCCGCTTTTCTGTTTTGCGGGAAGCTTATTGTTTCCAACCAAGCGACTAACTACGTCATGTTTTGCGCGAGTAAACGCAACTGCAACTTTGTAAGCCTCTGGAGCGCCCTCCTCCGCTTCGTAAAGACCAAGCCTAATGGCGTTGGCAAATTCCCCTAATTTGCCACCATAATCTGCTTTGTCTGGCGTTAAACCTGATCGAAAGCCGCGGGCAAGAGCTAAAGCACGGCTTCTAATCTCGTCCATTTCTGCCGCGGTAACCGGAGCCAAGTTATCCGTATCCACAGCTTGCGGAATTTCACCCCTTAAACGAAGTAATTTAGCTTCGTCTACAAGACTGTTAGCAAAACTCCTAAACTTTGCCCCTTGTTCAAATATAACACCACGAGTCATCCCTTTTGCATCTTCAAAAAACTGTTCTGCTAAATCTTCCAAGGCAGCGGCTTGTTGGTTTAAAGTTAGGTTTTCAGAAATAACTCTTTCTTTTACGGCGTTATACGGTCCGTAATACACGTCTCGGGGGTTGTCGATGTTGCCTATACCTTCACGAAATCTTTGCAAAGAGGCGTCTAATTTTTGTATTTCTGCTTGTCGCGCAGCAGCTTCTTCCGCAGACTCAATGACTTCATCCGCAGCTTGAGTTTTATTTAACCCCAACTTGGCCCGCGAGTCGCGGATAAAATTGGTTATTTCGGGAACCGCACGTTCAAACTCTTTTTGAACACTGGGGTTTTTATACGAAAGTTCGTCCCAAACTTGTAAAAAGAGGTATGTCTTCTGATTCCGGTTCATAGATAGGAAAGTCCCTAGCTCCCGCGGCAGCATATAACTGCTTACTTTTTTTAGAGGCTGCGTTAAAAATTTGGTTGTCAATAATATCAAACATTTTTTCGGAAATTTGGGTTGGAGAAAGGGCAGCCCCCTCTTGCCCCGGAAGTGATTGAAGTTTATTAACCGCGGTTAAAAGTTTGTTTAACGGGGCCTGAATGTTGTGTTCTAACCGCTCTCCAAAAAGAGCAGACCGCAACAAAGCCGCCTGCTTTACGGACTGTTCCGACCCTTCTTCCTGTAAAGCTTTAATAAAGTTTATTGTAAACTCTGTGGCCTTTCTAGACGCAGTTTTTCTATCTTGGTCTAATTTTCCAGTAGGAGTAATTCGACCCGCTTCTAAAGCCATCATCAAAGGATCGCCGCTTTGTTGTGCTACAGTAAAATTAACGCCCGGAAAAGCGTCAGCCAATTCGTCTAAAACGGCTGGAGACGTTAGGTTTTCAACTAACTCGTCGTATTGTTCTGGAGTTCCAAATCTTCCGTACAAGTCGTTTATTTTTTCAAACCAAGCTCGTTGTTTAGCGTCTCCTGCCCTTGAAGCCATTCCAGAAACGCCGCCCACCTGATCGTAAGTCATCATTACCTTTGGAATCGCCTTTAAAAGAGTTATTGCCCCTAAATTTCCCCCTAAAAACTCCGCCGTCAGGCGACCACCCATTCCGGCTTCATTGCTTTCTGCAAAAAAAGCTCCTATCGCAGAGCCACTTGCTCCCGCAGCTTCCGCTGCGGCGGTAACACCCGCCTGTTTTTTTCCACTTCTAGCAAATTTTGCTGTCTGAGTTAACATGTCGTCTAAAGCCGCCTGCATACGCAAATGCATTGGACCTTTGGCATTTTGGTACACGCTGTCTAAAACAGTTTGCGCACCACTATTTATTGCATATCTTCCCAGCATAAACGGAAAAAGAACGTTTGCTGCCCTTCCCCCTAAAGTTCGGTAAGCCTCAAAAGCGGCGCGTTGTCCTTCTACTACAACGGGATCAGGGCCCAAAATAGATTCTTCTATTTGATCCGCAGCGGTGTATAAAGCGTAGCCCGCGCCTATCCCAGAGAATATTGCTGCGCCAACCTTAACCGGAATAGGCGCGGGAGTAGCCGTAAACGCCACAGAGGCCGCTTCCATTGCTCCAGCGATTGCGGGAAGCGTTTTAGAAAATTCACCGAAAAAGGCCCTTGTCAGTGGCGCATCTTCCGCATTACTAAATATCTTTGCAATATCATCATCGGTTAAAGTCCGTTCTTTCGGAGACTTGCCGCGGTATGCGGGTATCTCGTCTAAAATAAGAGCCGTACCGTTTTTTAAACCCTCATAGGTTAAGTAATTAGGGTTTTCCGTAACGCGGTCCCTAAAGTCATATCGAAAAGTATCTACTAAATCCCTAGCCAAAAACTCCCCCGCATTGCGTGGAAAGTTAGTTCCCCCCTCGTCCATAATCTTTTGTTTAGCTTCAGGGTACAGCTTACGGGCGTCATTCATCATTTCGGGAGTTAAGATAACTTTTTTTAATTGCAGCGGTACAAAAGCAGGAATTTCCGCGCTTTCATCTAACACGGGTGCATTAGGCGTTTCTCCTGTTACAGAGGCCACTAAGTCGGAAGCTACCTGTTCTTCACTCATGTGTTTAAACCTTTTTAATTAATCTGCTCTTGTCGCTTGGCCCGTTAAACTTCCCGGTCTACTAAGGTCGGATTCGCTTGTGTTATTGGCCCCTGAATTCGTAACTTCAGAGCTTGCCTGCTTGGATTGCACGGGACCAGAACCATTTATAAATCTTTCGTAAACAAGAATTGCTCCAGTATATTCAGCAATTAATTTTCCAACTCTGGGCTGTACAACATTAGCATCAGTTACCTGTTGCGTGGTATATGTTGAGGCATTATTTTTAATATATGTTGCCGCAGCATACTGTTTAGCCAAAACGTTTCGAATAGTGTACATGGTATCTAAAGCACCCTGATCCTGACCAAATCCACTGGGCTTGATGTTTTCAACTTCAGCTTGAAGGTTTTGTACATCTATTGCAAAAGTTCTGCCTGAAGCTTCTTCTCGCATAATTTCTATAGTTCTTCTACGAAGCGCATTCAACTCAGCATCTGCTTTTCGCGTCAGTCTGGAGCCTTCAGTACCTCGACCACCAAATTTGCCAAAAGTAACATCTTTAGCAATTTCAGACACAACGTTAAAGAAACGATTAACCGTAGACCCAAAACCCTGTGATCTAGTTAAATCTAGTCCCGTTATTATAAACGTCGGATCGTCTTTAAAGGTGTCAAAGTTAACCGTACCATCTTCGTTAAAGCGGTAAGCCGAAGCACTACCGGGAGTTCCAAGAGGAACTAAATCTTCGCCCTTCTTAGAAATGTCTATTGTTGGCAACCCAAGTTTGGCGCGTTGCTCAATAGCGTTTTTAAGGGCAGGTGTTAGGTTGTTTCTTGTTTTAACATACGCGCCCTGACCACCTCTAGCATTGGAATCCCAATTTTGGGACCCAGAGGTAAGCCAATGCGCTATAACGTTTTCAAAGATGTTAACGTCCGTGGGTTTCATAGTCCCGTTACCATATGCGGTAAGGTCTTCTTGATTAGAAATAACGCGAATAGTGGCGTCGGTTCCTTTAGCCGCAAGTAACGGTGCTTCTAATTTCTCACGATCAAAACGCGCTTGATCCAGACCTTGACTAGCCACCCGAGAAGCGTGAGCCGCTATGTCTCTTGCCTCTTGCAAGTCAAGGCTTCGTGAGTTGTCTCGGTTAGCAATTATGTCTTGGAACAGTTTAGCCGCGGCTAGTTTTTCTGCTTGCGTACCTTTAAATTCTCTCAACAACTTAGCTTCAATAGTTCTAAATTCTTGGTCACTTAATTGCCGCCTTTCAGCGGCGGCGCGGTCTAACAAACCCTCTAATGCGCGGGCGTCGTTACTGCTTAGATTTATTTTTCCAGAAGAAACAATACGACGAGCCTGCATCGCGGACTGATGTTGTTGTGACCCTAGAGCCATGCCCTCTCTTGAAGTCCGTTCTAATAAACTTTGGCCTGCTTTAAAGAGTTGATCGCTTTCTATATCGTCTAATTGTTGATCCCTAGCAATCTCTTCCATAACTGTTTGCCACTCTTGGGAATTAAGCTGACGATCCATTTGAGCCGCGCGGTCAAGGGCACTGTTTAACGCTCTCGCAGACAAAGAATCATCTTGTAAAGTCGCCGCGTGGGCACGATTAAGAGAGCTTTCCGCCGCCTTAAAGAACCTATCTGCTTGAGCGCCTTTTAAGTCAAAGCTTTCTGCGTATTGTCTTTGCAGGTTTTTAAACTCCTGATCTGAAAGCTGTCTTTTATCTTTTCCCGCTTCAGTAAGTAAGGCTGCTAGAGCGTCCGCAGCTTGCGCGTCATCTTGAAGCATAAATCTTGCTTGACGATTAGCCGCGGCAATACCCTCTGTGGATGCCAAGCTGTTTCCCGCAAGTGTTGCGCGTGATTTGAGAACCAAGTCTTGCAATCTTGCAGCACTAGCCAAAGCGTTACCTTGAAGTTGTAACGCCGCGGCTCTGTCCAATACCTTCTGGGCAGCTTGTTTAACAAGGCGGTAATCCTGCAATTCAAAGGCCGAAAGCTGTGCATCGTCTTGAAGCGTTACTTTTAACTTACGATCTAAGTCGTTCTGTTGCGCGTTATCAATTAAACGCAGACCCTGCAAGTGCTTCTGATGATTGAACTCTCTTGTTTGTTGGAACGTGCTTAGGGTAGAGTTTAGTTTAGCAAGTTCGCGGGCTTGTTCGCCTCGGGTGCCTAACAAAGCAATTTCGTGAACGTTCTTGACGCCTTCGGTTTTCATAAAGTCGGCTAAATCAATCTCGGATTTAACCTTATACAGACGTTCGGTTATTGCTTCTCTAAGAAGTGCGGCTTGAACGCCCTGAACACCCTCTAAGTTTTTAAGCTCTGTTTGGTGTTCTTGAGCCTGAGTAGCCAAAGCCGTTTTATAACCATTGAGAGTTTGATCCCGACCAATAGTAAACAGTTGATTATCTTCGCGAGTAGCAACTGCATAATCATTAAGAGTTGCATCTCTCTCCAACCTGCCCTCCTGAGTCGCGCCAAGAATAAGAAATTCTTGCGCAAACTGTTTGTTAAGCAAGGAAATTTTTTGACTTGCCAACCTAGAAGCCGCTTTAGCGCGTTCGCCACTTTTAAACCCTTCAATTTTAATCGTTGCGGCGGTTTCCGCGCCAAGAGGACTATCTGTAAAGGTGTCTTCAAGAGTGGTTAACAGTTTTTGTCCAATAGGACTTGAAGTGTCTATCAGTTTAGTAATAGACGGGTCTTCGTTGTTATAGAAGGTTGTGAATGTAGCGCCCTGATTAAACGGCGCGGTAGTCCCTCCGGCTTTTCTAACTGCGGCAATTTCTGGCTCAGATAGACGCGCCGCTTCACCCGCCTTAAAGGTATATGTTTGTCCGCCTATTTCGTAGGTCACGTCTTTTGTAAACGTTGAAAGTTTGGTTTCTAAGGTGCCGCTCTGAATATCTGCGCCAATTTCCGCTAATCTCTTTTTTAGCGCGGCATCTGCGTCTATTAAACCTTGAACCGCAGAAGCAGGCACGGCGTTGCTTTCTTCCTTTAAGTTAGCAATTTTAACTTTACCTGCTTCGGTGGTTCGATCAATAGAATCTAAAAATATGGCTTTACCGGTATCGTCTACAGTATAGTAATCAACAAAATTAGTTTTTGTAGAGGTTTTCTTTAGTCCAGCTAACCGCTCATCCCGTCTAGCCTGAACTGCCGACTGTCCAGCCGCCAACGCAGCCTGTCTAGCCGCCATGTCTAACTGACGCTTCTCTGCGGTCTGAGCCTGTTTAGCTGCAAGCATTTGCGCAGAACGTTCCCCGATCCGCTGTGGAAGTTGTGCCGCAGCCGCATTTGCCAGACGCTCTGCAATAGAGCCGCCTTCAGTAGTACCTGCAAACTGCAAACCCGCTTGAGCAATATCAAACAGCATTTGCGCTTGTGACATCTACGTTGTTCTTCAAGCTCCGCGGCCCGCGCTTGAGCGTCGTAACCCCCGCTTAGAAAATCTTGATACTTGGACAAGTCTCTACCAGCTATGTCAATGCCGACTCTAACATCAGAAGTTCCCGCCACCTGCGTATCCTCGGACCTCTACGGGCCCACCCTGCCTAAAATTTACGGGGGGAGTGTTGCCCGCCTCCATCATGGGAGCTTCCATCGCGGGCTCCGGCGCTTGGGCCATCATTAAACCACCGACGCCTTCCCCCATCTGACCTTCCATCTCAACGTCGCCCGCTATGCCCCTCATTAACTCCCAGACGCCGCTGTTAAAGCGCCCTCTTCCGTCATCATAATGGCGGGCTGGGTTAAAGTTAAAACCGACTCAGGTGTTTGCCGCGCATCCTCGGGACCTACTAAACCAGCAAGTTCCTCGTACCGCGCATCTAGGGGCAGATCGTTGCCCCGTAATCCGTTAATCAGGCTTTCGTAGTCTTGGGCTCCGTCTATGTCTTGCATCATGCCTTCCATAGCCATCATGCCCGCCTGTTGACCCTGCGCTTCCGCGCCCATCAGAGCCTGTTCCGCACCCGCGGGTGGCATGGGAGGAGGAGCCATCGGAGGTGGTGGCATCATATTAGGAGGTGGTGGCATCATGTTGGGGTCCATCGGAGGACCGCCCATTGCCAAGCCTTGAACACCGCGACCCATCAAAATGTCTTTTTGACTAATGCGTCCGTCGCCACTCAGGTCGGGGAAACTTGCTTCGCCGCCGTTGCGAAACATCTGACGCTGCATAACACCACGATTCATCATTTAGAATAACCCCGCTCTTTGTGCGCCTGTCGCTGCGCCTAATGCACCTATACCCAAGCCCAATGCCGTTTGAAAGGGCGAAACTTGTGGGGCAGAGGATGCTGTTAGTGTTGAAGACCCTGTTGGTGTACCAGAGTATATGTCCGACAAGAAGCCGTACTGTTGATAAGGCTGCGTGTAACGCTGTAAATTAGACATGCGCAACGCATCCAAACCCGCTTGCTGCACACCGCGCTGATTCGCGCCCGTGGTCATTAAGTTTTGAATATCCTGCGTGTTAAGGCCCGAGTACATTTCGCCCAGACCCGCTTGCTGTATTCCAAGCTGACCCAAACCTTGACCAAGACTACCAAGCCCCTGACCTAAACTGCCATACGCACTTGCCGCCGCCTGACGACGGTTCATCGCGCTTTCATACGCACCCTGACCAAACTGACCCGCCGCTAATCCCATCGAAGCACGTTGTTGTGCCGCCGTTTGACCCCGACCTTGAGCCTGTTCAAAAGCTGCCTGTGATCTTTGGGCCGCGCTTTCATAACCCGCTTGACGCATTTGGGCCGCGGTCCGCGCTTGTTGTTCTAGGGTGTTTCGCCCTAATTCAGCTTCTGCAATGCCCTGCCGTGCGCCGCCAAACGCTCCAGAAGCGACGGCATTTGCGCCCAGTTGTGATTGCTGCATTTGACCCGCACGAGCAACATCTTGTAAAGCCTGTTGAACCGCTTGGTCTTCGTATTCATTCATGAAACCGCGGGCACTGCGGGGATCATAAGCGCCCGTAGTTTGAGCCATGTCCCGCATTGCGCCGTAAGTATTAGCTATCGTAGGTCATATTGCGGCGTTCTGTGCCCGCCCGTGCCCGCAAGAGACGCGGCTCCCGCGCCCATGTAGCCTTGACCCTGACCCACCATCCCCGTTGCGCCCTGCAATGAGGCCGCACCTTGATTTAGGTAGGGCTGATAGGCCCCGACGCCCCGTTGGGCCGCGGCTGTTGCAGCTTGCTCCGCGGGACTTAAACCAGCAATCTGATAGTCCGGCGGTAAATCACCCGTTTCAATCTGTTTTTTAATAAACTCTTGCGTGTCCGCCAGCAGCCCTAGTCGGTACGCCTCAATGGCGGGGTCTTGGCGGTTAATTATCGTTTGTGTGGTCATGCTACTGCACCCCCTTCAAACGCTCGCATTATGTCGTACATCTTACGAACCCCTTTTTCTCGGCTTCCGTTACCCGCGCCGCGGACGGCCCGTGCGTTCATTACAAACTCACCGTCGGAAAGCATGGCGGGAATGCTGTCGGAAGTCTCGGTTCCGCGGCCCGCGATATACCCCGTGCGGCGAGGGAAGTCTTTCATTTCTCCGCCAGCCGCGGCGTATTGAGGTTGGTTTAGGTATTGTTCATACAATAGTTGTTCCTGTGACGGCACCATAATGTCATCCATTGTGGCACGGTAGGTACGGAACGTCTGGAACGCCAACGCGGTAATCGTCCAGGGTTTTCAGCTAACCGATCCTCTGACGGAGACGTTCCGTCGTAGGGGTCTTCTAACTCTTTTCAGGAATCGGATCATATAAACCCATTGGTGCAGCTAAAGCGAGGCCCGCCCCGATTGTTGGTACAAGTTTAATGCCGCCTTGACCGCTTCAGTAGCACCTTGACCAAGTAAACTTTCGACGTGGCTCTGGTACACTGGGCCAGATGGGTCTAAGGTTGGAAATTGCTTAGACACTGCTTCGGCAGCGTCTGCTAAGTTCATACCCGCCGATAGCCGTGCCCTGCATATAGAACGCGTCCTTGAACCCTTGAGGAACTTTGCCCATAAAGCTTTCATACATAGACGGGTCAGCGCCTTGTTTCTTGACTACGTAGTCTAGAGAGGGGTCAAACTTGGATGTCTGAGCGGCGTTTGCAAGATTTCCTTCTCTGGGCGTGATAACAGAAGCACTGTCGGGGGTTACTGCCGATCCGGCTCCACTTGCGTTTTGAGAGGAAAATAAACTCTGCCCACTGCCGCCAAAGCTACTAGGCATACCAAACTCTTGTATTCCCGACCTAAATCCTTCAAAACGTCCCGAAATACCCGTTTTAGTGGTGTTCATAGCGCCTTTAATACCCGAAGAAATCCCGCCCATTACGCCGCCCATTGCTGCGCTTTTCAAAGCGTCTTTAAAGTTTCCGCCTTGAATTAAAGTAGTAATACCGCCGACTAATGCGCCCGCCGCAATAGCACCCATACCCGGAGCTATTATATTAAGCGCAAGCGGCACAACAATAGGAGCGACCTTCTTAACAATCTTCTTAACGCCTTTAACAAGCTTCTTAAAGAAAAACTCCGCCTGTCCGGTTCGCGGGTTAATGCTGTTTGCCTCTCCGCCAACCGTGTAACGGTCTAAATTAACCCCAGAACTGGAAAACGCGTCCATCATCTCTTGAGCTAAACGTGGGTTCTCTTCCAACAACTTAGGGTGAATTATAATCTCACCCTTCTCAGCGTGGATCATCTCAGTATCGCCGTTGCGACCAAACCCCGCCATCTTCTCCGCAATTCCGCGGTGCGAATTAATGCCCGACTGCTTTCCAAACAGGAGCCGACTGTCATCAATCTCATCTAGGTTTGATGTCAAAAAGGAAGCCAAACCACCTTCAGGAAGAATTAGTTGTTGTTGCATCGTATCGCCCCTTTAATCCACAATAGCAGATGTCGTTTTACTTTTCCATGCCTATGTCGTCACAGTAACAGAACCGACAGAACCCGTAGCAGTATTACCGCGTAAGTTCGGCTGATCCGCAACCACTATCTTTACCTGTCCCATAACGCCCGCAGCGTCCCTGTACTGAAACAACGCACCTACCTCCAAACCCTGATCGTCCGTCTGTAAGTTCGTTAAAACCAACTCAGTGTGTCTCCCCTGACCCGGATTCTGCATCTGCTCTAAATACACCGAAAACGCCAAAACTACAGATTCCATGTACGTTCGGTCGTACTCGTCCGGCGCTCTAGGAAAAAACGGCTTGATTAAGTTACGAGACACTACCTTCTCCCGTCTGGTCTTATATCAACCCGCGGCGTCCCTAGTCGCCATCCAACTCCTGTATCCGTAGATTCCAACTTTAACGAAAACGCCCTGCCACGAAGGCGTAAATTAACCTGATTTGTCCACTGCTCCAAAGGCACCGTAGCCGTCCGAGTAACCGCCTTTGCCTGCGTTTGAAGGTATAATCCGCCCGGATAATTACGCGCCTGTAAGGTCATAGTGGCTGATGGAAGGGAGGCCGTTGAGTCCCTAAACGTTAAATCAGGAATCATCTTGCTCATAAACAAAAGTGGTCCCCGTCACCCATATCTATCTGACTGCTTTCAATCCGCGCAGAAATAGCCGTTGCAGGGTCCGTACTACCGTCATCAAAACCTACCTCGTGGTTATACAAGTAATGATCCGGTGCTGCGGCAATCGGATCAGCGTTTATACCACGGTCCAGCCATACAGTGCGGTCCATAGTGCCATAATACCAAAGGTTTTGCTGGTAATTAAACACTACATATCGGTCGTTTTCAGAACTACCTGCGGAGGGGTAAAACCACCAAATCTCTCCAAAAGCAGTGTTTGAAGAGGCTGTGACCTTCTCCTTTTGAAAGAAGTTAAAGTCCGAAAAGACGTAATCACGTACCGTACAAGGTATGCGCTGCACCGCGCCAGAATAAGTGTAAAACTCTTCCTGACCCATCCAAAACACGTTGTCTTCTACGTTAATCGCGGCCAACGGACCCATAATAGTTACGTTGTCCGATACCATGTTAATACCAAAGGTAAACGGCGGTCCTAGAAACTGCATCGCGTGTAACGAAACATCCGTAAATACCATGATCTGTTGTTTTGTTTCTATCGCAGCCACAATCTGAGAACCAGAACCTATTCTAAGGTCGCCCGCAGTATTCGTAGCCGCCGCAGCCCAACCCGTAAGACTTGCCTGACTGCCAAATCGAATTAACAACGGGTCTTGGTCCGTACTATTCTCAGCGTTAGTTCCAAACACTACAACATGGCGGTCGTTGTCCGAAACCAAAACTATCTTAGCCTTGATGGGTGAACTGTTGGCCCCCGAAAGGGTAGATAAAGCTACCGCCCTGACGCCTGTACCGTTAGTCTTATCCCAATAGTAAATGTTTCCATCCCTATCGTTAAGCAAAAGGTCTTCGCCAAAGTTATCGTGACTCCAAATCCTAAGCATCTGACCCGAGGCGCTTGTGTCCGTAGATGAGTTCCACGTTCCGCGGCCCCAAGTACCCGCGTTCCAGCCGTTGCCAACAATAGTGGTATCTAGGCCCGTGTTAATTTGATACGTAGCTACCGTAGAACTACCGCCACTACCACTATCAGAAGTATTAGCAAACACGAAGGTGGCGTTTAAACCGCCCGTGGTTGTAATTGACGGAATAGTGGAAACTGTACGCGCTTCAATCTGATAGGCATTGGCACTTACAATCGAAGTAATCTGATATTCTTGGTTAAGAACTGCGGCGGTAATTACGCCACCTAACGTAGCAGCATCCGTAAAGGTTACAAAATCATCAGCTAAAGCGCCGTGTTCGTTTTCCGTTACAGTAATAGTACAACAACCAACCGCGGCCCCATCTGCATGAGACGCCGCGGTAGTGCCGTTCTGCCCCCTAGCGCAACCCAACAAAGTTACGCTGGAAATAGAAGCGTAGGTTATTTCTTCAGAACCTATCTGAATACGACCCGAAGCAGGAAACCCCGTGGCGCTGTCTATTACAATAGACTCCGCAGTGGCGTCGATAGCTCCGTTAAGAGTGTCCGCGCCCGTAGCAAAGGTGGCATCCCCCGCACTCGTTGTTAACCTAAGAGGAGTAATGTCGTAGTATTGCGTTCCCTCTAGTATGTAATACTTAAGGTGCGTTCCAACACCAATAAAACTCGTGCCGTCTAACGCGGACCACGGGTGTAATGCCCTGCACGTTCCCAAAAAAGCGGTGCTAGAATACTTAGACCAACCGCCTATCTTTTCTGGGTAACCAAAACGAAACCTGACCTTGTCCACATCAAACCAACCTCCCTCGTTACTGTACGAAGTGGTTTCTCGGTTTATTCCGGGCTTAAACTGGAGCTTGGTCAAAGGCATGGCGTTATCCTGTAAAGTTATCCGCTGCCGTTATTGCTGCGTTGATTGCAGTAAAGTCTTTGCTACCCCAATCACTGTATGTGTCTTTCTGATGCTTTTAAATAGCCTACACTACGTGTCACACGGGCTTTCTTTTCATCGTGCGTAAGTTCATATCCAAAGTCTCCATCTGTTGCACTATTGCCTTTGGCATGTGTAGCAATAACACTATTAATTGTGCTTGCCCCGCCTAGACAAGCTGCATGTGCTTGTGTAATTTCATCTGCTGTACGTGTCATGTTTATTTATCCTCTATTGTTATGTTGCCTGAGATGGATATACGTTCCCCATCGTTGTCGTAGAACGGAAAGACCTGATGAAGCATTGTTGACGGAAACATAACCATGTAACCTTCTGCTTCTTTCTCCATATTGTAGGCAAAAGTTGATACCCTGCCTAGAGTATTTGTGTAGCTAAATGCAAAGTTAGATATGTGGTTATCCGCATTTGATTCAGCACAAATAGGTAGTTTCTTTTGCTCTGCATATGATGTTGGTATCTGCATCCAGATTACAAAGCTGTACACGCCACTGTGGTCATGCGGTGGATTAAACTCATGCTGCTTTTGAAAGTTGACCCAAAGGCTTTCTAAACTAAACCCTTGGCCTTCTTTCATCACAGCCCTCCAAGGAGCGCCATAGTTTTGCATGTGGCTATCCATAAAGGACGGTATTGTTTTAGTGACAAACTCTTCAAGCAACGGAGAGCTAGAGTCCAACCTGATAGAAGAACTAATGTTACCTGCTAGTTCAGGCTTCATATCCTCTGGCTTGTCCCGTGCTTCGTTGATCACTGTCCAAATGTTTGCAACAACGTCCTCTGGTAGTTGAGCCTCAACTACTCCTACGTTTGGAAAATGTCTTGGTATTAACTCCATGCTTACCCTTCTAGTGTGGCTATACGGGCCAAGGCTGCGTCTAGTGCTGTTGATAACTCTTGCACTGCTTTAACTAACATTGGTACAAAATTTCCATTAGCTAATTGTTGTGTTCCATCACTATGTTGACTCCAAATATTACAACCTGCCTTAACTTCAGAATGACTATCTATAACAGTTTTAACTTCTTGTGCTAAAAATCCATGATGAGTTGTGCCAGACCCTAAACAATTTTCAGTAGAACCCTCTTCGTAAAATCGTGTCATGTCTGAAGGAAGGAACGTCTTTTCTTTGTTTCCATTCATAAGTTATGGGCCGCAAATCATTTATAAACGACAATCCAGCAGTAGATGTTGCTACATTTGTTTTTAATCTTTCATCAGAACTAGCAGCCCAAGAGGTGTCTGAGCCATCTAATCCTATAGTTAGTAAAACTGATCCAAAACCAAAACTTGCAGTATTATCTCCACCTGCCGAAAAACCAGACCCAATAGCAATTTGATTGGCTGCATTATTTGCGGATACACCCGTGTTATAACCAAGACAAAGATTTTGAGTTCCTGTAGTTAAATCTGTTCCATGTGTCCCAGCAAGTCCACCTATGAGGGTGTTACTTGTACCTGTTGTGACTGACAGTCCTGCTGATCTTCCAACAGCAACATTATAGCTATCAGTAGCTGTAGTAAAGTTTTGTGCATTTAAAGCACCTGTGCCTACAGCTACATTTTGACTGCCTAAAGTATCTGCACTTAATGCGGCATGACCTACTGCTACGTTAGAACCTCCAACTGTAAGAGCATCTCCTGCTAAACTACCAAATAAATCATTAAATCTACCTGTTGTGACTACTAATCCTGCATTATAACCTACCGCAGTGTTAAAAGTATCAGTAGCGGTAGTAAAGTTTTGATAGTGTAAAGTATTAGTTCCAATTGCTGTACTTTTGCTTCCTAAAGTATCCGCAGACAAAGCCCCAGTGCCTAATCCAACATTGTAATCAGCATCAGTTAAAGCATCACCAGCAGCCCCTCCAATAAAGGTGTTTTGTACGCCTGTTGTGACTGATGCTCCTGCCGCAAAGCCAACGGCTGTGTTAAAAGAATCCGTAGCAGTAGTAAAGTTTTGGCTAACTAAAGCTCTATGCCCAAGGGCTGTTGAATGGTTTCCTAACGTGTCTGCACCCAAAGCCGCATAACCTACAGCAGTATTTTCTTGTCCTAGAGTAAGTGCTCCTCCTGCTAGTCCACCTATGAGGGTATTTTGTGTGCCTGTAGTAATATCTAATCCTGCATTTTTACCTATTGCCACGTTGTATGAACTTGTAGCTGTAGTAAAATTTTGTGAACTTAAAGCATTATTACCTATAGCTACGCTATCACTACCTAACGTATCAGACGTTAAAGCAAGAGTTCCTAGTGCAACATTACCATCAGCATCTGTTAAAGCATCACCTGCGCTAGTGCCAATAATAGTATTTTGATTTCCTGTGGTCATAGCAACAGCCGCAGACTGACCCAAGGCTACGTTCTGCGTTCCACCATTTAAAGTCATTAAAGCTGCGTAACCTACAGCCGTATTATTATCTGAAGTATCTTCTGTGCTTAAAGCTAAATTTCCAACAGCTACGTTGTACCCACCGGTTGTAAGAGCATCCCCAGATTGACTGCCTATAAGGGTATTTGAAACGCCTGTTGAGACTGCTACACCTGCGGCATAACCAACTGCTGTATTGTGACTATCTGTAGCAGTGGTGAAGTTTTGTGCAAATAAAGTGTCATTACCAATTGCTACAGATTTACTTCCTAAAGTATCTGAGCTTAAAGCCTGTCTTCCTATAGCTACATTATCGTCAGCATCTGTTAAATCATCACCTGCATTTGCACCAATTAAGGTGTTTCGTATACCTGTAGTAAGATTTGCACCTGCATTATAACCAATACCTATGTTTAAAGCATTTGTACCTGCATTTAAATCTTCTAGTGCATGATACCCAACAGCAACATTCCTACCATGTCCATCTTCTGTCTTTAATGCTTCAAAACCTATTGCTGTATTTCTAGTACCAGTAGTGATCGCAGTACCAGTTTCATCGCCTATAAGCACGTTTTTATCACCACCAGAAGTAATGCTGTTACCTGCGTTTACTCCTGCACGAAAGTTAGATGTACCTGCTGAAGCAGTAATAATATCTGCACCATCTGCAAAGGTTACGTCAGCGGCAAAGTTAGCTGCACCGTCTACATCAATAACGTCTAGGTTAGCTGTGCCGTTAACATCAATACTGCCTTCAAGATCAATGTCTCCACCGATTGTAACATCATCTGTAACCGTCAGATCGTCATCAACCAACAAGTCCACAACATTAAGCGTGGCAAAGGCATCGACTATCGCGGCACCAGAACCTGCGCCATCAGAGTAAACAGACTTGGTTTGACCCGCGGGAATTGTGACGTTAGCACCCGACCCCTGAGAAATAATGATGTTCTGCGAACCAGAGGTTCCGTTCTCAATAAACCACAGCTTGCTGACCGTGTTTGGCCCTATTGTAATTGTACAAGCAGAGTCCAAAGTTCCTGTGTATTTCAAAAACATTGAACGTCCGGGGTCCGTTGCCCCATCCGCAATTGTAGTGGTGTGCGTGTCAGCGTTTGTTGTTATGGCTTCTGTGCCAAAAGAAAACGCTTCCGCAATAAGTTCTAAGTTTGTGTTTGTTGTATCGCCCCAAGTACCCGACTGTTCTCCGGAGCCAATTTCTTCTAAACGAAGATCGTTTGTATATACGCTTGCCATGTTGTTATCCTATGCTGCGCGGCCATGCTCAATCTCAACCCAATCCGGTGTTTGAGCAACCGTGATGTTTGTAAAGTTAGACGTTTGAGAAGGACTTATGTTACTCCAAGCAGACCGTAATTCGCCTATTTGACCCGTAGCACTAACCCCAGTAACCTCAACGTTTGCGGCTCCTACAATGGTTGTAGTGCCTATGGCAGAAGTCATTTGAACTTCTGTGTTTGTTGTAAAAAAGCTGCCTAACGCCGAGGTGCCCGCGACGCCCGTCACAGAAACGTTGGCCGCACCAACCACCGTTACAGAGCCAACCGCTGTTGTTCCAACTAAGGAACCCACAAACCCAAAGGCGTCTCCCGAGATGTTAACAGTCTGACTGTTAACAGACGCGGTCGCAGTTAATGGAAAGGCAACGTTGGTATTCCAAGTACCCGTGTTCCATCCTTGTATGGAGCTATTCCACCCCTGAAAGGCTGCAACCGGATCAGCCATTAGGCTATCCGAATAATCGCGTTAGAGGCATCAGCCGTGGGGAATACAATCGTAAAGTCGCCAGAACTAGCCGCCTTATCCGCGCCAAAATCTAGTACACAAACCGTCGGATCACCAGATGCCGCCTCGTTAAAATTAACGCGCCCCGCACTCCCGAAATGGTTACCGTAGAAAACACCTCGTCAGCAAAATCTGTAAACGCCGTTGTACTACTGGACGTAGGTGTTACACTGGTAAGAAAGTTGCCCTTCGCGGTGTAATTCGTACCACTGATTTCGTTACTAGAAGTGTACGCAGTTGTTGCCGCGGTGAAACTGGCGCTGTTATCATACAAGGCCAGTTTAAATTGGTCGCTTGCTGCCGTAAAGTTATGTACGCCCTTCATTAGTTCTACTTTGAACGACGTGCATAGAAAGTTGCCACTGAAAGCCATCTACATTTTCCTTATATATTCGGCCAACTCAGGTTGACCAGAATCCTTTATTGCATTGTATACCGTAGTACGGTCACTTTGGATAGCCTGTTTCATATACACCGAAATTATCTTCTCCATCTCGGAGCGATATGCACGGGCCTGATCCCGTATGGCAGGAGGAGCGTTGTCGGAAACACCAATTATCTTGTTTACGCAGCGCAACGCAGTTTCTTCCGGCGTAAAGCCTCGGTTATTCGTAGTCTCAACACCAACCTTAAAATCGTTAGACATGGACACGCCAAAAGACATATTGTTCATTGTTTTGGCCTTACTACAGGTCCGGTACGGTATTCATCGGTAACTTCTTTGGCTTCTCCCAGCATCTTCAGTCCCATAATAGCCTCTCCAAACCGCTTCTCATATAACGCTTCCATATCCTGCTCACCCTTCATAAAAATGTAGGCTTCCATCAACGAGCCGTACAACATGGCAATTTCGGCGTTGTCACTGAGCCACGAAACAGTTGTATCCGCTCCAATAGCTGAAATTACCGCGGTAGCACCCGTGTCACTTCCCGTAATCGTTTCTCCAACAACATAGTCGCCGCTTGGAATTACAACAGTCAGCGTTGTGGAAGACGGTACAGCGTTAACTCCGCTAGATTGACCGCTAGTTGATCCAGTAATCGTATCCGCCGCGGTAAAAGTACCTACAACACTGGTTAACGTTAATGTAAAGGCGCTCTGCGTTAAACTTAACGGACGATAGAAATAGTGAAGCTCCACCGCGTACCCACTGTCCGGTGTAGGCGCTATAATAAAGTTTTGTAAATCGTATTGCGCGTAATACCGAGGCGGTCCCGTAACCGCAGCATTCGGGGTAAACGATTGAACAAAGTCCGAGTTTTTAAAATCTAAGAATATCTGTTGAGTACTACTATTAGTAAAGGATAAAGAAAACGGAGCTAAAAAATCACTGGGGCAGTTTAAAAACTTATTGCTGGAAGTTAGAGTTCCAGCAACATTCTTTTGGAACAAGCTTAACTGTACATTTTTTAAAATACGCTCTTCTGTATTTTTAATAAAAATAGGCAGAGTTTTAACAAACGTTGTTTCGTCGTTTTCCGTGTAATCTTGTATGGCTGTTTTAAGTGCTGTGTATGTGTAGCTCATGTTGTCACCGTGACCTCACCTACTGAGCCCTCTAAAGCTACAGTATTGTTTATTTCCGTTGGAAGTTCCGCGGTTCCTGACGTAGCCCAGTTCCCGTTTCCTAAATAAGTAATTCCGTTAGTAGTTTTAACCATAAACGGCGTGTTCGTATCAGGAAACTGAGGACGTGCATCCTGCAAAGCCTGCGGATCAGAAACCTCTCTAAAAGGACCTAGCTGAGGCTGTTTGGCTTCCCACTCATCCCTACCAACCAACAAACCGTTCCATTCTTTTCGCATATCCTTATACCGATACCGAAAACCAGAACGGTCAGAAATTGCAAAAGCGTTTTTTCCACTTGCAAACTTGGTCATCAACCCGTCCTATAGTACTGATACTGCGGCACCACGTTAAACGAAGCTCTATCACGGTCTTCCGTCATTGCGCGTTCAAACTCTTCCTCATACATGGCTTTCAATAGTTGTACGCGCTGCGGGGCTCGTTTTACCGAGATATAATAAGCCAAACCCGCGGCTAAACAGGGGTAAAACCTAAAAGGCATGTCTAAAGTGTTAATATATGTGTCCGCATCATCCATGCGCGTAAGTGCATTATAATACACAACGTCTGTACTGTTTTCCGGCGTGGGCCAAATTTTTAAACTAGGTATGATTTGTCGATCTAGAAAAAATTGATTAGGACGACCTTTGGTGGCCTTGTTGGGTATGTTTAAATACTCCTCTCGGCTTAACCTAGACAAAGAGTAGTCCGTTCCGTCACGTTGAACAACCACGGACAAAATATCAATAATATCCGTACTAAGAGCGTATGCTCCTGTTCCCTCAACCATCGTTTCAGTGCGTTGTGCAATCGTCCACTGGTTTAATCCACGGTTTGCCCAATCAGCCAACATAAGATTCAAAGAACGCTTTGCTGTCTTTAAATCATAACCTGTCTTCACCTCTAAGCCGCAACGCTCAAAAGCTTCCTCAATGTATTCGTCTACATCAAGTTCGAAATCTACGCTGTTTGAAACCGCCATGTCATTCCTCGTTGTACAGATTATCGAATATTCGATTAACGTCTAAGGTGTAGTCTAAATCAGATTTAGAGTAATGTACATGCTGAGAAGGTTTGAAGTCAGGGGGCCCCTCACCTGTAACAAACCACGCGGGATGCGTAACTCTAACGCGGTTGTTTGGTAAGGCTACTATGTTTCCTGTCCAACTACCCGCTTCTAAAAGCTGCAAAACATGACTCTGCTTATGTTGCGCAGGATCATCAGCTATCTCGCTTTCCGTATAATCTACCGTAAATAAATATTTAGCTGGATACATCTCACCGTTTATCTTTGCTAACCAAGGACAAGGCGTGGTTCTATCCATGACAAACACCGAATGATGATGAGACGCACAGTCCCAAGGTTGTGCGGCATACGTCTCCATAGGTTCAGGCCATTCTTCCAACGGTATATCTCCAACTAATGCCGTTATGGGCATTCTTGCCCACATAGCACCGCCATGAACTTCGTCCTCGTCCTCTCCCTCCGCAGCACTGCCCGTAAACATAACTTGAAAGCTCAAGCACCTATTGGGCAGCGTTGTGACGCCTATCACCATAGCGTGTAAAAACTCGCCATGATACTTCTGATGATTGTGTGTATACTCACGCCTCACCCATGCCTTAAAATAAGGCACGTTAGAATACAGATATGCCATAGATTATTTTTTAACCTTGCCACCCTTTGCCATTTTCTTCATAGGCGAAAGCGTCATGCCCCGTTGTTTTGCTGCCGCTCTAAGTTGAGGCAACGTCATAGAAGCACCCCCGCCCATCATTTTAGGAGGCATCTTACCACCCATCGCTCCGCCTTTAGACATGCGACGGGGGCATCTTGCCACCCATTGCTCCACCTTTAGACATGCGACGTACCTTGCCGCCCGCCGCGTAACCTTTTGCCTTCTTCTTTTTCTTAACAGCCATGTTAGTCTCCTTATGTGATGACCGAATTTCTGTACGGAAGTTTTGTTCTTTTACGATTTTTCGCCAGAACTATCCCACATCCTCGTGCAACCTGCCCTCCGTCGCTCATTTTTTTCGGCGCGGGCCTCTTGCGGGATTGTTTTTGGTTGGATATTTCTCCGCCAAACCTTGCATGTTTAACTTCAGCGGCTTTGGTGTTTTTGACGTTTGTTTTACCTTTAGAACCTTCTCGTTTTTTCTTCTGAGCCGTTGAAGCTCTTTGAGATTGGGAAAGAGAAGCCGCTTTAGACCGAGGCAAGCATCGATCAGGGTTCTTCTTATCTTTTGAAGTGCCACATTTACCTTTAATCTTTCCATCGGTCCCAATCCTAACCCAATCTTGGTCTACCCAATCTTTTAAAGCACCCATTACGCTGACGCCTTCTTCTTACCCTTGGCTCCCTTGGCATAATTTGGGTCTTTGCAATATTTAGATGCAGCCATATTAGCGTATGCCGAGGGGTATGTATCAAAAGTTCTTTGAGCCCAAGCTTTTCCCGCAGGACAAATCTTGCTACCCTTAGATTTCTTGGACGCACCTTTGGACTTACGTGAATAGGCCATTAACGGTTTCTCCTTTAATCGTAGTATTTAGCTAATTCTTTTATCTTAGCTGTGTTGTTCTCAACAACTTTAAGTAGTTCCTCGGTGTCTGCATAAAGAAGTGCTGTTAGCGTGTGTAGTTCAAACAGTGTGACGCCCATCCACCCCAAATAAGCTAAAAAAGCTGCGCCGCATAAACTTGAAAAAACATCGCGCTTCATGTCAACACTTCCACCTTTTTCTAGCCTGCCGCAAACGACTGTTAGGGTCTTTAGCCGCCTTTGGAAACTTCTTCATCTGACCCGCGGACCGCGCACAGAAAGACTTGCGCCGCTTGGCGTCTTTGCCCGCTTTAACCTTGCCCGTAACCGCCGTTTGAAGCTTTGATCCGGGGTTTTTAGCTCTGTAGGCTTTTACACCATTTTCAGTCATTCCCGCCCCAGATTTAGTGGACGGAAATTCTTCTTGTTTCGCGCAGGCATCTTGCCCTTAGTCATACTTCTTACGCATGTACAAAATAATGGTATATGTATCCGCGCTAGTGTGACCTACCGTTGTAAAGTTAATATCACCCGTCTTTCCGCTGCCCGCGTTGTTAGTTAAGCCGCCAAAAGAAGTGTAATCGTGATCCCCACTCTGGTTCTCACCAAGCTCAATGCAAAACGCATCCGTGGTTGCGTCAAACAAAATCTTGACTTTCATACCAATGCACTGCCACCAAATGCGCTCAATAACAACACCAGTACAAGTGTCACCATCCACACTGGTTTCTAACGCAGAAACATCTACCTTGGTTACAGCACTTTCACCCGTTCCATCCGAAACGTTTGTGAATTTCATGACGACTTGTTTGCCGCCGTCTATAAGTGTCTGTGACGTTACAGCATCTGCCATATCACGCTCCTATTTATGCGATTTGCACATACTCAATGATGAACGTAAACGAACCCGCGGTAGTGGCGTCAACCGTGTTGGTAATGTTGCAGTAGATTGTACGTTCTGCCGAGGTGTATTGAACAGAGGCTGGAGCAGTTGTGCCGTCCTGAGTTTGCAAAACCAACGCAGTTACAGTTACGTTATGTCAACAACAGTTGTACCGCCATCAAAGATTTCATCTGTCTGAGCCGCAACGATTTGTGCGCCAGAGCTAGAAGTTCCAACCTCATAACCAATATCACCTGTGCCGATTACTGGCGAAGTACGTCACAAAATATTTTAATGTCCGTGATGATTGTGTTTGCTGGTTGTGTGAACTCACCAATCGTAGGGCTGTCGCCTGCGGTAGTGTTTACTGTAACTCCAGTGGCAAAACCAACGTGCTTTACATACTTATTAGTAACAATTCCTGTAGAAGCGGTGTTTGCAACAGTAGTAATTGCGCCCGTAGTAGCGTTTTTAGAAACGACTTGAAATCCGTTTTCGGAACGAACCGGACCCGAAAAAGTTGTATTAGCCATGTTATACTCCTGTCGTGGCTAGTGTCAGACACATCATGCGCCTGTCAGGGATAACAAAAGAATACACAATATTTAAACAAAAGAAAGGGCAACCGAAGCTGCCCCTTAAAACACAAGATTGTGCGTGATTTACGCTCCGGGTGTTCCGAAGACGCAACGCCAATCTGATACGCCAAACGAGTAACGCTCACGCGCTTTAAACCGCATGTTGCCCGTATCAAATCGCCTTCCATAGCAGTCTTGATCGCAGCACGGTTAAAGTACTTAAAGCCGTTAGGTGCGTCAGTTTTAATAAAGAACGCGTCTGTGTCAGTAAGGAAGTGATTTACAGACGCCCCTTCTGGCAACATGCCCATGTTCTTCATCGCGTTGTTGTCATTGTCCGCAGTGCCACTACGCAGATTAGAGTTCATAACCCGCTCTGCAATAAACTGAAGCTCTTTTGGAATAATGAGCTTCGTACCACGAACCGCGATTTTTAAACCGCGCTCATCCGTAAACCCTGCAATGTCAATTAACATCTGCTCCAACGAAGTCTCGTTAAGATCAGCCGCTGTAGACAGCAAGTTTCTTTGGTTGCCGGACAGAGAAGGGTGAGCCGAAGAACACAATGCTGCGCCGTCACCTATTGCATTAGCACCAGTAGAGAACGCGTTGTTTAGGATAGCTGCAGCTTTAATCTGTTTTGTTGTAGCCATCGAACGAGCCAACGCTTTGGTGTAACGCGAAGCCAGACGATCATAAAGATTGTCTTCGATTGCTTCCTCTGTGATAGAGAACGCAAGCGCAATGGTTTCGTGGGAATAACGTGCAGTGTAAGTCTCTTGAGCATCGTCAAAGAAACCGCGCCGCCTTCACTTTTACAGGTGCCGTTGCAAAACCTCCGAGCATAACTTCTTCTTCGAACGCCCGATCCGAGCTTTCTTCTTCAAAGATTTCGCTATGTTCGTTTTCGTAACGTCCGTACTCAAGCCCAAACAATGCGTTCAGTCCCGGTTCTAGCTCTTTCGCTAGTTGTGCGCGAGAAATAGCCATAATTTAAGCTCCTTATACGCCTGTCGTAGAAACAGTGCCCGCCGCAATAGAGCCCGTAGGCGCATTGAAGTGGTTGTTTATACGAACAATGAGAGGATACCCGCACTTGTGAAGTCATTATTAGCAGGATCGTCTAAGATACCCATAATTCTGAGAGCCAAAGTGTTGGTGGTTGCGATTGTGTTCAAGTCAGCCGTGGCTGAAGACAATCCAGTAGAAGTCGAACCGCTGTTACCTGTTGCAAACGCAATGTTTGCAAAACCGCCGCACGAATCTCTGCTTCAGTATTTGCCGCAGATACAACATTAGATGTTGCAATCCGAAACAACTGATTGGGATCGTCGTACAAGAAGGCTTTGACCGGAAAGTCGCTGTCCGCGCCTGATCCGGGCCAAAAGTTAGAAAACACTGGTTTTCCTGTAGTGCTTGAGACGTATTCACATCCGCCAAAAACCCCACAAATCGCAACGTTGCCGCCTGCCGCAGCTTGCAGATCGTCAATGACGCCCGCAGCCAACGGAATAACCGCCATGCCGTGAAAAATAGGATTAGAGTTGTCAGACGCGATACGATACTCGGTCATGCCCGTAGAAGAAACAGAAGAACCCTGTCTGCTTATCGGACGAAGACCATAAGACGTTTCTGTATTCGCCATTATCTTTCTCCAGTAAAGGAGGAGCTAGTTCTTTCTAGGTCCACCAAAGGTTACACGAGACTGACGATCCGGTTTATTGATCGTCATGGTTGAGTGTGCATTCTCTCGCATCATGTCCGAATCAACTGCTTCCATCTGATCCCTATTTCTACTAGAGAAATAGGCCGTTCTTTCCGCAACTGTTTCTTCTGGAATACGAGCCAGCATCAAACCGCCAATTCCAAATACACCTTCGTATTTACCTGATTCAACTACCGGAGATTCAAAGTCAGGATATTCGTCCTTACGAACAAGTTCCCAACCTTCGCGCATCTTGGCGCTAATGTTTTTAGTATCGTCAAAGCCCCGAGTTTCGGAACGAATCCAACGATGCTTATATCCATCCGGTGCAGGTGGTGCGTCTAGCATAGACGGGGGAGCCCACGGCTTACGCGCAACCGTCTTTTCCCTAGTTTTGTTAGCGCGAGGAGTTCTGTCTGTCATAGCCTTAATCCTTCACGTATTTCGCGTATTCACTTAGTGGCACACCCAATTTTTTCGCTATTGCGACTTGGCTAGGGGTGAGTCTAACCTTCTTTCCACTGCGCCCAGAGGTACTTCTTGAAACTCCAGCAACCGTCTGTGCGGGCCGTCTACTGGTAGTGTTTGCAGGCACTCTAAACTTATCCGAAATGCGCTGATCTAGTTCATTATAGTAGTCATCGCTCTGCGGGTCAAACCCTTCGTCTTCAACCAGCTTTTTATGAATACCAAAAGCAGCAAAAGTCATGGCCTCGTCTTGACCAAACCAATCGTTTTGTTCTGCCCATTCTTCGGCTTTACGGTCGGGGCGTCTCATCTGTTGTTGCTGCTGTTGCTGCCCTTGTTGCTGTTGCGGTTGAGACGCGGTTCTTTTGACGCTCCTGCTGCATTTTAGCCTGAGAAGCCCTGTCGTTCTCAATAGAAAGAGACGTTAACTTGCGTTGAGCCTCTACCGCCGCTTGCGTATCACCAAGGCTCCATAGCCCGAGCCATATCTTTCTCAGTTTGAGCAAGCTGTGTCTCCACACGCGTTGAATACTCGTTAACGTAGCTGTTATCCAAACTAGACATACGCTGTTTTAACGAATTAGCTTCCGCCTGAACCTGCTTTGCGTAGTTTAAAGCCTCGTTTTCACGCCGCTCCGCCTCACGCATCTTCTTCGTAAGGCGATTTATGCGAGATTGAGTAGCGTTTTCCGCTTGTTCAAACTGATCCTCTCCCCCATCAGAGGGAGGAGCCTCCACTTGAACCTCCGTCGCTTCAGAACCCTCCAGTTCTAATTCAATTTGATCGTTTTCTGCCATTTTTTTTTCTCCTAGAAATGCAAAATATCTTCGGGATTAGAGATTTTAGCCAAAACCTCGTCATCATTAAGAATACGGACCTCGCCACCGTCGATCTTGAACCGCGAACCAGCGTAACGAGCAAACATTACCCAATCACCCTTCGCGCACCACGGACCATCTGGAAACTTGTCCCCGTCCTGATACGCCAGTTCCCCGACCTTCAAGACATACCCAACCTGCGTAGACACAGATTGTTCCTCAACTACTTTATCCGGTAGATATATGCCGCCCTCTGTCTGACCCTTTCCCTTGTATGGGAGAATCAACAGACGCCATCCCGTAGGACTAGGCATTTTTCTAAAAGAT
>UEXL01000035.1_pt1 | contig 25592 bp, 49 predicted proteins | sample 1796671 | NCBI WGS metagenome assembly UEXL01 (sample SAMEA4772471, study PRJEB27181) | metagenome | reverse complement strand
GGATATTGATTATCTCCTATTGTAATTCCTTTATTGCCTTTGGGGAATTGTGTGATTGTTCCTGATTCTACTAATGCAAACATATTTACTCCTATGATAATGTTAGGTTAAGATTTCTACCTACCTCTAAAAACTTTGAACCATTATATCTAAATACAAACAAATCACCTTTAGCTGCTGTTGTAGTTAGTGTTGGTGCGGTATCTTCGGTGAACTCATATGCAGCATTAAAGGTAACTGTTCTTGAGCCTGTGCCGTCTTGAATAATTAATAAAGATACAAACTGTCCTGTTTGTGCATTGGTCCCTGCACCTAATGTTCTGTTAGCACCTAGTGTTACTTTTGCTACAGGTGATGTTGATACATCCCATGCTATAGTAGAGGCATCTGTGAGTGTAGCTTCTGCATTATATGCACCTACATTAAACTTTGCATTGGCTGAGGATAATACAAATCTATCTGTACCACCTGCTTTAAAATCTATTTGGTCATCTGTATCGGCTGTAATACTTGAATCACCATCGACATCTAATATAAACTCTGCACCATTGATATCTGTATTCATTGGTCCGCCCACTGCACCAGATATTTCTACAATAAAGATTGATGCTCCACTGGCAGGGGCTGTCGTAAATGTAATCTGTGTGCCACCTGTAGCTAGTGTATAATCTGTTCCTGCTTTTTGTATAACACCATCATGAGATACTAATAACTGTGCTGCAGAACCAACTTGTGTTCCTAGATTGAAGGTTGTGTTAGAACCATTGTAAGTATTACCACTTGTGTCTAAGACACTGAAGGTTCCGTTTTTAATTGATTGTCCTATGTATGCCATGTTTTACTCCTTAGGGTTATCCGTTCTTACTTTGTTATATGCAGTCTTATAGGCATCCATTCTGTAGATACATTTCTTTTCTAATATGTCTTTGAAATTTGTAAAGTAGGTACTCTGCTAGTCTTTAATTTTATATCTTTGGGTCAGTCCATGCTTTACTGTGTCCAATTTATAGTTATAGTATTTCCACTATTATCTACTGCTACTATATCTTCTTTTTTATTTCCATTTATAGTTACAGCATTACTATGAATTGCTCTAATCGCTTTATGTAAATCTGTCATTATGCTAGTACCTCAATTGCTGTTATTGTTGATACAGTCCTTGGAAAAGTATTATCATCTGTATCAGTGCGTGACCTATTTATATAAAATTGTCCAGTTCGTGAATATCCTGTCACTTGAAAAGTTAATTCTGAAGTAGAACTGGGTGAATCTAAAAATGAAGCACTAACACCATTCAATGAGCCATCAGCACTTTGCATAGTGCTAACAAGTGCTCTAATTCTATTACTAGTACACCTACTGCAATACAGTAAGCTTCCTCTTTTTAATCCTAAAAAATTATTAACACTACCTTGTCCTCCTACTTGAGCGTTTATCAATAATAATATTTTAGAAGATGTTGCACTTGGTGTAATTGCTACACTCAATCCTGTAATGTCAGTAAAGTCAGTATTACTTGTTGTAAAAGTATCTGTTTTTGTTGTTGAAACTACTTGACCAATCTTACCCTGCTCCACTAACTGTACCTGTAAAGGCAAAGTTATCGGTTAAATCTATACCTGTTGAATCTACTTTTGTCTTACTCATCTATCCTCCTATGGTTTAGTAGGCCAAGTTGCGTTCTCGCACTTCTCTACTGTATCTTTTCCTGCAGGTAAATCTCTTAGATTCTGTCGATATGTTGTCATATCACTACTAAGAGTGCTATCTGATAAAGCTAGATAGTCTGTCTCTGCTAATAATCTGTTTCTTTTATTTCTTAATTCAGCCAAGGCTCTAGCAGGAGCTGCATCAGCCCATGCTTGTTCTTCAGCATCTCTGGCTGTTTCTTCGTCTGCTGTGAACTGTACTTTAGTTCCGTTTATATTATGATATCTTGGCATTGTTTCTCCTTAATTAATTCCATACATTTCTATTGTACCTGAGTCTATGTTTCCGCTAGACATACTAAATTGCACTCCATCTATAGCTGCTGTAACATTATTATATCCTGCTAAAAAGGCTTGTTGTGAGTAGTCATTTCTTTCTGCGGTAGCAACTCTAGATATAAAATGTTTAACAAAAGTAGTAGAACTTGGGTCAAATAAAAATAACTCACCATTTAAACATTGGTCATTATCTGCACCCAAAAATCTATCTAAATTAGCACCACTTGTACTTTGTGCTAAATCTCCGCTAGTATTATATCCTAAACTTGCATCATTACCTGCTTCATTATGTTGTGCTTGAAAAAAACTTGTTGTTTTAGTGGCATCAAAATTACTTCCACCATCTCTAAAATTTACTAAAAAATTAGCAGCATCTGTTGCAGGATGTATTTCAATAAACCTAAACTTATAAATATTATAAGTAGAATCTATACTACTTGTAAAATCTAATGTGCCACTACTAGATGCTGTTACTGTAGCTAATTTTTTTGTTCTATATCTCCTGCACCACTTATAGAATTTGTTCCTGTAAAAGCATAATTATCTGTTAGGTCCATTGACGCAGGTTGTATCTTACTTAATGCCATATAACGCTATCCTCCCTGCATCTATATCACCACTATCAAATTTAAATTGTACTGCATTAACAGCCGAAGTGGTATTTGCATAACCTGATATAAAGCTATTAACAGAATACGCATTTCCCGATGCTCTATTAGTATTTGCTAAAAAGTGTTTTACAAACGTAGTTGATGATGGACTAAATAAAATAATTCACCACTAATACATTCATCATTTGCATTACCAACTTGTTGTCCTAAACTTTGAAAGCCCGTTCCTTGTGCTAAATCTCCTGATGTTTCGTAACCTAATGCAGCAGAACTACCATCCTCACCATGATAAGCGTGAAAAATGTACTAGTTTTAGCAACATTATAATTACTGCCACCATCAATACTTACATTAAATTCAAACTTCTTTTGGTCAGTTTCAGGATGTATGTTTATAAATCTAAATATATATGTTTTATAAGTCCCGTCTAATACAACACTACTAGAACCATTAACAAAACTAATTGTAGCATCAGAACTTGCATCAATATTTTTAATTAAAAATAATTTTTGTGTAGAACTACCGGGTGTTACAGTTCCAGTAAAAGCATAATTATCTGTTAAGTCAAAAGAGTCTGCTGTTAATTTACTAAGTGCCACTATACTACTCCAAATAATTGAATTGTTCCGTCATCCATATTACCACCTGCATCAACTAATTTAAATTGAAACCTTGTCAAGGCAGATGTAGTGTTAAAATATCCTGCCATAAACCAAGATTGAGATATATCACTTTCCCCAGAAACATTAGACATAGCCATAAAATGTTTTACAAATGTAGTTGAACTAGGATTATATATTCTTAACATTCCAGAAGTTGATTGGTCATTATCTCCACCTACATCATCTATTAATTTTTGAAAAGAACTTCCTTGTGCTTGGTCCATAGCAGTTCTATAGTCTGTTCCCGCAGTGCTGTCTGATTCAGTGTGATATGTTCTAAATGAAGTCGATGTAATTGTTTGGTTGTAATTAGTATTTGTTCCTGTATCAGCCTGAAAACTAAAATCAACTTCGCCATTAGTTGCAGGGTGAATATTATTATAAATAAATAAGTATTCTTTATAAGTGCTATCTATACCTGATGTAAATGATACAGTTGCAGTTCCTGCTGATATAGAAGATTCTTGAATTAACACTAAAGGTGTTTCATCAGCTAGTCCTGATAATGTACCACTAAATCCAAATGTACCTGCAAGATTTAAGCTACTAGCTTTGACCTTGGATAGTGATGTTCCAACTTCTCCAAATGCCATGATTAACCTTTACTGTTTGCGTCTTTTACTGCCTTGATATGTGTGTACCAAGAACCTGTCTTATCTAATTTACCATCATCAATATCGTGGTACAGTTTATCTAATTGTTCTTCCCATGTTAAGTATTCTGTTTTTTCTTTTACTTAAAACACCTGATAAAGTTTCTGCAGTATTACCTGCTGTTTCATAAGATGCTATCTGTGAATCTGTTGGTTTAGAAAAACTATATGTCCATGTTTTAATATAATCGCCATTACCATCGCCATCATTTTGTAAAGATACTTTTGTGTCATCCCAAGTTGCAGAATTTGCCTCTATATATAATTTTGTTTTTGTCGCTAGTGTTGCCATATTACGCTCCTATTAATTTATACCCACCGAAGAAAGTCAAAACTTGATTAGCTGTTACGTCTTTATTACTACCACTTGCTTGATATGCTCTTAGTTGAACATAATCATCTGCGTCTAAATCAGCTATAACAGAAGTGCCATATATATCGTAATGACCATAAACACCCCCCGCTCTTGCTAATTCTGTTGAACCATTTTTAAAAATATTCACAGCAAATTCATTAAAATTAACATCAGTACTTAGTCTAACTTGACCAAATAAGAAATATTTACCTGCTACAGTGGGTGTAAACTTATAAGTAGATGTATCATATTTTCCATCTGTATCAAAAACTTCAAGATTTAAAGACAATACTGTTTGTGTGTCGGTACTAACTGTTTGGTCGGAATTGCTATAAGCTAAAAAGGCAGGTGTATTAGATGCTTTTATTAGAGAGTAATCAATTCTTTTTATTGTACCTGCGTCTGATACTAAAAACTCATCTGTATCTGCGGGTGCTGTAGCTAAAGCATCATGTCCAGATATAACTGTGTTATCAAAAGAATCTGCATTGACAGTTCCTGCTCCTGCAGTAATTGTTCCTACTGCTTTTGCTTGATGTATTACATAAATATTATTTGTACCACTAGCAGGTGCGGCAGCAAATGTTAATGTAGTACCTGATAAACTATAGGCGGAGTTTGGGTCTTGACGAACATTTTCTACAAAGACTTCTATGTCTAGTGTAGAAGTAGGTGCAACGTCTAATGTAAAAGCAGTTGTACTGCCATTACCACTAAACCTTTTACCTTGTAAAGACTGAAACTGATTGGTTGTATCTATGGGTGTACCAACGTATGCCATTCTAGGTTATCTCCATTACTGATAAAATTATGTCTGCTGCTGCTGAAGATGTTAGCGAAAGAGCATCTGTTGTTTCCATAACAACTTTATTCCCTGCCAACAACTCAAGTGTACCACCAACAGGAACGGGTGCATTGGTTACTAACTCAACTGTTTGGTTAGCCTCATTGTTTGCTCCTGCTCTATTGGAAGTATCTGAAGCCAAACTAACTGTTACAGTAATTTGACTAGTTGTTGTGTTACCTATCATAATTCCAAGAAGCACTGTTGTTGTACTACTTGCCACTGTATAGATAACGTCAGCACTAGTTACTCCTGCTTTAGTTATTGTTTTAAACGTATTTGCCATCTATCCTCCTATTATCCTAATGCGATTGCCAAGGCTGTTGGGTCTTCTTGAGAAAATCCTTGTGCCGTCATTAAAGTTACTACTCTTGATAATGCGGCTTTTTTATTTGTACCACCTGCACCATCGTCTACTATAATTAAATCAGATGTTGTTAAATCTGCTCCAATGTCTGAACCACCATCAATTTCTAATGCTGTTAATGCTACTTTACCTGCTGTTGATATTGTAGCTAATTTTGTATCTGCAATCGCTGCACCTGAAGCTATACTTGCGTTAACAACTGCGTTTGCTGCAAGTTGGTCTGCTCCCACTGCGTCATCTGCAATCTTAGCTTGAGTTACATTATCATCAACTATAGAAGCGGTTACAACTGCGTTAGCTGCTAATTCATCAGCACCTACTGCATCATCTGCTAACATAGAATTTTCAACAGCTTGAGCAGCAATAGTTAAAGCACCATTTGAAGCAACTGTAGCATCACCACTTACTTTACTAAATACATAAGTTGGTATTCTGGACATGGCAGCATTAACATACTTTGTAGTACCACCATCATCTATTAAAAACTTATCTGAATCTGCAATCGTAATAATTGTACCATCTGTAGCACCATCTACTTGTATTGCAGCACCTGAAACTTTGTCTGCTGTTGATATAGTGTTTAATTTACTATCAGCGATACTACCTGCTAACATAGTATTTGTTACTGTGCCACTATCACCACTAGCTACTAATGTACCTGAAGCTGTTGGTAGAACTACTACGGCAGAACTACTTGCTGAGTGAGGGGCCGCTTGAAGTGTTTGTGCGTGAGCATTTGATGACTCACAATAAAATTTTACTTTTGATACAGCACCTGTACCTGTTCTAATATCAATGTTACCATCTGTAATAGTAATACCACCTGATGAACCATTACCATCCATATAACTTTACCACTACCATTAGGTAATAAATTAATATTACCATTTGATACTGATACAATATCATTACCATTAACATCTAAGTCTCCACCTAGTGTGTGTAGAATCATCTGCTACATTTGATATAGCACTTGATGTTGCAAGTCCTGCTACAACAGCACTTCTAGCAACTTTTTAAGACCACCACCTGAAGTATCTACTGCTAAGAATACATCATCATTAGCTACTGTAGATATTTCTGATAAAGAACCTACAGCTACAGAATTAAAGTTTGTTCCGTCTGCTATTAAAAGATTACCTGCAGTATTTGTAGCCATAGTGATATCATCACCTGATACTGTTAAGTCTCCTGCTATTGTTAAATTTCTAAGTCCTGTTAAATCTTTATTGGAATCTACGATAACTGCTTTTGATGCAGTCACTGTTCCTGCTGTAATACCATCAACTAAATTTAATTCTGCTGCAGTAGAAGTTACACCATCAAGAATATTTAATTCTGCTGCTGTTGATGTAATAGCAGTTCCGTCAAGACTTATAGCATCAGTATGTACTGTACCATCAAAATACGCATCTTTAAATTCTAATGAACTTGTACCTAAATCTATTTGATTATCAGTAACAGGAGATAATGCTCCGTCACCTATTGTTAATCTATTTGAACCACCCGTAGCTATTGTAATAACATCTGAACCACTAAATGTAATGGATGTGTCACTATCTGCATCACCTGAGATAGAATCTAATTGTATGCTACCTGCATTAGTAATATTAGAATCACTAAAGTCTATTGTTCCAGTAACATCAAAGTTACCACCAATAGTTAAGTTACCTGATATATCTACATTACCATTTATATCAACTGTAGTAGCTGCTATTTGTATTTCTGTATCTGCTACTAAATCTAATTGTCCGTCTGCAGAAGAATTAATATATATTGCAGTATCTCTAAACTGTAATTTTTCTGTACTAGCGACTAAGATATCATCTGAAAACTCAAAGTAGTCTTCGTCTTCCATCCATTTTAATACACCATCACTAGTCTCACCATCAAAGGTGATTGTAATATCTGTACCTGCAGTAGCTGCTCCAAATGTTAAAGTGTTACCTAATAACTTAGTTATTGGTCCACCTTCATTGGCAGTTCCATCATGGGTGTGTCCACTACTAGCAGCAAAGGCTGCTAATAGTTGGTCAAACTCTGCATTAAAATGAGATGCTTCGATAGTAGCACCATCAACGATTGTTGCGGAACTCTGTCTAGTATAAGTTGCTCCCATATGTTATCTTCTTCCTCCTGCTATAAATTCCATTTCAAAACCTTTTAAGGCTACTGGACTGTTGCTTGTTGCATCTAATATTTTTGCTGCAACTGTAAAACCACTTCCTTCAACGGGTTGTCTAATTAAGTTAGAACCTGTAGAACCATATACGGCTGTTCCAAAAACAGATTCTGCTAAACCATACTGTGCTATATTACCTGTTTGAGATAATGTATAGGGTTCTGGTTGTGGTACTTCATCATCACTAAAATCATACTCTAATAAAAAGCTAGATGATAATGCACCTGTTGGGTCGATATTCCAAATTACTTTTTGAAAACTTTTTCTAATTCCGGGGTCTCCCATAGTCATATCAGGCGACCTATAGATACCACTTATATTTACTGTTGTAGATGCTGTGTAAAAACATTTCCTGATTCTTGTTTGTATACATAACCATCATAACCACCAGATAATATTGTTTCTGTTCCTGATATAAATGCTGAATCAGTGCTAGAAACTTTTAAACCTTTTACATCACCATACTCAAAACCTAATTGACCTGTATTAGGATTAGCTTTAATAACAGATAATAATCCTCTAGATGAATCTTCCGCTTGTATATCGGATGTAGGAAAAAATAATCTGTATTGTGATTTATTTCTAATAACTACTGAGTTAATATTATGTGTAGTTATTTCATTAATTCTTTTTTGTATTTGTTTTGATACAGTACCTAATTCTATATCATCAATTCTATCTGTACCTGCAATAGTTCTTAAACCATCGGGTGCTAGAAATACAACATCACCTGCAAGTTCCTGAATACTTCTACCATCTGTACATCCTATGTTTCTTGTGACAGGTTGTACTGCAAAATTAGAAGAACTAGTTCCTGTTAATTTAAATATTTTATCTTGTCCAAATATAAATAAAGTATCACGGAAAGCTTTTAGTCCTACAATTTCTGTATCAACTTTAATAGTTCCGCCACCATTATTAGCTGTAAAATCATTAGTAAGGTTTGGCCCATAAAACTAATCTGTTGTTTATTACTAGCATCACCTGAAAAAAATATATGATTCTTAAATACTTCTACAAATTTAAAGTTAGCTGTTCCTGTTGCATTAACGACAGATGTACTAAAAGAACTATTTAATATTTGTGGATTAGATGTTCCTGTGGTAATAACAATTTTATCTGTACCATCAAAGTTAAATAATCTATGTTCATAGTTTTGTGTAGGTGTTCCTAAACTTGTAATAGTAGATGTCCAACTACCACTACCTGAACTTGCTCTATGTATACTACCACCTCTACCTGCTAAAACTACATCATTAAAGATTGCAGTAAATACTACTCTTTCTGTAGATGCAGATACTTGTGGGCATATATTAGAATTAAACTTTGTAGTTCCTAATATTTTTTTATAACCACCTTCAATGTCGGGTTCAAAGTTTTGTAGTTGTAGGGCTTCCCCTGGGGACATAGAGAACACATCTTTGTTTAAGATTAATCCTCCACCTAAACTAACTACTGAAGGTTGTGTTGCTGCCATACTATGTTACAGTCAATACTGAAGTGTTACTTGTTGTTCTATTAGAAGTATTAAGATTAACTCTAGTATCTTTCATATATTCAATATGATTTAACATTTCAGTTCTAATTCTTCTAACACCTTCTTCATATTCTGCATTAGATATATTAGCCATAGGCACATCATTTTTTAATTTATATAAATAGTATTTTGCTCTATTGACTACTACGTCTGCATAAATATCGGGTAAATCCATTGTATCACCATGTGCTGATAACTCTGTGTGTGTTTTATAGTATTCATAAAATACTGTGTAATCATCAAACTTAGGTATTGGTGATAGGCCAAAACTTTTATGGTCAGGTGTTCTGTATACAAATAAAGGTCTACCATACTGTGAATCATTAGCTGCTACATCTTTTCTAAATGCACCTTGTAAAAACCATCATATGTCATAGGTTTTAATTTAACTGCTTCTTCTTGTCTTTTAACTCTTACATAATCTACATCCATATTAGTAGCTGTGCTTGGATTGTTTAATGTTATAAAAGTTGTAGCTGCGGTTGCTGTAAATGTTGTTGATAGTATTTCACCATTACCAAAATCTGTAACTGTAATTGTACTATTTAAATTTTGTGTTCCTTCTGCTGCAGTACCTACTTGAACTTTAAATGCTTGTCCTGTAGAATTTGTATCATATGCTCTAACAGATATATTATAAACTTCTCCTACAATAGTTGATATAGATTGATGTGCTGCAAAATCATTTAAGCGTAATCTACCATTGCCTGTAGAATTATAAGCTGCACTACCTGAACCTGCTATTGTAGTCCAACTACTTATATCAGATGTAAATTCACCATTAGTAATTAAATTAGTAGGTGCTATTCTAAAAGAATCAAAGTTTGCTTTTCTAAATGCTGCAGGAAAATCATACTCTTGTTGTCCTGTAATAGCTACTTGAGTTCCATCTGTGTGTAACCAAGGCCATTCAACTTCAGCCATATATAAATCATTGATAGCTTTATTAATAAAGTTTTTAGCAGAAGTTTGTACACCTCTACTTGAACTAAAGTTAGAACTTGTTAGTTCCACTTCATTCAATTCATTTAGTACAAAGTTAGTTAATTCTAAATATGTCCTTGTTGTTGCCATTTGCTATCCTGTTTTTGTTGGTTAATTGCATCTATTTCTTCTGCTGTCATACAAATCATCATGCTAGAGTGTATGGTCTCTACTGGAAATTGTCTTTCTATTGATTGTTTTAATTCTGGTTTTTTAGATTTTAAAAATAAATCACAAGTTTCTACTTCTGTAAATTCTACAAATCTATATGTAAAAAGTTTTGGAGATACTTCTCCATGTAATAATATAACTAATACTATAAAAAATTTCATGTTTAAAGGAGGGGTATAAACCCCCTAGTTATTTGCTATTATGCAAATGTTACTTTTTGTGCTTCGGAATCACCCTCACCATCGAAATCAGCAAGTACACAGAATACTCTGACTTTTGCGTCAATAGCACCTGTTGCTACTACTAAATCAATAGTGTCAGCAGCAGCATAGACTCTATATCCAATAGATGTTGTACCCATTGAACTGTCTCCTGCTCTTGCTCTAGTTACTTCCATACCTGCGGTTGCAGTTGAAGCAGATACAAAAGCATCTACGTCTGCACCATCGCCAAGTGATAGAGTTCCTGAATTACCCGCACCATCTGCAGTTAAAACATCAAGACCTGCATACAAACATAAAGTGTTTGCAGGTACTTCTATTACTTGTACAACGTCACCGGCTGCATTTGTAAACTGAGAAAAGTCTACTACTTGTGACACACATCTGACTGCCTTACCTACTGGTAATGCTGCAGGAGATGATGTGTTACCTGTTACTGTTAAAGTTGCCATTTAATCATTACCTCCTATTAGTCTATTTTGATATGTGAAAGAACGAGAGCATTGTCTCTTAGTACTTTTCTTCCAAATACATGAAGACCTCTAACTACATCAGAAAAAGTCTCAGGATGTCTGATAACTTCAATCTTTGCGATATGGTTAGCTGTCGCTGTAGATGACATATGACCACCTAATACTTTGAAGAAGTTCGAAGTTGAACTTGCTGCGAAGTTGTTTGTCATATATACGTCCATGTTCATAATCTTACCGGCAATAACTTTACCATTTCTTAATGGTGTTGCGTTACCTGTAGTATCACTCATTAGCTTACTGTTTGCTTGACCTAATTGCTCTACAAATTCTGGACCTGCTAAGAACCATCTGTTCTCTTCTGGTACATCAGATGCATTTAACAATCTATTTACTTTAGAGATTGTGTCAACTGGGTCAATTTCGCCTGAAGCAAAACCTACATCTTGGTCTTCTCCAGAGCCTGAGTCTGCTCCTAGTAAGTGGTCAGGGCTAGATGAACTAACTCCTGCTACCATTGCTGCGATTACGTTTTTGTCATAAGCGTTCTTAAGTGCATAAGCACCAGAAGAAGTTGCAACACTTTCAAAGTTAACATGAGAATGTCTTTCCTCAATGTCATCAACTTTAAATGAAAATGCGTTTGCTTGGTCGACAGTCAATTGGATTTGGTCATCAGTGATGTCTTGTGCATCAACAACCGCTCCTCTTGAGTACGCACTAACAGTAATAGTAGGTTCTTTTATGATGTTTACTGTGTCTCCATAAGCTTCAATCTCACCTGCATAGTCAGTGTTAGTAATTGCTTCTACTACTGATGCGGTACGAAAGAACTTTTGGACTTTTTGGGAATAGATAATCGGGCTAAAGTTTCCGTTAGCTAGATTATTATTACCTGATACTTTATCAAAAGCCATCTTTTTTCTCCTATTATTTATTAGTTATTTTAAAATTGATATGAGTTAACTGTTTATACGATGCGACCTTCTCTATGAGCCTTATCAATATCGGCTTCAAACTTAGAGTACTCATCTGGTTTCATCTTTTAATACTGCCCAAGTCCATTGTTTCTTATCAGTTGGTGTTTCAGATACTTTAGTTTTAGAAACTGCTTTTGCTGCTTCTTTCTTTGCATCATAGTTTACCTTCTTAGTAGAAAGTCCTCTGTCATATTTGTACAAATCGATTGCACGTGCTGCAGATTTTGGATTGTCACTATTATCATAAAGCCAAGATTGTACTGTACTATCCTGTACAGAAGCCCAGTCATGAAAATCTCCGCTTTCACGAATCTCTTTAAAATCTGGATGCTTTTTTGCAAGGTCTACTTCTGCTCTATCTCTAGCAAGTCTGGTTTGTTGTTTTTTAATATCTAACAACTGTTCTTCCATTTCTTGTTTAGATTTCATAGTAGCTTCTGTAGTTAATTGCATAACAGAATCATACATATCAGGATAGTCTTTACGCCATTCTTCTAATTCTTCTTTAGATTTAAAGCTTGGTTTAGAGGCTACCGCTTCTTTTTCTTTCTTAAGTTTGAGAACTTCATCTTTATGGTTCGAGATTGTCTCATCGTAATGCCTTTTTAAGTCGTCATATCGCTTCTTAAATACGGCATCTTCTACTCCTACAGGGCGGTCTTCTTTAGGTTTCTTCTCGTCAGTTTCTTCCTTAGATTCCTCGGTAGCTGTTGTTTCGACTTCCTTGTCCATTAAGTTCCTACTCGGATGCTTATATGGAGTCGGAGTTGCGACATCTTCTGTTGCTTCGGAATTTTCTTCTACAACAGGAGTTTCTTTATTGTCTTGTTCCATTTATTCTCCTTCGGGGTGCTGTTGGATTCAGGTCGCCCCCTATATGCAGGGCCTCTATTGAGAGGGTGGCTGCGTCATCATTCCCTGACCTGTCATAGGTGCAGGACTTTCACTTGGTTGTGAAACTGGTTGATTGCCTGTGCTTGTAGGTATAGCACTTTCCATTATAGGACCTATTTCAGGCAATAATAATTTTGATAAAAAATCTCTAAATTGTGGTACATTTAATTGTGTTGCTAAATTTTTTTCTTCTTCGGATAAATTTTCAAAGTTTTGTTTAACTTTTTTAATACCTTCTTCTATCATAGTAGTTCCTTCAGGTTGAGCAGCAGCAGGAGATGTGTCAACATCTGCTCCCATCATACCTTGTCTCATTTCTTCTTCCATATTTATCTCCTCTGTATTTCCGTGTAAATCTTTCCGGTAATTTTTGTAAATAAGGTATTTTAAAAAGAACTTTAGGAACTACTTGAAGTAGTCTTTGTACTTCTTTTGTTCTTTTTATTTCTTTTGTTATCATCAAAAATTTACTTTGTTTTTTTCTTTTATTTTTGTTTAATTTTTTTATTAATCTTTTTCAAGCTGTCTTGTTCTTTACTGTATCTAACTTTACTACCTGACTAACTTTTGCTTTTGTATTGAGTTTTATCATATCCTTCTTTATTTTTAATTCTATATTAAGTTTTTTCATTATCTAATTAATTTACCAAACTCATTTAAATTTTTAATTCAAATTGAATCCCATTTTAAGCACCTATTTTGCATCTAAAGCTTAGATTCTATCTCTGTTAAAGGTTATAGACCAAGTTCTTTGAGTCCAATCCTAAAGCTGCATCTAATTTAGTTTTATTTTTCTTGATAGTCTATTAATTCTTTTGTTGTTCAGGAGATAGTTTATAAACATTAGCGGCTAAGTTTTAGTATAGTCCTAAACCATCAGCAATTTTTCCAATTATACTATTATCTAATATTATTTTTGCTGCATCACCAATTCCTGTAAAGATTCATTAATTACTTCACCTCCATTACTTGCAGGATTAGAATTATTCTTCAATTTTATTGTACCATCAATTTTTAATAACTACCTTTTTCCATTTCTGCTTTTACCATTTATCTGTTATTATTTTTGATTCATTAATCCTATTGCTGAATGCTTCTGCTCCATAGGTTTTTCTAGTTCCATCATAGCCGCAGAATTTATTGCACCTGGTCCATAGAACTTTCCCTAGGTGCAGGAACATAATCTTTTATATTAAAAGTGTTTGATTTCCTAAATCCACCTTTACTAGTTTTTCAATAGGTTGACATACACCATCTATTAATTTAAATCCGGGAGGGCAAGGGTCAACAGCAGGAGTAGTAGATTCATACGTAGGTGTTGTATCTATAGGTAAAGGAGTTGTTCCTCCTCTATCTTCTACTCTACCTTGACCGACATCAGGAAATTGTTCTTGGTCAAATTGAGGTAACATTCCTTTTTCTATTTCTTTTAGTTGTCTTTGTCCTTCTGGTGTATATTGTATAACTGAATCAGGACCTACATATTTTTTACCTTGCATTGTCATAATGCCATCTGTTGCAGAATCATAGACATTTTGTGTTGTATTAACTGTAGATGCAGAAGCACTAAAAGGAAACATAATTCCTTGTGATTCTTTTTCTAATTTTTTTTGTAGGTCAGATAAAGACATTTATTTAAGCTGTTCCTTGAGGTTCATTATCTGGTGCAGTAAAGCCGCCTTCCCCTGCAACTTGTGGAGTTCCGACTCCGATGTTGCCACCTCCAGACCCTTGTGTGTCTGAAATATTTGCTCCTGCAGGTACTCCGTTAGTAGGTCCCATGCCACCTTGTTGTGAGTTAGGGCCTTGAGTTTGTTGATTTCCATTTGCTTCTCCCATGAGTTTCATAAATATTGCTGCTTGTTCTGGGTCATTGACAACTTGGTCAGGGTCTACATCTAACGACTTTGCAATCTCTTTAATAATACTATGCCATTTACAAAAGGTGCTAAGAATTGATTTGATGCTACTTGCATAAATGTCATCAATCTTTGTGACCTTACTTCCTTCATCATTAAAGAAGATGTACCTCTTGCTTTAACTCCTAAGTCACCTTGTATTTCTGGAATATCTTTATTGAATTGCATATTCCATTGATAAAAAGATTCACCTAATGGCTTTAATAAATAATCATCTATGTTTTTAATTACTGTTTTAATATTTAAAGCTGCAGCACCCATTAACATAGACATACCTGATGCTGTTCTTGTTGTAGATTGTATACCTGTTTGTCCATGTGAATAAGATGGTATACCTGTGGATTCATCTGCTAGTTGTCTAAACCTATCAAACATTTGCATATTTTCTGGTGCAGTGTTTGGAAATCGTAAACCATGTATAGCTTGTCCTGTTTGTCCACTTTGTCTTCTAAATATTTTTCCCGGATAAACTGACATGTCTTGACCGGGTACTAACATAGTTTCATCTACGTCAAATACTAAATTTCCTGCTAGTGCTAAATTATCAATAGCCATTCTTGCATGACCATTCATAATTGTTTGTGCATCATCCATATTTTCTGGAATACCTACACCAAAGAATTGATAAGGATTAATTTCATAAGGTGAAATCATAAAAGGTATTCTTGCAGGAGTAAAAGGATTTAATACTAATCTTAGTATATGTCCATTACATATCCATGCGTTAATTTGCACTTCATCTAAATCTGATTTAAAATCTGTAGGAATATCAATGCCAACTTCTTCTACAAAAGCTTTATCCATTGTACCCCAGTATTCTAAAATTTCAAATCTATTTTTATTAAACTCTTCTTGATTTTCTCTATCATATAATGCAGTTTCATAACTTCGAGTTTCATAGTTTGGTCCTGTATTCAAACATTCTTTAATTGCACTTTTCTAAAGAAAGGTCTATTAACTAAATCTCTTAGTTGTGTTCTATTATATACATGTCTTTGTATAACGTAGTCTGCATCATTAATATCAACAGCATCGGGGTCAGGATAAAAATCCCAACAACTAACTGCTTCTACTCTTGGAACTAATTTATTGATAGGTTTATATTCTCTTTCACCTTCTTCGTTTAGTTCCCATTTATGTTCTGCTTGTTCATAGTTAAAAGGTCCTTTAAGAATACCTGTACCTAATAAACACATTTCAAATAAAACGTGTCTCATTACAGATATTGCATGAGATTCTTCTAACTGGTCATGGATTAAAGTTTCCATGTTTTTAGCTGCCTCATTTGCAGGTTCTATCTGAGGCATTGATTTTAAATCAGGTGCTGCACCTTCTTCAAATCCTGCTTTTTCGTATTTACTTTTTAAGCCGTTTAGTATTTCATCTGCAGTAGCACCCGGAGATATTTCTCTACCATCACCTTCAAAACCATAGATGTCTTCCATTCTTTCATCTTGTTGTTTTAAGTTGTCGGGTTTTATGTGTGCGTATTTAGCTACACCTAAAGGGTCTGAAGTAGGTTGTATTCCAATAGGAAACTTACCTTGTGAAAATAACACTTCGATAAGCTGTCCATAAGAAGCTAATACTTTAGTCTTTGTTACCTTAACAAATACTTTAGACTTTTCTGAATCACGAAAAGCCATATCAGAACCATAGATTCCTCTATAGTTTCTATAAGACCTTAACCATCTTTTTCATCATAAAGACGAGCCTGTTCTGATTCTTTTAGTCTAGATTCAATTAAAGAACCTAGATTACTATAAGACTTATCTTTGGCTTCTCTAAAGAACTTACTTCATCAGTTTCAGATAAGCCACTACTGCCTATATTACTATGTGGCATTATATATCCTTAATAATCTCTTTCGTCTGCTAGTGAAAAACTTTTTATCTACAGTATTTTTTGCTTTTCTACCTGCGTTACATCTGTTTCACTGTAATCATCTGCAGGTAAAGCTGTAGCACCCTTTACAACATTAGTTTTGGAATCGCCCTGCTTTGAGGCTTCGTTTCCATACATGTTCTCAGGAAGTTCGCCTTGCTTGTATTGTTTCATTATTGCCATTTTATTTATCTCCTTTTAGTTGTTTCTGTATGTAAGGTAGTAACCAAGGGTTATCCACACACACAGTAGTTAGTCCATTCGCAAGAGTATTGCAAATTTTTTCTTCTTCTTTATCATCTAGTTCTATTCCCCATTGAAATACTATTGCATGAAGAATTTCATGTATTAAAGTATTCGCATGAGATATATTATCTTCTGTTGATGATAACGCTATCATTCCATCGGATGCAAGAAACTGTCCGTTTATTTCATTACACTTTGATACGATAGAATCTAAATTTTTTATTTGATAGTTTCTATATCCTATTTTAATATCTTTCATTAATATCCAAAAACTTTATCGGCAGGTTTAAAATCTCTTGTTTGTCCTACACCAAAATCGTGAAACTTTTTTGACACAGGGTGTATTGGTCTACTCATACATCCATACCTTAGTGCATCATAAGCATGGTCTTCTGCATGTGTATCTACGTCCTCAGGATTATTTTTATCAACTGGTAACATAGGCATTGTCCTAACTAAATTAATACAGTTATCAAATATAAATAAAGATGGATATCCTGTTTCTTCATCTGGTCTTAATCTTTTATGTAATTCTAGTTTTCCTGCTACTCTACTTCTAGGACTTCTATCTGAAGGTCTCCAACGACATCCTTCTTGTATCATAGTTTCTGCAATACTAGGTCCTATATCTCCTCGTCTTGCCCATGTAGAACTATCAAGAACTCCATATCGAATATACTCACCTTGTTCTGCTTCTAAAACTTTTCTAGCAAAAATATCTGCTGTTATTTTTGTGTGTATAATTCTCTATAGACAAATATATTATTATCAAAATCTATTGCGAACCATAGACAACAAGCAGGTGAACTATATCCCCAGTCTGCTGCTCTAAATCTCATCCAGTTTCTAGGAATATCAAAAGGTTTAACAACATGTAGCTGTTTATTAAACTCTGGAAAAGAGGAATCTTCAAATGCTTCCCAATTACCATCTAAAAATTGTTTTCTTTGTACTTCAGGTAATGATGCTAACATTGCGTAGTAATCATCTGTTTGCATCAAGTAAGGATTGTCTTGAAGTTTAGCGGGAATAAATCTTCTAGATATTTTCTTTACACCATTAGGTGTTTTAATTTCTATATCAAACTTTGTATTTGGTGTGGCAGGGTCAACAAACATATCTTTAACCCACTGCGAACCTACGTTTCCAGGATTACCTGTAGCTCTCATATAAACAGGAATCTCAGGGTCTACACTTCGTAAAGAGGACCGAAGAAAATTATAAATATCTTCGGTAGGGTATTGCGGTAATTCGTCTATGCCTATCCAAGTATACGATTGTCCTTGGTAGCGAAGAGCATCAGTTAAGTTTTCCGCATATCCAAATTCTATTCTAGCACCTGAAGGAAACTTCCATTCTTTTTCTTGCTCTCTCCATTTAGCACCGGGATAAGCTTTTGAATATAATTGTTGTGAGTGATTAATTAAATCTCTCAACTCAGGCATTGTCCGTCTAATTAATAATGCTCTGTGTTTTTGTTTGTGGCAATAACGTAGTGGGTCAACCAACATTGCGTAAGATTTACCACCGCCTCTTGCTCCGCCATAAAATACTTCTCTTTCTGAGGATGCTAAAAATTCTGTCTGTGGTCCATCATTAGGTTCAAAGATTATATCTTTATCTTTTAATGCAGCTTGGATATTAGGAGAAGCTTCCTCAATTTTATTTTCTTCAATGATTTGCTTTTTGCCATCAAATACTTCGTCAAGGTCTTTGAGTTTGTTTTTAGTAGCCCAAAAGTTTTTTTGTGCCTTTTCCAATTCATGCTTTTTTTTTCACGAAGCATATCTTGTGCCGATTTTCTAGCCTTCTTCTCTTTAATTGTAAGAGGAGCATTAAGGCTACTTCTTCTTCTTCTACCACTATTTTTAGGTTTAGGTTCTTCTACCACCCTTTGTGTATTACTCTCTTTAAAACTTCTCTTAATCCCATACCTGTAATTTTTCTACCTGTATGATGGGATAACCATTCTGCAGTTTCTTTATAGCTACAGTTATTGTCTATAAAACTTTTTGCTTTATCTATCATTTCCATATGTTCGGGAATCTGAACTAAAAGTTTTTCATCTTCCTGTGAAACTTTATAACCTAAAGGTATAACTCTACCTTTTCTTTCTCTTGTTACTTTTTCTTCACTCATTGTCTTTAGGTGGTAAATAAAACTCCGTGTTGTACTTTAGCAGTTATATCTAATTTTTCTCTTTTAGATAATCCTACTCTATCTAATATTTGTTTGGCTGCTTCCATTCTAATATTAGCACCGGGTAGGCTTCCGTCTTCATCTAAAGCATTTATCATACCCATACTTGCTCGTGGTGCAAAAGCAGCTAGTTGTTCTTCTGCTCTTGTAATAATTTCTTCTTTTAAGGCTCTTAGTGGTTGATGATAATCTGCATATCCTGCTATATCACCTGCTGTTCTAGGATTACCTTGTGCTTCACCAAACAAAGCTGTTAAAAATGTTTCTTGCTTTTCTGTTAAAGCTACTTCTTTTTTATTATCAGGAACTAACATTGCGGACCTTTTGTAAATGTTTTTCTGTTTTTTCTTTTAGCCATTCGGGAGTTTGTCTAATACCTGCTTTTTCTTCTGCCTGTCTTTCTCTCATTCCCTGTCTAGCTGTATGAATCATTTGGTCTCGTTGTTTATGTTCACCTCTTTCTATAAAGGCAAGTCTGGGTGCAGTTATCACCATCTCTACATTTTTATTTCGTAGTGGCTTTGTCCTATCATCAAAGGATAGATACTCATCCCAGACTTTTCCAGTCTTCTTATTTCTATAAGAATATGTTGGCACTATTTTATTTTTATTGTCTTTGGTTTTTTTTCTTCTGGCAATTCTTGTTTTAAAGTAATTGTCAAAATACCATTTTCCATAGTTGCATCTGTTGGTTCTGTATATTCTGCTAGTGAAAAAGTCTTTGAAAACTTTTTAGTAGAAATACCTTTGTACAGATAATCTTCATTGTTTGATTCTATTTCGCCATCGACAGTCATTTTGTTTTCTTTCACATTAATGTTAATATCTTTTTTAGAAAACCCTGCTAGTGCAAAATCTATTTTCCATTCTCCATCATCTATCTTTTTAATGTTATAGTGTGGATATCCTTTGGCATCAGTATTACTTACAATATCTAATGTATCAAAGAATCTATCAAACCCTACTGTGTAGGGCATGTATTTATCTAGTGTAAAAGTCATATATACCTCCTTGCTTTAAGCTAGATATCAACGACCCCGAAGGCATCGTCAAACTTTTTAATTTTCTTAAACTTTATTTGTGTTACTGTTTCTTCGTTTTTGTTTGCTTTAAAAACATTGCCAGATAGTTTAACCTCTGGCTCCTTTAACAACACGTTGGCTTTTTGGCGGAGACTTCTTCGAACCCGACTTACCTGCCCATAAAACTTTGTTTGCCCAGTACGCAGCACTTGTTGGACCTTTGCAATATTTTCCCATGCCTAGCTTTAAAAGATTTCCTAGCTTCTGGGGAATAGTTGTGACCCATAGAAGAGTCACCGAAGCGAATAAGTCGGGGCTTCCCACCTCGAGTATACCGACTTTACCTTTCTTACCACCTTCAGTGGTCCTGACTGCATTATTGAATCTTTTAAGTCCATGCTTTTTAAGAAAGTTTTTCCTTTTTTCCGTTTCGCTTAGTGCCATTTTTTTTAGCCTTTGTTTCCTACAGCAATCATTACTACTGTTTTATCTTTTGGTTTTTTTGTTTTACTTCCGTATGCCATTAAATTTTTATAAAGATTTCCTAGTTTTTAAGTTTTTCATGAGCCCGAAGTTTTTAATTGTTTTCTTTTCTTTTTCTAATTTTATTTTCTTCAATACTTGTTATTGAATTTTGTCTTTTTTAATTTTTGCTTTTTAAGTTTAATAGTAAATTTTTGTTTATTTTATTCTAACTTCTGCGTCTTTTGGTTTTTCTTTGTTATAGCTCTTTTTGTTTGTTCATAGACTTGTAATAGCCTAGCTACAGTTGCTTCATAAGATGATACTTTACCATCATTATCTCTGTCTGCTTTTTTAACATCAAAGTCATAAGTCCGATTGTTTCGATTATCGGACTTATCATTAAATTTCATTTTGTTATTGTTCATTTTATAAACCAGTAGACTACTACTATTGCTGCTATAATGATACCAATCTTAACATTTCTGTTAAGACCTGTCCATTTACTCCATACCTTATCAATCATTATGATACCCTCCTGTATGCTCTAGTCTTCTTTGCAATGCTTTTCGGTTGCTTCACAAACTGTTTGCCCTGCTTTGTTCCTTGGCGTTTTGCTTTTGTCGTGGCCGCATATTCCGCAGATGTCAGGCTTCTTGATGGCTTTCTCTGGTAGATACCTTTCTCCTGTCTTTGAAGAAGGCTTTCCAGACTTGGTTCTCCACTTTTGTTTCGACCATGATTTAAGACTTCTTTGTGATTTTGCTAGTGCCATGTTTTTTCTTTAATTGTAATTTTGCTACGTTCTTTGCTATTGCTGCTTGTTGCGGTTTACCACCGAACTTGCTGCGTTGTTCCATAACAGTAAGAATTTGAACTTTCCTAGCATACGGCTTATTAATCTTGCGGACTTTACGAACAGTATTCTTCGCATCCGCAGTCGTGGCGTATTTAATTCCCACTGTATCTCTAGGATTCTCATCTGTGTATAATCTTCTTCCTGAAACTTTTGGTTTTTTACCTGTTCCTACTTTAGGGTCTTTCATTAAAAAGTTAATTTTAGTCCTACTTTAACTTATCTTTGTCTGCAGATAGTTGTGTTTGTAAATCTTTTGTAAATGACTTTGATAAATTTAAACTAGCTTGTCCTTTATTATTAACTGTAAAAGAACTGTTGTATGTTTTACCACCAATCTTTAATCCTACTTTATTTGTACCTACTAACATATTATCACTAAAAGGTATTTTGCCAATAGCATTTTCTATTTTAGTTTTAACATTTTTGCAACAGGTGTATTTAGCACTACACTTCCTAGTGCAGCAGTAGCTGCTTTCTTAGAAGATTTAATTGCTTGTTTTTTTTGATTAGATGCATCTGATACTTTTTTAAGTTCATCATACACCTTTACATTATTAGAATATTTTTTATCCGACACTATTTTCCTTGACCTCTGTATTTTTATAACTTCTACGTTTATGTTTATTCATGGATGACATTTTTACTTTACCATTACCTATGCTTGTTCTTTTTGGTACAAAGTTTATATTTGTAACTTCTGTTTGTCTTCTAGGCATTTAATTTAAAATATTCTCTTTGATATGTATTTAAGTCTTTTATAGATTCTATACTAGAATCATTATCACATAATGTATTATACATAGATTTATTGTTTACCCATTCTTTGCCATTCCAAAATTCAAAACCTTTATATTTAGATTTGTATTTACTAGTTGTTTCATATCCATAAGATAATAATTTTTATATTTGTTTTTGTAAGACCAATCAATTTCATAAAGTGTTGCATATGTTCCTAATCCTAGTTTTATTTTCATAATCCCATGCAAACTGTCCTGATAGTACATGCTTGTTATCAAAAACTTTAAACTCTGTAAAAGCTACTGGAGTATCTTTGTAATAGTAAATAAAATATTTCCAATCTATATAATCTCTTTTCAAATACTTCACTATCACTTTCAAAACCTTCTTCATAAAAATTTCTATACTTAATATATTTTTATATATTGTTGAGTAAATCATAATCAAAACTATTTAATATTTTAACTTCAATATCTTTTTACGAAGAACATACTTTTGTTTTTACTAAACTTTACTTTATCTAAAACTAATCTTGTGTTCCTAGCATTTATCCAAGTTAAGTTTTTTAATTCTGTGTAATACCATGATAAAGGAATCCATCCGTTTTCAAAAGCATAATCATATTCACTATCTTCAAACTCTGCTAGGGGTAGAGAGTAAATTAAATCGTAGTTCGTTAGTTTACCTGTAATGTGGTCAAAAATAATTTCACTCAGGACGTTCAAACTGAGTCATGTAGGAATCATCAGTTGTCGTATCTTCTTCTCTAGTATTTTCTACTGTATAAAAATTCTGGTCTATCTTATATCCCGGATTTTTTGTTAATCTTTCTTCCATGAAAGCATCGTCATACCAGATAGTTCTATTATTGGGATAGGCAAAAAAATTACCATCATCCATTCTAAACATATGAGCGCATTTGTGTTCAGGGTCTTCACTAAAGTTTGTATCTAACATCCCTGCTTTATTTTCCCATGCCCAATCTATCGTAAACATGTAGGTGCCTTTTCTTTTAACACCTTTATAGTCTACAAGTTCTGCTCTACAGTTTGCTAGTCTATTTCTTTTCTGTACATCAACGTAAGGTGAAAAACAATCCCAGTATTGGTGTATATTTAAATTATGTTTCGGTGCATCTTTCTTCCAACAGAAAGCATGGATAGGTCTTCGTGTCCAGTTTACTCCATTCGGTAGTAAACATTCAAATAATAAGGCTCTTCTCTCTAAACTATTTACTGTGTGTACATCAGCAAACGTATATTCACCATGACCCTTTTCGTGGTCGAATAAATATTCATTTCTAACGTAGGCACTAAAGGGGGTAGGTTATGATTTAAGTATGCCAATTATTTCTTTTCTTTCCATTAACTTCCTCTAGCGTAGGTTACATTAAAGGATATGCTTCTTCTAATTCCTTCCCCTCTGAAAGGATGAACAAAATGTGTTAACCATGATGGGAACATATAAATAGCACCTACTTTTGGTTTAATGGGATATTTCCATCGTAAGAATTTATGAGTTTCCCCATACATAAATTCAAGATATCCTGCTTCTTCTCTTTCTTCATCGTTGGTTATTGAATCTGGTACTCTTAAAAATCCTGCACAAGATAAATGTCCTGTGTGCATATGGGGTGGATTAAAATCTCCTGCAATAGAATTAACTATCCATGAGTTAAGAACATTCATTTGTGTAATATTTTCGTTTATGCTTGTGTTATTCTTTTTAGCATTTTCTTCTGTTTCATAAATACCTGTTAGATATTGTTTGATGTAGATATTTACCATACCTGCTACATAATCTTTAAAAGACCCACTATCATCATTGTCTTTTTCAATCTTAGTAAACCACATATGTTCTTCTATTTTGTGTTCTTGTATAACATTGCCAATTAAACTGTCAGCCATGTCTAATTGTTTAGATTTCTTTTCGTTTGCTGAAATCTTATCCCCATAATCATTCCATGTATTAATAACATTTTCGGGTATATTAAATTCTACTATTTGTGGACCAAATGGTTTATGAATATTTATTGTTACTTTGTTTTTATCTTGTTCTTCTGTCATACTATCCTTTATGTTTACTTATATTAATTTTAAACTTAGGAATCTTTTTTATAAAATCTCTTCTGAGTCTAATATTCAGCATTTTATTCAAACATTTCTTTTCATAGAAGTTTTGAAGCTGATATATTAACTCCATAAGCTTTGCATCAGACTTATTGTGGCTGATAAACAAAACATCTTTATCAATAATCTTTAAATCGGTAGTATTAGAGCCAAAGTAGTTATCAAAGTGTACCCCTGACTTGGAGGTAACACCTATGTAGAACTCCCCTGTCTCATAATTAGTCTTATAAACTTTGTATAAGGGTTTTAGGAATCTTTCTTTTTACTTTCTTTACTTAATCCTGCTTTAGAATTATCTTTTGTTATTGTAGGACTACCTTTAGGCTTTCCTACTTCTTGTTCTTTGTAATATTTTTGCATTGTTTACTAAATACTGTGCTAATTTCGGATTCATCCCTTTATATTCTTAAGTTTAGAACCTAGGTTATTTATCATAAATTCTGTAGTAGGTTTTACACCTTTTTTAAATCCTGCTTTTGTTTTTGGTCCTGTCTTTGTACTGATTGCCATTATTTATATCCTCCACCCGCTTTTTTAGGCTAATGCTGTCATTTGGGCCTTCCTCGCACTCCACTGGCCCGGTTTTCCACCTTTTGACCCTGCTTTGATACGATTAAAGATAGCCTTACGCATGGTAGGCTTTGTATAGTTCCCTGCTTTGTTGACTGTTGACTTTGATTTCATTAATTGTTATAGGCTATTCATCGTAATGCCCTGTTTATGTATGTATATGAGTGTGGCTTATTGATTTTTACAGCCTATACCTTCTATTATAACGGATTACAGCATTTTGTCAAGTACTTTTTAATGTTTTTTTTATTTTTTTTCCAATAAATTCTGCAGTTAAAACAATATTAGTATATGTTTACATTGTGTTACATATATTAAGATACTATATAACGATTAATCTTGACAATTCCACCCAATCCTGTACAATATATAGTGTAGGGGTCGGGGGTCCTATACCTGTAGAATCCATATATTGCATATTGTAGAAGATGTGCTATATGTAGAAGATGTACTTTCAATACCTATCCTGATTTTTTAGCTTATCCTCGTATATATATACACCACACACCCCCCATGGCACATGCGTACCCCCTTGTAGTATTGGCTAATATCAATATAAAATATATTATGCAACAATACAATCATATATAAACAGAATACGAACATATATAAAATATATTATGCAACAATCCTTTCATCATCTGGG
>UEXL01001304.1_pt1 | contig 25972 bp, 37 predicted proteins | sample 1796671 | NCBI WGS metagenome assembly UEXL01 (sample SAMEA4772471, study PRJEB27181) | metagenome | reverse complement strand
AGAGTACAGTCGCAAGAGATTGGAAACGAGGAACGCAGGCCAGAACTTGGCAGACACGGCTCAAGCCTTGGTTCAGGCGCAAAGACTAACGGTGTCTGGCGAGATGCAGACTGGCTCTATTGCAGGGATGGAAAGTGGAGGCCAGTTGAACCCTTCACATTCCCGCTGGCTAATGGGATTGCCGGGCGCGTGGGACGATGCCGCGCCTACGGGAACGCGATTGTCTCGGAAGTCGCGCAAGGATTAATCAGTAGTTTTATAGAAGGAGAGAGAGATGGCACGATTTGAGTGTGTAATAACAATTAAGGTAAATCCAGTACGTGAGGCGGAAAGCCGTGAGGAATTTATTGAAAAAATTATTGAGGAATACAACGATCAATGTTTTGGCTTGTTTGATATTGACGCATCAGATTTGTCGAAAATTACAGAAGGAGAGAGAGAATGAAAGAATATAAAGACCGGATGAAGGCACTTAATGACGCGGCATGGCTAGCGGTTGGGGGTTGTCCGTATGATTATTCCCATCCGACCAAGTCGGCATTGGTTCGCATTGCACGGGAGATTGACGATCTCTTTGATGATGAGACATGGGGCAGGGACAACATGCCGCCTGATGAGTGGACCGCTGCGGGTGGATTGAAGGCATTTTGTAAACAGCAAGGAGAGAAGTAATGGGATTAGATGCATATTTAATGGCGGAGCGCCGTGAGTCTAAAATGAATGTCGCTTTAGATTCGCGGCCAACGGAAGCGGTCGGTCACGTAAAGACGGGGGACGCAGAGTTGCGTCCTTCTGGGGTTTGCTGGCCTATTGATTTGGTTCTTTGGAGATCCAGTACTGGCGCAAGCACTGGGATTTGCATGAGTTAATTAACCAGAGCTACGCAAGCCCTGATGAGTACAACAATAATCCTCTGAAGGTGTATTTATCTCCGGAGAATTTGCGGGAGATTGCGGTTAAGATCCGCTATGATTTAACGGAGGACGCAGACTCTCGGTATCGTCACCATACAGAAAGGGAGGAGTACGCTAAGAAGTTTGATTTAGCGGCTGATTGGATTGAGTTCGAAGTGGAACAGATCGGTTTATTATGTGGAGATTACTGATGCTTGATTACACTTGGGGCGCAAGCACCGTTGCTACTAAGTACGTGCATCAACGGTTGCATGAGGTTTTGGACATGGAGGATAATGACTCTATGTCCATAGCGTTGTCTCAGTTTTATGCTGAGTTAGCGGAAAACTATTACAAGGACACGGGTCAAAGGATTGGTGATCCGCATGATTGAGTGTCCGGAGTGCAGTTACACTGGTCACAAGGGCATGGTTGAGAAGACCTTGTACCAGCGGTTTGGCGAAACGTTAGAGCCGGTAGCTGAGTGGGTTGCTTGTGAGAATTGTGATGGTTCTGGCGAAGTGGAGCCTGAAGATGAGTACGCATAGCGTTAAGGCAAAGTCGCGGCATCCAGGGGCGCCGCGACAACATTTCAAGGTCGCTCATCTGACCTTTGAATTAACTGATACCACGTTTGCATTGATAGCTGGTGAGGCGGTCTTGGAGAAGGACCGCCGGCCATTGTTTACGGGTGTTATAACCAAGGGCATAGCCACTGAGTTGCGTAGGTTGGCTCATCATTTTGACGAGAGGGAAGACAAACTGTGAATGCATCAGAAAGAAGACAGAAAGTATTGGACGTTGCCGCTGCGGAGAACAAGCGGATGCTGGAACAATATGGGTATCGAGGTCCGAATTACGGCATTAAAAATGAGGTTGTTGAGGGGCGCATTGGCAGGTTTGCTACCAAGCAAGGGCGTCCATTGCAGTTAAATTCTAAGATTATCATGAACATGACTAAGCAGGGGCGCAACGCGGATGAGATTGCCGCTGCCTTAAACATGCAACGCAAGAGCGTAATTCGCACGGCGCTCAGACATGGTATAGATATCATTAAGTGATGGTGAGAGGCGGCGGTGAACATGGAGTTATTCGAGCAAACTGAGCGCAGGTAAGGTTTCAGTTGAATAAGCCGCCCCTCATAAAAAGTATATCAAAGGACGCAGAGAATGCCAGAGTATTTATTGCCCGAAGGCAATGTTTTAATAAGTTTTTCGGGGGGCAGGACCAGTGGGTATATGCTTCACAAGATCTTAGAAGAGAACGGCGGGTTGCCTGATCGGTGCAAGGTTGTTTTTGCCAACACTGGTCGAGAAATGCCTCAGACATTAGACTTTGTGCATGAGTGTGGTGACCGGTGGAACGTGCCGATCAAGTGGTTGGAGTACGACCGGATTGATAACAAGGTTACGTTTAAAGAGGTGAGTCACAACTCCGCTGCGCGAAACGGTGAGCCGTTCGAGACACTGTTATACAAACCTTATTTGCCTAACGCAGTGGCTAGATTTTGCACGGCAGAGTTAAAGGTACGGACGATCAAGCGTTACCTGGTGTCGCAAAAATGGAAGCATTGGAACTCTGGTATTGGCATTCGTGCTGACGAGCCCCGCAGAATTAATCGTGGGGACAGCAAAGATCGATGGACCTTTTGGTATCCACTGGCTGATGCGGGAGCAACCAAGGCTACGGTCATGGATTTCTGGAAGCAACAGCCTTTTGATTTGAGATTGTTTGGTCCGAATGGTGTGACGGCAAAGGGCAACTGTGATGGTTGTTTCTTGAAGAGCGAGGCTACTTTGGCGATGATGTGGAGAGAACATCCGGATCGTATGGAGTGGTGGTCGGCAATGGAGAAGAAGATAGGGGGGACATTTCACAAGCGCAGAAGTTATGACGATGTTGGTAATTTTGTAAAACGGCAGGGCGATTGGATCTTTAATGAAGAGGTGGGCGCCCTTTGCCAAGAAGATGATGGAGAATGTACGGGATGACACCGGCACAAGAAGCAGAACTAAAACATTTGCGGCGCATGGTAGATAATCTTGAGCCCGAAGCGTATAAGACAGGTGCTGGGGCTGATGCGAAGAACAGGTTGTATCAGGCCCGACTAGAATTAAAACAGTTTGTAAGTAGTCTAAGACAAGAAGGATATAGAGTATGATAGTAGATACCAAGCGGGTATTGGTTGAAGAGTTGACCTACTCGGGCAGTGCCTTTGGGGTACTGGCTAATGGCGAGGGGGTGTTTATTAACTCTCGCATTGTAGACAAGATGGAACTTAGCCCTGGAACTGCGGTTCACGCGCAGGTTTTGCCTAACTTTTCTGACAAGCGGGAACAGATTCCATGGCGCGTGGTTAATGTTCAGGCGGAAACGGCGGATGAATTGCAGCCAACTCCAAAGCCAGAGCCAGAAGTTAATGACCATGAGGATGATATAGACGTAAAGATCTTTGATGTTTTGGAAGAGGCAGGAAAACCCTTGACCATGCGTGAGATTTTCGACGCTACTGATCTGCATTTACCTGACATACGCGCATCGCTGCACCGTCAACGTGAGTTAGTGTCCAAGGTAGAAGTATACTTTGTATCTAAGTAGAGAGATGTTGATATGATTAACAGGGATGAATACAGTCGATTAATTGCAGAGTTAGTGGCTGCTAAGTCTGAAATAAAAAGGCTGCAAGCAGAGAACAAAGAATTTCAGGCTCAAAGAAAAGACGATGAGATTATTAAGTTACTAAAGGCAGCAGGTTCGGGAGATGCCAAAAAGATCAACAAAGAAATAGCCGAAAAGGTCGGGTGTTCTTTGCAGTACATATACTATTGCAAGCGCGAGATGCGTAGGCTTACTTAAAAAAAATCCTGCCGCAGCTATCACTACGGCAGGTTATATTTACTCTCCACAACTAGCATTGCTTTGAGCCTCAATCTAACTGACATCAAGGGACCAACCTCGATTTCATTCTTTACTATATAGGGTAAATCTTAGGGGTCAATAACTTTTTCTGCGGCCTTACGAGCGGCGGTTGCTTCTTGGATCGTGGCAAAGGTTCCAAGGTTTGTTTTCTTGCCATCAACATTCATCGAGGCTCTCCACTTTCCTTTGTCTTTTAGAAAGCTGACGCCTTTTACCCCAGAAGTATTAGCCTTGCTCATGCCCGTGTTTGCAGATTGTTGTCTTGCTGTAACTTCTCGCAGATTTATTATTCTGTTGTCGCACCCATCCCGATTGATATGGTCGATTGAGTTGGGCCATTGCGGATAGTACCCATGGTGCAGAAAGAACGCCACTCGGTGCGCGAACATTCTTTTTGTTTCCTTTATATGAAGACGATCCGTTTAGGTAGTAGCATGTAGATCGTTTGGGCTTAACTCTGCAATTAAATGCTAACTCTCCTAGCCGTTCAAGATTATATTTGTTTGCTGCGCCCTCGGCACTAACGAAAGAACTGCCTTTGCCCGTAGGGTAGAAGTCTTCTGGCAACCGTTCTTTGCAGTAGATCATTCCAGAATCTGGTAGATACCTAAACAATCTCCGCATTAGCGTTAAGTCTTCCCACCATTTCTCCATTCTATCTCTTCCTTCTGCTTCAGTATAAGTTCTCGTTGACGTTCAAGTTCCTCAAACTGCCGGTCGATTTCCGACAGCTTGGGGAACTCTACAATTTTACTTTCTTGGTTCATTGGACTTGCCAATCTTGGACTTTCTTAAATGCTCTGGTTCTTTTGAGTAGCCTCTGATCTGGGTAACGTTGTTACCGTTCATAGATTTAAGCAACGCCTTTGATACATCTAGGTCCAACCCTGTTTGCTTGGATATAACTTGGGCTCCACTATCGATTGTTCGCAATTGGCGTTTCTTATCCACCATGGTTTCAACCATGGCATCTACCATTTCTTTCGCTACTTCTTTTGCCTGTAGTTCTAAGTAAGTTTTAGCCATTCTCTTGCTTTCTCTCCTAATACTAATGCGCCTATGTTGATCTTGTTTCTGAGTGCTTCAACGATACGTTCGTCTATTGTGCCTTCTGAGATCAGATCAATATAGGTCACGGGGTTTTTCTGTCCGATGCGGTGCGCCCGGTCTTCACTTTGGATCCGTGTTTCCAAGTTGAAGTCATTGGCATAGTATACCACAAGGTTGGCCTCGGTCAAAGTCAGACCGTAACCAGCGGTAGCTGGGTTGCCCACAAAGTATTTCAGTGGGTGGTTGGGGTCTTGAAAGTTCTGCACGATAGCCAGACGCTCATCGTCCGGAGTGTCTCCAAAGTATGCCGCTGCGGAACCAGGTCCAAACTCTTTGTTCAGCATTGCAACGATAGACTTGATGTCATGACGGAACCGCGACCAGACAATTGCTTTGCCATCGTGTTCTGACATTATTTCTTTTAGTGCGTCTGTTCTTTTGGTTGGAAAGTACTCGATGTCTCCCTCATCTGTCTTGATATGGCCTGACAGGATCTGTTGTAGGCGCAAAAGTTGTGTAATAACTGCGGGTGCGCTGACCAATTCACCATTGTTTAGCAGAACCATGGCCTGTCGAGAGATATCGTTGTACATTTTGGTCTGTTCTGGCGTCAGTTGTACATACCTGACGGTGTATGTCTTGTCTGGCAGGTCTAGGCATTCTTTTTTAAGAACACGGTAGCTGAAGGAACTGATTCGTTCTGTTAGTTCATCCAGATATCGATAGCCTACGATCTGAGTAAACGATCTGGCGCCCATCTTCTGTTGTTTGGTTATCGCATACCGGCCTTGGAACGCCCAATACGAATCACCTAGCATACCTCGTTGCAGAAACTCTGCTTGCGAGTAGATATCGAGAGGAGACTTGGTGATTGGTGAGCCGGTCAGTAGTCTTTTGTATGAAACCCATCAGATATATCCATGAGTGCTTTGGTTCTTTTGGCCTTGGGGTTTTTGATGGTGGTGCTTTCATCAATGGCAATCAAGCCGTGCTTGCCTAGATGTTTTGACATCCACTTTCCTACACGCTGCCCCTTCGTTGAGGAAAAAGCCTCCACGTTCATGACAAACACGGTGAGCCCAGCAAAACCTTTTTGTATTGATCGTATTTCTTCTGTTTGTTTTTTGTTTGGCGATGCTACCCAACGAATCATTCGCAGCGGTACGTCATCCGACATGTGTTGAGGTATTTCTTTAGCTACCCAGTTTCGATACACGCCCTTTGGTGCTATCACCAAGGCGAAGTTGATCTTACCTTCCAAGAACAACTGTCCCATGTTATCAATGAGAACTTTAGATTTGCCGGTGCCCATTTCCATAAAGAACCCAAAGAAATCTTTTGTCCAGCAGCATTCAATGCGGTTCGTTGGTGGTCATACGGTTTTGTTTTGAATTTATAGTTGACTGTCATATTGTTCCTCCCATATACTCCAAAATACGGCACAAAAATGGTTGTGTCAACTTAACCCTGAAGAGGATGTACTTTAATGGAAGACATATTTGATGACATATTCGACACTAGCCAAGCGTTGGCCGGTGTTGATGCAGAGGTAGGCAAGAGCCTGTCTCAACTGGTGAAACAGGTCACCCAACTTGATAAAAAAATCGATGATTGGGAAGGACAGATTAAAATCCTAAAGGATCAGCGTAAGCGAATCACTCATGACCGCATACCTGGTTTGATGGATGAAATGGGTGTGGAAAAGATAGAAGTAGAAGGCGCCTCGGTTTCTTGTAAGCCTGTAGTACACGCATCTATTCCTGTTCCACGCAAAGAAGAAGCATTTGCTTGGCTTAGAGAAAATGGTCTGGACGGTATCATTAAGAACGATGTCGTTGTGACGTTTGGTAAGGGCGAAGACAACATTGCGGCCACCTTGTTGGACAGTTGCAGGAGAAGGGTTTTGATCCGCGGACCAAGACACACATCCACGCTTCAACACTCAAGGCTTTTGTAAAAGAGCGGGTAACAGCAGGTAAGCACATCGATCTGGACATGTTCGGGGCGTTTGTTTCATCAGCAGCAGAAATTAAGAGGAAAGCATAATGGGTGCTACTAAACAGATGATCATTGAGCAGATGGAAAAAGACGGTGAGGAATACACCGATGAGTACGGTGGTTTCATGGACAATGACGAGACAGAATTTGAAGAGCTTACTAATATTCCTAGCCGTAGTAACGAGGCTGAAGAAGAGGAAATGAAAAAGTTTGGCTCAACAAAAAGGGAGAAAAGTAATGGGTAACGCAGTAGCTAATAAAAAAAGTGCAGAGTTAAGCACAGATGTTCTTGACGATATTTTGAAACCGCAGGTGAAGGCGCCTCGTACAGTAGTGAAGAGATGCAAATCCCTTTGTTCGGTTGCTTCAGCCTATGAGCCCTCAGATTAACAAGAAAAAGCCTGAGTTTATTGCCGGCGCTGAACAGGGTGATGTTTTCAACACTGTTACTGGTCAGTATTGGCCCGGCGAAGAAGGTATAAAAGTTATTCCGTGTTATCAAAACACTGAGTACCTAGAGTTTGTACCCAGAGATTTAGGCGGTGGGTTTAAAGGTAGGGTTCCTCTTGGTGATCCGTTAATTAACCAGACCAAACGCGAGGGAATTAAGGAAATCCTACCCAACGGCAATGAACTGATTAAGTCTGATCAACATTACTGTTTGGTTTTAGATGATGACGGTTCCTATCAGCCAGCTATTATTGACATGAAGTCTGCTAGCTTAAAGATCAGCCGACAGTGGAAGTCTAAGATTTCTATGCAGAAGGTCCAGCATCCTAAGACAGGGCAGGTTGTAAAACCTGCGGTGTTTGCCACAATCTGGCGGTTGCGTTCGGTTGAGGAAACCAACGATCAAGGTAGTTGGAACAACTGGGCTACGGATCATGTCAGTCTGGTTGAGGATCGTGATCTTCTGATGGCGGCAAAACAATTCCGCGACTCTATTGTTGCGGGAGAAGTAAAGGCCGCTGCGGATCCCACAGTTAATCCCGAAGGATCTGGCAACGCAACTGGAGCGCCATACAAGGACAATGAAATCCCTTTCTAAGAACGTAAATAAAGATTCACGCTAACGGCGTTAGCGTGATTCTTTTTTAGGAGGGATTATGTCTCAAGCAAAAAAGTTAATGGATGCGTTCTGCGGATCGATAGCGGCGCACGGTACAACCACTGTAGGCAGGTTGGACGCAACGGCAAAGCCGAGGCGAAGAGTATGATTGTTCGCGGTCCTTTGACCGATGAGTTAGTACAGGATCACATTGAGGGCCGTCAGGGTGTGGGATCTATACCTATTACCCAAGATAATCTGTGCATGTTCGGGGCTCTGGACATTGATACCTATGATCTCAACTTGGTGGAGTTAAATGCCAAGGTTCAAAAGCTAGGGTTGCCCCTGGTGTTGTGTCGTTCCAAGTCGGGCGGCGCCCACCTCTATTTGTTTCTCAAGCAGTGGGAGCAAGCGGCCATGGTTCGAGAGTATCTGACCGAGATGTCTGTTGCCTTGGGGTTCTCCGGTTGTGAGATCTTTCCAAAGCAGGACACTATCTTGGCGGAGCGTGGGGATGTGGGCAACTTTATAAACATGCCTTACTTTGGTGGTGATGTAACCACACGCTATGCCTTGGATAAGAAGGGCGAAGCTATGGACATGGCGCAGTTCTTTGCTGCGGTTGATGCAGCAAGGATAGACATTCCAGAGTTAAATGAACTTCAGTTTGGTGGAGAGAGAACACACTTTACTGACGGGCCGTACTGCTTGGAGATCATTACTGGGCAGGGCTCTGTTACTGAACACCGGAACACGTTTATGTTTAACGTTGGCGTGTACTGCCGGTTGAAGTGGCCTGACAATTGGAAGAAGCATCACGAAGAATACAACAGGACGTTATGCAGCCCTGCCCTTGAGGCAACTGAGATCGTTGCGTTGCAGAAATCGTTGATGAAAAAGAGTACTTCCTGCAATGCAGTGTGTGTCCGTTGAAAGATCACTGTGATGTACAGATCTGCAAGTCGCGCCAGTTTGGCGTGGGTAACTCGGCCCCAGATCGGGCCACCCTTGGTGGTTTGACAGTCATGTTATCGGAGCCTCGGCATTACTTCATGGATGTAGATGGTCAGCGGCTACAGCTAACTGTTGAGCAATTGCAGAACCAAGGTCTTTGGCAGCGGTCATGCATGGAGCAACTCAACTTCATGCCGCCTCAAGTTAAGCCACAAGATTGGCAGGTTGCAATCAATACCCTGATGAAGAACTCGGTCACCATAGATGTCCCTCCGGAACTCACGATCAAGGGGCAGTTCCATGAGATGCTGAAGACGTTTTGCACAAGTCGGATTAGGGCTCTGTCCCCAGAAGAGATGGAGATGGGCAAGCCGTGGACCGAGGAAGGCGTGACGTACTTTACGATGGCTGGCTTGGAACAGTTTCTCAAGAACAGGCAGTTCACAAGTTACAAAGCGGTTCACATACAGGAACAGTTGAAGACGCTGAACGATGGGCAACCCTGTCACAAAGAGAAATATATAAAAAGAGAAAACGGAAAGTCTAAAAAGTTACGTGTCTGGTATGTGCCGGCATTTGAAGATGAAGAAATAATACTGGAACCAAAGGAGTTTAGTGATGACATCCCCTTCTGAACAACGAAAGCTGCTGAAGATTGCGGAAATAACCGAGTGGTTGGGGGTATCCCATTCCACCATTTACAAGTGGGTAAGCGAGGACATCTTTCCACAGCCCATATATCTTGGACCGGGCAAGGGCGATAAGAACAGCGCCACCCGTTGGGTCGAGGAAGAAGTTCTGGAGTGGCTGGCTCAACGTCCACGCGGTAAAGAGTGATGTCCGAGGAGATGCTCTTAGGTCCGCCTGGGTGTGGTAAAACGTACAGCCTTATACAGCGCGTACAAGAAGCCTTAGAGGACGGTGTTGACCCTGAACAGATAGGGTTCATGTCCTTTACAAAGAAGGCCGTACAAGAGGCCGTTGAGCGGTCGTGTGGCAAGTTTGGGTTTGACGAGAAACGTCTGCCTTACTTCCGCACCCTGCACTCGATTGGGTTCCGCGCTTTGGGTTTGGTATCTGGTGACATGCTAGCCAAGGACGATTGGCGCAAGCTGGGCCATGGTCTGGGTTTGTCGTTTGATAATGCAGAAGGCGCCGCACCTGATGACGGCATCCTGATCCCTGCCATTGGTGGTGACGGCGGCAAGTACATTCAGTTGATCGACCGGTCCAGGTACAGGTTGATTGCAATGGAGCAAGAGTTCAACGAGGCTGAGGATTGGGATCTATCGTTTCCAAAGATGAAGCAGATCGAGGTCAGTGTTGCTTTGTATAAAAGCAAGTTCGGTAAGATGGACTTCGTTGATCTGATTGAACAGTACCTGAACGTAGAACCACCGTACTTGAAGCTGCTGATTGTGGACGAGGCCCAAGATCTTACTCCCTTGCAATGGGAGATGGTGGATCACATGAAGGCCAACGCGGAGAATGTGGTGTATGCAGGGGACGATGACCAAGCCATTCACCGCTGGACCGGCGTTGATGTTAATCGTTTTATCAACGCGACAGACAACAAGACAATCCTATCACAGTCGTACCGGTTGCCTCGGGCCGTTTGGTCTTTGTCTCAGCAGATTGTAAAGCGGATCGACAACCGGATTGAGAAAGAGTTTCTACCCATGGAGGAAGAAGGCTTGGTTGAATACCACCTAAGCCGGCACACAATTCCGTACCACAAGGGTTCGTGGACAATCATGGCTAGAACCAACAGTTTTGTGCGTGAGTTTGCAGAGTCTTTAAGGGAAGACGGATACCTGTACAGTGTTAAGGGTCGGCCTTCGATCAACCCAGATGCAGTAGATGTGATCATTGCTTGGCGCGATCTGCAAGCAGGTAACCCTCTGTCGCTGCGCCGCGTTAAGAAGATGTATGCGTCTGTACCAAAGCAGGGGGACTATGCTGTTGTAAAGCGGGGCTCTGCTAGATTGCTAGACGCCGCGGATCCAGAAGCGATGTTGGATTACGAAACCTTGGTGCGTGATTATGGAATGATTGCTCCGTTATATACGGATGCAATGGATGTGGCACGGTTTGGTAAGGAACAGAAGCTATACGTTCGATCAATTGAAAGACGAGGGGAAGACATCACCCAACCCCCTCGCCTTAAAGTATCAACTTTTCATGCCATGAAGGGAGGAGAAGACGATAATTGCGTAGTGTACCTAGGGATACCAAGAGTGTGCGCTCAAAGCAAATATCCAGATGATGAGCATCGGGCATTCTATGTGGGCATAACACGCGCCCGAAAGGAATTGCACATACTAGATACAGATAAGAGGTATAAGTACCAGCTATGAATAGAGAAGATTTACTAGACGATGCGTGGAGCAAGATCAACGGGGATCGGGAAGAAGAATACGGCGATGTATATAACAGTTTCACCACCATATCTTTGGGATGGGACATAATTACGAAGAACGCTCTCGCCACGCATGGGTGTGTAAGCCCAATGCATGTTGGTCTGATGATGGATTGGCTGAAGACGAGCCGGCTGTTGGTGAACATAAACCATGAAGATTCGTGGATCGATAAGATTGGGTATTCCGCCCTGTCTGCGGAGGTTGCAGATGAGTATAACGATAGGGTTGAAGAGGTTGGAGAGGAGGAAGACAAGTCATTAGAAGAGTATCTTCAGGAGGTTCCACCAGAAGGAGTGGTGGTGGAGGTAGAGATAGAGGAAGAGCCCCCTGTTTGGGATGGTACGATTCAAGATGTGGAAACAAAGAAATGGGTGAATGAAGCAACAAATTATGCCAAAGAGTTTGCCGAGCGAGAAAAGAAATACTTGGCTGAAAAAGGTGTTGTTGAAGTTTATAAAGAGCTTTTAAAGATTGCTACGTTGGACGAATTAGATGCCATGGCGAAGTATATTCCTGAACCTAGGCCCATGACCCGCAAGCGTTTAGCCACATACCTAGAGCCTGGGCTAAATGCTTTGTTTGGAACTGAGTATGAGCCATATGTTGGGACAAAGACATGTCAGAAGATTGATGGTCGAAACGGCAAGCCTTGTGGGCTCCCGTTAGTTGGTAGACAAAAGAAGTTCTGTAGTAAGCACGTTCCAAAGAGTACCAAAGCAGCAAGGAAAGCCTATGGCAAGAGATCGAAAAGACAAGTCAACGATCAACTATCTTGATCGGATGGACATTGACCGGTTAGATCCTGATTGGAACATACCAACAGAGTACCCTGATCTAACAGGATACAAGTCTATCGCAGTTGATTTGGAAACAAGCGATCCAAACCTCAAGTCTCTCGGACCCGGTTGGGCCCGAGGGGATGGTTTTATCGTGGGCATTGCTGTAGCTGCAGGAGATTACAAAGGCTACTTTCCCATACGTCACCAGAACGGACACAACCTAGATCCCAAGATGACCATGCGGTGGTTTGCAAAGCAGATGGATACTCCGCGGATCGACAAGATCATGCACAACGCCACGTATGATGCCGGTTGGTTGCAAGCGGAAGGCATCGAGATAAAGGGTCGGATCATTGATACCATGATTACCGGCGCCATTGTGGACGAGAACCGGTTTTCCTACAGCCTTAATAATCTAGGCCGTGATTGGATCGACATGCGTAAGGACGAGAAGGCTCTTCGCGCAGCGGCCCGTGATTGGGGGTTTGATCCTAAGTCCGAGATGTGGCGCCTACCTCCGATGGACGTTGGACCCTACGCGGAACAGGATGCTTTAATGACGCTCAAGCTATGGGAGCGGTTGAAGATAGAGATAGAGAAGCAAGACCTCTGGGCCATATGGGAATTGGAAACAGGGCTCATTCCCCTCATGCTTAAAATGAAAACCAATGGCGTTAGAGTAAACATAGATCAAGCAGAGCAGGTGCGGAAAGAACTGAAGGGTCGAATCACCGGGCTAAAGAAATCCATTCGTGATGAGACAGGTGTGGACCTTGAGCCATGGGCCGCGGCCTCTGTTCAGAAGGTCTTTGATTCACTGGGCTTGGAGTATGCACAGACTGCGGCTGGCAATGCTACCTTTACCAAGCAGTTTTTAAACATGCACCCTCACCCTGTAGCACAACAGATTGTTAAGCTGCGGGAGTTTGATAAGGCCGACAGCACGTTCATCGACACCATCCTGCGTCACTCACACAAAGGCAGGATCCACTGCGAGTTTCACCAACTCCGGAGCGATGACGGCGGTACAGTTACGGGTCGGTTTCTCATCGTCCAACCCTAACCTTCAGCAAATTCCTGCACGGGACAAAGACATTAAGAAGATGATCCGCGGATTGTTTATCCCCGAAGATGGATGCAAGTGGGGTTCGTTTGATTACTCTAGCCAAGAGCCACGGTTGTTGGTTCACTTTGCGGCTAGCTTAAATGACGATCACCGGCATCAGATGGTGGATGGTATTGTTAATGAGTGGCAAACCAAGGACATCGATCTGCACCAGATGGTTGCTGACATTGCCGGCATTGATCGGAAGTCTGCAAAGACTGTGAACCTTGGAATTATGTACGGCATGGGTAAGGCCAAGCTAGCAGACCAGTTGGACATCAGCGTAGCCGAGGCCACCACACTGCTTCAGACGCACCAGAGCAAGGTGCCTTTCGTTAAGGGGCTAGCAGAGATTGCAAGCACTCGCGCCTCTCAGCAGGGCTCTATACGCACTCTACTGGGCCGTAGGTGCCGGTTTGATCTGTGGGAGCCTAGAACGTTTGAATACAACAAGCCACTGGCTCTAAAGGACGCACAAGAGAAGTACGGCATGTACCTGCGTAGGGCGTTTACATACAAGGCTCTGAACAAGCTGATCCAAGGATCCGCTGCGGACCAAACCAAGAAAGCTATGGCTGATTGCTATGCCGAGGGATTAGTTCCTATGCTCACGGTCCATGATGAACTATGCTTTTCTGTAGAAAGCCAAGAGCAAGCCTCTAAGATCACCGAGATCATGGAGACAGGCTTATCACATATACTCAAGGTTCCGTCTAAGGTAGACGAGGAACTCAAGGACAACTGGGGAGAGATAGAATGATGGAAGATAAGATTGATACCGTAGGTTTTAAACAGATGCACCCCATGCAGGTTCAAGCCCTGCTGAAAGTGGTAGAGAGAACCATGCGCCTTGCTGTCTGTTCAGACGATGACGATATCATCGAGGATGTGACAGAACACGTTAACGATATGATCCAGTTGTTCGGTGGCCTTGGTGTGAAGGTCGATGTTATGGATTAAGCCGGCGCTGTATCTCTTGGTCCTGTGGGTTAGGTAATACCGTAGGGCCTGGGGGCAAGGTGGGTAGTGTTGGTACAAGGTCCGAAAAGATATTGCCCGTGGGCGCTGGTGATTGTGTGGTTGCAGGGACAAGATCTGAAAAAATGTTTCCTGTTGTTGGAACAGGGACCGGCGCTGCTTCTAACTGAGTTTCAATGTTGGGCCGTTGTTCATAAGGCTGATCGTCAGGCTGCAAGGAAGCGCCCTTCATTAGTTTTCTAACCTCGTTGATACGAGCCCGTGGAAACTCATCCAAGATACCAGCCCTACGCATTTCCTTGCGGTTGTTGGGGCTTACTTTAAACGGAACAAACTCACCCCGCATGACACGGCGCCCACTAGACCCAATGTTGTTTTGTTTTAAAACTCTTCGGATGTCCCGGTCGCTCATGCCAATGGTTCTGAGATCTTCAAACATTTGATAGTATCGTTTATCTACGCGCAGCTTGGCCTCGTTTGCGGAAATAAACGCTCTTTCTAACTCGTCACCAGTGGCTCCTATGTCATCTGTCTTTTGGTTAAACATAGACTTTGCGTTAGTCTGAGCCTGTTGCATTCTAAAGGCACCAAACTCCAAACCTTTTTTAGGATCAAACACTTGTGGAGAAATACTGGTAGCAGCGCGAACAAGCTCTTGAATGCGAGTGCGCTCTGTTCCTAGTTTGTCAGTAGACTTTACCCCAAAGATATCGCCCTCTTCTGTTCCGATAAGTCCTCGGCTAAACCGACCTGCTACAAACTCACCGCCTTTAAGGTCAAAGGGCAGAACATTAGGCAGCATGGTGTCCAGAACATGAGTAAACATCTTCATACCCTTGGTCCCTGGAGCATCTTCTGGGTTGTAAATCTTGGCCCCTGTTCCTGTTCGCCCTCCCCGATAACTAATATCGACAAGAGCTTCAGTAAGCATTGCTTCGCCCACAAAAGGACCAAACAATTCGCCCAAGGTTCCAAACATTACTTTTGTAAATGCTTCTGTTGGATCGGCCCCCGTAGCACCCGCAGTATCCGCCTCGTTAATGGCGCGGTTCATAAACCGCGACAGTGAGTCATACGGGTTCAACACACTGTAGTTAACAAACTCGATCTTACCGTCTGGTGTTTTACCAATAGGAATTAAGACCGCGCCCTTTTGCCAACTAGGGGCAAAGGTTCTCTTATACGCTTCCATTTCTTCTCGGTTAACACCAGATATTGCATAGGCAGATTCCAAAGCAGCAACCGGAGCAACCATTGTAGTGGTCGCAAACCCAGCCAACCTTTGTTGACCTCTCCTGCGTATGCCTTTGATGGGAGAAGCTAAGTCATCTAAACCTTGGTAAACGATGTTGAACCCAGTGCGAAGTATCTCCGCAGGAAAAGTAATAAAGTTACCTACCGGCAACCGGCGCCCTAATCGAACCAATTCCGATGCGCCCTTAGTGTAGTTTGGCACAGTGTCTCTGACGATCTGGGCCGCTCTGGCTTTAAGCAGCTTATCAAAGTCCGCATCACTTATGTCTTTTAAGGGGGTCATCTGCATACTAGCAGGAAGGTTCTTTCCATTCTTAGTAAGGTAATCAACCTGTTCTTTTCTGGTTGCTCCCTCTAAAGCGTGTTTAAGTTTGGACTGTTCTGCATGATAGCTAAAGTATTTCCACATATCATCTGATGCTTGGTAAACATCTTCCGCAGCCTTCAATGCTTTCCCTGTTTTTTGAATGGTGAAGTTTACAGCCTTGGCTGTGGCACCCGCACCGGGCACTGTCTTGTTGTTTGTTAACGCCTCTACAAAGTTCCGCGGTTCCCGAGCCGTTAGGTCAAGACCTTTGTTTAGTGCGTCTTGTATTTCTCGTAGCTCTGTGTTTGTCCCCATGACCCCAAGTTGTTGAGCCTCGGTTAAGTCTTTTAGTACAGCATCATCACCCTTGTTCATGATGTTTGCCCAGACTATTTTTCGGGCGTCATTTAAATTACTTCCTCTGCCAATGACCGGAACGTTGCCGTTGGCTACAGCAAACAAGGACGCCGTTAAGAAGTTCCGCACTTGAGTAATGGGTGACAAGATCGTTTTACTATACTGGGATATTGCCTTGCCCTTGAGAAACGTCCCGAAGGTAGCGCGTAAAGCGTTAGTCCCCCAATGGCCTTCTGCCATGACAGAGTTAGTTAGACTGTTGTATATATCCCTTGGGACATAATGATTGTCCAAAGACCCCCACCCAGACTGACTAATTACATCGTCTAACTTAGTGGGCTCTCCTTTTGCTGGACCCGGAAGAGATCCTTTTCCTTTTTCTCCGCCTAGCTTAACAAAACCTTGGTCCGTCAGGTTTTTAGCTTGAGCCTCGGACAACCCTTCACCATTCCTAAACAGTTTACCTATGCCAGTATCGTTCTTCGCCATCTGAGCAATGGTTCCAAAGTACTCATCGACAGCGTTAAACTGAGCAAGATCTGCAATAGTTTTAAGATATGCTTCTTTTGGATCGGATATTTCACCCATGAGTTGACGTAGGGGTTGAGCAAACTCTTTGCGTCCCAAGAACATGCCAGTGTCCAGACGGTTTTCGGCTATCCTACCACCGCCCATTTTAGCGTTTCGGTTTTTGAGTTGATACTGGTTTAAAAAACTGTCTCTAACTTTTGTAGCTACCGCATCGGTGACCTGTCCCGTAACTTTTATTGTGTTGTCAGGCATTCTGGTTAGGCCGTTGGTTACCAAAAAGTCATCAGGTAGTTCGTCACCTAAGTCTCGTTTGGCTATTTTGTTGAGTTCTCTTTCAACATTTTTAGGTTCACTTTTAAAGTAATCCTTTGCTGCTTTAAGACTTTTTTCATCAGGCTTATATTTGCTGTCAGTAAATACCTTATAGGTTCTTCGCAGATACCCATCAGACATTGTCTCATCCAGCAACTGTTTAAATGTTTTTCCATCTGGGCTAATAAAGGTGGCGTTAGACTTAGCAACGTTGCTGTCTTCACGCGCATACTTGGCTAGCTTGTCACGTTCTTGGCCCATTCGTATAGCGTGTTGACGCACCTCTTTGGGCATGTTTTTTAAAGCCCGTGCTTTAACATCTCCTGTTTCACCAAGATACTGGTGCAGTTGATTAGTAACACCTATCTCATCTAATGCTCCCCCACCTGGAGGTATACTTTTAAAGTATTTAGCTGCGGCTTGCTCAAAGCCCTGCATAGCAACTTCGCCGTCTTGTATTGCGGATCTAATCTTTGCGTCTACTAGAAGTTTTTCTTCAGCCACCTGACGAGGAAGAGCCCCGCCATACCGTCCAAACATAACAACGTTGGCAAATTGTTTTTCAAGCGCAGTGACTTGATCAGCATCTCCAACTTTAGCAAGCATGTTTCTTTGCAGGAGGTTCTCAATGTCCGCGCCGGCCTTATCGATCCGTGCTTTTATGCCCTTGCTGGCCCCAGCAAAATCATCTGCAGCGGCAACGGCAGGAAATAAAACACCAGACAAAGCACCGCCTATAACCGCGCCTTCAGAAGCTACCTTTAATCTGTTGCCTAACTTAGCAAGAGTTCTTTCCCGACCTTCCAAACCTATTAAGTCCGTGGTTTGAGTTGGCCCCGAGCCGGCCCAATCTCCAAGAGTGGTGGCTCCATCGGTTGTGACCAATACGTCTGCTACTCCTGCACCGCCTATCTGCTTGGCTGCTAAACCAAATCTTTCGGCCTTGGACATTGGACCGAGAGCCTTGCCGGCCTTTGCTGCTTTCGCGGCTCTGCCAGCCATGGCTAATTTACCCACGATGTTTGCTGCGCCTACACCCGGAAGTGCATATTGAGTTATGACCTCTGCGCCCTTACCTACGATGCCTTCCGGATCTAAGCCCAACGCATCTCTAATGCTTTCAGCGCCTTCAGTGACTTTGTCGGATGCATTGCCCCCAGTAACAGCGTCAGAACCCAAGGCAACCGCCCCAAGTACACCTTCGACAATACCAATTCCACCAGAAACTACGCCCTCAACGAGTTCTCTTGGAACTGAGCCCTCAAAGTATTGTTCTCGGTTGCGGCCTGTCTCTTCTTCTTCAGAAACTAAATCATCAAACATCCCCCCACTGGAAGGTAGTTTAGATTGAGGAGTTAGATCATCAAAAATTCCTGACATTTAAGACAGACCCTCTGTTGAAAATCCATTTTCAGCTAGCCTTTGCACAACAACTTCTCTAGGCACACCTTCGCCTAACTTTTGGTTTGCCTGTAGTAAAACATCGTCAGGGGCCTTAGTGCCACTCGCAGTCGTAGCCACAGTATCGTACATCGGACCTATAGATGCTTCCGCCATTTCAATGGCCTGTTGATAGCTATCGGCTTGATCCCCTTCAAAGATCTTTGCGGCAGCGGTTAGTACTGCTTCGCGTCTGGTTTTTTCATTCTCAAACCCTGTCTTAGAAGTTCTAGGCGTCAACGATGCCTTCAGTCTCAACAGGCGCTCTGCTTCAGCGTTAGCCAACGCAGTCTTCTGAGCATCAGCCTCAAGAGCCATCTGAGTACCTTGCGCTTTGCCCATGGCTCTACCAAAGGCAGACGCGGCTCTGGGATCTTTGTCCGCGGCCATGCCAAAGAACGCCTCAGACTCCCGCCATCTTTCCAAGGTCACCCCTGACCTGTTTAATTATTTTAGGAAGAGACTTCTTAGGATTTATTTTAGAAAGCCCTAACTTATCACCCGCTTTAGCCATTTCTGCTTTTAAAGGTTTGTCAGGGTCACCACCCGCCATAACAACTAAGGACTTTCCTGTATTAGTGTCATCCACATCCGGATCATCAATGATCCCAATGGCTTGAAGCACGGTCCCTGCTAAGTCACTAATGTCTATGTCAGAAAGGTTTCTTGCTATTGCTTTCTCACCACTTTCCATCGGCCCCATAGGAGTAGTCTCTCCACCTTCCTGCATAGTCTTAACACCAGGGCGCATAGGATTAAGGTTAGGTTGCGGCTGGGGCTGTGGTGCTTGGGCCATCTGTTGTGGAGGAGGGGCCATGGGCCTTGGTGCAGGAGGTGGCGCCATAGGCATAGGCATAGGCATAGGCATAGGCATTGGCATTGGTGCGGGGGCCATGGGCATACCGCCGGCTCTTCCCGCGCTCATACCCTTAGCGACATCCATAGGTATGGCTGAGGTTTCCGGTCTGCGAACCGACTTCATCGCTTCATCAATCAAAGGTTGGCTGGATGCAAGTATGCCCGAAGGCTGATCGGCCCTAGCCAGTTGGTTAAGCCGCGTCCGAGCGCCATCTTTGCGTTGAAACAACCTCCGATTAAAGACCTCATTCTGCATAACGTTGATCCCTTAATAACCGGAGAAGTTTTGATAGGCTCCAAGTCCCATCGCGTTGCCCATGACAGCGTTAAGTGGGCTGGGTGATGGCACAGTGGTTTGCGTTAAAGTGCTGCTAGTAGACGGAACACCCCGGAAGATGTCAGACATAAAGCCAAACCTTCTGTACGGCTCGTAAGCCTCTTCCATCTGTGCTTGCCGCTGTACATCGTACTCACGTTGTTGCTGCTGTTGCTCCAACGACCCGATGTTATATAGAGCGTTAACGTCACTCTGCGCTGACTTCTGCGCCATGTCTCCCAAGGCTGCTTCCTTAGCACCCAAGCCGGCAATGCCCTGACCCAGTTGCCCAAAGATCTGGCTAGCCTGTTGACCGCGGTTCATCTGGTTTTCAAAAGCAGACATGCCCTTGTTTGCCAAATCACTGCCCATGTTCACGATGCCCGTAGCAGCGCGACCTTCTCGCGCCATCTGATCCTCAAACGCCTTACGTGCGTTTTCATAACCGGTCTGACGTAGTTGCCCAGCGGTTCTGCCCGACTGCGCTAGGATGTCTCGATTAAGCATGGCATTCTCTACACCCATGCGAGATCCGCCAAAGGCTCCCGCGCCAGCCGCTGCGCCACCAATCTTGGCAGCACGTTCCTGTCCAGCTAGTTGAATGTCGGCCAACGCTTGTTGAACAACAGCGTCTTCGTATGGGTTCATGTACTGATCGGCGCTGTCCGCAAACATCTGCGTTGTTCCGCGCAGTCCTTCTTGGCCCTCGGCCACATCTCCAGCATAGCCGCTTAGATCAAAGGCGCCCGTAGTTCCTGCTAGTGCAGAAATACCAGAGTCATATGCTGTTCCCGCTGTATCAAAGCTAGCTTCTGCTTCCTTCATCATGGGTTCGTATGCGCCAATCCCTTCTTTAGCTAGGCGGATTGCCTCTAGCTGGTTGGGAGTGAACTGCATGACATCAGGTGCAGCCACATCTCCCAGAGGAGAGGTTTCGCTAATCGATGATACGTTAGCCAACAGATCTTTCAGATACTTCTCTTGGTATCCCGGAAGAAACTGCCCCTGTAAAACGGTCTGTTTCTGATCAGCCATGGCCCTATCCTATATTCCGTTGCATCGCGTACAATCGAGCGGCGCCTTTTTCTCTGTCCCCATCACCAACAGCCAGAACATCCTTCTCACGAAGAACAAACTCACCGTCAGACAACCGTGCTTCTTGTACCGGCTCTCCGTTTTGGTAGATCGTTGCGGGGATATCATCACTGGTGCCGGTCCCTGGTCCTTCGATCATGCCCCCTTGAGCGGCGTAACGCATAGGAGTAAACACCCTGCCCTCATAGTCAGGCAGTCTTTCTCCAGTGGCTAACTGTCTTTCTTGCAGGGGAGTGCTGGTTTTAACACCGTCTGGATATTGCTGTTCATCAAAAGCCTGTAACGCCAGTGCAGTAATCAACGGGTTGTCTCTCATTAATCCCATCAAGCCTGTTCCGCCACCGCCGGCAGGTCCACCGCCAAAAATGTTTCGACCCAAAGATGCAATCCCACCACCGCCGCCAGCACCACCCATTCCGCTAAGAGGTACTGCTTTACCCGCCGCACCCCCTGCTTGAGCCAATGCCGCGGGACTTGCAGTGTTCATCATGCCGGCGCCCTTCAGTGCGCCAAGGCCCGAGTTGATTGCCGCACCGCCAAAGAACCCCTTTAAGCCACCGCCCAAGATGTCTTTAAAGTCTCCACCTTGCGCTGCTTCGGTAGCGCCTACAGCTAAAGCTGCGCCCATTGGTCCGCCAACTGCAAGGCCGGCTAACCCAGCTAATGATTTTATAAGACCCATGGCTTAAATCCTTTTGACATCATGGTAGCAGAACGTGATTATCTTTTCCACGCCTTTATGTAGTTACAGTGACAGACCCAACGGCACCTGTTGAAGATACCCCCCTAGCAAGTTCGGTTGGTCTGCAATAGATATCTTTATAAAACCATTGCGTTCAAACAATGACCCTGTTTCCAAACCCTGATCACTATTAGGTAATGCCGTCAGCACTAATCTCGTATGTCTTCCCTCTCCAGGGTTGTGCATCTGGTCAAGATACACCGCAAAAGACCTAATTACTTCATAAAAGTAACTTTGGTTGTAGTCTTGAGGAGGAATAGGAAAATAGGGACGAACAAGGTTTCTAGACATTAACGACCCCCATCTGGACGGACATCAACCCTTGGTGTCCCCAATCTCCATGTGGTTTCTACCGCCACTGTTTCAACTTTTAAATTAAAAGATCGGCCCCGAAGTCTTGTGTTAACTTGGTTTGTGAACTGTTCTACAGGAGCAGAGGCTGTCTTTATAACACTGTCTCCCTCTGTCTGTAAGTATGGACCCCCCAGGATAGTTTCTTGCACTAAGAGTAAAGGTGGCTGTAGGCGAACCAGATGTTGAGTTTCTAAACGTAATGTCTGGAATTAAACGAGACAAGAAGGCGAACTGATCTCCTTCCCCTAAGTCTATTTGACTGCTTTCAATAAAAGAAGATATTGCAGTGGCCGGCGAGTTGCTTCCGTCATCTAAACCACTTTCATGGTCGTATAGATAATGATCGATTGAAGCGGCAATTGGAGTTTCATCCACACCTCGATCAATCCAAGCAGTTCGCCCTAACGTTCCATAAAACCAAACGTTTTGTTCGTAGTTAAATACAACGTACCGGTCGTTTTCCTCGCTTCCAGAAGAAGGATAAAACCACCAGACCTCGGAAAAAGAACTATTGTTAGCAGCAAAAACCTTTTCTTTTTGTGCCCTGTTAAAGTCGGAAAAAACATAGTCCTTAACTGAACAGGGTATCTTAGATACCCCACCAGAATAAATATAAAATTCCTCAAGACCCATCCAAAAAACGTTGTCATTAACCGCTATAGCGCACAGAGGACCAGCCGTTGTTATGTTTTCAGAAATATTATTTATTCCAAAAACAAAGGGTGGCCCAAGAAACTGCATGGCATGAAGAGATACATCGGTAAAGACTAGGATCTGTTGTCTAGTTTCAACTGCCGTTACAATCTCAGACCCAGAGCCAATGCGTAAATCCCCCGCGGTATTTGTGGTTTCAGCCGCCCAATCAGTCAGACTTCCTTGACTGCTGAACCGTATTAACAACGGGTCTTGTTCCCCCGCTCCTGACCCTTGTGGGTCGCAGCCAAAAGCTATAATGTGCCTGTCTTTGTCCGAAACTAATACCTGCTTTGCAATGGTCGGAATATTATCTGTTGCTACACCTAAACTTGCAAGAGAAACCGCTCTTGCCGTAATACCACCAGACTTGTCCCAATAGAATATACCTTCGTCACGAACGTTTATTAACAGGTCTTCGCCAAAGTTATCATGGCTCCAAATACGCAAGGTAGAACCACCCGCTGCAAGTGTTGACGCTGAGTCCCATGTTCCACGACCCCATGTTCCTGCGCCCCAGCCCGTACCACCAACAGAGGTGTCTAATCCCGTGTTGACTTGATACGCTCCAACAGATGACCCACCACCATTTCCTGTATCGCTAGTGTTAGCAAAAACAAAAGTAGGGTTTAATCCAGATGTAGTAATGCTTTCAATAGATGCAACAGACCTAGCCTCTATTTGAAAGACGGTAGCACTTACAACATGCGTTACTTGATACTCTTGGTTTAAAACGTTTGCAGTTATCACCCGACCAAGACTTGCTGCATTTGTAAAAGTTACAAAGTCATTTTCTAAAGCACCATGATTGTCCGCATCTGTTACAGAAATTGTGCAACACGTTACCGCCGCACTGTCAGAATGAGCCGCCGCAGTCGTTCCGTTAACCCCGCGTTCACATCCTGTCAAAGTCGCACTGCTAACTCCATACGTTATTTGTTCTGAGCCAATCAAAATTCGACCACCACCTGTAGGAAACCCACTAGCACTGTTTAAAGTTATAGATTGTGCCGAGTCCGTAATGGCTCCATTTAACGTATCGGCTCCCCCCGCAAAGGTAACGGAGGAAGATGCAACTCTAAGAGGGGTTATGTCGTGGTATGTTCCGCCCTCACTTATATAATACTTTAAGGTTGTTCCAACACCTATGTATTTTTCACCCGATAAAGCCACCCAAGCGTGAAGCGCACGACAAGTACCTAAAAAAGCATTGCCAGAGTTCTTTATCCAACCGCCTATCTTTTCAGGGAAACCCATGCGAAATCGTATTTTGTCGCCATCAAACCAACCACCTTCGTTACTGTACGAAGTGGTTTCCCTGTTTATTCCGGGCTTAAACTGTAGCTTTGTTAAGGGCATTAGGCATCATTCTTTGCATCTGTAGTAAAGAAAAGTTTTATTCCTAAAAGTCTAGCATCTCCTGCCTGACTATCCGCAGAAACGTCCCGCATAATTTGAAAGTATGTTTGTGTGTCCACTGCGGCACTAGCCACTGTTACCGCGCCACTAGCCGCTGAAACAGTCATGTCGTTAGAGGTTCCACTGAAAGCCTTTGCCGTGGCTACCACATTAGTTCCAAAGGCAGTATTTACTGAAGCATCATCTGCTATGCTTACGCCTGACAATCCCCAAGCTACAGTGCCTGTATCTGTTCCCGTGACGGTCCAAAAGGCTTGAAACGTGATCGTTCCCTCATTCCAAGATTTAGGAAAACAGACTGTAAACTGTGCGTTTTCATCAGAACTTGGATCAAAGTCCAAGCACTTTAATTCAGGGCCATTGCTTAATTCAACTTGAGCTATGTCAGCACAGCCGCTGGTGGTGTTGGGGTACATTGCTGTTGCAGGCACATATATGGTTTCTAAACCTGCCACTTTAGCAGCAACGCCATCAACCGTTAAAACGTCTGCTTCTAACGTGCCGTCAATATCAGCATTGCCTGATATATCTAGTGTAGCCGCATCTAACTCGCCTGTAAGCGTAAGATTACGCAGGCTTGCCACATCCTTATTAGCGTCAGCCGTTACAGTTTTACTTGCTACAACCGTACCAACAGCCGCGCCTGTGTCGTTATAGTTTAGCTCTGCCGCAGTAGCTGTCACACCGTCTAATATGTTTAACTCGCGCACCGCGCGTAACAATGTAACACCGTCAATATGTTTAGTTCCGCCCGGTAGAAGTAACTGTTGTGCCACCGAGCTTTAAAGTTGCAAGAGCCGTGGTTCCCGCCAAGTTAACATCTGTTAGCAAATCATAAACAACGGCCCCTGAACCCAGACCATCCGTTGCAATCATTTTCACTTCGCCAGCGGCTACTGCAACGTTGGCCCCTGATCCTTGAGAAAAGGTCAGCGTTGCACTTGTCGCGTTTTCAATCAGCCAAACCTTAGAAACGGTGTTGGGCGCAAGCGTAACCGTGCAAGCCTGACCGCCGCCAGTACATTTTAAATACAGAGAACGCGCCTGATCTGACTCGCCATCAGCTATTGTAATTGTATGTGTGGACGCATCGGCTATGGCTTCAGAGCCGTAAGAAAACGCCTCACCAATAAGTTCTAAATTTACGTTTGTTTTAGTTCCCCACGTACCAGACGCTTCGCCAGTACCAATCTCTTCTAACCTTAGATCGTTTACATATGTACTAGCCATGTCATTATCCTATGCCGCAATGTCCGTCCAAGACGGTGTTTGTGAGGGAGTTATAGCAGAGAAGTTTGAATTTTGCGAGGGTGTGATTTCACCCCAAACAAGAACTGATCCAACTGAACCCGTAGCCGAAAGACCCGTCACGGTAGCATTGGCGTCACCAGTTGAAGTAACTGTACCAACAGAAGCTGTTCCCGCAGACGGTCCCGTGACCGTAACTACCGCGCCAACTGCAACAGTTCCAACAGCCCCTGTTCCTGCCACGCCCGTTACAGCGGTATCTACAGGAACATTACCAAACCCCGCTATGGAGTTGTTAGCTAGTGGGGCAAAGCCTAACATTAGCTAGGCTCTGTGGGCCAATCGCCCCCGCTACCGTCCATATTTGGCCCTGTTAGGTTGGGCCAGTTGGCGTGTGTGGTAATATCTCGCAGGGCCGTTCTATATGTTACCCAAGCAGACGGTACAGAACCACCAGCCTCTAATGCTTTAGTCACCACCCAATCACAATTAGCTAACCGCCTATTGCGCTCATCACGATTGCGCTGCGCTGCCGCTGCGTTTTGGCTTGCAACGTAAGCTGTCTTTTCGCTGTCCGTCATGTCCACAACACGGCGCGTGTACACCTTGCCATCTAGCAGATACGGCGTAACGACTTCGCTCTTCTGCGTGGCATGGTCATAAGCTAAATATTTCACTACATCTACGCAGGAATGATTAGCCATCCACGTTGAGTCTGGACCACCTTTGTAAAAGCGTGTGTTTGGAAACAACGCAGTGTGATCCCCAACCGCAACAATCGTACTGCCACTTAATTGTGCTATCATCATGTCTATTGTCCTTTATCTGCGAATGCTTCTGTCGGTGCTGTGAAATTACTGGTGTAACGGGCAAAGAGACACACGAAATTCATCTAGATACCC
>UEXL01000264.1_pt1 | contig 25997 bp, 47 predicted proteins | sample 1796671 | NCBI WGS metagenome assembly UEXL01 (sample SAMEA4772471, study PRJEB27181) | metagenome | reverse complement strand
ACATAAACAGAACGTACTTGCCTGTCGCCTATCTTCGGCGTCTGCTTGGGTGTTTAACCTTAAAAGCCCGAAGTCGTAGACTTAATTAATAAGCGTGGCGCTGAATTGGCCGATGATCGGGCGGTATCCCTACGGGAACACCTCGATACGCTGGCCGCTTTGCGTGATGATGCGCGTGATGCTGGGCAATATAGCTCTGCTATACAGGCCGAGCACCATCGTGGCAAGGCATCGCGTCTGTATGTCGAGCAGCAGGTGGTCGCTAAGGCCGACATGGATTCACCTACGGTGATCTTGGAGCGTTTAAACGGATTGCTATCGCGTGGCGCACCCAATGCGCTCGATGCGCCGGACTAGCGCTCGCATAATGCGCACAGGAGTCCCGCTCGTAGCGCGTTTACACGCCCCAGCGCACCCCCACCCCCGCGCACACAGCGCAGGAGTCCCGTACCTACCCGTATATACAAATATACACAGTCAGGCACCCCACTTTACCAATGACCCCAACCCCCTAAATCGCAAATAAAGTTTACATTTATATGTCTACAAAAATTTTGCAAAAATATTACATTTCTGTAAAGGATTAGTGCGATAAATGTCAACATCAATAACTGAACAGCTGGATAGTGTGAAACAAATGTTGACACCAGAGAGAATGTCAACGCTTTCTGCGGCTGATCGTATTCAAGTAATGGATTTGATGGAGGCATTGGAGAAGTCTGTTCGTAGAGAAAGGGCGCAGGAAGACTTTCTTTCTTTTTGTGCTTCTGTATGGCCAGCTTTTATGGAGGGTGGACACCACAGGAAGATGGCAAGGGCGTTTGAACGTGTTGCTAGTGGGGAATGTAAGCGTTTAATGATTAACATGCCCCCTCGTATGGGCAAGTCTCAGCTTACCTCTTGGTTATTGCCAGCTTGGATTATGGGCAAGATGCCTGAGAAGAAGATTATTATGGCTTCCCACACCGCCGAGCTTGCTATTCGCTTTGGTAGAATGGTTAGAAACTTGATTGGTAGTGAAGAGTTTGGGGATGTGTTCCCCGAAACATCACTTACTGCTGACTCAAAGGCTGCTGGTCGCTTTGATGTATCAGGTGGTGGTGAGTATTTCTCTGTGGGTGTTGGTGGTGCCGTAACTGGCCGTGGTGCTGATTTGCTTATTATAGATGACCCGCACTCAGAACAACAGGGACAACAGGCTGATCCAAAGGTATTTGATTCTACCTATGAGTGGTTTAGTTCTGGCCCTCGTCAGCGTCTTCAGCCCGGAGGTGCAATCATTATTGTAATGACTCGCTGGAGTCAGAAGGATTTGTGTGGGCAAATCACGCGAGATTCTATGCAACGTGATGGATCTGATGATTGGGAGGTAATTGAGTTACCCGCAATACTGCCGTCAGGTAGTTCGTTGTGGCCTGAATACTGGCCGATTGATGAATTAGAAAAGCTCAAGGCTGAACTGCCCATATCTAAATGGGAGGCGCAGTACCAACAACAGCCTACATCTGAAGAGTCTGCAATTATTAAACGGGATTGGTGGCAAGTTTGGGAGGAGCGTGATCCGCCTGATGTGTCGTTTGTAATTCAGTCTTGGGATACGGCGTTTATGAAACATGAACGGGCTGACTATTCTGCCTGTACAACGTGGGGTGTGTTCTACAAAGAAAATGACGAAGGGATGCTTGCACCCAACATAATCCTATTAGATGCCTTAAAAGAGCGTATGGAGTTTCCTACGCTCAAGAAACGAGCCTATGAGATGTATGTGGATTGGCAACCTGATGCGTTTATTGTGGAAGCAAAGGCCGCAGGTGCGCCGTTGATCTATGAATTAAGGGCTGTGGGTATCAGCGTACAGGAGTACACTCCTTCTCGTGGCAATGATAAGGTGTCTCGTGTAAACGCTGTTGCAGATTTTTTTTTGCATCAGGCATTGTTTGGGCACCACCGAAAAGATGGGCCGAGGAAGTAATTGAAGAGTTTGCTTCATTTCCTATTGGCGATCACGATGACTTGGTTGACTCATCAACACAAGCATTACTTAGATTTAGGCAAGGCGGCTTTATTGCACTAGACCATGATGATTATGAAGAAAGCCAGCCACGGCGAATTGCTAACTATTACTAGGGCGTTTAAACTCGCCGCGATGAGGGAAACACTATGGCTGTAGATAAGTCACTAGACGCTTTAGAAATGGCTGACATGGCTGGAAGATTAGAAGCCTCCGAGCCAGCAATGGTTGTTGAGATAGAAAATCCTGACTCAGTTGCAATTGAGACTGAAGATGGCGGGATGATTATTGATTTTGATCCGAAGCCTGAAGTAGACGATGCGCCATTTGATGCAAACCTTGCTGAGTTCATGGATGACATGGATCTCGATATGCTCGGTTCTGAGCTTGTTTCAGCATTTGAAGATGACCTTGCATCCAGAAGGGATTGGGAAGACACCTACGTTGAGGGTCTTGATCTACTTGGTTTGAAAATCGAAGACCGTACTGAGCCGTGGCCCGGAGCTTGTGGCGTACACCACCCCCTACTTGCTGAATCCGTTATTAGATTTCAGTCTCAGGCAATTGGAGAGTTGTTTCCAGCGCAAGGCCCAGCAAGAACAAAGATAGTTGGCGAAGCAGACGATGAAATATATAAGCAAGCAAATCGTATACAAAACTATTTAAATTATTTACTTACCGAAGAAATGACTGAGTTTCGTCCAGAAACGGAGCGGATGTTATTTTCACTACCACTAGCAGGTAGTGCATTTAAAAAAGTTTATTATGACCTAACAATGGGCCGACCTTGCTCAATGTTTGTTCCAGCAGAAGATTTAGTTGTATTTAATGGAGCAACAGATCTTAAATCATTAACTCGTATGACGCATCGAATGCGCAAGACGGGCAACGATGTTCGCAAGTTACAAGTTGCAGGTTTTTATAGGGACGTAGAGCTAAAGGGCGGTGACTCTTCAGTTGATCCTGTAAAAGAAAAATACAGTGAGTTGACAGGAGAAAGTTATTCTCCATCAGGTGGATCTAATTATTTATTTGGAGAAACTGTATATTCTTTGCTGGAGATTCAAGTAGAGCTTGATCTTGAAGGCTTTGAAGATATGAAGGACGGCGAGCCTACAGGTATAGCTATTCCTTATGTTGTTACTGTAGATAAAGACTCTGCTGCGATTCTATCTATTCGCAGAAACTATTATGAAGATGATCCGCTAAAGCGTAAGCGCGATCACTTTGTACACTATGAATATATTCCGGGCTTGGGCTTTTATGGCTTAGGTTTGGTGCATTTGATTGGCGGTCTAGTTAAATCCTCAACCTCAATACTTCGCCAGCTAGTAGATGCAGGTACTTTGGCAAATCTTCCGGGCGGGTTAAAGACAAGGGGTATGCGTATTAACGCAGACGATACTCCAATTATGCCCGGAGAGTTTCGTGATGTAGATGTTCCCGGTGGAACAATTAAAGAAAACATTTCGTTTTTGCCATACAAAGAACCAAGCACAACGCTTTATAACCTCCTTGGCAACCTTGTAGAAGAGGCTCGACGCTTTGCATCAATGGCTGATGTAAAGGCGTCAGACATGAATAGCCAAGCTCCTGTGGGAACTACGCTTGCTTTGATAGAGCGAAACATGAAAGTGATGTCTGCAATACAGGCAAGACTTCATGCATCTATGAAAAATGAGCTTAGGCTTGTTACAAATATTGTTAAAGACTTTGGGCCAAGCGAGTATCCATACCAGCCATATGGTGAAAAGCAGGATATCCAAAAAGACTTTAATGACCAGATAGATGTGGTTCCTGTGGCAAACCCAAATGCCGCAACTATGTCTCAACGTATTATGCAGTATCAGGCTGCATTGCAGTTGTCTCAACAATCGCCACAGCTTTACGACTTACCGGCATTGCACCGGCAAATGCTAGAGGCGCTAGGTATTAGAGATCCAGAAACACTTGTTCCAGAAACAGATGACTTTCTCCCAAAGACCCTGTTACAGAAAACATGGATTTTATAAATGGAGAGCCGGTAAAAGCTTTTGCCTATCAAGATCACGAAGCGCATATCAAGACGCACATGGCTGCGATGCAAGATCCAAAGCTTTTGGAGCTTATGGCGCACAAGCACCGAATCAACAGGCAATTCAGGCAGCAGTGTCTGCACATATCGCAGAACACTTGGCGTTCCAGTACAGAGTAGAGATCCAAAAGAACTTGGGTTAGATCTTCCTTCAACAGAAACAGAATTGCCGCCTGAAATTGAGTCTAAGTTGTCATCACTTGTCGCGCAAGCAGCAGAGCAGTTGTTGCAAAAGATCAGGCTGAAGCTCAACAACAACAGCAAGCTGCGCAAGCTAATGATCCAATCTTGCAGTTAAAGCAAAAAGAACTTCAAATCGAAGAGCAAACCGCCATGGCTAAAGCGCAATCAGATGCGCAGCGAGTTGCAACAGCGCAAGAAAAACTGGCGCTTGATGCTCGTAAAGCAGAAATGAGAGATCAATTAGAGCGAATGAAGCTTGAGCAAGATATGAGCGAGCTTCAGTTAAAGATCAACAGTGAAGAAAGAATTACCCAAGCGGAGCTTGATGCTAAGGCTAAGATTGCTGGCGCAGAGCTTGGCGCAAGGATTGTTGATAAAACTAATGATCGAGATGCTGCAATTGAGCGAGCTAATCTTTTAGAAAAAAGCAAAGGCGCTGAAATAGGTCGCAAGCTTGCAGATCAGATTATGAATCCAAAACGCAATGGGTGATTTTATTGACCCGCAGTTTATTGATTTGATATTGTCGCGTTTAAACGACCTTGAGTCGCATTGTAAAGAAAAGCTGATTGCAGGATCAGTTGAGTCTATTGAAGACTACAAATTGTTTAGAGGGCAGCTTGAAGGGTTACAGATGGCTGCTAGAGAAATACGAGAGGTAGCAGATAAGACCTTTACAGAAATTTAGCATCATCAGGATGCGCGGGTACTACACTTCCCTTTAAGTGTTGCAGAGAGTGAAAAAATGACAGCAGCAGAAGTGGACTTAACGTCCATTGGCGCTGAAGAAGACAAAGCAGATACAGAAAAAGCTAGTCAACTTCCAGTGCCTACTGGATACCACATCCTTATTGGATTACCGGAGATAGAGGAAAAAACAGAGGGCGGCATTATAAAAGCAAGGACAACGCTAGAAATCGAAGAAACTGCTTCGATGGTAGGGTTTGTTATTGCAATGGGGCCAGACTGTTATAAAGATACAAAACGATTTCCTAATGGGCCTTGGTGCAAAGAGGGAGACTTTATCTTAATGAGGGCGTATAGCGGAACCAGAATAAAGATTCATGGCAAAGAATTCCGTTTGATTAACGATGATACACCCGAAGCCGTAGTAGATGATCCAAGAGGTATAAGCCGTGTCTGAAGAAGTAGCATTACCAGAACCCGATGATATAGAAATTATTGAGGTAGACGATACTCCAGAAGAAGATCGTCGCCCTGTAAGATCTGATGTTGAACCGTTTAACATTGATGAAGAGATTGACGTTCAAGATGAACGTGTTAAAAAGCGTTTAAACAGATTAAAATACGAGTATCATCAACAGCAGAGAGAAAAAGCTGCGCAAAGATTAAGAGATGAGGCTGTGCAGTTTGCACAAGGAACCCAAACAGAGGTTCAGCGCTTACAAGGACTTGTAGGCCAAAGCGAACAAGCATTGCTTCAGAGTGTACAGAATCGCACTGAAGCCGAATTAACGGCTGCGAAGCAAAGGTACAAGCAAGCCCATGAAGAGGGCGATACAGATCCTATGGTTGAGGCGCAAGAACAGCTTGCGCAAATACAGGCAGATAGAGCGTACATACAAAACTATCAGCCTCAAATGCAACCACAGGCGCAGGGACAACAGCAACCCCCTGCTAATACGGTGGGACAGCCACCGCAACAGCAACAGCTTGACCCGCGATTGCAGGGATGGCTGGGGCAAAACACTTGGTTTGGAGCGCCCGGAAACGAAGCAGTCACAGGATTTGCTTATGGGCTTGACGAGATGTTAGTGAAAAGGGGTGTCGAAAGAAACTCCCCTGAATATTTTGGAGCTATTGATAAAGCTTTGAGGGATTCATTTCCATCAGCTTTTGGTATAGAAACAAAAGACGAAGGTGCTACTTCTCAAACAAGGACATCATCTTCACCAGTTGCACCAGCGCAACGAAGTGGTGGTAAGAAAACACAAGTTAAATTGAGTAGCTCGGAAATCCAGCTTATCAAGAAACTAGGAATTACCCCGCAGCAATATGCTGCCCAGAAACAGAGGATGTCGTAATGAGCGAAACAAGAGAACCAAGAGAATTGGAGTCGAGAGATAACACAGCTAGAGAGCAGCAGTGGACACCACCTGCTACCAGATCCAATCCCACAACCGGGATGGGCGTTTAGATGGATTCGTACATCTATGGTAGGGCAATCAGATGCAACCAATGTATCTATGCGCTTTAGAGAAGGATGGGAGCCAGTGAAGCCTGAAGACCACCCAGAGCTAGAAGTTATGCCTGATCATAACTCTCAGTTCCCCGGATGCGTCGAGATTGGCGGTCAGTTATTGTGTAAGGCTCCGCAGGAAGTTGCGGATTCGCGCCAGCGTCATTACGAGGGAGTTGCAGCGCAACAAATGGAAAGTGTTGACCAATCTTACATGCGAGAAAATGATCCACGGATGCCTATGCTCCGACCTGATCGAAAGACTCGCGTAAGTAGTTTTGGTAAATAACAACTTATTTTTATTTGTTAGGAGAACTCAATTATGGCTACTACAGCCGCGCCCCATGGGGCAAGACCAGTTAGCACTACAAGTGCTAGTGGATCTTTCAACGGAAAGGTTCAACACCTAAGCATCGCTTCTGAATATGGCACATCTATATTTAATGGCGATTTTGTCAAAATGGTTGCTGGAGGTACTATCGAAAAAGATACAGGTACTGCTACGCTAACCACTGTTGGCATTTTTATGGGCTGTAAATATACAGACCCCACCACTAAGCAGATGACTTTTAGCCAGTATTGGCCAGCGTCAACTGTTGCAACAGATGCTATGGCATATGTATTAAGTGATCCTGATGTGGTTTTCTTGATGCAAGCTGATGGCGCTATTGCTCAAACAGCACTTGGATCTAACTTTGATGTTATCCAAACTGCTGGAACAACCTCTATCGGTAACAGTAAAACTGCTGTTGATGCCGATTCAACTGCAACTACCAATACTTGCCATTGCGAATCTATGATTTTTATGATGGCCCAAGCAGCACTATTGGTGATGCATTCACGGACGCACTCTTCATTTTTAATGTTGGTCATGCGTACAGAAACACAACCGGCGTTTAAGGAGAACTAAGCAATGGCAATTTCAAGAGCGCAAATGCTTAAAGAACTCCTGCCGGGGCTTAATGCCCTGTTTGGTTTGGAGTACACAAAGTACGAAGATGAACACACTCAAATTTACGACACAGAATCTTCTGATCGTTCGTTTGAGGAAGAAGTCAAGCTAAGTGGCTTTGGCGCAGCACCAACAAAAGGCGAAGGTGAAAGCATCACATATGATGCTGCACAAGAGTCGTTTACTGCTCGCTTTAATCACGAAACAGTAGCTATGGGTTTTGCGATCACCGAGGAAGCGATGGAAGATAATCTTTACGATTCTCTTTCTGCTCGTTACACCAAGGCGCTAGCACGAGCTATGGCATACACCAAGCAGGTTAAATCTGCACAGCCATTAAACAATGGTTTTACAAACTCATTCCAATCGGGTGACGGCGTAAACTTGTTTACCGCTTCTGGCGATGGCGTTACTGGTGGTGATGGACACCCTCTCGTAAGTGGTGGCAAGAACAGCAATCGTCCTGCGACGGCGGCTGACTTGAACGAAACTTCTTTAGAGGCAGCTATCATTGCTATTGCAGGATGGACTGACGAGCGTGGATTGCTAATTGCAGCCCGTCCTCGCAAGTTGATTGTTCCACCTGCGTTGATGTTTACCGCAACCCGCATCCTTCAAACCGAAGGCCGTGTTGGTACGGCAGACAACAATGATCTGAACGCTATCTATACAAATGGCAGCATTCCAGAAGGCTACTCAGTAAATCATTACCTCACAGATACAAATGCGTGGTTCTTGATTACTGACGTTCCAAATGGCATGAAGCACTTTGAACGGGCAGCATTAGAAAACTCTATGGATGGTGACTTCGATACTGGTAACGTGCGCTATAAAGCGCGTGAACGCTACAGTTTCGGCGTTTCTGATCCACTTGGAATTTTCGGATCACCCGGCTCTAGCTAGAGCTTTTAAGGACTACTCAGGTTATACTTGGGTAGTCCTTTTTTTTATCCCTGACAGAATGTTCCACGTGGAACAGTCTGACATTAGCCACGACAGGAGATACTCATGGCGAATACTACATTCAGCGGCGCAGTCCGATCAAAGAATGGGTTTAAGGTTATTTCAGAAAATAGCAGCACTGGCGCAATTACGGAAGTTGTTGACATTGCTTCTACTGGAATTGTAACTAGCAAGTATGTAAAGCATGTTGGCTTTGCAACAGGCGTTACTGTTAACACTACAGCAGGTGATAGCCCATCTATTGGCGAGTTTACACAACCTGCAAACACAATTATTACTGACATTAAGATCTTTTGTGATTGGCTCCAGTTATTGGTGACATTGGCGAAGTGGTTATGGTTGCTTCTTCTGGCGCACAATTGTTGCGGCAGTGACTGATGAGATTTTATGGTGGAACTACGGTTGTTGACACAACGTAACTTTACAACTTTAGTGTTCAAACGCAAATCGGCACCACCGCTGCTCCTTCTGTTCAATACACAGCTGCAAGAACAAATCTCTTTGCAATACAGTACATGACCAACAGCTGGCTCTTTTACGTTTATCATTGAGTACGTTCAGATAGCTTAATAGGAGACTAGTATGGCTGATGCAGTAGCTTCACAAACGATTCAAGATGGCCCCCGAAAGGCCATCTTTCGTTTTACAAATGTAAGCGACGGTACTGGCGAGGCTGCTGTAAAGAAGATAGATGTATCTGCTCTTTCAGTAGACCCAGTATCTGGTGCCGCATGTTCAAAAGTAACAATTGAAAAGATTTGGTACACCAACATTGGTATGGGTGTAAAGATATTTTTCGATGCAGACACTGATGTTTTAGCATGGCAGTTGAATGCAGATTACTCAGACGAATTAGATTTTAGCGAATTTAGTGGTATTCCAAATAATGCTGGCACCGGAGTTACCGGCGACATTATGTTTACTACGGTTGCTCATAGCAGCGGCGATGTTTATAACGTATGTTTGAGTGTGATTAAGCATTACGGATAGGCTTTATGAATCAGTTTGATCAAAAGATTCTTGAATGTTTTCATGCGTTTACAGACCCAAATGATTCGGTGCGAATCAGAATGTCGCTTGATCAGGATCAACGTAACGTTATTTTTGAGACATATTCTACAATTCCGCTTGCTCATAAGATGTCATTGGAGCAATTCTTAAATACCCTGTAGAGTCTTTAAAGTCTATGGCTAAAGGTCTTTGCAGGGAAATGAGGGTGGTTGGATGAAAAAAAGTAAAATGCCGATGGTAGAAAAAGACGGCAAAATGGTTCCTGAGTTTGCTGCTGATGGCATTGGTAAAATGAAAGAAGGCGGCATTGTTAAGTACCATACAGAACCCCGTAAAGGCTCTGTGCGTCAAATGGAACGGCGTGGATATGGCGCAGCTAGAAAGCCTTAACAACAACCAAGAGGATTCTATTAGAAAAGAAATCCGAGATTGGTCTAGGGTTACACTAGAAGCGCCAATAAAAGAGCTTAATGGTTTATCAGGATGCCCATATGCAAAGAAAGCGTGGGTTGATAATAAGGTCGATATAGCGTTTAAACGCAGTGAAAGTTTTGATGTTGTTTATCAAATACTAGAAAGTTTTGACGATGAATACGATCTTACAATAGTTGTAGATTTGGATTATGAAGAAGATCCTTATATGTTTCATCAGCGTGTAGAGGCAATTAACTATTCTATTGCGCATGGAGCTTATAATGATTTGAACCTTTGGGTTATGTCATCGCACCCAGAGGATGAAGGCAATCAAGAGGCTGGCGACGATGAGTTTGTGCAGCACAACGATTGTGACTATGCGATGATGTACATACAAAGGCTAGACCACTTACAGGAGTCAGCGAATAAGTTAAAAAAGACAGATTATTATTCGTATACTTTTGGATCTGGCGAGCCTAGTCATGTGTTTCGTTTGAGAGAAAAGTTTTATCAAGACCTACAGGAGGTTCAAAATGGCTGGAATGAAAAAGAAGGGCGTTATGAAGAAGCGTCCTAAGAAAATGGGCGGTGGCGGCATGCCTAAGAAAGGCGTTATGAAAAAGCGTCCTACAGGCATGAAGTCTGGTAAGTCTGTCAGAAAAGCCGTTAAAAAAAGAAGTAGCGGTGAATGTCAACTTATACATTTAACTTAGACCTCGGAGACGCGATAGAGGAAGCTTTTGAGCGAGCGGGGTCAGAGTTAAAAAGCGGATACGATTATCGTACTGCTCGGCGTAGTCTTAATCTCATGTTTCTGGAGTGGCAGAATCGTGGGCTTAATTTATGGACAATAAAAGAAGGGACGCAGTCGCTTACTGCTGGAACTTCACGATACGCTTTAGATGGAAAGATACTTGATATTGTTGAAGCGTTTATACGCACAAACTCAGGCAATGTATCGACACAGGTTGACCAGATGCTTACACGCATTTCGGTCAAGCAGTATTCGCATCTTACAAACAAGTTGACTAGCTCAAAGCCATTGCAGTATTGGCTTGAGAAAATAGATACCGGTAATGCTATTAATTATGGCCTGTCCCAGATTCAACAGAGCCATATGTTCTTACATATTATTATATGGAGCGAATAGCGGATGCCGGATCAACAGGGTCTACTAATCCAGAAGTTCCATCAAGATACTTCCATGCTTGGTTGCAGGTCTTGCATATCAGATAAGTCTTAAAAAACCAGAGCTTGCATCAAGGATTACGCTGCTAAAGCAATTGTATGAAGATGAGTGGCGGTTGGCTTCTGATGCAGATAGGGAAAAGTCATCATTATATTTTGTTCCCGGAGGGTATAGATATTGAGTATTTATGCTAGAGGGAAATATGCTTTTGGGTTTTGTGATGTAACTGATTTCGATACAAGCTTAGAGATCTAGTGCCATTAATTCGTGATGGCAGAGATACAGGCTTTAGAGTTGGTTACGACGTTTTAGATAAAGATAACCCTCAGTATGAGCTTGGTCGCATGAATATGTCTGATCCACAGGCTTAGAAACCCAAGACCAGATAATGCAATTAGTGCTAGCAGAAGGCTAGGATCGTTTGATCCAGTAGGTGGCGGCATTACAGAGCTTGGCTCTAGGACAGTAGGATTGGATATTGCTGGTGAAGTTGGAACAGTTACAGTGGTGATAGGCTAATGGCTTGGACATACACAACCCTTACTCAGGCAATTAAAGACTATACAGAGAACACAGAAACAACTTTTGTCTCAAATATACCTGTATTTGTTAAAACAACCGAAGAGCAATTGCTTCGTTCTATTCAGTTGCCAGACTTTAGAAAAAATGTCACAGGCACGTTAACGCAAAGTAATCAGTATCTTGCTACACCTAGCGATTTTTTGTATCCGTATTCTTTAGCAATTGATAACTCTGGATATGAATTTTTGATATTTAAAGATGTTAATTTTATTAGAGAAGCATTTCCTGATAGCACAGCTACTGGGGTGCCAAAGTATTACTCAATATTTGATGATGAAACCTTTTTGGTTGCTCCTACGCCTAATGGCAATTTTACCGCAGAACTGCACTATTCGTATTTGCCACAATCAATAGTAGACGCGGCTACAGGTACTAGCTGGTTGGGCGACAATGCAACTAATGCGTTGTTGTATGGAAGCCTTGTTCAAGCATATATATTTATGAAAGGTGAGCCAGATATTATTCAGCAATATCAACAACAATTTGAAATTGCTGTTGGGCAGTTAAAGAAAGAAGGTGAAGGATTTAACAGAACAGATGCCTACCGAACTGGTCAGGCAAGCATTAGTACCAAGTAATGTCATCATCTATTGAGTTAAGTGTAGGTGCGTTTGATGTAGTAACAACGTCAAACAAAGGCCATGACGTAGAGTTTTGGGCTGAAACAGCTACAAACCGGATTGTCAGCGTTGGCAATGAGTCGCACCCTGTTATTGCTCAACAAGCAGAAGCGTTTAAACAGAGTGTGTTAAACTGTGTAACGTATTACATGAAGGAAGCTTTAAAAAAAGCGACAGAACTACGTTGTGTGGTGAACTTGAAAAACAAGGCCAAAGCGAAATGGCTGAAATAATTAGGAGGCTATAATGGCTACACGACAGCTATGTGTACAAGTTTTAAGAAAGAGTTGCTTGAAGCAGTTCATAACTTTAAAAACTCTGGGGTAGCACCTTTAATTTGGCGCTTTACACAAGCTCTGCAAGTTTGAGTGCAAGCACAACTGCGTACACAACTTCTAATGAAGTTAGTGGAACGAACTATACAGCTAAAGGCGCAGCGTTAACTCGTGTAGATCCAACAACATCAAGCACTACAGCGTTTACAGACTTTGCAGATTTGACATTTTCAAATGCAACACTTACTGCGCGTGGTTGCCTTATATTTAATGACTCTGCATCTGGTGATCCAGCGGTGTGTGCGCTTGACTTTGGTGGCGATAAAACTAGCACAGCAGGAGATTTTACGGTTCAGTTTCCAACGGCTGATGCATCAAATGCGATAATAAGAATCGCCTAGTATGTTGTGGCGCAACAATCTCAACAGAGACAAATGACTTTAAAAGAATACTTAGAGTGGATAAAACAACAGAAAGATCAAAGTCATAATCAATAGGATTTAATGTGTGGCAAATATTAATGGATGGGGCAGAGGCACTTGGGGCGAAGATGCGTGGGGTACGCCCGACGTTGTTGATGTCACAGGTCTTGCTGCAACCGGAGCCGTTGGTACAGTCACAGTTGATGCAGAGGCTAATGCATCGGTCACAGGAGTTGTTGGCACAGGTGCCGTTACAATTCCAACGGTTGATGCCGAAGCAAATACTTCCGTTACAGGAGTTGCGGGTACAAGTGGGGCTTGGCAGTATATCGCTTGTTACAAACAATACCCTTCCTGTCACAGGCAATGCAGGAACGGGCGCTGTTGGAACAGCAACAGTCGATGCAGAAGCAAATACCACTGTCACAGGCGTTTCTGCAACATCTGCGGTTGGTACCGTTACAACCGATGCAGAAGCTAATGTTGCGCTTACAGGAGTTGCAGGAACAGGTGCTGTTGGCAGCGTTACAGTTGAAGGAAAAGCTAGCACTTCAGTTACAGGAGTGTCGGCAACAGGTAGCGTGGGTTCTGTCACTACGACAGCTGATGCTAACATTGTGCCTATTGGCGTTAGTGCTACTGGAGCGATTGGCCCATCAAATGTTTGGGGGCTTATTGATACAGATCAAACGCCAAGTTATTCGGCTATATCAACAAGCCAAACACCTAACTGGGAAGAGGTTGCCTAATGGTACAAAGAGTTAAAAAGGTAATTAAAGGTTTGGAAAAGGCATCTAAGTCTCACAAACAACAAGCTGAGATGTTAAAAAAGCATGTGGCTTCTATGGAAAAAAAGAAGTCAAAGAGCCGGAGAAAGTAAATGGCAACTTATGTAAATGACCTTACGGCTGAAGGAAATTGCCACTGGTGATGAGGCAGGAACTTGGGGCACAAGTACAAATACTAACCTCGAATTAATTGCAGAGGCATTTAGCTTTGGCACAGAAGCAATCACGACTAATGCTGATACTCATACTACTACTATTGCTGATGGTTCTACTGATCCCGGTAGGAGTATTTTCCTTAAGTACACTGGCACACTCGATTCTGCTTGCACCATAACTATTGGCCCAAACACTGTTAGCAAGCTGTGGCTTATAGAGAATGCCACTAGCGGATCACAGAACATCATTATTAGCCAAGGTTCTGGCGCGAATATCACCATAGCCAATGGTCAGACCAAAGCCATTTACTCAGACGGTGCTGGATCAGGCGCTGCGATGGTTGATGCGTTTCAAGACCTGTCTATTCCCTGACCTGTTCATTGACGATGACCTGACGTTTACCTCTGATAGCGCAGTTATCACATTCGGCGCAGATGGCGATACCACGCACACAGACGGATCTGGCCTAACGCTGAACTCTACGAACAAGATTATGTTCAACGACGCGAGCCAGTTCATACAAGGCTCGTCTGCTACGGTCTTGGCGCTTGGCGCGACTGATGAGATTGACCTGACTGCTACGGCTTTAGATTTTAATGGTAATGCAGACGTTTCTGGAACACTGGCTGTTGGCGGCGTAGTCACTGCCAACGCTGGCGTAGTCATAGACAACATCACGATTGATGGGACGGAGATTGATTTGTCCTCTGGCGATCTGACTATAGATGTTGCTGGAGACATCAAACTAGATGCTGCTGGAAATGATTGGATATTTTTGAGTGGCGGGACAGCCATTGGTCGGCTTATAAATAGCTCCAGTGATTTTGTAATTCAATCAGACGTTGCAGACAAAGACATAATTTTCAAAGGTGATGATGGCGGCTCTGGAATTACAGCCCTCACCCTTGATATGTCAGCGGCGGCTACGTTTAATTCTACGATAGCCTCTAGCGTTATTACCGCTAAATCCTCTGGAAACACAGATTCAGCTTTAATCGTTCAACAAACAGGTAGTACAGATGGTTGGGGATTAATCCCTGATAACACCAACGGCAATTTAGACATTACTCGTATAGGTGGAGGTACAGCAGGGACGCATTTAAGTATAACTAATGCAGGAGCGGCTACGTTTAGTTCGGGTGTAGTAGTTAACGAATCAAGCGCAGACGCTGACTACCGCGTTGAGTCTGACGGCTCTACTCACATGCTGTTTGTTGATGCTGGAAATAATAACGTCGCCGTAGGTCATTCATCAGCAGGTGGTGCAAAATTTGCAATTAGTGATAGCGGCAATGCCACTATACAATTTTTCCCAGAAATCAGCACAGACACAAATCTGATCCAACATTATGACCTAACTGCGGCTGCGTATATGTCAGCAGAGCAGAGAGCGGCAGATCATGCCATTCTTATTGGCACAGACCAAGGCTTTCGCATGGAAAGCACTCGTAAATCAGTTTACAACCGCTGTTGATGGCGGTGTAGGTCTTCAGATAAATAATACTTCTGGTGGACAAGGCTCTGTGTTCACTTTCTAAAACGCGAGTGGCTCCCCACCGAATGATGATGTTGTAGGCGTAATAAACTTTAATGGTAACGACTCTGGGGGCACAGAACCTAATTTTGCCCGTATCAGCGCATCTTCAGACAATGTTGCGAATGGTTCAGAAAATGGCTTTATAAGTTTTGCTGCAAGTGGCAGCGGGTCGTTACTTGAACATATGAGAATTAATTCTGCTGGGGTCATCGTAAACGAAATATCTCAAGCAGGAACTGACTTCCGCGTTGAATCTAACGATCTTACCCATATGCTGTTCGTTGATTCTGGCGCTAATGCTCTTGGTATTGGTCGTATTCCTAGTTCCGTCCTGATTGATGCGCAAACCACTTCATCTGGGACTGCTACTGGTTTAAGACTTAGAAACAGCGGGCAAGTAGCAAATTCAGCAATTAAACAAGTGTTCTCTCTCTCAACCGCGATGGTAGTGATGTTGATTTTGAAGCGGCAGCTATAACTGTTGGTAAAGAACAAAATTGGACAACTACTGCATCAACCATTGACTCCTATATGGCGTTCAACACCGTACTAAATGAAACATCTACTGAAAGACTGAAAATTGATAGCAATGGCACTATTTTTGGTGGAAATTATTTTTTTCAAGTTGACACAGATACAGGTATTTTAAGGTCTTCAACAGACGAAGTAAGCATAAGGGCTGGGGGTAATGACCGTTGGGTGGTCACTACTAGCGGTGTAAGCACCAGCGGTTCTTTAAGTAAAGGCTCTGGCTCATTCAAGATTGACCACCCCCTACCTGCAAAGACAGATACTCACCATCTTGTTCACTCATTTGTGGAAGCGCCACAGGCCGACAATATCTATCGTGGCAGCGTTGATCTGGTAGGTGGGTCTGCGACGGTAAACATTGACACAGCAGCGGGGATGACGGACGGAACATTTGTTCTGCTCAACACAAACGTACAATGTTTTACATCAAATGAATCAGGCTGGACTGCAATAAAGGGTTCGGTGTCTGGCAATACTTTAACAATTACGGCACAGGACAATTCTTGCACTGACACGATCTCATGGATGGTAGTAGGTGAGCGCCACGATCAGCACATGAAGGATACTGATTGGACTGATAGCGATGGTAAAGTAATTGTAGAACCTGAGAAAACTTAAAGGAGAATAGCATGGCTATCAACACAACTTGGTCGGTCAGCAACATGACTCATGTAGACGCTGATGGTGGCGTCATTCTGGCTTACTGGAGCTTAGTTGCTGCTAGTGATGCTGGCGGTGGCGAAACTGCAACCGAAGGCGGCAAAGCTCGCTTTACCTATGATGCGTCTGCAAGTGGCTACATTGCCTATGCGGATCTCAAAGAAAGCGATGTGCTTGGCTGGATCTATGAGGCCAATAAAGAAGGCGATGAAACTGCTGACGAGTATAAGGCTCGCATTGAATCTGAGCGAACTGCAAAGGTTCAAGCTCAGATTGACCGCAACGCAACACAAGCAACTGGAGTACCTTGGTAATGAGCGAAGTACAAACAATCGTAATTAACGACGAAGAATACAACTTTGGTGATCTGAAGGTCGAGACTCAGGTGCATATAGCTAGAGTCGCAGAGATCCGTCGTGAAATCGCCGCACTGCAACAGCAAATCTCAGAGCGTAACGTATTGCTGCAAGCCTATACCCAGAGCATCGTTGAAGGTGTTAAGCCTGTTGAAGAGCCTAAAACCTCACAAGGTCTGCCCGAAGGCTTTGTTCACGATGTGATGCCAATCCAATGAGCCTGATTGAAATAGTAACTACGCTAACTACGCTGTCAGTCATCGCAAGTGCCGTGTGTGCCGCAACGCCGACACCGAAAGATGACGCATTTATGGCGAAGTATATTTACCCAGTGATTGAGGCATTGGCTTTGAACATTGGCAAAGCAAAAGAGTAACTATGAGCTATCTGATGATGGCAGAGGAGTGGGGCTTGGACAAAGGCGACAAAGCACTGCAAGAAATCAACACCCATGAGCGTGAGTGTGCGTTGAGGTATGAGCGAATAGAAGAACGCCTCAAGGATGGCTCTAAGCGTTTTGATAGGCTTGATGAAAAGATTGACCGCTTTGGCAATAGGCTGTGGTGGATCATTGGTTTAATCGTTGTGAGCATCTTGGTGCCACAGTTTTTAGGAGGTTGATATGAGTGATGGAACAATCAAGATACCGACATGGGCCTTGCCAATAGGCGCTGCTGCGTTGTCAGGTGCGATGGTCTGGGGTGCTAGTCAGGCACAAGCACAGGCTACACAAGAAGAAGTAGATCGTATTGAGGCTGCTGTTGTTGATGTGGTCGAACAACAAGCAACGGGAAAGTTAGCAGCAGTAAATGCGAGCAAAATCGAGGCTATCGTCGATTCATTAGCGGAGCAGTCGGAGACAGCGAAGGCGTCGGACGCGAAGCTACAGCAGCTAATAGAGATAATGCTGAAGCAGAACTAGAGTATGACCCAGCCAATCCTAATCTGTACTGTGATTTAAGAGAATGGCGCATGTTGAATTAGTCAACCCGCCTCAGTATCGTCACTGTATCGCTATGGAGTGGATGCGCTATAACTATCGGCAATGCGAATATGGCGCTCAGATTTATGTGCAAAACACCATGTCTCGCGTTCTTGGTACTGCTCACCAGCTTGATGTAGAGCTACTGTCTTGGGACTTGTTAAGCCTAAAGCTGTAAGAACACAAGCTGTGAAGAAAAAGCGGAGGCTGTGATGGAGATAGCACCGTTCCCCAATAGCGTTAATGCGCCATATCGCGGGATTGACCAGTTGCGGGACGCTTACCGCGTTGATCAAATCTCTCGCAATACAACTAAAGAAGTTTCTGCAATTACAAGATACAGCGAGTTTGTATACGAGTATCGCAGTGGCGAAATACATACTTCAACGCTCAAGGTTTCACGACAAGACTTTTTGGATCTTGAAGTATGAGCATGATGATTTTTGTTTTGATTATTCTTGAGCGGGTCAGCCCACCGGACAAGAGTTTTATTTTCAAGAACTTACGTCCTGCCTTGAGTACAGTAATGCTCTAAACGCACAGTCTGTCGGTAGTATTAATCAGCTTTTAAGTAACAACCGATACTTTTCAACCTATTGTGCAGTGCGAGATCCTGACTGCAGATGCCGGTAACAAGATACTTTCCGTGATCCCAAGAAGGCAGCGTCAGAATGAAAGCAAAATGGTAATGATCTTGGTTGTGGGGCTGATCTTCTTGCTTGCGACCATAGTTATTGGCGATTTTTACATAGCCATAACCGAAAGCCGTCCTCCTGATGAATCTGTAATTAGGTTGCTAGAACACGCCATCATTGGCATCGTTAGTCTTTGTGCGGGCTATATTGCGGGAAAAGATAATGAGTCCTAAGAAGTTAGAGCCTAAATCACGCTATGCCCAGTACGACCTTGATGGGGACGGGACAGTAAGCGATGAAGAACTTGCAAGAAATCAAGAGCTTGTTGAAATCGAACTGCGTGAAGAGAAAGCAGATAGTCAACGAAGAATGGCTTGGGTTAGTCTTTCTAGTATGGTGGTTTTCGCTTTACTACCACTTCTGCCCTTCATACCTGAGTCTCGTTTGTCCACTCTGGCTTCTCTAAGTGACATGTTGTTTCTTAGCCAGGCTTCTATTGTCGGGCTATACTTTGGCGCTACAGCGTACATGGCGAAACGATGAGCATACTCGCATCACTCATAGGCCCAGCTACTTCTTTGCTCGACAAGGTTATTGAAGACAAAGACGAGAAGAACCGTATTGCCTTTGAGTTGAGTACGCTTGCAGAGCGCCATGCCGCTGAACTTGCCAAAGGGCAAATGGAGATCAACAAGGTCGAGGCTGCTCACAAATCGCTATTCGTTGCCGGGTGGCGTCCTAGCATTGGATGGTGCTGTAGTCTGGGTCTTTTGTATCATGTATTGATCGCGCCCATAGCAGGTATTTGGGTAGAGGTTCCAGAGATAGACCCGTCGCTGTTAATGACTACCATGACCGGAATGTTAGGTCTTGGCGCTATGCGTAGCTACGAAAAAACTAGAGGCGTAAGCAGGGAGAAGTAATGACAAAACTAATTGAAATGCTCAAGTTGCATGAAGGCGTGCGGTCTAAAGTTTATATGTGCTCTGCTGGCTATGAAACTATTGGTGTTGGCCGCAACATTGCTGAATCTGGTCTCGGCTTGTCTGACGATGAAATAGAGTACCTATTAAACAATGACATCAAGCGCGTGCGAGAAGAACTTGAAGATAATTACTTTTGGTTTGCTGCACTCAATGAAGTACGACAAGACGCCATGATTGATATTTCTTTTAACCTTGGCCTCACAAGACTGCGTGGTTTTGTGAAGGCGCTTGAGGCCATGTCTCGTGAGCAGTTTGACATCGCAGCCGACGAGTTTATGGACAGCCGCTGGAGTCAACAGGTAGGCAACCGTGCCGTAGAGGTGACTGAGATGATCCGAACAGGGGAGTATCAGTAATGCCTTTGCAAAAGTTTATCTTTAACCCTGGCATCAACAAAGAAGGCACTGACTACACTGCAGAAGGCGGTTGGTTTGATGGCAACTTGGTGCGGTTTCGTAAGGGGGTTTGCCAGAGAAGATAGGCGGTTGGCAGAAATACATTCAGTCATCATACGAAGGCACAGGCCGCAAGCTTCATGGTTGGGTTGACCTTGATGGCACAAAGCTTTTGGGACTTGGCACACGGTTCAAGCTGTACATACAAGAAGGTGCAAGCTACAACGACATCACTCCAATACGCAGCACAACGGGTGCGGGCGACGTTACCTTTGCTGCAACCAATGGATCAAGCACGATAACTGTCACCGACACAGGTCATGGTGCAGCAGAAGGTGACTTTGTTACTTTTTCTGATGCAGCAAGTTTGGGTGGGAATGTTATTGCGGCAGTCTTAAACCAAGAATATCAAATCGCATCTGTGCCAAGCACAAGCACGTTTACCATTGTCGCAAAAGACACAAGCGGTGCAGAAGTTACTGCAAACAGTAGTGACAGTGGTAATGGAGGTAGCTCGACTGTAGGGACATATCAAATAACAAGCGGACTAGATGTCTTTGTTGATGGCACAGGTTGGGGTGTTGGTGCTTGGAGCTCTGGCTCTTGGGGTTCAACCTCTGCTTTGACTGATGCTAATCAGTTGCGCTTGTGGTCAATGGATAACTTTGGTGAAGACTTAGTATCTAATCCTCGCGCAGGAAGCATCTACTACTGGGACAAAACAAATGGCCTTAGCACCAGGGCCGTCGCTTTGTCAGGCATCAGTGGCGCAAACTTGGTTCCCACAAAAGGCTTGCAGGTCATAGTCTCAGACATCGACCGGCATGTTCTTGTACTTGGCGCTGACCCTATCAATGCAGCAGGCACTGCGCGAACTGGCTCTATTGACCCGTTGTTGATTGCGTTCTCTGATCAAGAAAACGCTACTGAGTTTGAGCCATTAGCTACCAATACGGCAGGATCATTAAGATGTTCTGCAGGCAGTGAGATCATAGGTGGCTTGCGAGCTAGGCAAGAAACTCTTGTCTGGACTGACGTTGCGCTGTACAGCCTGCAGTTTATTGGGCCACCTTTGACCTTTGGTCTTAATCTAATCAATGAAGGTGTTAGCCTGATTGGCCCTAATGGTGCCGTGAATGCACCATCTGGCGTGTTCTGGATGGACAAGAAAGGTTTTTATTCATATGGAGGCAACGTCACTCCACTGCCTTGTTCAGTGAAGTCGTATGTTTTTTGATGACTTCAACGAAGGCCAGGCGTTTCAAGTGTTTGCGTTTTTGAACAAGCAGTTCAACGAGGTCGGTTGGTTCTACTGCTCTGCAGACTCAATCACCATAGATAGGTTTGTTGCGTACAACTACGAAGAACAAACATGGAACATTGGGCAGCTATCTAGAACTGCATGGCTTGATGAAGGCATCGTTGCTTTTCCAAGAGCAGCAGGTAAATCAAGCTCCACAAATTATTTGTTTCAACACGAGACAGGTCACGATGATGATGGCAGTCCAATGACTAACGTGTTCATCGAATCTGCTGACTTTGATATTGGCGATGGTGAGGGAGTTTCAGTTCATTCGCCGCTGCATACCAGACATCAAGTTTACAGGCACAGGCTCAACTCAAACAATTAATGTGGTAGTCAAAGCGCGTAACTTCCCTGGCAGTACGCTGACCACCGATCAGACTACTGCAATCACAAGCTCAACCACCAAGGTCGATACTCGAGCAAGAGGGCGTCAAGCAGTGGTGCGCTTTGAGTCTGATGATGACGCAGTCACTGATTCGCAACTAGGCGTTGGTTTCAGAGTCGGTGGTACTCGACTTGATATACAGCCCAACGGTAGACGATGAGCAAGTTATTAAAAAGCAGACTGCCTCTCATTAACAATGGCGCTTCTGTTGACGGCACCACGTTCAATAGAACAGTGCGCTTGCTTGAACTGAGCCTAGATGCGTTTGACCCAGACTCTACGCCGCAGTTCACGCGAGAGAAAAGAGACACTTTGAAATTCAATACAGGTGATTTAATCTGGAATACAACTATCAACACCTTACAAGTGTTTGATGGGAGCAATTGGATTAGTTTATCTCAGGAGCTGCCTTACACAACTGATCCTCTTGAAGCACAAGGTGAGGTTGGTTCTGTTCAGGTGATAAACAAAGGAGCAATCGTAGTGAGTGTAGGTTCATGACAAAACTATGCCCAAGAGGTAAAGCCGCAGCCAAGCGCAAGTTCAAGGTATATCCGTCAGCGTATGCAAACGCTTACGCCAGCAAGATTTGTGCAGGCAAGATTAAAGATCCGTCTGGCAAGAAACGTAAAGACTTCAAAGGCCCGAAGCCTAAAAGCAGTGGTACGTCATCTGCAGCTAGAAGGGTTAGAACATCTCCAGCGTCTGCAAGAGGCCGAGGGATAGTTAGAAAAAACGCTGGTGGTTTTGTAGCGAAAAGAGCCAGATTGATTGACATATGAGTTTAAAAGAATGGTTCGGCAAAGGCCCAAAAGGTGATTGGGTAGATATTGGGGCACCGAAGAAAGACGGTAAGTTTCAGAAGTGTGGCCGTGCCAAAGTAAAAGGTTCAAAGCGCAAGTATCCAAAGTGCGTGCCTAGGTCAAAAGCAAAGTCTATGACTGAGGGTGAGCGGCGTAGTGCTGTTGCGCGCAAGCGTGCAAAGCCCCAAGGTGTGGGCGGCAAACCAACAAATGTGAAGACCTTTACATCGCCTGCTTCTGCGAAAGGGCGTCGTATTGTAAAGAAGGCAAATGGTGGTGAAGTTCGCCGTAATCACCGTGGTTGCGGTGCTGTTATGTCGGATCGACGCAAGAGAACTAGGTACTCCTGATGTTTAGACGGTACGCAGAAGAGTTCAATGGCGGTGGTGAAGTCAAGAAACGACGCCGTGATAAGATGCCAAAGCGCAATAAAAAGAACTTTCGCCCTACAAAACAAGGCGCTGGCATGACAGAAGCTGGTGTAAAGGCGTATCGTAAAGCTAATCCTGGTAGTAAACTCCAGACTGCTGTGACGGAGAGTAAGCCTACAGGTAAGCGAGCAGCGCGTAGAAAGTCTTTTTGCGCACGATCTGCAGGACAAATGAAGAAGTTTCCAAAAGCAGCAAAAGATCCTAACTCTAGGCTGAGACAGGCCAGACGGCGATGGAAGTGTTAAGCAGGTGAGTAACTGATATGGGAAAAAAACCAGAGTCGAGTAAACAAATAGACCGCTTGCAAACGCAAAGCAGAGCGCGTGCTTCTGAAATAATATCTGATGATGCTAGATTTAAACGGTTCCCTGATTCTCCACTAGCCACAAAAGATCCTAGGTTTAGTCAAACATCAGCTTTTTTAGGTGGTGCATCAAGCCCATATGCACAATCTCTAGCTCCTCAACGCTTAGCTGGTATGACTTATGGGAATCTTCCAGGCACAACCACAGCGTTCTACCCTCAAGCAAACGTAGCCCCTCCTGTAGCCACAACGCCTCCAGCAAGCGGGGGTGTCGGGAGCGGGGCATCTCAAGCAGGTTCTAGTTTTGGCTCCTTGCCAGCGGATTCACAAGAGATTATAGCGTCCATAAGACAAGATTTAGATTTGCCTTCATTTGGTTCTTATGAAGACCTTGTGCCAAAGCCTACGCCCAAAAAAATAACTGGGAACATTGGTAGGCAGACTAGAATCAAAAGAGAAAACAAAGAAGCTTTAGATCGTTGGAACAAGGGTAAAGCAGAATTTGAGGCGCGTCTTAAAGGTGATTCTGACTCTTCAACTTTTGGCGATGACTTAATGCTCGCTGCACAAGGCGGCATTGCAAGCTTGCCTATTGAGATGAGTGGTGGAGGTGATCCTGCCGCAGGGCCAACTGGCATGCAAAAGTTTGGCACCATGATGACAGGACTAAGCGGCAAGCTAAAAGATTTCTCATCTGAATTGGCTGGCGGTTCATCATCTCAAGGTGATGCCGATCTTGAAAATATGTCTAAAGAACAATTGATTGCCTTAATTATGCAAAAGCAGAGGAGGCATGAGATCAAATCCGAGTGCAGGAAGAGATCCAAACGCAAGTGCATCTGGTGGCCCAGACATTGGTCAAATAGCTAAATTAGCTTCCATGGTTGGAGGTATGCAAAGTGGCGGGTTAGCAGCACTTGCACAAGGTGGTGACGTAGATTTCCCTCGTATGAACGGCCCCATAGATGGCCCAGGCACAGAGACAAGTGATGATATTCCTGCGATGCTTAGCGATGGTGAGTTTGTTGTGAACGCTAAAGCGGTTCGTGGCGTCGGCAGAATGAATGGCGCTGGCAAATCAAAAGAAGAACAACGCCGTGAGGGCGCTCGCATGATGTATGCCTTACAGAAGGCAGGCGAGCAAGCGATGAGGAAAGCTTAGCCATGGTTATGAATCTTTTACAAAGCAGCACAGTACAGACTGATGATACGCTGCCTGTTGTTCTCCCAAGTGCAGGACAGACTTTTTGCTGACCCAGCAATGGAGTTGGCGACTCGGAATATTCTTGCTAGTTACTTTGGCAGTGGGCAACCTGGTGACCTTGGCCTCATGGGTCAACCCATACCCATACCGATACAACAAGTCGCTGGCCTTTCACCATTAGAGATTCAAGCGCGCAATGCTGCACAAGGGTTGGGTGGTTTTGGTGGGCAACTCGCAGAAGCGCAAGAACTATTTAGGCAGGCTGGCCAAGGTTTTGATCCTCGTTCTGCTGGTTTATTTGCAGACCCAAGAGCGCGTGAACTGTACGAACAAAGCTTGGGCGTTTTTGACCCAGCGACAGGTGAGCGATTTGTAGATCAACGTGCACGACAAGGCATGGAAACTGCCATTGGCGATATTTCAGAAGCAGGCAGAGGCATTCCTTCTATTATTGGTGGTGCACAGGCAGGTATGTCTGATGCTGAGCGTGCCATAGCTGAAGCTAGTGGCGCTGCAAGAACAGGTATTACAGAAGCGGCTCGTGGTATAACGGGTGAGGTAGCTGGTGCGCAGACAGGCGCTGCAGAAGCCGCACAAAGAGCGCGTGCACAAACTGAAATGGCTGGTACAGACTTGCGGTCTGCTGGCCAAATGGGCCGTGCAGCAGCACTTCAAGGCATAGCTGGGCTTGCTGGCACTGGTGACCAGTTTGATCCTGCAGGCATAGCTAGATTCCAAGATCCCTTTAACCAACAGGTTATTGAGGCACAACAAGCAGAGATTGCAAGGTTAGGCGAGCAACAGAAACGAGATGCACGCGCACAGCAGATACGAGCAGGCGCATTTGGTGGGTCTCGAGGCGCGATACAAGAGGCAGAGATTGGCCGTAACGTATTGCAGCAACAGGCCAAGACAGGTGCCGAGTTACGATCACAAGGATTCCAACAAGCAGCACAACAAGCACAACAAGCCTTTGAGCAGGCGCAGGGACGCCGTCAGCAGGCTGCACAACTTACTGGGTCATTGGGTCAAGCAGGCGCAGGAACCTCCCTACAGGCAGCACAGCAAGCAGGACAGCTTGGTTTGAGTGCAGAGCAACTGGCTCAACGAGGCGCGCTTGAAAGTGGTCAGCTTGGATTGTCAGGGCAGCAAGGTATTGGTTCGTTGCTTGGTCAAGCTGGGCAAATGGGCATGCAAGCAGGTAGAGACATTGGATCTCTTGCTCAACAGCGTGGTGCTCTTGGACTGCAGGGTGCACAAGCTCAAGCAGGACTTGCAGGTCAACGCGCAGACATCGCTCGCGGCATAGGCCAGCTTGGTCTTCAAGGCCAACAGCTTGGCGCAGATATATTTGGCCAACAGATGGGCAGAACTGCACAAGCCGCTCAAGGTCTTGGCGGTCTTACACAAGATCAGTTTGGCACAGCCTTGCAAGCATTTGGCGCAGGTACTGGTGCACAACGTGCAGCCGAGTCTGGTATCGCAGGTCTTGGCCAGCAAGGTCAGCAGATGCTTGGAACTCAAATACAAACCTTGGGTCAGTTAGGAACAACAGGTAGAGGCATACAGCAAGCAGGTCTTGATGCTCAGTACAGGGCTGGAACTCAACTAGCTGATGAACCATTTATGAGACTGCAGCGTG
>UEXL01000197.1_pt1 | contig 26065 bp, 37 predicted proteins | sample 1796671 | NCBI WGS metagenome assembly UEXL01 (sample SAMEA4772471, study PRJEB27181) | metagenome | reverse complement strand
GCCATCGTATTCCTGCCCGTGTTCTGGGTGGACACGTTCTGGTCCATGGCCGCGCTGCTGGTGTCTTTCAGCTTCTTCTGGAACGCGGTATTGGCACAGTTCGAAGTGCTCACCACTGCAATCGCTGGGTCGCCAGTCGCACCGCTACAGCCATGTGCGGCTGTGGGGCTCGGTGGGCTTTATTGTGGCGGTGTTGGTGTTGGGCGAAGTGCTGGACCGGGCCGGAACGGCGGTGCTGCCCTGGGTGCTCAGTGGCCTGTTGTGGCTGCTTTGGTTGGGAACGCTTACGCTTCCGGCGGGCAATGCACCGCGAGCGCAGGCGGCAGGGCAGGGGGCATCCGTGTGGCAGGTGCTCTGCCGTCCGGCGGTAAGCTTGTTTCTGGTGGCGTCCTTCCTGATGCAGCTGTCCCATGGCCCGTACTACACCTTTTACAGCATCTATCTGGAAGATCTGGGTTTCAGCAAATTCATTGTCGGTTTGCTGTGGTCGCTGGGCGTGGTGGCAGAAGTCGGGTTATTCCTGGTGATGCATCGCCTGCTATCGCGCTTTCATATTCCCTGGATTCTGGTGGCCAGCCTGCTCTTGGCGTCTCTGCGCTGGTTGATGATTGGCGTGGCCGGAGACTCCCTGTGGTTGTTGGCGCTGGCTCAGCTGCTGCATGCGGCCAGCTTTGGCAGTTTCCATGCGGCCAGCATTGCCTGGGTTCACCGTCAGTTCGGTGAGGCGCTGGGCGGCCAGGGACAAGCCCTGTATTCCAGTCTGGGTTTTGGTGCTGGCTGGGCTGCCGGGGCAGGCTTGTCGGGCTTGTTATGGCAGCAATGGGGCGTGCTGCTGTTTTTCGTGGCGTCAGCGGTGGCGGCAGTGGCGGCGTCGCTTTTGGTGGTCGGGGTGTTACCCGGCCGCACCGCTAGCCGCCTAACGTCGTTCCTTCAGATAATCTGGCTGCGCAGGGCGCGCAGGAAGGCTTGTGCTGCATTGGACTGGCTGCGCGCCGGGTGCGTGACGACACCAAGCTGGCGCTGTGGCAGTGGCGCGTCCACAGGTAGTTGCACCATTCCTCGATCGACCATGGTGGCGGGCAGTACGCTCCAGCCCAGACCGATGGAGACCATCATGTGGATGGTCTCCAGATAGTTAGTGGACATGGCGATATCCAGCTTGAGGTTGTGCTCATCGAACAGCCGTTCCACGATGCCGCGAGTGAAGGTTACCGGTGAGGGCAGGATGGCGCTGTGGTTGGTGAAGGCCTCCAGCGTCAGGTTTTCCTGCTTGGCCAGCGGATGCTCTGGTGCGCACATGAACACCAGCGGGTCGTTCCAGATTACCTCACTGTGCAGGCGTTCATCCGGTTGCGGGGGCAGGGTGACCACGCCCATTTCCAGCTCCCCATGCAATACGCCTTCCCAGGCTTCTTCGGAATCAATGAAGTGGATATCCAGCTTCACCAGCGGGTAATCGCGGGAAAATTGGCGTAGAACCGGCGGCAATCTGTGCAGTCCAATATGGTGGCTGGTACCAATTCGCAGTTTGCCGCCCACTTCCCCGGATAAATCGTGGATGGCGCGGGCCATGTCTTCCACGTCCATCAGTACCTGGCGCGCCCGCGGTAGCAGTGAGCGGCCGGCTTCTGTCAGTTGAATCTGGCGACCCACACGATCAAACAAACGGGCTTCAAGCTGTTGTTCCAGCAGGGCAATACGTTTACTGATGGCGGGCTGAGTAATGTACAGGCGCTCAGCCGCGCCAGAAAATGAGCCGGTTTCGGCAACGGCCATAAAGGCGGTTAGCGTTGGGGTGTCGATCATTCCCGGGGCATCCACAGTGTCGGTACGGAGGATAATAATTGGTTATCTTAAAAATGAAAAATATGAATTGGATTTATTGATGGCGTAGTTCTACATTAATTAACAGTGATAAACCAGCCATAGTTGTGACAATACGCTGCGGCAATACGCTACGGTTCAGGAGAAAGGCATGGCAGGCAAGACCCTCTATGACAAATTGTGGGAAGCCCACCTCGTTACCCAGCGCGAAGATGGCTCTGCGCTGATCTATATTGATCGACAGATCATCCACGAGGTGACCTCACCCCAGGCGTTTGAGGGCCTGCGACTGGCTGGCCGTCAGCCGTGGCGGACCAGCGCCAGTGTGGCCACCATCGACCATAACGTGCCGACGACGCCATTCAAGAGTGCCGCTGACATTACCGATGATACTTCGCGGATTCAGGTGCAAACACTGGAAAACAACACGCGAGAATTCGGCATTACCGAATTTGGTATTGGCGATGTGCGTCAGGGCATTGTGCATGTGATGGCGCCTGAGCAGGGTGCTGTGGTGCCCGGTATGACCGTGGTCTGTGGTGATTCCCACACCTCCACCAATGGCGCGCTGGCTTGCCTGGCTCACGGTATCGGTACCAGTGAAGTAGAGCATGTGTTGGCTACCCAGACGTTGGTGGCCAAGAAAATGAATAATATGCGCGTCTCTGTTGACGGTGACCTCGGTGCCGGTGTGACAGCGAAAGACGTGGTGCTGCATATTATTGGCGTGATTGGTACCGCAGGCGGCACCGGGTATGCACTGGAATTTGCGGGTAGTGCCATGCGCAGCTTGAGCATGGAAGGGCGCATGACCGTCTGCAACATGTCCATCGAAGCCGGCGCCCGTGCCGGCATGGTGGCGGTGGATGATGTGACCATCGATTACGTAAAGGCCGCCCGTTTGCCCCCAAGGGCGCGGATTGGGACAAGGCGGAAGCTTACTGGCGTACGCTGGTCTCTGATGCTGATGCTCGTTTCGATGAAGAGGTCAACATTGATGCGGCGGATATCAAGCCTCAGGTGTCTTGGGGGGACCAGCCCGGAAATGGTGGTGCCGGTGGATGCCAACTTACCGGATCCGGCGGCGGAAAGTGATGAAGTCAAACGCTCTGGCATGACCCGCGCTTATGAGTACATGGGCCTGACGCCTGGAATGCCGGTGACGGATATCAAGGTTGACCGTGTCTTCATCGGCTCCTGTACCAACTCTCGCATCGAAGACTTGCGGGCGGCGGCGGAAGTGGCCAAAGGCCGCCAGAAGGCCGGTAGCGTCAAGCAGGTGTTGGTGGTGCCGGGGTCGGGCCTGGTCAAGCAGCAGGCTGAAAAAGAAGGCCTGGATAAGGTTTTTGTGGCGGCAGGTTTTGAATGGCGTGAACCGGGCTGTTCCATGTGCCTGGCCATGAACCCGGACCGTCTGGAAGCCGGGGAGCACTGTGCCTCTACCTCGAACCGTAATTTCGAGGGGCGGCAGGGCAACGGCGGCCGTACGCATTTGGTCAGCCCGGCCATGGCGGCAGCGGCAGCAGTGGCAGGCCATTTCGTCGATATTCGCGAACTCGATCAGGCATAAGGAGCAACACCATGGAAAAGTTTGTGCGTCATGATGGTCTGGTTGCCCCGCTTGATCGTGCCAATGTGGATACCGATCAGATCATCCCGAAGCAGTTTCTCAAGTCCATCAAACGGACCGGTTTCGGGCCGAACCTGTTCGACGAGTGGCGTTATCTGGACGAAGGATTTCCGGGCCAGGACAACAGTGTTCGTCCGCTGAATAAAGACTTTGTGCTGAACCTGCCGGCTTATCAGGGTGCCAGTGTTCTGATCACTCGCCGCAATTTCGGCTGCGGCTCCAGCCGTGAGCATGCGCCTTGGGCGTTGATGGATTTCGGCTTCAAGGCGATCATTGCCCCGAGCTTTGCCGATATCTTCTACAACAACTGCTTCAAAACGGGTTATTGCCCATTGTGTTGTCGGAAGATAACGTGGAAGCCCTGTTTCAGGCTGTTAACGGCAAGGAGGGCTACCGGATCACCATTGATCTGGAGGGCCAACAGGTGATTCCCGAAACCGGGGCGCCGCTGCCTTTCGATATTGATGAGTTTCGCAAGCACTGTTTGTTGAACGGTTTGGACGAAATTGGCCTGACCCTGAATGAAGCGGATGCGATTCGTGCCTATGAAAAAGGTCGCATGGAGCGCGAACCCTGGGTTTTTGCCGACCATTAAAAGAATAACCAAGGAGGTTGTATGTTGCGTTTACTTTCGTTGTCACTGGTCTCGGCTCTGATGTTGGCAGGTTGTGCAACGACCGGCATGTATGATGCCCCCACCGGCGAGCAGGCGGCCACGTTGAGCGTGGATAACCAGCTGTCGGCACCGGCGGCACAAGGTGAAGATGCGGGTTGGCAGATGCCCACCAGTAGCGATGCCAAGGCATCGCTGTTCAAGGTGGATGGTGAGCGCATTACCGAGCAAGCGGGTACGCAGAGTGTGCAGATTGAAGCCGGCAAACATTCCGTGGAAGTATTTGCCGACCAGGCTGGCATTCTTCGCTTCGGCAAGTTCCGTCACGACTTCGCGCAAGGTGGTATTTATCAGGTTCGCATCAGCGCAGCGCAGGGCAAGAAAGATTACACCCTGGAGCTGGTGAAGGCGTCCGCGCCGGATGATGTGCTGGTATCCAAAAACTTTTAATAGCCCGGTAGGGCAGTAGTAGGCAGGAAGCAGTAATGAGCAAGGTGTTGGTGTTAGCGGGTGACGGTATTGGCCCGGAGATCGTGAAAGAAGCGGTCAAGGTGCTGAACGTGGCCAAGCAGAAGTTCGGGATGGACGTGGAGCTGGATGAGGCTCTGGTTGGCGGTGCCGCGGTGGATGCGGAAAATGATCCGCTGCCGGAAGGGACACTGGAAAAAGCCCGTGCCGCCGACGCCATTCTGTTCGGTTCCATTGGCGGTCCAAAATGGGACACCATTGAACGTGACAAGCGCCCTGAGCGGGGCTGTTGCGTTTGCGCTCATCGCTGGGCCTGTTTGCCAACCTGCGCCCGGCCATTCTGTTTCCGCAGCTGGCGGATGCGTCCAGCCTGAAGCCGGAAGTGGTGTCCGGGCTGGATATTTTGATTGTCCGCGAGCTCACCGGTGGCATCTATTTCGGTCAGCCCCGTGGTATCAAGGAAGAAAACGGCGAGCGTGTGGGCTTCAACACCTACGTTTACACCGAGTCGGAAATGCGACGCATCGCGAAAGTGGCTTTTGAACTCGCCATGAAACGTGACAAACGCGTGCTGTCGGTGGACAAGGCCAACGTGCTGGAAGTCACCGAGCTTGGAAAGAAGTGGTCACCGAGGAGGCAAAAGCCTACCCGGAGATCGAGTTGTCACATGTATGTGGACAACGCGGCCATGCAACTGGTGCGTGCGCCGAAACAGTTTGATGTGATTGTCACCGGCAATTTGTTTGGTGACATTCTCTCCGATGAAGCCGCCATGCTCACCGGCTCCATCGGGATGTTGCCCTCCGCGTCACTGGATGAAAACCGCAAGGGCTTGTACGAACCCTGTCACGGCTCGGCACCGGATATTGCCGGCCAGGGCATCGCCAACCCGCTGGCGACCATCATGTCGCTGGCCATGCTGATGCGTTACAGCCTGGAGCGTGGCGACGTGGCAGATGCCATTGAGGCCGCCGTCGAGCGCGTTCTCGATCAGGGGCTGCGTACTGCGGATATCTACACCGAGGGCACTCGCAAAGTGGGCACCGAAGAAATGGGCAGCGCCGTTGCTGATGCTTTGTCACAAGCATGACTGAGGCATGACGCACAGGCGTAACACGCGCATTTATTCACTGATAGAAAGGGCAACCCTTTCAGGAGACAGTTTCTAATGAAGAAAGTCGGTTTTGTCGGCTGGCGTGGCATGGTGGGTTCCGTATTGATGGAGCGCATGACTGCCGAAAATGATTTTGCAGATATCGAACCGGTCTTTTTCTCGACCTCTCAGGTCGGACAGGCGGGCCCGGACGTGGGCAAGGATATTCCGGCCCTGGGCGATGCCAAGAATATTGATGAATTGAAAGCGCTGGATGTGATCGTGACCTGTCAGGGTGGCGATTACACCAACGAGGTGTATGCCAAGCTGCGTGAAGCGGGCTGGGACGGCTACTGGATTGATGCAGCGTCCACGCTGCGTATGCAAGACAACAGCGTCATCGTGCTGGATCCGGTGAACCGTTCAGTGGTTGATTCTGCCCTGCAGAATGGCACCAAAGATTTTGTCGGCGGTAACTGCACCGTGAGCCTGATGCTGATGGCGTTGGGTGGCTTGTTCAATGAAGGGCTGGTGGAGTGGGCCAGTGCCCAGACCTACCAGGCTGCGTCCGGCTCCGGTGCTCAGAACATGCGTGAGCTGATTGCCCAGATGGGCAAGATCCACGGTGATGTTTCCGACAAACTGGCGGACCCGGCCAGTGCGATTCTGGATATTGATCGCCAGGTAGCAGCGAGCATGCGTAGCGATGCCATGCCCCGTGAGCACTTTGGCTTCCCGCTGGCCGGTTCCCTGTTGCCTGGATCGACAAGGAAATGGAAACGGTCAGAGCAAGGAAGAGTGGAAGGCGCAGGCGGAAACCAACAAGATTCTCGGCCGCAGCAACAACCCGATTGCTCTGGATGGCACCTGTGTCCGTATCGGTGCCATGCGTTGCCATGCCCAGGCGCTGACCGTGAAGCTCAACCGCGATGTGCCCATGGACGAAGTGAACGACATCATCGCCAAGTCCAATGACTGGGTGAAAGTGGTGCCGAACACCAAGGAAGACACGCTGCGTGATCTGACGCCCACAGCGGTGACCGGCACCCTGGGTGTCCCGTGGGCCGTTTGCGCAAGCTGAATATGGGCGGCGAGTTCCTGAATGCCTTTACCGTGGGTGACCAGCTGTTGTGGGGTGCGGCCGAGCCGTTGCGCCGCATGCTGCGAATTCTTCTCGAGCGCTAAGGCGTCAAATAGAGGTAAGTGATGGATCGGTCAATCAATCTGGCCATCGTCGGTGCAACCGGCCTGGTCGGTGAGGCCATCATCAAACTGCTCGCTGATCGGAAATTTCCGGTCGGCGAGCTTTTTGTTTTGGCTTCCGAAAATGGTGCCGGCAGCAAGATTTCGTTTGCTGGCAAATCCCTGACTGTGCGCACCGCCGAGGGTTTCGACTTTTCCCAAGTGGAGGTGGCGTTGTTTGCGGCGGGCGCGTCTGTCAGTCAGGCGTTGGCGCCGCACGCGGCAGAGTCAGGCGCGGTGGTGGTGGATTTGTCACCGGCCTACCGCTACGAGGCAGATATTCCGCTGGTGGTGGCGGATGTGAACGACGAGATGCTGGCCCAGGCCCGGGAGCAAAACCTGGTGGCCTGTGCTGATGCGTCCACCGTGCAGTTGCTGCGTGCCTTGAAACCACTGCGGAACTGGGTCCGCTGCAGGATGTGGTGGTTACCCAGTTTCAGGCGGCATCCGCCACCGGCAAGGCCGGTGTGGACCAGTTGGCCCAGCAAAGCGTGCGCCTGCTCAATGGCCTGTCGCCCAGTGAGGCGGCTCAGGCGCAAATTGCCTTCAATGTTCTGCCGGTGAGCGGTCAGGTCCAGGAAAACGGCTTTACCAGCGAAGAGCTGAAGTTGATGCTGGAAACCCGCCGCATTCTGGCCGACCAGCCCTTGTCCAAGTCACCACGGTGCGGGTGCCGGTTTTTTATGGTTATGGCCAGAGTGTCACCGTGCGTAGCATGCAGGGCCTGTCGGCAGCGCAATGCCATGCTCTGTGGGATGACGGTGGCGATATGTCGGTGCAGGACAGTGATGATCCACAGGCCATGTCGCCGGTGGCCATGGTGGAAGGGGAGCCGGTAATGCGACTTTCCCGGGTCCGTGAAGAGATGGAAGCGGGCGGGGCGTTGAGCTATTTTAGCGTTGCCGATAATGTCCGTTGGGGGCCGCGCTGAACGCGGTGAAAATAGTCGAGAAGTTGCTAAAAGACTATCTGTAATGGATACTTACTGACATTATGTGACGCGGTTTCTAGGTTTTGACTCTGGCCTGAGGCAGAATGTGTGAACAGCGTCATATAGGACAGCTTGCCGCCTCGGGTACGTCCGCAGGCCCGCGGGATCGGGCTGAGCGCGGGAAACATAATAAATAAAGGGTTCGACCATGCTTCGAAAACTTGGGTTTGGCTTAACAGCTGTGGCGATGATGGCGCCTGGCGTAGCGGCAGCATTGGGGGTAGGGGAATACCAGCTTAATTCCTATTTGAACCAGCCCCTGGATATGGACGTCTCTCTGCATGAGGTCGGAGACCTGTCCGCAGAAGAGATCCTGGTGAATCTGGCGCCCCAGTCAGAATTCGATGCTGCTGGCGTTGATCGCAGCTATTTCCTCAATCGTCTGGAATTTTCTGTAGAGCTTCAGGAGGGCGACAAAGCCCAGCTGCATATTTCTACGGACCAGCCGGTGCGCGAGCCTTACCTGAACTTCCTGGTTGAATTCCTGTGGCCCACGGGCCGATTGATGCGTGAATACACGGTATTGCTGGACCCGCCCAGCTTTGCCGATAGCGCCGTGACCGCTGCGCCGACCATCAGTCGCGTGCCGCAGCCGGTTACTCGCAGCGAGCCGAGCCTGCCGCACCTGCACAGTCCCAGCCTGAGGAAAGCGCTGAGCCCGCCATCGAATCGCAGCCTAGCCGGAGTGAATCCGCTCCTACGGTGGCCGATAGCGGCCCCGCAGCAGTTATACCGTGCGTTCCAGCGATACCATGTGGCAAATCGCCCTGAACAACCGTCCCTCCAACAGCGTCTCGGTACAACAGATGCTGGTGGCGATTCAGGAAATGAACCGGATGCGTTCATCAACAATAACGTCAATCTGGTTCGCGAAGGCACCGTGCTGCGTATTCCCAACGAGCAGGAAGTGCGCAACATCTCTACCCGTTCCGCCATTGTGGAAGTGGCTGACCAGAACCGCCAATGGCGTGACATGCTGGAAAAGCGTGGCATTCAAACCCCGCAGCGTGCGCAGATTGATGGTTCCCGCCAGGTGGCTGACACCGACGATGAGGCTGAGGCGCCAACCCGTGGTGAAGTGAAACTGGTTGCTCCGGAATCCACCGCCGGCGTTGATGATGGTGACAGCACCGGTTCTGACGAACAGGGCAATGCCAATACCGCGGTGCTTGAGAACGAACTGGCGATTCGCGATGAAAGCCTGGATCGTCTGGACCGTGAAAATTCTGAACTGAAATCCCGGTTGAGCGATCTGGAAGCGCAAAGCTCCACTAGTGAAGAATTGCTGAAACTGCGTAATGACCAGATCACCCAGTTGCAGGAAGAGCTGCGTCAATTGCGCGAAGAGCAGGGCGTTGCATCGCCGGACAATGATCCGTTGATGGAAGAGCCGGAGCCTGAGCTCTCTGCGGACGCTGACGATGCGGCGGGTGATGATGAAGCGAAAGAGTCTATTGCCGCTGCTGATGGGATTCAGGAAGACGATACGCAGGCCGCAGGCGATGACGTTGCTGTTCTGGAAAGCTCCGACGAAGAAGCAGCGGAGCAGGGTGGTGTAACCGATGCCGGTGACGCAGAAGGTTGCACAGAGTGCTGCTGACAGTGCCGGTGACAAAGAGGTTGCGGCGGACAGCGCGGTTGAACCGGTAGAGCCGGTGTCCAAACCTGAGCCAGTGGCGCCTGCCCAGCCGCCGGTTGCCCAGAGTGGCGGCATTGTCGATCTGATCATGGAAAACCTGCTGTACATCCTGCTGGGTGTGCTGGCCATTTTGCTGCTGATTGCTGCTGCTGCGCGGCAAGAAGAAAGACGACAACGAAGATCTGGATGGTCCGCTGTTTGATGATGTTGACGACCAGCAGGACGATGAATTCGGCCTGAATCTGGATGATGATAACGCACCGACCGTTGCTGCCGCCGATGAAGATGACGATGCGCCGGTACAAGGGCGGTAGCCAGGATCCGCTGGAAGATGTGGAAGTGTATGTGGCCTACGGCCGCTATCCGCAAGCGGTTGACTTCCTGCGTAACGAAATCAATAAATCACCAGAACGGGCAGACCTGAAAGTGCGTCTGCTGGAACTGCTGAAAGAAATGGGCGATGACGCGGCATTCCAGCAGCAGGCACACCTATGCCGGCACCGGTGCCGATGTGGATGCGGCCATTGCCCGTTTGGGCGGTGCGACAGTGACGCCGGCAGCGGCTCAGGATGATGACGAGCTGTCTCTGGATGATCTGGAGATGGGCCTGTCTTCTGATCTGGGAACGAGTCAACCAGCGCGCCGACCAGGCGGAAGCGCCGGATCTGGAGCCGGAAAGCACGGACGAGCTGGCGGATTTCGATTTTGAGCTGAATTCTGCCGAGGCAGACAACGAAGACGCTACCGTCATGCTGAATGCGGACAGCGAAACATCGTCTTCTTCTGCTAATGCGCAGGATGATGATTTCAGCCTGGATTTCGACAGCGAAGATGACGCGGCAAAAGAACCGCAAATGTCTGACGCGGACAAGCAGTCACTGTCTGCTGACTCGCTGTTGGAGCTGGATGATGTGGGCAGCGCGACTCTGGAAGATGACACCGAATTCGGTGATCTGAATCTGGATGAAATGAACGCGGAATTCGATGATCTGTCTGCCGAGCCGGCAGCAGACGAAGAGCTGGATCTGTCGCTGGATGATCTGGACCTGTCTGATGAAACAGGCAGCGCCCCGCAGTCCCTCGAAGATGACACCTTGTCAGATCTGGATATCGATCTGGAGCTGGACGAAGCCGAGAAGTCCCTGAGTGGAAGCGCCCAGGCGGAAGAGTCACTTGACGATATCACCGCGCTGGATCTGGACGCACCGCAGGAAAACGCTGCGCCGGTGGCTGACAAGCAGATCGACGCGGACGAAGTCGCCGCCGCAGATGATGGCTCCCTGGAAGACCTGCTGGGCGATGACGACCAGACCCTGTCTTTCGACGCCCCTGAAGCTGCCGACGCTGACGTCAGCGATGCGCAGCCGCAGGATGATGCTGTGTCCATCGAGCCGACTGTTGCGCCCGCCGCTCCGGTGGATGAGACGCCGGCTCCATCCAGCGCTGATGTGCTGGCTGATGAGGATGATTTCGACTTCCTGGGTGAAACCGACGAGAACGCGACCAAGCTGGATCTGGCCAAAGCCTATATCGACATGGGCGATAACGAAGGCGCCAAGGATATCCTCAACGAAGTGATTTCTGAGGGTAGTGACCAGCAACAGTCCGAAGCCCGGGAGCTGCTCAGTCAGGTGGGTTAACCTCTCTCGCCCTAGGCAAAAAAGGGGCGATGCCTTATGGTATCGCCCCTTTTTTTGTTTTAGTCGAAAGTGAAAAGCGGTAACGCGAGGCGCTCTGGAATAGCGAAGGGAGTTCCTGGCCGGCTGAGGTTCAGGTCGCGTTCCTGCGTTGAACGTTCAACGCGTCACTCAACTCATCTCTGAGGGTTCCATGACACGTATTGCGCTGGGTATTGAGTACGATGGCACCGATTTTCGTGGCTGGCAGACGCAGCAACCAGGTGTACGCACGGTGCAGGAATGCCTGGAAGCGGCGTTATCCAAAGTGGCCAACCACCCAGTGGCCGTGGTCTGTGCGGGGCGAACGGATGCAGGTGTGCACGGTACTGGCCAGGTGGTCCATTTTGACTCGGAGGCCCCCGTGAAATGAAGAGCTGGATCATGGGGGCCAATACCAATCTGCCGCGGGACGTGACCGTGCGGTGGGCAACGCCGGTGGATGATGCTTTTCATGCGCGCTTTTCCGCAGTGAGTCGCCGTTATCGTTATGTCATCTACAACCATGCCCGCCCGCCGGCCTTGTTTCGCAATCAGGTGACCTGGAATTATCGACCGCTGGATGTGGCCGCCATGCGTGAAGCGGCTGCGTATCTGGTGGTGAGCATGACTTCACTGCCTACCGCAGTGTGCACTGCCAGGCGAAATCACCCTTGAAGACGATGCACAGTCTGGAGCTTCTATGAGCACGGCAAAGTGCTCGTGCTGGAAGCCCATGCTAACGCGTTCTTGATGCACATGGTGCGTAATATTGCCGGGTGCTGATGAGCGTGGGAGCGGGCAAGAAGCCTGCTCACTGGGCCAGGAGGTGCTGGAGGGCCGTGACCGGCGCAAAGGGGCCGCTACGGCACCGCCCTTTGGCTTGTACCTGGTGACATCGAGTATCCAGACCGCTTTGCATTGCCGAAAGATCCCCTGGGGCCCCTGTGGTTACCGGATGACCTTCAGGCATAATGGTGTAAGCGCAATATGCCGCACGCTTCATGCAACACGCTACAACCCTTGATTTTTGTTACACTGGAGTACCCATGACCATACCCCGGGTCAAAATCTGCGGTATTACCCGAATTGAAGATGCATTGGCAGCGGCGAAGGCCGGTGCCGATGCAATTGGTCTGGTTTTCTATGGGCCCAGCCCCCGCGTAGTGACTGCGGCCCGCGCGGCACAGATCTGCGCCAGCTTGCCCCCGTTTGTTACCACGGTGGCGCTGTTTGTGGATGCCCCCCGTGACCAGATCAACCGGGTGCTGGCCACCGTGCCGGTGGATGTAGTGCAGTTCCATGGCAATGAAGACCCGCAGTACTGTGATAGTTTCGGGCGCCCCTGGATCAAGGCGGTACGGATGAAGGACGACGTGGATTTGCATGAGTACGCGCAGGCGTACCGCAACGCGTCAGGGCTGGTGGATAGCTATGTGCCGGGGCTGCCAGGCGGCACCGGCGAAGTTTTCAACTGGGGCAGGGTACCGAAAGACCTGCCCTTGCCCGTGGTGCTGGCCGGCGGCCTGCACCCGGACAATGTGGCTGCAGCCGTGACACAGGTTCGGCCATGGGCGGTGGATGTGAGTGGCGGCGTTGAACAGAAGAATGTTCAGGGCCGCCGCAGTGGCGGCATCAAGGATGCCTCTGCCATTCGCGCCTTTATCAATAGTGTCAAAACACGAGGAGTAGCTGGTGTCTGAACGCCCTGATTTTTCTGCTTTTCCTGATGCCCGTGGCCACTTTGGTCAGTTTGGTGGCAGCTTCGTTTCCGAAACCCTGATGGGGGCTTTGGACGAACTGACGGCCATGTATGAGCGTCTCAAGGACGATCCGCAGTTTCGTGCGGATTTCGACTATGACCTGGCCCATTACGTGGGCCGTCCGTCTCCGCTGTACCTGGCAGAGCGATGGTCGAAGCAGCTCGGTGGTGCGAAGATCTGGCTCAAGCGTGAAGATCTCAACCATACCGGCGCACACAAGGTGAATAACACCATCGGTCAGGCGCTGTTGGCCAAGCACATGGGCAAGCCGCGGGTCATCGCGGAAACCGGTGCCGGCCAGCACGGTGTGGCTACCGCCACAGTTGCTGCCCGTCTGGGCCTAACCTGTCAGGTGTACATGGGTGCCGAAGACGTGGAGCGTCAGAAGCTCAACGTTTATCGCATGAAGCTGCTAGGCGCAGAAGTGATTCCGGTGACCTCTGGTTCGCGGACCCTGAAAGACGCCATGAACGAAGCCATGCGTGACTGGGTTACCAACGTAGATGACACCTTCTACATCATCGGTACAGTGGCTGGCCCGCATCCTTACCCGCAGCTGGTGCGTGATTTCCAGTGCATTATCGGTCGTGAAGCCCGCGAGCAAAGCCTCAAGCAAGCCGGTCAGCTGCCTGATGCACTGGTCGCTTGCGTGGGCGGTGGCTCCAACGCCATTGGTCTGTTCCACCCGTTCCTCAACGATGACGACGTGGCCATGTTTGGGGTGGAAGCGGCAGGCGACGGAATTGAAACTGGACGCCATGCTGCACCGTTGAACGCGGGTCGCCCTGGTGTTCTGCACGGTAACCGCACCTACCTGATGGAAGATGACAACGGCCAGATTATAGAAACGCATTCTGTGTCTGCGGGTCTGGATTATCCCGGTGTGGGTCCTGAGCATTCCTGGCTCAAGGATCTGGGCCGGGTGAAATATGTGGCTGCGGATGACCAGGAAGCGCTCTCGGCATTTCGTGAGTTGACCCAGGTGGAGGGCATCATGCCTGCGCTGGAATCGGCTCACGCCTTGGCCTACGCCCGCAAGCTGGCACCGACCATGTCGCCGGACCAGAACATTGTGGTGAACCTCTCCGGCCGCGGTGACAAGGATATTCTGACCGTAGCAGCCATCGACGGGATGGACATCTGATCCCGTTATTGCCGGCTGGCTTATTAGAGAAGTTGCTCCATTGCCCCGCGCGCTGGCAGCAACCTGGAAAGGCCCTGCGGGCCTTTTCCTCTACCTGTTTTAAGGAGCAGAAATGCGTCGTATTGAAAGTTGCTTCCAGCGCCTCGCCGACCAGAAGCGCAAGGCCCTGATTCCTTTTGTGACGGCCGGTGATCCGGTAAAAGAAGTGACGGTGCCGCTGATGCACGCCATGGTAGACGCTGGCGCGGATATCATTGAGCTGGGCGTGCCGTTTTCCGATCCCATGGCGATGGGCCGGTGATCCAGTTGGCCTGCGAGCGTGCGCTGGCGCATAACACGTCCACCCGCGATATCCTGGATATGGTTAAGACATTCCGCGAAACCAACGCGGACACGCCGGTGGTGCTGATGGGCTACCTGAACCCGGTGGAAGTCATGGGTTACGAGGCATTTGCCAAAGCCGCAGCGGAGGCCGGTGTGGACGGGTGCTGCTGGTGGATCTTCCGCCAGAAGAAGCGCTGGATGTGAAGCCACTGATGGACGCCCAAGGCTTGGACATGATTTTCCTGGTCGCGCCCACCACCTCGGATGCCCGCATCAAGCTAATTGGCAAAGCCGGCTCCGGCTACCTCTATTACGTTTCCCTGAAGGGCGTCACCGGCTCCGCAACCCTGAATGTGGATGAAGTGGCAAGCCGGGTTGAAACAATTCGCAACCTTGCTCAATTGCCCATTGGTGTCGGCTTTGGTATCAAAGACGCTGAATCTGCGCAGGCGGTGAGCCGGGTAGCCGATGGTGTGGTCGTTGGTAGTGCTCTGGTGAACCAAATTGCTGAAAACAAGGATACTCCGGACGCGATTAATAACGCGGTTGGCGGTATTCTCAGCGCTATGCGTAACGCCATGGATCAATAACGGGACCTTGCATGAGCAATAGCAACTGGCTGGAGAAAATCCTCCCCGCCGTACGTCGCCCCCAGGAAAGCCGACGCAACAATATTCCTGAAGGGTTGTGGCGAAAGTGCCCGCGTTGCGAAGGGGTGGTTTATCGGCCAGAACTAGACCGCAACATGGATGTGTGTCCCAAGTGCGATCACCATTTGCGTATTAATGCTCGCCGACGCTTGAAACTGTTTCTGGATGAAGGTGTGCAGACGGAAATCGGTGCTGAGCTGGCGCCGGTGGATCGGCTCAAGTTCAAGGACTCCAAGAAGTATAAAGACCGTCTGGTGGCGGCCCAGAAATCCACCGAGGAAAAAGATGCCCTGGTGGTGTTGAAAGGGGCGTTGCATGGCGAACCGCTGGTGGCCTGTGCCTTTGAGTTTAACTTTATGGGCGGTTCCATGGGCTCCGTAGTGGGTGAGCGTTTTGTTCGCGCGGTGAATGTGTGCCTGGAACAGAAGCTGCCGCTGGTGTGTTTCGCAGCCAGTGGCGGGGCGCGTATGCAGGAAGCTCTTTTCTCGCTCATGCAGATGGCAAAAACCAGCGCCGCGTTGGAAAAATGCGCCAGGCGGGGTTGCCGTTTATCTCGGTGCTCACCGATCCGGTTTATGGTGGTGTCTCCGCGTCGCTAGCCATGCTGGGTGATGTGAATGTGGCGGAGCCCAATGCGTTGATCGGTTTTGCCGGCCCTCGGGTAATCGAGCAGACGGTGCGCCAGAAATTGCCGGAAGGTTTCCAGCGCAGTGAGTTTTGCTGGATCATGGCGCCATCGACATGATCGTGTCCCGGCATGACATGCGTGACACCCTCCACCGTCTGCTGGCCAACATGATGGGCTGGTCGCCACTGGCGCTGAATGACTGACACCTCTCTGCCTGATTCTCTGCCCGGGTGGCTGCGCCGCATTGAGGCCATGCACCCGGCAGAGATCGAACTGGGCCTGGATCGACTTCACGGCGTTGCTACCCGTCTGGCGGTGGCGCATTTTTCCGTCCCCGTGATTACCGTTGCCGGTACCAATGGCAAAGGATCCACGTTGCGTCTAATGACGGCGGTAGCGGAGCGCCAGGGCCGCAAGGTCTGCCTGTACACCTCTCCTCACCTCCACGTGTTCAACGAACGGGTACGCCTGCCGGAAGGCTTGGCCAGTGATGCGCAGTTATGCGCGGCGTTCGCACAGGTGGAGCAGGCGAGGGCAGAAGTGCCGCTTACCTATTTTGAATTCACCACGCTGGCTGCGCTCTGGCTGTTCAAGGCCAGCGGGGCTGATTTGATCTTGCTGGAAGTGGGCCTGGGTGGGCGGCTGGATGCGGTGAATATCGTGGAGCCTGATGTATCGGTGGTCACTTCGGTGGGCCTGGATCACCAAGACTGGCTGGGTGATACCCGTGAGGCTATTGCTGGCGAGAAGTGCGGCATCGGCCGGCCTGCTAAACCGTTGGTGTTTGGGGAAATGGACTGGCCCGACAACCTGGTTTCCCTGGCTGCAACGTTGGGCGCGATACCAGTGTTTGCCGGTCGCGACTTTCATGTCCAGGGTGATGCGCTGTTTTTTGACGGGCGGTCGGCAGCTGCCTTTGCCCGCCTCTGTGCGCCTGGGTGCGGATAACCTGGCCACGGCCTGCCAGGCGTTGGCATTGGCGGGCGTGGAATGCGGGGAAGCGGATGTGATGGCGGTGGCCGAACTGGGCCTGTTTGGTCGTTGCGAACAGCAGTACATCGATGGGGTGTCCTGTTGGTTCGATGTGGGCCACAATCTGCCCGCGGTGCAACGCTTTGTGCAACAGCTCCCGCCTTGTGCAGGGACTCGGCATCTGGTGTTCGGTATGATGGTCGACAAGCCCATTGATGCCGTGATTGGGTTGTTTTACGGCATGACGGCACAATGGCACTTGGCCGCACCGCAGATTCCCCCGTGCGGCGCCGACAGCAAGACTGCGAACCAGCTTGCCAGACACGGCGCAGTATCAAGAGTACGCCAGTGTGGCGGCCGCTACCCGTGCAGCCCTGGACGCCGCTTGTGACGAGGATCAGGTGATCATCTTCGGCTCTTTCTATACGGTGGCAGAGGCCCGGGCGCTGGTGCAGTAACGATGGCGTTTCGATCGCAGCAATAATCGACCGTGGCAACAATCGATCTCAGTCATAACGAACGCTGAATGGAGAAACCGGTGGATAATCGAGCGCGTCAGCGCATTGTGGGCATTGTACTGTTACTGGTTCTGGCCAGCGCGCTGGCACCGTTCCTGTTCCGTACCCCTGAGCAGGTACGCAATGCGTTGGATATGCGTATCCCCGAGCCGCCAGAACACAAAACTGTATTGGTTGAACCCGTGGTGCCGCAGGACCGTCTGGACACAGCGGATGAGCGCCTTGTGGCCGACCGCCAGGCGATTCAGGATGCTGCCGAGCAGCAACTGAGCGATGAGGAGCTGAAAACGGTTCCGGAAGACCCGGAGCCGGTCACGCCGATGAAGGAGGATGCACCGGTACCGCCACCGGAAGAACCCGTAACGCCGCCCCAGGTTGATCCCTCCGATGGCCCTGTGCTGGCTGGTTTTGTGGTCCAGACCGGCAGTTATTCCGATTTAGATAATGCCAGTGGCATGGTCGATAAGCTCAAAGCGGCGGGGTATCGGGCTTACATGCAAACCGACAGCCCTGACGGGAAAGTGGTGCACCGCGTCATGGTCGGCCCGGAAATTCGCAAGGACGATGCCGAATCCACTCTGCAAAAGCTAGCCGACGATCAGCGTTTCAAGATAAAGGGCTTGGTTCGGATTTACGTACCCTGATTAGTGCCAGCAGCAGGCCGTGCTCTGCTCCTTGTCGCCGGGGCGTTCAGCGCAGTGGGAAGGCCAGTCATGCATGGGCAAGCGGGTTCGCCTCTGATAAACTGCGCCGTCTCTATTTACAGGGTGTCATGTCCGCCTTTTCCTGGTTCGGCATTGCCCTTTTTCAGCCTTAACCCGCCGGCGAGAGCACGCTTTACATGAATCTGGCAGACGGCATCATTCTGTTTGTTATCGCAGTCTCCGCACTTCTGAGTGTGCGCCGTGGGTTTACCCGCGAAGCCTTTTCGTTGCTCACATGGGTAGCGGCCTTTATCATCGCGCGCCTGTTTAGCCCGGCCCTGGATCTCCTTCTTCAGGACCAGATCACTACCCCCAGCCTGCGGGCCGCTGTCGCTTTTGGCAGCCTGTTTGCCTTGACCTTGGCAGTGGGGCCCTCATTAATCATTTGCTCGGTGAACTGATTCGCGTCACCGGTTTGAGCAGTACAGACAGGTTGATGGGTATGGTGTTCGGCGCCCTGCGTGGGGTCTTGCTGATGGTCGTACTGGTTGCTCTGGGTCGGCATATGTTTGCCGCTGACCCTTGGTGGCATGAATCCACCCTGGTTCCCCATCTGGTAATGATGGAAGCGTGGACCCGGGACGTGGGCGAGAGCCTTCTCGCCTTTATCATGAATGTAAGCGGCAGCTAGAGGAAAGTACCATGTGCGGCATTGTGGGTATTGTCGGTCATAGCCATGTGAACCAAGGGATCTACGACGCCCTGACCGTTCTCCAGCATCGTGGCCAGGATGCGGCTGGTATCGTGACCTGTGACGGTGATCGTCTCTACCTGCGCAAGGATAACGGCATGGTGCGTGATGTGTTCCGCACTCGCCATATGCGTCGCCTGGTCGGCAACATGGGGATTGGCCATGTGCGCTATCCGACGGCGGGCAGCTCCAGTTCGGCGGAAGCCCAGCCGTTCTATGTGAACTCCCCCTACGGCATTACGCTGGCCCACAACGGTAATCTGACCAATGCGGAAGCATTGGCCGAGCATATCTTCCGTGCCGACCTGCGACACATCAATACCACCTCCGATTCCGAAGTCCTGCTGAACGTGTTTGCCCACGAGCTGCAAAGCCGGGGCAAGTTGCAGCCAGAACCGAAAGATATCTTTGACGCGGTAGCCGCAGTCCACCAGCGGGTGGAAGGGGCTTACGCGGTTGTGGCCATGATTACCGGGTACGGTATTTTGGCCTTCCGAGACCCCCATGGTATTCGTCCGGTCTGCTTTGGCCGCAAGGATACTCCGAACGGACCGGAGTACATGGTGGCCTCTGAATCTGTGGCGCTGTCCTCACTGGGTTTCAATGTGGTGCGTGATCTGGCGCCGGGTGAAGCGATTTACATCACTGCTGAAGGTGAGATGCACACTCGCCAGTGTGCGGATAACCGAGCTTGCATCCGTGTATCTTTGAACAGGTTTATCTGGCGCGTCCGGATTCCATTATCGACGGTATCTCCGTGTACAAGGCGCGCCTGCGCATGGGGAAAAGCTGGCCGAGAAAGTGGAGCGTGAATGGCCGGACCACGATATTGATGTGGTCATTCCGATTCCTGATACCAGCCGAACGTCCGCCTTGCAGATGGCTAACCATCTGGGCGTGAAATACCGTGAAGGCTTTATTAAAATCGCTACATCGGCCGCACCTTCATCATGCCCGGCCAGCATCAGCGGAAAAATCTGTACGCCAGAAGCTCAATGCCATCGAACTGGAGTTCCAGGGCAAGAATGTGCTGTTGGTGGATGACTCCATCGTGCGCGGTACCACCTGCAACGAAATCATCCAGATGGCGCGCGAAGCCGGGCCCGCAAAGTCTATTTCGCGTCCGCAGCGCCAGCGGTGAAATACCCCAACGTGTACGGCATCGATATGCCGGTGGCTCAGGAGCTGATAGCACACGGCCGAACCACTGATGAAATCGGCGAGCTGATCGGCGCTGACCGGTTGATTTATCAAGACCTGGAGGACCTGGTGGAAACCTGTCAGGAAGGTAATCCGGATGTGGTGTCGTTCGATTGCTCGGTGTTCAATGGCGAGTATCTAGCCGGCAACATTACCCCGGATTATCTGGCTAACCTGGAAGCGCGTCGCAGTGACGCAGCCAAGGGCGACAGCGAGAAGACCCAGGCGCTTGCTGATAACGAAATTATTGATCTGCACAATCACTGATACAGTGATTAAATCACGTCGGTGGCGCTGCCGCCGGCAACGTTACCTGTAACGCGGAGTCGTGCACCCTGATGAGTGATGATCTGGATCTCAAAACCCTGAATGTGGAAACCTTGGCCATTCGTACTGCGCAGCTTCGTACGGATGAGATGGCGCATTCGGATCCGATTTTCATGACATCCAGTTTCGTCTACGAAAGTGCAGCGCAAGCGGCGGCACGTTTTAGTGGTGAAGAGCCAGGCAACATCTACTCCCGTTTTACCAACCCTACCGTGCGCGCCTTTGAACAGCGTTTGGCAGCTCTGGAAGGTGGTGAGACCTGTGTGGCTTTCGCGTCCGGTATGGCGGCTATCAGCGGCACCTTTTTCGCTTTGCTGGCACCAGGCGATCACATCGTCAGTTCGCGCAGTGTGTTCGGCACCACCAACGTGATTTACGACCGTTACCTGAAAAAGTTCGGTATCGACACCACCTTGGTGGACATGAGTGATCTTGTCCCAGTGGGAAGCGGCGATTCGCCCGGAAACGAAAATGTTGTTTCTGGAAACGCCGTCGAATCCACTGGCGGAAGTGGGTGACATCGCCGCCCTGGCCAAGCTGGCCCATGACAACGGGGCGTTGCTGGTGGTGGATAACTGTTTCTGCACGCCGGCTCTGCAAAAGCCCATCGAGCTGGGTGCTGACCTGATTATCCATAGCGCCACCAAATATCTGGACGGGCAGGGGCGTTGCCTCGGTGGTGCCGTGGTCGGCCCGAAAGAGCCCATGAATGACATTCTTGGGTTTGTGCGTTCTGCCGGTTCCTGCATGAGCCCGTTCAATGCCTGGGTCTTTATCAAGGGGGCTGGAAACGCTGAGCTTGCGCATGAAGGCGCAAAGCGAGCGGGCCATGGTGTTGGCTGAGTGGCTGGAATCGCAGCCGGGCATTGCACGTGTCCATTATGCGGGCCTGAAAAGTCACCCGCAGCATGAACTGGCTGGCAAGCAACAGTCCGCCTATGGCGCGGTGATGTCCATAGAAGTCGAGGACGCGGCTGGCAACCGTGATCGCCAGGCAGCCTGGCGCTTTATTGATGCCACTCGCCTGATTTCCATTACTGCAAACCTTGGTGATGTTAAAACAACCGTGACTCACCCGGCGACGACCACCCATGGGCGAGTCAACGAAGAAGAAAAACAGCGCGCCGGTGTGACAGAGAATCTGATTCGTTTGGCCATTGGCCTGGAGGCGGTTGAGGATCTGCAAGCAGACCTGAGTCGCGGTCTGAAGGCGCTGGTCAGCGCATAGCCAAGCTGCAACATCCGATAGGGGAAAGGGGAAAAATTCCGGGTTTTCCTCTTCAACTTTTCACTTTGAGCTTTCAACTGGATTCCTCGGGCAGGACAGTCGCAGTGCGGCATCGCCCTCAACCTGTGTTGTAGCTTGAGGCTTGCAGCTTGCCACCTTGGAACGTGTTTTGGTGAGGAATCCGGGTTTAAGGGGGACATAATGCAGGCACTGGATAAAGCCCTGGCCCAGGTAGGGCGAGTTGTACTGGGCAAAGAAGAACAACTGAAACTGGCCCTTACCTGCATGCTGGCCAATGGCCACCTGTTGATCGAAGATCTGCCGGGCATGGGCAAAACCACCTTGGCCCATGCGCTGGCCCGGGTGTTCCAGTTGGATTACCGACGGGTGCAGTTCACCAGCGATATGCTGCCGGCGGATATTCTTGGTGTGTCCGTATTCGACCCCAACACCCAGCAATTCTCCCCTCCGCGAAGGTCCGGTATTCACTCAGCTGCTGCTGGCCGATGAAATCAATCGCGCCACGCCGAAAACGCAAAGCGCATTGCTCGAAGCCATGGAAGAGCGGCAGGTCACGCTGGATGGGGTAACCCGTCCGTTGCCCGCGCCGTTTTTTGTGGTGGCGACCCAGAATCCGGTGGATCAGGCTGGCACTTTTGTGTTGCCAGAATCCCAGCTGGACCGTTTCTGATGCGTATTCCCTGGGCTATCCGGCCCGTGATGTGGAGTTGGAACTGCTCGCCGGCGGTGACTTGCGCCAGCAGGTGCGCGAGTTGAAAGCGGTGATTAACGGTGAAGGGCTGATGAAGCTGGCGCAGGTGGTGGGCAAAATCCGGGTGACCCGCGAGCTGCTCGATTATGTGCAGAGACTGCTTGATGCCACCCGTTCCGATGACCGTTTCGTAGCGGGATTGTCACCTCGTGCCGGTTTGGGATTGTTGCGTGCCGCGCGGGCCTGGGCGCTGATTACCGGCCGAGACTATGTACTGCCAGAAGACGTGCAGGCGGTCTGGGCCTCCGTGGCAGAGCATCGTTTGAGTGCTCGGCAAGGCGGCACTGTGGCTGCCATTAGCCAATCATTGCTCCAGTCCGTGCCAGTGGTACGGCGCTAGGGCGGCGCCGTGACGCTCCTTCCTTCAGCTGTTTCTTCCGGACCTCGTCGTCTGTACGAACGGTGGCTGGCCCGCCGTCTGCCGGCGGCCAGTCAGATTGTCTTGAATCAAAAACGTATTTTTATTTTTCCTACCGGCTATGGTTTTTCTATTTGTTGGTGGCCGCGCTGTTGTTTATTGGCGGCATTAACTATGAAAACAATCTGATTCTTTCCCTGTCGTTTTGATGGCTAGCCTGTTTCTGGTGGCCATCTTGCATACCTTTCGCAACTTATCTGCCCTGGGCCTGCGCAATGGTACGGCGGAATCCGGTTTTAGCGGCGAAGAGGGCGCGCTGGAGGTGGTGTTATTTGCTGAGCAGCGAGCGCACCACTGCATCTGGTTACGCTGGCCGGGGCAAGATGCACAGCAAGTGAGTGTCATGGCGGGGGAAGAGGAGAGCCTGTGGCTGAACCTGTCTCTGGCCCGACGGGGAAAAATACCGGCACCACGTTTAAAAGTGGAAAGCCGATTTCCGCTTGGCTTACTGCGTACCTGGTCTTACGTGACTTTGGATCATTATTGCCTTGCCTGGCCTCGACCGCAGGAAAATGAGGACTGTCCGGCAGATGGGGGCCAGAACAACCAGCGCGCATTCAGCAGCGGCCAGTCCGGCAACGAAGAATTTCAGGGCCTGCGCCGCTATGTGCCCGGCGACTCCTTGCGCAAGATTGACTGGAAAGGATATGCCCGTGGTCGCGGCCTTAACACAAAGTTGTTCGAAGAGCCTGTGGGCGGGCGACTCTGGCTACGTTGGGACAAGCTCGAGGGGCTGGGTGATGAGCAGCGCCTTTCCATCCTCTGTCACTGGGTGCTGCAGCTGGATCGGCAGCACCAGCCCTATGGATTGGTGCTGCCGGGCTTGACGTTGGCACCGGACACCGGTGATGTGCATCGCTGGCGCTTGCTGGATGCGCTGGCCTGTTACCCGGAGTTCTGATGGCACGTATTTACCAGGTTCCTTCTCATACCCGGCTTTGGCTAACGCTTGCGGTGACGCTCTGTGCGTTACCTCAATTACTCAAAGGCCCGCTTTGGCAGGGTGGTCTGTTTGCGTTGGTGGTCGCGATCCGTGCCCTGGTAAACCGTCAGCGATGGCGTTGCCCGGGCGTATTATCCGCAGCCTGTTGCTTATGGGGGCGGTGGCGCTCACTTTACAGCTTCGGTCGCCTGTACGGCCCGGAAGCCGGGGTGGCCCTGTTGGTGTCGCTGTTCGGGCTCAAGTATTTGGAAGTGGTTAGTCAGCGTGATGCCTACGTCTTGCTGGTGCTGGGTTTTTTTGTTTGCGCGACCTCGCTGCTTTCTCGCAAAGCCCGCTGATGTTCTTGTATGTGTTGTGCATGGTGCTCCTCACCGCCTGCCTGGCGGGTATCAACCATAGCGACACCCGTGCCAGCGGACTGCAACACCTCAAACGTGCCGGCGTCATTATGGCCCAGGCAATCCCCTTGATGCTGATTCTGTTTGTGCTGGTGCCGAGGGTGGCGCCGCTATGGAACATGCAGGTGGGCAACGGAAAAGCCCGCACCGGGATGACGGACAGCATGGCCCCCGGACAGATCAGCGAGCTGTCAGAGTCGTCCGCGCTGGCGTTCCGTGTCGCTTTTGACGGCGATATGCCGCCGCCGGCAGAGCGCTACTGGCGCGGCCTGACATTGAGCCATTTTGATGGCCGGGCCTGGCAGCAGGCCATTCCTCGCGGCATGGACGAAGCGACGTACCTGTACAGCGGTCGTGGGCCGGCACCGGACTGGGTAGATGCACTGACCGCCGGTCGCAGCGACGGCACCAGCTATGCCTATCAGGTCATTGTCGAACCCACTCAGCGGCGTTGGTTGTTCGCCATGCCGGTGCCATTTGTCAGTGAGGGGGGCGTGAGCCTGGCCCGGGACATGCGGCTGGTGGCCAACAACCCGGTGAGCCAACGGCAGAGCTATCAGGTGGTCAGTGTGCCGGCGGCAACCCGGCGGCTGCCATTGGCGCCACAGGAAAAGCGCTGATGCTGTCGATTCCTGACGAGAGCGGCCGTCGTGCCCGTGGTCTGGCTCAGCAGTGGCGCCTGGAGAGCAGTTCAGATGCGGCAGTGGTGCAGCAGGCGCTGAGGTATTTTCGCCAACAGCCTTTCCACTACACGCTGCGACCGCCCAAACTGGTGGCCGACCCCATTGACGATTTCCTGTTCCGTTCGCGCAAGGGGTTCTGCGAGCATTATGCCTCCAGTTTTACCTTCCTGATGCGCGCTGCCGGCATTCCTGCCCGGGTGGTGGTGGGCTATCAGGGGGGCGAACAGAATAGCCTGGGTTCCCACTTGCTGGTGCGCCAATACGACGCCCATGCCTGGAGTGAGGTGTGGCTTGAGGGGCAGGGCTGGGTGCGGGTGGATCCCACCGGTGCGGTGGCGCCTGAGCGCGTGGAGCTTGGGTTACGGGCTGCCCTTGAAGAGGGCGACTCCGGGGATGCGCTGGATGGTATTCAACTCGATGGCTTTGCTGGTAGTGGCCTGTTGGGCGTGATGCGCGAGTGGGCGGACTATGTGGATTTCCGCTGGCAGACCTGGGTGTTGGGTTATGACAGCCAGCTGCAATTGTCCGTGCTCAGCAAACTGCTGGGGCAAGTGACGCCGCTGCGTGTGGCGGTGACACTGATGGTGTCTGTGGCATTGCTGCTGGGACTGTATGGCCTGTATTTGTTCTGGCGCAACCCGGTCCATAGCCAATCGCCCATGGAGAAGGAGTTCTGGCGGTTACATCAGCGTGTGCAGGGCTGCGGACTGGCGTTGTCCCCGGGCGTGACGCCTTCACAGTTGGCTGAGGCCATTGCAGGGCGCTGGCCCCGGGCCGGCAGCCCGGCCCATGACTGGGCCCGTTACTACCAGCGTGCTCTGTACGATCCACGGCAAAAAGCCAGTAAACAGCAAATGCGCCATTTACGTGGCCTGAGAAATCGCTTATACAAATTATTGGACTAGTGTGCTAGCCGGGAGCTGGGTACGCTGGTGTCCGCTGCAAAGATTGCTTTGGGTTGTTATGGAGAACGACGAATGCGCGCCGCAAATTACAAGAAAGCGTTAGAACTGACAGAGCACACCCCCTGGGCTCAGCAGTTCTGGGATGATCTTGTGCCCCTCAAGAACAAGGTAGTGAACCACCCGGTATTCGCGGAGATGGCCAGTGGCCAACTTGAGCCTGCCGCGTTTCCGTTGTGCGTTATTGAATTTCTATCCGCTGGTAGAAAACTTCCCAAATATATGGGGCTGAACCTGGCGAAAACCCTGCCGGGCCGTTTCCCGGGCCACGAGCAGGCGAAGAACTGGTTGATTGGTAACATCAAGATTGAGCAGCGCCATGCTTATTGGTATCAGGACTGGGCCATGGGTTTTGGCCTGGCACTGGAAGACCTGGAATTCGTGGAGCCGCCTGCGGCCATGGATGCCGTCAATCATTTCCTCTGGACCATGGGCTAGCAGGGGACACTGGAAGAGGGTGTTGCCGCCACCAATCTTGCCATTGAATGGGCCACTGGTGAGTGGAGCCAGAGCGTGGTTAAGGGCATGAAGGCCTATCAGGAAGACGGCATCGCCACCATCAACCGCCATTCCATGGCCTGGTTG
>UEXL01000245.1_pt1 | contig 26127 bp, 38 predicted proteins | sample 1796671 | NCBI WGS metagenome assembly UEXL01 (sample SAMEA4772471, study PRJEB27181) | metagenome | reverse complement strand
TCAGATATGGCTGGCTGTTGTTGTATTACATCCGATGGATTAGCAGAAGACGCAGTAGCTGTTGCTACTAAAATGAAATCTTTTAGTGTAGATGCTGGAACTTTAGCAGAGTTTAAAGAAGGTAAGATTGAAGCGAGAGATACTGTACAAGGACAACTTGCTCTATTAATGAAGCAGTTTGATGATGGAACTCCTGCATGGGCTGCAGGTGCTATGAGGGCTGCTAATGCTACTATGGCATCCAGAGGATTAGGTGCTTCATCTATGGCATCTGCTGCTATTATACAAGCATCAATGGAAGCAGCATTACCTATTGCCTCTGCAGATGCTAATGCATTTCGTGAGATGAAACTTAATAATCTTAATCGTCAGCAACAAATAGCTTTAACTAATGCTGCTGCTCAACAAGGTGTAGAGTTACAAAACTTTAGTGCAGAGCAAGCTGCTATGCTGCAAAATTCACAGAATGCTTTCTCTGTGCAGACACAAAATTTAAGCAACATGCAATCTGCTGTATTAGCTAATGCTCAAATTAAAGCTGCTTTACAGGGCAGAATCTTTCTAACCAACAACAAGCTAACTTAGTTGAAGCTGCAAGATATGCTGAAGTTAATAATCTTAATCTTAACAATGTTCAGCAAAGTTTGCTACAAGATAGTGCAAAAATAATCTACAAGTAAATCTTGCAAACCTTAGCTCTAAACAACAGGCTTACGTTGCTAATGCACAACTTGAAGCTGCCTTACAAGGGAAACAAATTGACAATAAACAACAAGTTGCTATTTTAAATGCAGCTAAGTTTTCTGAAGCAAACAATCTAACCTTTACTGCAAGACAACAAGCAGAAATAAATAACTCTGAGCTAATGAAAACAATAGGTCTTGCTGAATTAAGTAGTAAGCAAGCAGCTACACTACAAGGTGCTGCAGCTATTGCTTCTATGGATATGGTTAATCTTTCTAACCAACAGCAAGCTGCTGTAGAAAATGCTAAAAACTTTTTACAAATGGATATGGCTAACTTAAGTAATGCTCAACAAACTACTATGTTTAATGCTCAGTCTAATATACAAGCACTGTTTACAGATCAAGCTGCTGAAAATGCTGCACGTCAGTTTAATGCTTCTAGTGAAAACCAAACAAAACAATTTATGTCTAACCTTCATGCTCAGGTAAATCAGTTTAATGCAGAGCAAAAGAATGCTATGTCTCAGTTTAATGCTGGTGAAGAAAATGCATTAGATAAATTTAATACTAGTATGAAAGAACAACGTAACCAATTTAACGCACAGAATGCTCTTGCTGTAGCTCAATCTAATGCGCAGTGGAGACAAAATGTTGCTACTCTTAATACTGCTGCACAGAATGAAGCAAATATGTTGGCGGCTACAGTCTCTAATCAGTTTACCCAAGCTAATATGGATCAGCTATGGCAAAGAGAACGTGACCTTATGGACTATGCTTTTAAAGCTTCAGAGTCAGACAAAAGCAGACACTTAGAGTTACTTATAGCTGATAAGCAAGCGGCTGCAGATGCATTAAAAACAGAACAAGCAAATAAAAATTCAAGAAATCAACTCTTAGCATACGCATTGTTTATGTAATAGTAGGATTAACAAATGACATATACAAAAAATAACAAAACAAATAAAACCTATGAGAGGTCAAGTATCTACACTAAGTAGCTTATCGGCATCAGAAGAGGGTGAACAACGTGGTATAACTAACCGTAAATTAGTTCGTAGACCTCCAATATCTACAGAAAATTATGCACCGAAAGAAGATTTCTTTACCAAATTTATAAAAGCTCAGGATGAACGTTTCTCTAAAATGAAGGAGTATAAGTTAGCTAGTGCAACAGATGAAGATATGTTGTTTGGAAAACCACCATCATCAGATGATCTTAGTGATGGTGAAGGCTTAGGAGATGAGGCTATGTACAAACTTGATTACATGGCTAATGATATGATGGACACATTTATGAAAAGACTTAACATAAGTAGGGAACAAGCTGCAGCTTTAGTTGGTAATGCACACCATGAGACAATGGGTTTTAAAGCTTTACAAGAAATAAAACCTAAGTCAGGAAAAGGTGGATATAATTATTTCCAATTTACTGGGTCCAGAAGAAAAGAATTTTTTAATTTTGCAAAAATTAAAAGTTTAGACCCTGATGATCTTAATACCGGAATTGAATTTTCAATTTTTGAATTAACAAAAGGTTCAGAAAAATAAATTAGAGTTATTAAAAATGCTAAGACAGTAGAAGAAGCATCTGACATTGTAGCTAAAAATATTTAAGACCTGCAGCATCAACTGCTAAGTATAAAGTAAGAGAAAATTTATCCAGAGGGTATTTAAATAACTATATGGAAGGTACTAATTAAAAATGTTTGATGCACCAATCCCGGGTCAATCCCTTACTAATGAACCTAAGAATTACGCTTGGGAAAATCCTTCAAAGTTTGTAGAGCCAGAAGATGCTTTGATCTGGCACATGGAAAGACTAGAGGAACCACAAAGAATAAAATCTATCTTTCATTTTTTAGAAATGGGTGTAGATGTTGTTACTCTCGTTGAAGGTATCACTCGTAATGCTGTAGCAGGAGGCTATCATACTGTGGATGTAAGTTTAATTATCTCCCCAGTTATACATGAGTATATTGTAGGTATTGCTGAAGTTGCTGACATAGAGTTTAATGAGGGTTTAGATGAAGAACAAGTTGACGATGAAGAGTTAGCTTATGACATAAGAGAAAAAGAAGCACGTAAAATTCTAAGCCAACTAAAGAAAAACAAAGAGCCTGACTTAGATGTTCTTGAAGAATCTTTGCCTAAACAACCTACTGCGACACAAGAGGATATCCCTGAAGAAAAACCACAAGGTCTAATGGCAAGACCACAAGGAGTTAATTAATATGGCATTCTATTATGGTGGAATTTTAGAAGGTATTATGGCCGCTGAAGCAAAAAAAGCTGATGATGAAGACCGTAGAATAAATCAAGAACGTTATGATGCAAGTCAAAAAAGAGAAGACGAACGTTGGGCTTTGACTCTAAAGGAGCATGAGCATCGAATTGCATCAGGTGCTGAAAAGAATTTTTAACTTATTTAAAATCTTATAAACCTCAAAGTAGTAATAAAAGTAGTGTTGCAAGTAATGTTGAGCTTACAAATGCATTAGAAACAGTACAAGGAATGTTACCTAAAAATAGTCCTGTAACTGCTAAACTTGTTAATGCTCGATTTGAAGATTTACAAGAAGCTATAGGGATTATAAAAGCAGCTAAAGCTAATGCACAAGAGAGTGGACAAGCTTGGTCTCCAGAACTTTCAGAAAGTCTTTTTGAAGATGTGTATGTAACTACAGTTGAAAATAAATTAACATTTGACCCTAAAGTTCTAGCAGAACAAGCAGGTATAGATTATGAGGGTAATGCTACTTTTGGTGTTCCTTGGAAAGAAATAATTAGACAGTATATACCTGATGCTACATCTACTGCTGTTCAAATAATACCTAGAACACCAGTGAAGCCCCTTGATATTTCTCAACAAAGACAACTTCAGAGTGCGTATAGAGAAAGTTTAGAGGGTCCACTAGCTGACATGAAAGCAGACTTTAATACTAAAATAGCTAATGGAGAAAATGTTGATCAATCTTTAGTTGTAAAAGTAGATAAAGCCCTTGCTGATCTTAAAGGAGACAACCCGTCTACAAGGCTTGCAGTACAACTGGTTGGACCTCAATCTGCTATAAATTTGCTTACTATGAATCCTAATGCTCAACAATATCGTACTTATATTAATAAAGGTTTAGTGTTCTCAGAAGATGCAACAGGAGAAGAGTTACTTGCTCAGGCAATAAGAGTTGGATTGCTTGTAGAGGGTGATAAAATTATGTTAGGCACACGTCTAGTGCCTATAACTGCTGCAACTATAGCAGCGGCACAGGAGAATTAACTTGAGTAACAATTTATTTAATACTCTTGGTCAAGAAATATCTCAACCACCAATAAAAAGTAGACCAAGTTTATTTGATACTCTTGGTCCTGCAACTTCTCAAACTGAAGAAGAGGAGGATTTCCCAAGTATTTTTGATACACTGGGAGAAGGAAGAGAAGTAGAACAAGCAGAGCAAGAAGACGGCTTTGGTTATACTACTATTATGAATGAGTTAGGTAAATTTGAAGGTGACATTACAGAAGAACAAATGATATCTAATCCTGTTATCATGCAGGGTCTTAGAGAGATTATGAAGTCTCGTTACAGTGAAGACACACGTAATAGTTACACTATGGATGAAAAGTATGACAATACTGCAGATGATTTAACCGTACTAGATGAGTGGCAAAACTGGAATAGGTCACTAAGTGGTGGTCAAACTGTGACAACAGCTAATGATCTTGCATGGTTTTTGGGTGCTGATGATAAACAAAAAGAATTATTAGGTACTAACTTTGAAATCTTTGAACGTATGCCTAACATTCTTACAGGGGATGTTGGGTGGGATGAAACACGTGATGGTGTTTACGATTATTTAAAAGCTGGTATTTGGGATCCAACTACACCATTAAGTTTATATGTGGGAAGAATCTTTACTGCATCTGGGGCTAAAGCTGGTGGCTTTGCAATGAAAAAAGTTGCCAAAGATTATGCAAAAGAAGCTGCAAAACGTGGATTAAGTCAGCAACTAATTAAACAAGGACAAAGAAAAATAATTCAAGGTGGTTTTAAAAAAGCTGGTGCATTTAAAGCTGCTACCTTACCTGCTATGATGGCTACTGATGCTGCTATTGCTGTAGCTGCTGATCGTGGTTATCAAAAGTTACGTGTTGGATCAGGCTTTCAAGATGACTACAGCCTACCACAATCTGTTGGGGCTGCACTAAGTGTTATAGTTTTGCCAGCATTATTTGCAAGCTCCAAAGGAATTGTAAGTTTTACTAAGAGTAAGTTAGCTGAGAATACAGCCTTTGAAAAGTATACAAATATTTTTAAACTTCACGGTAACAAAGGTCCAGAAGCTATTGAAAAAGCAGTAATAGATGGGGTTGACTTATCAAAAGTCAATGCAAATCTTCGTTTTGTTTTTGAAAGATTTAAAAATAATATACATGAGTTTACTCCTTACATGCAAGCAAGAGATGAAGCTGCTTCGTTAGTAACTAAAAAAAGATATAGCAGGTAATCCTACTATGCTAGAAGATTTTTTTGAAGTTAGTTTAATGTTAAATATGGAAGGTGGTTTTGTTAAGTCTATGCAAGAGGCGGGGTTTGTATATGTTCCAAGAGAAAAAGATGATAACATATCCAAGTTTCTAGGTGATGCATTAAAGTACTTAGACGACGGTTTAGTTAAAGAATACAAGGACGCTTTTGTATCTCAGTTTGGAAAACTTCCAGAGTCAATCTCTAAGATAAAAACAGCAGAAGATTTATCCGCTTGGTATATAAACAGAGGTAGATTTGCAGGTAAAACTCTTTGGGATCGTAAAGAAGCTGCACGTATCTTAGATAAAAAAACCTGCCGATTTAACTGTAGAAGATATGCTAGGTACAGCACTTACTGTAAGAGATAAAAATAAGCCAGTTGCTAGTGCTGCTGATAGAGTAAAGTACATGCAATCTATATGGAAACGTCTTGTAACTACACACCCCTCTACAGTTGGACTTAACGTAAAAGGTTGGGCATATACAGCGGGTATGAATTCAGCCTCTGATGTTGTTCTTTCTGGTTTGTTTCTAGGTACTGGTCAGTTTCAAAAGTCTAAAGGAACTTTACTGGGTGCTGCAAGACGTGGCGTAAACATCATGACACCACAAGCAACCATAGAAGCTGCAGAGAATTTTTTTAAGTTTAGACCTGATGTAGCAGAAAAACTATTTGCTGAAAGAGCTGGTGGTGTAGACTCAGCTAAAATTCTTGAACGGTTAAACTTAGATCCTAAGTCTAAAATTAATCAACTCACTGAAAAAAGTTTGAATGCTTTACAAACAGCAGTAGGTGTTAAGATGCAAGACGAAGTAACAAAGATGTTATCTTTTTACAGCGCATTTGATCAGAACATTATGTCTCACTATGGCATGACGCACAATCAATTTATGAAACAAGAAGGTGCGTTTTCAAAATTATTTTCTAAAGAGTTCTTAGAAAATGTACAAGAACCTGCTATTGAACGTGCTAATAGGGAGACTTACTCCACTTCTTTTGCCAATAAAAAAGGTAGTAGTGTTTATCTTTACATGGCAAAACAAATTGAAAAAATATCTAACTCTGCAGGGGGAGGTATGTTGATACCCTTCGGTAGATTCTTTAATGCAGCAACAGCTACACTAGGAGACTACACAGGGTTTAATGCTTTAAGGCACCTCACTTTTAGAACAAGCAAAATTAAAAACCCTTTTGATGAGGAAGGATTAACCCATCTTTCTAAAGGTCTTGTTGGTTGGGGTTTTATATACGGTAAACTGCCTGATGGTACTTCAAATAAAGACCGTGCTGTAGAAAAAGTTCGCAAAGGTATCCCTTGGAATAAAAATGAACGTGCTGACGGTTCTTTAACAGATGAAACATATGAGTTTCCCGGTGGGTACGTAGAAATACTAAGTCAAGCAGCAGCTCATGCTGAGATTGATGGCACTATACCTAAATCTTTAAGGGAAGAAATGGGAAAAATTTTAATTACCCAATCCTTTAGAGATAGTGGTGCAGCTTATGAGACATTTAAAGATTTGTTTATTACATATTCAGAATTAGACACAGATAAATCTATTAAGAAAAGTTTAGAAGTATTAGCCTCCAGTTTTTCACGTATTGCTTCAGGTGCAACTAGACCCCTTGAACCTTTAAATACAGTAGCACAGTATATAACTGGTGATTTTTCTCAGCCAGATAGAAGGCAAGATAATAAACTATACAATAATTCTATTCGTTATGTAGATAAATTGTTTGGGTTAAACTTAGACTTACCTAAACGTGAACAAGCAACAAGAGGTAAAGGTAATGATTTTGTTGATGTTGGTAGAACCATAGGTGGTGTTAGGTCATCTGCTCCACTAACACCCTCTGAAAGATTACTAGGTTCTGTGGGCGCACAAGCTTGGCAAGCTGTTAGGTGGGGTGGTGACGCCGAATATAAAAATAGACTTGATGGTTTAGTTAGTGATATCCTTAACTACGAAGCGTCTCTTTATATAGAAGATGGTATATTAGATAAAAGTCTTAGCGAGAGAGAAGAAGCTGTCAGACGTGTAAAGAAACTAGCTGCAACTAGGACTAAAGAAGTCTTAGCTTCTAGCTTAGAGTACGACGACCAAGTTTTAATTCTGCAGTCTAAAGTTGCGGGTAAAAATAAAGCTTACATTAACGAGGCATTAAAGATAGCTGGGTGGGATCAAAGTTTATCTGAGATAAAAGATGCAGAAGGCGCTAAAGAAAAACTAGAGTTTATCTTATATATTATAGATAATAGAGACTCTATCTTGTTCAAAGACTTGAAAAACTAATCACACTCATCCTCTAACATAAAGTCTGCCCACTCATATGCTGAACGCCTTACCTCAGACATATTTAAAGCCCCTCTACTATTCGAAAGCATTCCAGCAAGAGCTTGTCCTGCTAGATACCTTCGGGCAGTGAGGGGTTTTATCATGTCTGGGTTACGCTTCTTGCGTGTGTATTTTTTAGCTTCCTGTTCTAGATTGCTCATACTGTTTTACTTTTTCTAGGTTCTTGAAATACTCGGTGTTAAAACCGAACTCCCAATCTTTGTTAGGTCGTGTACCTATCTTGTAGGGATTACCTAACTTGCCTTTAATAAAAGCTTCTCTGCCCTGATCGTATGGCTTCATTCTTTTTCTACCTCACTGATAAGTCTATCTAAGTACCAACGTGCTTTCTTCAAGTCTTCCAAGCCATTCTTGTAAGGCCATCGCCAAAGATACTTGAAAGAGTTTTGCCAGCAGTATGCTTCATGTGCGCTAACAGGTGCATTCTCAGCCATAGCTTGCATAGCATCAATACATTCAATACCTGCTGCGTTGTAATGGGGTGGATGTTCTACCATATCCACAACCAACTCTTTCCATTTAGCCATTGTTGTTCTCTTTCTCTAGTACAATTAGTTCTGCGTTAGTATAGGGGATGTGAAAGAACTGCTCACCTTTCTGTATGTATCTACCCTTAGCTTCTTTGAGACTCTCTTTAGTCAAGCAAGTATCCTTGATGCGCCAGCATTGTTTCATATCTTTACGGAAGATATAGAAATTTAGTACACCATTAGCACCATCATACTTGTCTAGTAATCTCTGCTTCCTTTCTGGAATCCTAATCTCTGCCCAATGTGTAGGCCAGTCACCATCCCATGCTACCTTTACCTCTGCCTCATTGAAGTAAGTGTAGTCATCTTTCTGTGACACTACATCTACATAGTAGTTTTCTTCTGTGTTTACAATGGTGTGTCCTTTTTGTTCAAGTAAAGTTACAAGTTTGTCCTTAGCAGCAGCATCATATGCTTCATACAATGCTCTGTTAAAACGTTTTCTTACAGCCATTAAGATTTAGTTCCTTGTTTAAATAAAGGTAGAGAAAAACACTGGCTTACAGCCTTGGCATTTTCATTTGGTCTTGTATTGTACAAGCGTAGCATATCATACTCTCGCCACTCTTGGCAAGACTCTTCGGTTAAAAAAGCAAGATTAGTTGCATGTACTATAAACTTATCTTCTTTTGCAGGGGCTGAACCCATTGCCATAACTACTACATAAACCCAAATCATTTTAGTTCTCCTTGTTTGGAGTAGTTTAGCCACATACTCAGGTGGTTACTTTAAGTAATGTCTACCATTTCACACACATCCCCAGTACATGCCATTGTCTGCATCCCTGATGTATTATCTTCTTGTTCGTATGAGAATAGCTTAGTCCAATCAATCTTAACAGGTGATGCATCTACCATGTTGTAGAAATCTTCCTTTGTACATTCTTGATATGGTGCCTGTTGATATGTATGTTCATTGAAAGGTAGGAACGACACACCACTCATCTCATCAAAGTGTTTGTACACAAATGCCCCTACCTCAAACCATTCATCAGGCTTGACATTGATAGTAACACTAGGCTTATGCTCACACCAATGACGTTGATACATCAACCACATCTCTAGTTGTTCTAAGGCTGTCATGTCAGCAGTATGAATTGCACCCATAGGAGACTGCATAGGGAAACTAAACACTGTAGTAGCATCAGGCTTCATAACGTCAGGCTCGTTGGGTATACCCTGATCAACCATAAACTGAGTCAGTGGATCTTTATTATCTCCACGCACAGTACGGATATAATAGGGACTGTGACGAGCATGAATGCCAGAAGCTGAGTCAACCAGTTGGGAAACTGTTCCACTGGGCTTGACACAAGTAATAGCAGTGCTATGAGGGATACCAAGACGGTCAGCCCACTCAGCGTTAGTAGAAATAGCCACATTTTTAAGATGCTCCAATGTACTAGCCAAGCCTTGATTAGATAAGGTCAGCAATGGGTTATCCATTATCCCTGTGAGTGACACACCAAGCAAACGTTCTGCTGATGTATTTGTGTTCCACACTTTTCGCAGGTATGGGAAGTGTGTGTAGGTGGATTGTATTGTTCCAAGTATAGTTGCAATACCGACTTTTCTTGCAAGGTCTTCCAAACTATCGTTAGCACGGACAACAACTTCCGTAAGATTGCAGAACTGATTCGGCCTAAGAATGATTTCCGAACAGGGGTTTGTTCCGAACTCATAGCAAGACTCTCTACGGCCATTCTTTGCAGCTTGTTTAATTGATGCTTCTCTGTTGAAGACTCCACGTTCACCACTCCCACTCTCCATAAGGGCTGTCCACTCACGCATGAATGACATACTATCAGGCTTATCAGTGTAAGCCACAGAGTTATTAGCCAAGGCTCTATGCCCTGCATTCTCCCACCAGTTGCCTGACTTAGCATGACGCATACGATCATCAGACAGATTAGACAAGCTGATCATAGCACTACGTCTTACACCACCTACTACAACTACCTCACCGATCTTGCACATCAGATCATGACACTCTATACTAGACAACTTACGTCCTTGTGCTTGCTTGAAAGTAGTGACAGCAAAGTTAAACAGGTCAATCAACGGAGCAGGACCAGATGCTCTGCCACCGAATGTCTTTAGTCTAGCACCGGCAGGACGGACTTTAGATACATCCCACTTAGGGATTTCACCTGCCCATAGGAGTGCCAAAACTTGTCTGAGTCCTTTCGCCCACCCTTCTTTACTATCCTTGATGACGACAGTCGTATCGCTTTGGAAAAGGTTAGGAACGTCTGGGAGCTTAGTAATGAACTGACGCTCAACACTGAAACCAACCCCCGTCCCGCAAAGGAGGATGAACATCGCCTCATCGAAAGACTTAGGATCATCTACGGGTAGGTAGCTACAGTTGTACATGCAAGTGTTGTCTCTGTCTGCAGCTTTACCCGCTGTCATCATTGACCTCATACTAGGCATGACCTCAAGGCTAAGGATAGCATTACGTATTTCAATTTCTAATGCACCGTAGTCATAGTCATCTATTGGTTCACCCAAACTAGGTAAAGCCTGATAGACAATATGCCTCATGTAACGGTCAACAGTCTCTCCCCATGTCTCTCGTCGGCCTTCATCCTCAAGCCACCTAGCGTAACGGCTAGTAGCAATAAAGGTTTGGTAGTCAGTAGGTAGGTAGTTGTTATTCATATCTCGTTTCCCATTACAAATAGTTCTCTTCTTCCTCTCTTCCCTATGTGAGCTTCAAGGATAGTCTTTGATCTTTCAAGCATAGCACATGCAAATAGCAGAGTTTCTTCTCTGCTGTCACACATCATGATCTGTTTCTCAATAGGTTTCATTAACTCAGCAGCACGTTTGGCTGTATCTTTATCTTCATCTCCACTACCTTTAATTGTACCTCTGGCTTCACGTCCATCTAGTTTATCATATTCTCAGCAATGGTGACACCCAAGCTTGCACCATAAAAGTTAGACAAGGCAGTAGCATAAAAGATAACATCACCAAGTTCCTTGACAATTTCTTCAGGTTCTACCTTAGTGTCATCACGGATACGTTTCTTAATCTTCTCTGCTACCTCACCAGCTTCTCCCATTAGACCTAATGTATTCTCCATAAGCCTATCCCTTGGACTGGTGATAATCTTATCTTCTACCCAATCACTGTAGCCTTGGAAAGCTTTCATGTCTTCTGCACTAATCATCTGGTTTGTCCTCTGCTAAAGAAGCTTTGAGTTTATCTGATAGTATTTCAGCTACTACGTTAAGACTTGTCACCTGATAGCTCAGGTTAGAAGCCAAGTTTTTATTGTAGACTATCTCACCAAGAATCTTTTGTTGATCCTCAGTAAAATCTTCTGAGTCATATTCTATACTATCAAGTGTTACTTTAGTCATGTCTTGTCACCTCTATTTTATCTATAACAAGATCGTCTATTTCATAGATCATATCTTGTATCAACTCAAGGACTACCCTTGAACTTTCATTATCATCCACCTCTAAATAGTTACAGGTTGGGTCTACTTTTATGTTTAATATAACTTCATATTCCATCATCGGAAACCCCTAGTTATACCAAACAAATCACAGAAGTCAAGCTATGTATCATACTCACCCCCATAATTTACTTCAAGTGGCTCAATGCTTTTACTAAAGTGTTTGACCCATTCATTAGCATCCTCGTAGTTTTCAAACCAGTAGTCAGCAACTACTAACTCTCCATCAATCTCTACTTTGCACACTAACATATGGTCACACTCATCAGGATAATCATCAGCATCCTCACTGTCTTCCCTAGATATAGGGCCATGTAGTATGTCCCATATTTTTATTGACATGGTTATTCTTTCTTCCAGTTTCTAAGGAGTTCAGCATAATGATTCATACCTACCATGACAACCCAAGGCTTTCTATCTGAACGAAAGAAAACTACAGGCTCTCCTTTGCCATGCTTTGAGGCTTGCTCAATGTATCCGTAGACAGTCTTAAGCTCACCCTTTCTGCGTTTAACCTCAATACTTATTGGCATCTTTTACGGGCGGCTGGGGATAACTGTATGTCTTCCCCTGTGTCGCCCATAGTAGTACTCTTGATATCATCAGGCTCAAACTCAGGGAAAGTCTCAAGCAACTTATCCCGTACCTCTTGCTGGCCTGTCCTACCTTTAGCCTTAGCTGTTCTTGTCTTGCTCAACAGGTGGCTCCCATAGTTGATCTACTTCTCTGCGTAACCATAGAAGTCTAGCATTCTCAATGACACGTTCTGTGTCACCTTCGTAAGCTTCAAGACAAGCATCCCACAGCTTCATCTCTGTGTCACACTCAGCAAGAATCTTACCTGCTTTCACAGGGCCACACCTATGCAGCCCCTTGATGTTATCAGCTTTGTCACCTGTAAGTATCTGAGTATAAAAGAACTTCATACCACTAAACTCTCCAACAGCACTAAGCTCACGCCTAGTTAAGTTGTAGTGGAAGCATGGTATCTGTAGCATGTCCTTGTCTATGGATGCAACTACTGCCTTCATCCCTATCTTTGTTGCTGCAATAGCAATCAGATCATCAGCTTCTTCGCCTTCGCTGACAGTAGCTTCATACTTAGTTGTAAGATAATCCCGTATGTGCTGCAAGTGTATAGGCTTTGCAGCATCCTTACGGTTTCCCTTATACTCCAAGGTCTTAGCAATATCAAAACGGAAGTTACCTTTACCAGTCAGGTACACTTGGTAATCCGTAGAGATAAACTCAGTGTCCTCAATGATGGTGTCTATCAGCTCATCCACCTTAGCCTCTGCATCAGATGCTTCAAGATCATTTGAGGAAAACCCTGCACGATAAGCAATGATATCACCATCAATAAGAATCATTAGAACATCACCTCTGAATCTTCTAGAGGTGCTGACTCAGTAGGTGGTGGTACTGACTGTACGTCATCATCAGGTGACTCGTACTGAACATGCTTGAGTACTGTAACCTTGTCAAGACGTGTACCTACAATACTCTTCATCTTGGTATCATAGACTGATACAATCACCTCTACTGTTGAACCATTGCCAATGGTGCCATCAGTATCAAAGTCCCACTCTGATCCATCAGCCTTGACCACTACGGGTGGTCCACTAGCCCAATCATATCCTGTGTCATACTTACGCACCAAGCGTACCATTGTACCTCGTCCTTCAGGATCAGGTTTACCTCGCTTCATAGACTTGGAAGCCTTAAGTAGTGCCATGTTCTGATCGTCCATGATCAAGTCAATAGTGCAAGCACCATCACAACTTACATAGGCTTCTTCAAAGCCCAGCATGTCACGGTTCTCTGTGAACACCTTTGCCCACTCAGCAATACCAGTTAGTTTAAGTTTACGTGTAGCCATTTGGCCCTCCATTGATTAGTGAATTTCACTATACCGTTGACCATACTGCACGTCAATGCCTAAGTCAACATTTAATTTAAGTTCTTCGTTAAGTTTTTCAATGGCCCAAACCAAAGTTTTTGTATGCTCTGATTCGTCACCCTTCTTAACAAGGTTAATACTCTCATCATGGAATTGTCCAATGATGTTACCCCTCTTGGTACGGTATAGTGCAACCCACTTGTCGAAACAGTAAGCCCCCGTACTTTGATTGATAGTAGAGAAGGCGTCCTTTTCGTATCGCAAGTTGTGCCAGAACTTACTCACTGGATTCTGTACCCACATTTCACCGTCAATCTTTCTGATCCTTTGATCTTCGGCAAACTGTTTGACAGCCCAGTTACGTTCCCAGTAGGCATCAAGTAGAGCTGATGCTTCACTCACAGACATGCCTGTTTCACGTGACAGTTTAGCTGCGCCTACTCCATAGGTGGCTGAGTAGTTCACCACCTTGTAGTTCTTACGTAAAGACTTAAGGCTTGACTCACCTGAGTTGTGCTTGTCAATCTGATCCTGAGTAACAGCACCAGCATGTTTAGCAAGGTCAAGGTGTGGATCAAAACCTTCCTGTGACATTTCCTCTACGTAATCAGGGTCATAAGGTTTCATATAGTGTCGCTTGGTTGTGTCTTCAAGAGACGTCATGTCAGCACCACACAAGGTGTAACCCTCTGGTGCAATCAGACAACCCCGTATCTCTTTACCCCAAGGCTTGTCAACACCGGGCAGATTGACCAAAGGTTTGACATGCTTGAAGCGCAGGGTATTGGTAAGACCTTTGACACCAGCTTTGAGATAGCCATTGTCTTGACACTGTATGAAGCCGTGTAAGATGCCAAGCCTGTGTTGAATCACAGTCAGACCATCAAGAACACCCACTGCTGGGTTGTCATCAATCAAGATCTGAACGGACCTAGTAAGCTCACCATTCTTACGGACTTGTGGTATCTTCTTTTCTTCTCCTGTCTCTTTGTTCTTATCAAACTTGTAAGTACAAGGTTCCCAACCTAGACCAAAGAGCCAATCCTTGACCTGTTCAGGTGAGTTAGGATTAGAATCTTCAACACCCTTGACTACAGTTACGTCACCCTCATAGTCCTTGGGTAGCCCATGCTGTGCTAGTAAGTTGTACCAACGCTGACCATGAGCAGACACAGAGCCATCTTTCTTGATGCATACCTTTGGCTTTGTCTTGACAGACATGACCTTACGCATAGGCATGACCTCACGTAGCTCTTTGACCTTTTGATCTTGTTGCTCCTTGAGTTTGTCAATGCTGGACTCAGCAAGATCAACGTCAAGCTTCCAGCCAACATGCTCTGCAGCATACGCACAGTTCATCTTGAACGAAAGATAACCAAAGAACTTGTCAAGATTTTTCTTATCCTTGTACACAAACATGAACCTCTTAAGTAGATTCTGCCAGAGCTTCCAGTTGATCTTGATATCTTCTTCACAACGATGGACATAGACTTCTACAGGTTGCTCAGACCAATCCGTAACAACAGGTTTGGGTATCCCAAAGTCTTCACCAAAACTAGCAAGACCATGTGGTTTTGTACGATCATAGTTCATAACCCATGACATAGGTAGGTGTCATACAGACGTGCTTTGATCTTGATACCAAGGATACGTTCAAGCACAGGCACATCGTAACGCACAATGTTGTGTCCTATCAAACCCTTTTGATCAGATAGTAATTGTCTCATGTCTTCGTAGTCGGTGAGTGTATTGTGTTCTACTCCGTCACTCGTATAAGAAAGGCAATGGATCTTTGATGGGTTAAGACCATCGGTCTCAATATCAAATACAATCATGCTGCCATGTCACTCCTTTCATTGTAGGTTTCCTCACTTAATAATGTAGTGTCTGGATCGTAGTAAACTGATCCTGCATTACCCAACTTAGCAAACGGTCTGTTCTTGTCAATGATAAAGTTGGTAGTATTCTGCAGAATCTCATCATCAGTTTCAACATCACGTTCAATCTTAATGCAGATGATTGCTTCTTCTTCTAGTGCTGCTGCATACTTGGTACGTCCATCGTCATTGACCTGAGAGATAAAGATCACACCGATGTTCAACTCCTTGGCAAGCTGTGCTGCACGTGAGCCTAGTGTGGTCAGTGTACTGGTAGCACCATCAACACCTGAGCTAGAGAGATAAGCTAGACGCTGGACGTGATCAATAAAGATGTAGCCAGCACCATACACACTAGCAGCTAGGCGTATATACTCAAGCAACTTGAGAGGATCATCGTGTGATCGCATCTCAAACACAATAGTACGTTCACCCTTGGTAGCATCCTTAGCCGCCTCTATCACTTTGTCCTCAGAGATATTGTTCTCCCTAGCATCGTCCTTTGTACGGACATTGACCCCCAACTCATAGGTAGCCATAGCACGGTAGGTAGTAGACTTCATCTCTTCCATGTGTAGCAAGGCAATGCGTACATCAGGTGTCTTGAGCAGACCTGTCTCAAAGTAACGGATCACCTCAGTCTTACCTGTACCACGTGGTGCCTTAAGGAATGTGATGCCACCCTTGACCAAGCCCCTAGTCTTATCATCAAGACCTGTGTGACCTGTAGGTACATACTCATACGGATTCTCATTGAGGATAGCTGCCTCTACTTCCTCGTCAGAGCAGAAGAAGTTATCAGGTGAGTACCGTTGTGGTTTGAGTGCAGCCCACTTAAGGTCATCCCCATCACCACTGGTGAGAAAGTCATTGGCATCCTTGTGCTTAGACATAGGGACATACCAAAACTTATCTGCCAATGCCTCGTATAGTTTGTCTGCTGCACGTCTACCTGCATCATCTAGCTCCCCTGCATACACCACCTCTTTGAAAGAGTTGAGGTAAGCATGGTTAGCCTTGATAAACTTCTCACCGATAGATGCACTAGGCAAGGACTTGACAGGCCACTTCTCCCCAAGGATTTGATAGAGAGATGCAGCATCAAACTCACCCTCGGTGATGTATATACGTGTGGATGATCCTGAGTTGAAGTCAGGGCCAAACAGATGAGTCATACCCAAGCCCCTGTCCTTAACCCAAGACTTGGACTTGTCATTGTAGTCACGATACTTGACCGTGTGTGGATACTTGTACGCATACCTGACAGGCACACCACCATCACCTGTCTGTACTTGGATGCCATACACCTGACACACGTCAGGCTTAAGCCCTCTGATATTATTAAAGGTACTACCCGTTACAGGTACATCCATAATGTTTATCCTCTGCTTTATCGGGTAGGCATGAGCCGCCCAATCAAATGTCGCTACACTTTTCTTTGCGGGGTAGGACTCTCCGCAGCTATGACAAAAGCCGTAGCCATCATCATTCCAATTGAAGGCATCGGATGAACCACAGTCTTCAAACGGACACGCTAGGTGTGGGTTATCTGCCATATAATTTTATACCTTTCATCTTCTTAATGCCTCCACTGATACTGGAAATAAGTTAATCATTTCACTCAGTATATACTCTGCAACTAACCTAGTCTCGTACTGTGTGTCTAGCTTACATCTTAGATTGCACATATCTATGAAGGCGTCAAGACTACCTGACCAATACCATTCAGTCATGGTGCTTTGCGGCAACACCATACGTGCTTGCTCTGGGCATACTCCATGATGGAGTAACAGTTTATAGTTATCTAATGCCACCTTATTTAAATGAAAAGATAATATGTCAGGTGAGCCTGATGCAATTTTACCAGCACTGCCTTGTTTCTTATCGTCAGCCCTACCACGCCACTCATCAGGCTCATAAAACTCAGGGTCATCATCCACATACCTACGACTAATCTCATTCCAACGTAGGAACTTATGCTTGACTAGCTGCCTAGCTACAAAGATAGGAGCCTTGACATGGAAGGATGCAAAGGCATGACCAAAGGGTGACATATGTTTATGCTTGGCTAAGTACTTGATTAGTTTAGCATCCTTGTCTTTTAGTTTAGGTGGACCCCATTGGTCACTCATATCCATTTCACTACTCTTACCAAAGGATACACGTGCTGCATTACTACAGACAGGTCACTACCCATGTGATCTATGTATGTTACTTTAATCTGGGACATTCTTTATCCACTCCAATTATATCCGATTATATCCGATTATCTTTCTTAGTCATAATTTAATCATGCTCTCCGTTGTTACGTCTACCATTGTACCCATCAAGACGCATGGCAAAATCAGATAACGTCTTTGGGTTCCTGTTGGCAGTATCAAACGTACCAACAGTGATAGCTATTGCAGCCAGTAGTAACACATGCGCTATTGCTGTCAACCCAAACACAAGATAGCTACCCAAGAAAATGCTAAACACAATGCACCACATCCATGCAAGTATCTGCAGGATTAAGTGCCGAGCATTGTTGTCAGGTATATTCTTTAGTGGGCTTCTATCTGAGTCCATTATCAGTGTCCACGTATCGTATATGTGCTGTCTCATTAGTACTCCTTTATGATACAGAGGTCATAAACCTCACTTATGATCTGAGGATCATATGTCATCCTACTCTCCCAACATACTTAGCTATGTGATTTACAAATGGCAACAGACTTAGTGCCATCAAAAGATTAACGCCAGTGTGTATCATGGCTATGCGTAACGTATCTCCCTTGGGCATACCGTCAGACACTAGCAGTCCTGCCAGCCAGATCGTACCTGTTGTACCTATGTTAGCCCCAAGCACAGCAGCCACAGCAGCAGGTAAGGGTAGTACGCCTGATGCAACCAAGGCAATGATAGCCGTAGTGGATAGGCTACTACTCTGCCACGCCAGTGTCATAACGATTGACCCAAAGAACATATAGATAGGGTTGCCTAAGAACCAAGTCAAGTGGTCTATGTTGCCCATAGATTTCATGCCCCCACTAAACATCTTGAGGCCAATGTAGAATACCACAAGTCCAATGGCTGTATATACATAGTTGTTCATACACCTGTTCCCATCCACAATTTCAACTCAGCCTTAGCTTTAGCTAAATCTTTTTTCAACTCCCGATTCTTGACTAACAAATCTTTAGCTTCCAACTCCCAAACCTCAGCCTCATGTTTTAATGCTCCGATGTATTGCAGTAACTCTTCTCTAGTTTTCATCCTTGTCTCCTTTGTGTTTCTCCTTGCGGATCGTAGGTTTCTTTTTATCTGGTATGACCTGCGGCTTGTACTTAGGTTGACGCAAGTCCTTAGCCATTGGGTTAGGTTTCTTCATCTCTTTCTCCTATCCAATGCTGCTATTGCTGTCTCAAGATTGTGCTTGAGGTACGGGTTGAGTGACGAGATATTCTTGTGACCTGTCACAGACATAACCTGCATAGCTTCAGCCCCACCTTTAATCATCTCCACTATGGCTGTCTTTCTTAGATCACCTACACGTAGGTCTGAGGGTAGACCACAGACTTGCTTGACCTCACCCACTAAGGTGTTCATCTGATCAACAGAGAGTGGCCTGTAAGCGTTGTCTGAGGCTCTCTGACACGGTACTACATACTCTTGCCAACCCCAATCAGTCTCCTGCTGCTCAAGCATTTCCATTAGACGATCGTCAATAGGTAGCTCAACCGTAGCACCACGTTTGGTTTGTGTAATAGTTACAACTTTCTTTGTGAAGTCTATGCTGTCCCATGTAAGGTTGCGTATGTCTACAGGACGTTGACCCCACTCGTATGCTAAAAGAACAATCAAGCCCACGTTACGCCATTTGTATTGGCTGAACGCTGTGTCTAAGAATAGTTCTACCTGCTCGTTAGTCCAGACAACTGACCGTGGTGTGGCTACGCTTCTTCACGTTCTTCATGGGGTTGTACATAATCAACTCCATTGAAACACAGTGGTTGATAAGAACAGAGAACAACCTTGCGTATTGATTGGCATGGTCTGTGCTTACGTCTGCTTCCCACTGGTCATACATCTCAGTGCAGATGTGTGTGTTCAACCTGTCGAGGGCATATTGCCAATAGTTTTATTGAACACAGTACCAGCACAGATAGCTTTGAGATTGTACTCGTAGTTCTTTTGTGTATTGAACGACAAAGAATTGAAGTGCTTTGTGTTGAGGTAAAAGGTGAGTAGCTGGCTTAAGGTAGAGCTAGGTCCACACCTACCCACTACTACCTCACCCTTTCTAAATCTGTCAATCAAAGCGATTAACTTTGGTATCTCATGCCTAGCTGTACGTCCATCTCTGAATGTAATAGTAGACACAACACCAGCTCTAGCTGCATCATCAGGTGGCAAGAACATCCAGCTCGTACCACCATCCTTTCGTTTTGTCTTGTGTGTATACTTCATGTTTACCTTTCGTATACTTTAAGTATTATTATTTTAAGAATAATAAAAACTTTAAGTAAGTACCTTAAGTACCTTAAGTTATACTCAGTTTGAACTAGGGTCAAGGGGTAGTAAGTGTGACAGAGTGTCACATATACTTCCTTGAAACATAATTGCTGGTATAACCGTGAGGTGGAATCTTGGCCTCGTCAATGAGTAGGTCAGGTGTAAAACCCATATCTATCAACATCTTAGCTACAGCTTCTGGATGTTCCATGACTAGATAATTCATATCATCTGTATCATAATCATCAAGAGGCTCATTGTAGTTACCAATACTATTACCACGTAGGCTACCCCAACTCTTCCAAAAGTCTTCATCATCATAGTGTCTCATACATAGATGGGTCACGTGCTATCACTAGCTTGGACCAGTCAGCTTGTGTCAAAGCATACATCAACAGGTCAGCATACTCAAGGTCTTGCGTCTCGTTGACACCATGCTGACCGTAGTAGCCAACACTAAGATTAGTACACTCAGGTACTATGTCTGCATACTCATTGCTGTCAGTGTATGATCCGCCTGTGTCAGGCATAAGCTGTGGCAAGTCAAGTGCATCAGCAAGTGATCTAGCAAAGTCATCTGATGCAGTACGTCTACCCATCTGATGAGTGATCACAGAGTTGTCACCGTATCTGTCAAAGGATATCACTGCCTCAATGTGAGTCAACCAATAAGGATTACTCTTGACAAGGGCAGTACTACCAATACAACCAGACTCTTCTGCTGCATGGACTACATACACACCCTCAATACCTGCTTCAATCATGCCCATCATGAGCCATACACCAGTGGTACAGTCAGCACCAAGGCATGAGGATATAGCAGCATCAGCCACAGATACCACGTTGTTAGTGACAACAAGCTGCTGTAACCCTTCAGTCTTGTGTACTGTGTCATGGTGTGACGTAAAGCATATGGTAGGGTTGTCACCTATGCGTAGTATGTAATTGCCATCACGATCAGGCAAACCAAAGTGTGGTTCAAGGAACCGTTGACAGAACTCTTGCTGAGTGCTTGAGCCTTGCGGTCTTTTGTACCGCAGCATTTCTATTAAGCTATACATTCTTCTTCCTCTTCTACTTTTATCCAGACACCTTCAGGGGTCTTCTCCCAAGTATCATTACTATCAATAATCTCATCTTCTGCTACAACTTCGCCATCTTCAGTGGTACACATGACACCCTTGTTGTATACCTCACCATCCCAATCTGATTGGAAGTACCCACCATCATGGTAGGTTTGCGGTGATATCCACACCTCCTCAGACTCGCACCACGTTACTTGATCATCAGGCCACATCTTGCCATCAGTACACTCAACATAGTTGTTGTCACGGTCACACTCAGATACCATCTCTGAATGTACACCCCATCTATTACTAACCCATACCTCAACAAGCTCAGAGTTGTGTACCATGTCACCTGTAACTTCACAGTAAGTATGCTCGTTGTTAACAACACTCACAGTAATGGTCGTCAGTATACTCTGAGTAGTAGTAATCATTCTCACCGAGACCTTCACCACACTCACAACAATTTGTATAAGCACCATTAAGTATGCCTTGGTATGTACTGGCATCTACCTCACCACAGTCATCAATAATGAGATACTTACCGTCATCAGATGCAGTCATACGTTGAGGCATTACGTCTAGGTATGGCCCTATGTATGCACCATTGTCATCGTAAGGTACAGCCAATACCTTTGCACCTAACCAATGTGATCCACTGTCATACCCTACTGCATTGATACTGTCAAGCCAATCTTGCAATTGATTGAGAGAATTTTCACAGACACCATAGATAGGGCCAGCTTGAGGCCTAGACTTGTGTGATGTGTAGACCACTACACGACCAGCAATGAGGCCACTGTCAGTCTCAAGCCAAGCAATCTTGAAGTCACCACTGCCATAGACAGAGCAAGGGTGAACCTCAAGTCTCTCAAACTCATACCGCATACAAGAATGGATCATAGCCTTTCTAGTACAGGTGGTACGTGGATTGTCCATGTCTGCCTGATTGTGTGAATAGGCATGAGTGAAGTCATCAGGTGATGTACCTGTCTTGAGCTTGAAAGTACGCAAGCTGAACTTCTCACGGAAGGCATCACCAAGTACCTCAATGTCACTGTCAATAAGCTCAGGAAAGATATACTTCAATGCACGGCCAGCCTTCATAGCTACATGCCTGTCATTGTCAGCATCCTTACGGGTCTGATACAAACTGATCTTACCATGTGCAATCTTGGAACGAATAGGCTGCAATGCACGTAGACGTAACAACCAGTTCTGATCAGCAGGTTCTTGCTCTGCCATGTCGGACTTGACAAGACAATTCCTAAGCCAAGAGACAAAGGTATCATCTTGGAAGAAGGCACTGTCATCCTCAAAGGAACCAAACTTTTGCAGCACCACATCAGTAGGGTGTAGGTCAGCAACCCTGCGAACAATAAACCCATTGTCACGTGGTGTTACACCAAACATAACACGAACCTTGCTGCCAGCAATCGTGATAAAACCACCGACAATACTACACACATTGTGTATCTCGTCAGTCTGCTTGACAGGGTAAGGCTTCCACCTTTCAATGTACGCATCAACAAGGTAGTCACTGTTGTCAGTGATACTACGTCCAACACAAGCATTAGTCTGCTTGGCAAGATCAGGGTCTACCATCACTATTTCATATGGCATATCAATCTCCTATAGAGAGGGGTGAACCCTCACACAGTATTGCATGAGGGGTAGTGCTTTCATTTATCGTTGAGTGATTCAAGAAAGTCAAACATTTTATTTTGAATGCTTGACGCATCAGAACGCAACCCGTCAATCAACGCCTCAAACTCACGCATCTTGTCACGATAGGCATCCTTCTGCTTGTCTACCTCAACCATTGCTTTTCTGTGCAATGTAGCCACGTCATTATACGACATATCAGACTTGAGGTTGCGACCGTAATGCTTGTTAGGGTAGCCAAGCTCCTTGCGCCACTTGTGTAGTGAAGGCAGAGAAACCCCTGTCTTTTCTACTGTCTGATCACCAGTGTGGGTAGAGTAATAAGTGCAAGCCTCATGCTTCTCTGCAAGAGTGAAGAAGGCATCACCTACCTTGTTGCGCTGTTGCACATCACCAGCAGCGACAGCCGCCTTGTACCAAGCAACCACAGATCCTGTGGACACACGCATCTCCATTGCGGTGTCTGAAAGAGAATGCTCCATGTACATAGCCACGGTTGCATTTTTGTGATCGTCTGTGTAAAAAGTTCTAGCCATAGTGTGTTCCTTTCATAGAACATAGATTGTAAAGGCACCGTCTCAGTACCATAAAGTACACCTCTCCGAAGATGTACTCTAGGTATTGATCAACCCATGAACAGGATTGCTATTGTCAATACAGCTATCAATAAGACAGCCGCAATGTCAATCAATATGTGGTCATACCATTTCTTCATTGTGTTACCCTTTCATCTAACCAATCAGAAAATAGTACCTGACTATAGAAGTCAGTACGCACTAAGGACAAGGTTGCAATCAACACAGCGGTATCAACAAGAAATGCTGTGTGTACTATTAATAAACCCAACGCCTCTCTCCAACCTATCCACCCTATTTGCATCACATTACCCTTTCATAAATGGTGTCACCTTTTTCAGTCACCCACTCACACCCCAAGGGGAGATTGCGTAGCACCTCATGTGGTAACTCCATACCCACACCAGCAAGGCGTGTCACCTTGCCAGTCTTTACCGTGACAACCCTATAGACTTTATACTTGAGCCTATTGGGGTTGGTATTTGGTTTACTCATTCATAGCATCCTTTCCATTCTATGTTCAGCCCATGCGATATTTATCTCATGACTACGGCGATCAGCACTATGCTCCCACTCTTTCGGACCCATCATGTCAGCATTAAGCTGATACAAGTCTTGACGTAAGACCTGAGACTGTCGGCTCAGTGCCGTCCACTGGTCAAACCATTGACGACAAAGAAAATCTTCACGAAACATACTAAAGCTCCTCCATTTTGTATTTGGTTAAAAGATACTGAGCAATCAACTCAGCAGCAAAGGTAGACACACCGCCCATCTGTGTGAGGGCAGTGAGTAGGTCTTGATGGATACGCTGTTGGTTATTCATCACAGAACACCACTATCATTTAGTTCATCTGCCCATTTTGCCGTGGCTTTAAGCACAGGCAATTGCTTTTCAAGCTCTGATATTTCTAAACAAACACCAGCAACCCTAGTGTATAAGGTAGCATGATTAGAAAACCGAGCTTTGCGAGCATTTAATATTTCTAGCCTATCAGAGACTTCAATTGCGTCTTTATGATACTTACTTAGCACATTTAATCCTTTCCATTGAACACAGAAAGCGCCCCATTATTAGGACGCTATCAGTAGTCAAGAAGTCACACCCCACGTTGATACATGGGGTGCTTAGTTTGGGTATGTCATGGGTGGATCATTCCACCACGTCACCATTGAGAACCTTGAGAGCTTCCCGCAGGTGCTTGAATGCAGCGACATTAACCACGTCACCATCTTTAGGATCATCGGCACGTTTCTGAGCCTTGTCCAGTATCTTTTGCAATTCATCTGCCATGATGAAAGGCTTGGCTACAGGTGGAGGTGACGCTTTCCAGAAGGGTAGATCACGTGCGGCCATGAATTGTTTGCCTGTCAACACACCGTCAACATCGCCAAACCAAACCTTGTTTTCATCGGCCCATTGCAAAGGCAACATCATACCAACCCACACCGAGAAGGCACGGGTATGATAAGGTGACGCATCTTGCAAAGCATTGATACGTGCAACTGCCTTTAAAGCAGCACCATCAACATCTTTTTCGTCATGCCATACCTTGAGTATAGACACAGCGACATTGTGGATTTTCTGCTGAAGCGACATTGCATTATCATTGACCTTGACAATTTGGGCGTCAATTTCATTGTCTTTGAACATTTTAGTTACAATTTTTGCCATGATTTTATCTTCCATTAGGGTTGCATACGGGACGCCCCATCATTGAGACGCCCCTAGATACAACCCCGACCTATGCTATACAGCATAACCTAGTTGGCTAGGCTTAGTCGGAGTTATATCCCCACTGGAAATTCAATTGTTGTCCACGTTACACCGACAACCCTTCCCACGTATTGGAATTAACTCAACACATTTTTGAAGCCTACCTACTACGGTATTTTTATTGTCAAAACAGACAAGCCTATCAGATACAAAAAGTATCTGAATGGTAAACGGGTCTAGTAGTGTTCCTTGACCATGTAGAAGTCAAACAACCTAGATGATTAATGCAAGGGAAATCAAAAACCCTCTCCGACTTGTCAATTCAAGCCTTGCACCCGTAATGCTATCAATTTACCGCCACCAAATAGAATTTAAGTCCATGTCATAGCCTATGTATTATCCAACCGCACTTTAAGTACTTGTCAGATATTACAAAATAACCATACCACGTTAAAACCCCTCTGGATTTGTTCCGAGATACCCCTTGCATATATAACCTACAAACCGTCACAAGGGGAGACAGTGAGTAGGGCGGCAATGAAACCCTGAAACCGTGGCGGATCAAAAGACCGGAGACGAAAATCAGAAGTTCAAAAACCGTGGCTATTTTGTACCCGAAAGACCAAAACAAGTCAAACACTTTTATTTTGTCAATAATATCAACAGCTTGTGAGACTATGGGTAACACATGCTGTCCTATATTATGCGAGGATTTTAGGCTTATTTCTACAACTATAAAGAGAAAGAGCTAGGGTGATTCGGCAAGTAAAGGTTGAAATAGAATACCTTTAAGTAGTTGTTTAAAAGTATCTGTAAGCAAGCTAGGTTGCGTTATGTATAGACATAAAGACTGGAGATTATTCATAACAGGAATAAATTATTCATGTATAAGAGTTGTTGTATAAGACATAATGTATAAGACATAATGTATAAGACATAATGTATAAGACATAATGTATAAGACATAATGTATAAGACATAATGTATAAGAACTCATATATAAGACATAATGTATAAGACATATGATTGACCTAATGGGGTGGGTGTATATGTATAGACATAATGTATTATGGGTAGTGTAAAGAGCATGACTTAACCCCAACTCACAACCCCTTGAAAACACAAGGAAAATCCGCTATTCTGTGGACATTATAATCCTACATTGTATAGAAAACATAATGAAATCAAGATGTTAGAGCTTAAAGTACTACATTAACTGAGAAAAGCCTTGTGTATACCGTTGTATACAGCATGGGGGCATGGG
>UEXL01000335.1_pt1 | contig 26171 bp, 49 predicted proteins | sample 1796671 | NCBI WGS metagenome assembly UEXL01 (sample SAMEA4772471, study PRJEB27181) | metagenome | reverse complement strand
TTGGCGAAGCCATCTATCTTACTGCTCTTTTGTATAGTAGTGATATGAAACTGTTGAATTAATCTCTACAGTAGCACCTGTTCCATCAGAAATATTATAAGCAATGTTATCAATATTACGAATAGAAGCACCAACAAGCTTGTATTGAGCTACTGGCTCAAGCTCTTTGTCGAGCTGTGCAAGTTGGATAAAGAAATCATCATCTGGAGTACCATACTCACCAGTAGAGTTAAGGTCATCAAATACTGAGCGAGAAGCACCTTCGAAGTAGTTACGAAGCTCACTATCAGCATCAAGATAGAAGTTAAGAGCATAAGCATCTGAACCAGGATAGGTTGCAGCACCAGGTATGTTCAACTGAAGACCCATATAAGGTACGGGAACGTTTGTAATGTTACGTCCTGGTAGAGAAGCTGTCTTAACATATACAAGATCATTCTCACCAAGAGCTGGAACACCTTGAAGCTGCATCTGTGTTACTCTAAAGAGAAAGTCTCTCGAGAAGTCACGATCAGCTGCAGCGCGATAGAAATTCTGAATAGTCTGGTTTACGGGCATACTAATATTTATGCAGTATACATGTAAATTGTACAAAAAAAGAGGAGGTCTTTCGACCTCCCCTTATATGGTTTATAACTATTGAACTATTAGTTAGATACGATTTCCTCAAAATTCGTTCCTGTTCTTACAGCAGCGAAGTTAACGAGGATAAATTCTGCAGTACGTACTGGCTTGAGATAAATGTCGACAACAAGCTCGTTCTGGTCAATGACCTCCGGAGTATTGTTACGATCATCACAAACAAGCATGAAGTCATATAGACCGTCATCAGCTTTAACACGCTCAAAGAACGGTGTCAAAGTGTTAATAACTCTTGTACGTGTAAACAATGTATTGTTCTCAAAGAGGAAGAATTGCATTGTCTTCTTCGTAATCTTCTCAAGATAGAGGAAAGTACGACGAACATTAATCCTATCAAAGGCGCTTGGCTTCTTAAGCAATGTCTTCTGTCCGAAGATTACATTACCTTGATCAGCAAAGTTAGCAATTGGGTTAAGATTGACTGTATACAAATCATCACGTTGACGTTGGTTTGGTGTGATTGCTATATCAGATGCATCAGTAACTATACCTCGATTGAATCCTGCAGGTGCACCCCATGGTCCGACTGCACCATCTGTTGAAGCCATCTTAGCAGCAGCAAAGCCAGAAGATGGAACATATGTTTGCAATCCAGTATAATTATCATAGACTGACATCCAGTTAGCATACACTGTAGCATACGAAGTATTAGCTAGTTCAAACTGATGACGCAAGCCCCAGTAAATGTCTGTGTAGAAATTCCTATTAGGATCTTTCTGTACTTTACTATTCTTACCAGTAACAAGCAATTGACGAATTGGATCAGCAATGAATAGAACATCACCACGTCCACCATCCTTAACTGGACCTGCAAACGTTGCAAAGCGGTTAAAGATAGTAGTATAAGCTGTACGAGCTGTTGGAATAGATAAGTCGTTAGATGTTCTTAACGATTCAATAGCAGATGTTGTTTTGGTATCATCAAATGCTCCAGCATCAGCACCTGTAGCAGTTTGCTGATATGTATGAATGGTTCCTAGACCACCTTCAGCCATAATATCGATATCAAACTTACGATCATTTCTAACACGATTAAAAGCACGATCAAGTTTCAATGGAATATTTCCTAGATCTTTAGCACTAAGACCAGCTACTTCATGAAGTCCGATCGGAGCAAGTGAGTCAGCGAAATCAAATTCATCTCTTGTAAATGCAGAAGTAACCCTGAAAAATGTATCTACCGGGCAACCAACAGAAGCGGGAGTTAGAGTACCATCACTCAATGCTGCAGATAGTGATTTTGTAAATACACGAACATTGTTTACTGGAGTACCATCTGCATTAAGCTTTACTCCTTTAAACTTATCAGACATATATGGATTGATTACTACATCAATATTACGTGATTCATCTTCTATAGTGTCGAGAGAGAAGTTAATCGGAGCACCACCATTTTCAGAATTACGTTGACGGAAAGCACCAATAGAACCATTATAGCCTTCTTCTAGAAGGTAGTTAAGATTGCCAGCTTGTTTTGAGAAAGTAGAAGGTCCTAACTTAAACACTCCAATATTCAATGTATCATCAAACTCACGTGTAGCAATATTATATCCTACGATACGGTCTTCCAAGACTTGTGAGATAGAATTAGTAGCAGGGTTAGTACCATCTTCAGGAGTAGCAGAGAGTTGGAATTCAAAACGCTCAGTAGGTATTCTAGTAAATGTTGCGCCTCCTGCCGCATTCGCTGCTGAACCAGTAACGGTAAATGTGTCAGTAATTGCATCAAAGTTTCTCGCTGGGTTAATATTGGAGTTATCACCAATGCCAACATAATAACCATTAAATTGATTATCAATAGTTGATTGCCCTTTATTAAATATAAGCATTGCTGCACTACTAAGAGAAGCGATGGTGTTTTTAAACTCAGTAGCTTTACCAACTCTATCTGTAAATTCAAAAAGCTCACCTGATTTTATCTTACGATATTCGTCAGGTGTAACAGAAAATAGCTTAGGGCGTCCTATAATATACGTACCCCCAGCACTTGCTGTAGAGAAAAATGTTGCAGGAACGCCAGTTACTGGATCAGCATTAATTGCTGGATAGGCAAGAACACCTATCTTTGTACCAAAACCAGCTCCATTACCTCCACCGTATGGTAGTCGGTTAACAAGCAGTGATCCGGAAGAGTTGAGGGCAGCACGTGCCGTGTGATAGAAATATCTTTCAGCTGGTGTCTTCGGAGTACCATAGATTTGTTCGAACTCAGAAATATTTCCAAGCCCGATAACTTCATCCGTAGGTCCTTCGGAGGCAAATCCAGCGATATAAGTTGTAGTCCCGGTCTGAGCAGTGCGTAGTGATAAATCACTCTCGCGAATCTCTACACCAGGAGATTGAATTGTTCGTCTAGCCATAACATTATTTATGCCATTCTTGGCATAAATCTGTCAAATCTCAAATTTAATTAGTAATTTATAAGCTCGGAATGTATCTGTGAGTATACAAAAGTCATTGAGCTTTCAATCTCTGCAGAGTCTCTATAATTATAGTTCATTGCACCAACATTTATAGGAAAAGCTTTTGTATAAGTAAACTTAATACGCTTGTTATCATACTCATCTAGGCCATATAAAGTCATATCAGTTTGATAAGAAGCAAATCGCTCATCTATTGAAAGATCGTCAACATCGTATAGACCTTCTTTCTCATCGTGCATTAAATCTAACCATTTATAGATAGTCCAATAGTTATTGAATTCATTATCCACTGTAAAGTTAACTGTAACTGGAGGATATGGCTCCTTCGCATGAGCAGAGTTATATAGATTAGAACCTGCATATCCTATTTGAATAGATGGTACAGTAATTTCTGGAACAACAGAACCGTATACAGAGAACTGAAACGCATCCTCATTTAAATTATAGGTACGTCTCTCTGTTTTACTTTCAACCTTCTTAAGAGCTTCAGGTACTTGGAATACCATTATAAACTTATCAAGACGACTCTTGTTAAGAAAAGATTGGTTGTTAGAGTTAGTAGCCATATGTATATTTAATACAGCGGTGCATAACCGTTCATTTCTAAGTCAGACATATCATCAGATTGCTGTGAAGAATCCATACCAAAGAAGCAAGCAAGGATTCAAATTGTGATTAGAATCACCTACTACTTCATTGTCAGTATAAATGGATGTAGGGTCTTCAAAAAGAGATACACCAAAGTCCATCGGTGAAATGACTTTAGGTCTACCAGTTAAGTCAACTTCATTAATATCGAAGTATTTCTCAGCTATATCATTATCCAATACATATAATGAATATAGAAGAGCCATTACTAGGTCATCATTCTCCCCATGACGAGCTTTCCAAGTGCCGTTAGGATAACGAACAAAATGCCTTAACTCATGTAAGTTCTTTCGTCCTTTAATGTAAGAGCTCTGCAATCATTAATCCAGTAGCGCATATTAAGAACACCTTTATGTTTGGTATTAGTATGAGCAATCATACCTTGCATACGATTCTTTCTATGAGCAGCTGAGTTACCATATGATACTATCTTTGGATAGCCTAAATCTACAGCAAGTCTATCTACAACTTGCGCACCGCAGTTATTGCGTTCAATTAATGCAAGAGGATTACCATAGTTTCTTAATATACTATGCACCTTATTAGAAAATTCTAAAGGAGAAATCATATTGCTTCTATAAACAGCTACCTGTCTTATATCAACTGGATCGGTTATATCTAGAATCTGAACGATAGATGAATCCTTACCAACACCTTCTGATGTATCAACACCAGCAACATATATATACGAGACGGATCTGCTTCTTCCCATACTTTATAAGCTCCATCATCTAAAACTATAGCTGGTTCACAAATCTGCCTTTCCATTATCTCAAATAGCTCATCATCGATAGAAGACTCTCCACTGTTAACAAACTCGCAGTTAAACTCTTGCATCCAAGCTTCATGCGAGCCAATAGCTTGCTTAGTACTAGCAGCCCATTTTTCATCTCTACCAGGTACTTCATTCCACATTATCTTACCATGACCCCATCCATTATCTCCATTAACAGCTCCTGTATAAAGCTTATGAAATAGGTTATGTGTGTACCATTTGCAGTAGAGCATATGAATACTTTAGATTTCTTTGATGATGAAATAATAGGAAAGACTGATTTCCAAAACTCATCTACTAAATGAGACTCAATAAATGCACACTCATCAATAACTAAACAGTTAACTGATTGTCCTCGAGCAGCAGTACCAGTCGTAGTTGTAATACCAATACGAGAACCATTCTCTAACGTCATGGATGTCTTTGCGTATTCTTTTACTGGAGGTTTAAGCCAGTTAGGCAACTCCTCATAAGCCATTCGCACTCGTTGAAAGATTTCAATAGCAGTAGCTTCTTTGTTCGCTACAAGAAGAATGCGTTGATCACTCTTAAAACATGCCTGCCATAGAAGGTATATAGTCATAAGAGTAGACTTACCAATCTGTCTCGATGCTAATAAAATATAATATCTATTATCACGCATAGCCCTTAAAGCTGTTTTCTGCGCAGGGTAAAGTTTAATCTTTTCCTTACCAGTATCCAAGTTAACAATGTGAAAGAAGTTCTCGGCAAAGTATAAGATGTTGCGCTTTGCTTTCTTAAGCATTGCAACCTGTTCTTTGGTATACTCACCTTTCCATTTAGCATTAGGCAAATGCTTATTGCCCATGTAATATTGACTGTCTTTATTAGTAGTAGCCATTATACATATTTAATCTTTACTTCGTTTTTTGTAGACTTTTTGTCCTTTGCATAAATATTAGTATGGCTAAACAATATGACCTTAAAGATCTTGGTGAGGTCTACGGTAATCTCGGTAAAGAGACTGCAGTACTCGCTGAGGAGACTCAATCACTTACAGTCGGCGATGTAAAAGCTGGTATTGGTGATGCAGATATTTTACCTGGAGGACCGACTAAGGAAGCCGGTTTCGAGGAACCAACAGTTGATGTAACAAAGTGCGGAGATAAGAATCCATATAATGTTAAAGCATATTCATATGGTGCTGATAATGATCCAGGAGTAGGGGCAGAGAGCCAGCACCAACAGGTGAAGATGCACTACACGGAGAAGAGGATGAAGAAGGAAAGCCAGACTATATCGATCTTGATGGTGATGGAGACAAAAAAGAGTCAATGAAGCAAGCTGCCAAAGATAAAAAGAAGAAGGATCATGAAGAAGAAGAGGATGAGGATGAAGAAAGTTCAGAAAAAGACTTGGAAATGGCACAAGAGGGATTAAATACTTTCATGGCTAATAAATCTGTATTCGACCGCCTTTATAATAAGGTCATGGTTAACGAAAATTACGAGATGGAAGAGATGGATGATCTCGCTGCACTCGGAATTGATGACGCTGCTCCTGACGCTGAAGGTGAAGATGGGGATAGCGAAGAAGAAGTCACTATAACTCTTGATAAGGACATGGCACAGCATCTCTGTGATATCCTTAAAGCAGCTTGTGGTGAAGATGACGACGACGTTGAAGTTGACGAAGTTGAAGTTGACGAAGTTGAAGATGGTGAAGGACATCATGAAGAAGACGAAGAGGGGAGAGCCTCACGCAATGAACACTCACTACAATGACGGTAAGTCCAATAAAGTTGGTAACGTAACCGGTCTTGGTGGAAGTGGTGGATCAGCTGATACTGGTTCAACTGCAGAAGTACTTCATCACACAGTAAACGACGGTGACGGAAAGAATAACAAAGTTGGTAACCTAGGTGATGGCTTCGGTCAGCCTAAAGTTGAGCCAATGAATAAGTCTGTCAAAGCTTAATTTTTAACAACACATTAAAGAGGCTCACGACTTTAAATCGTGAGTCTTTTTTTGTATTCCGCTTAAGTGGGCATAAATATATGTACATGAGAACCTTCAAAGAATATTATCAGGGTGACAATATGATGAATGCTGGAGCTGTTTCTACAACAACAGGTGGTAAGAGTATAATGCGCACTGGTAGAAAGCATGAAAACTTGAAGCGTAAAGAATATAGCCATAAATGTCCTCACGTACGTAACTTATTAAATGGGGGGCGCATCGCAAATTAAACTCATGGGTATGCCTCTTATGCAAACACTTCAAGCATATGGCATGGAGTTTCAACCTGGAGTAACTAACGGGTGTGGTAACTCTGGTGTAGAGGTTAGAATGTATAAAGATGAAGAGGATAATGAGTGCGGTATCTTAAGCAAGAAACATTAATATGGCCTGCAATACTGAGAGACAAAACTGTACACCAGAAGAAATTATGGCTGCTGGGCAATTGCCTTGCGGTAAATTTATGAACGGTGAGAATTTGCAAGCAGAACAGCTTGTATATGACCTAGCGTATAGAGATCTCATTAATAACCAAGGTGTTCAGATTGAATACTTTGTTAATACATTTACATTAACTGGTGCTAATCTGCTATATGGTGAAGAACCTACAGCATCTTTCTTAAATGGTATAGAAATGCAAATGTATGTAGAGCTATCACAAGATGCTCTTACACTTAGCCAGTTTGGATTCGATCCAGGTGACGACTTTACAGGGTTTCTTCATATAGAGACATTTGCTAGTACAGTAAGTGCAGTACTATCTGCTAGAGAATATTTTTCTCTTAATGATAGTTTCTCTGCTATTGAACCACGTGCAGGTGATCTTGTTGAATTAGTCTCTCTTGGCTGTGATAGACCTGGAGGTAGAGGTCCAAAGATATATGAGATTACAGAGAGAGTTGATGAAGATATATCAGCTATTAATCCTATTATGGGTCATTATGTTTACCGAGTACGGGCGAAACGTTACGATTACTCATACAAGCCTAACTCACCGAAAGAGCAGCAGAATGAGCAGGTTTATGATGATAGCTTTACTGGTGTACTAAGTACTAATATCCCAGATGATGAAGTGTCACCTGCAAAGAGTATGATCATAACATCGATCAAATATCACAAGATGATGTTTATGATATGGATCAGAATAATACTGACATCTACGGTGGCTACTATTAAAGCAAAAAGCTCGTAAGCAGCTGGGGCCACCTACGAGCTCTAGTCGAGTAAGAGACTTTACTTCTTACCTTTCTTATGCTTTCCTGTCTTTATACCTGGAGCAAAGTTTAGTTGTTTCGCAGCAGATTTAACTTGCTTTGGAGCAGATTCAACAGCAACAGGTTCAGCAGCGTTCGCTTGAGGTGAAGGTTGTAAGAGCGAGTTAACAATACCTTCAACGTCAAACATTTGGTTCACATCATCATACGGACACTCATGAACAGCACCAGTGAAGTTATAATCATGTAAGAAAGAATCAATTGTACCTTCTGGAAATTCGACAGGAGGTTTAAAGTTATGGTGCATATCGTAGCCAAATACTTCAGGTTGAGTTGCAATCCATACAACTGTAGATGGTTTGCCCATAGCAGCAGCAGCATGTTGGAAAGAAGAATCTACAAACAAGCATCGATCAGCGAAGCGTAGTAGGTTAAATAAATTCTTCTTAGGTACTACTTTTTCATAACGAATTACATCATTAAGCTTAGGGTGGAAGTCATAACACACATGTAGAATCTGATAATGCTCTTTAAGTTTATCAACTATGTGTTGAGCTACTTGTGGGTGAATGTCTCGTACCCAAGAGTAGTTATCTGCTTGGTGATCTTTACCTGGACCACCAAAGGGTTGGAATAGAAGCAATGGCTTAGTTTTTTGAATAGCTGCTAATTCAGGGTCAATATAACCTGCTTCACGTATATTCATTGATAGTTTAGGTGCTTCACCACTATACTTTGTACCAATCATATCACACCATGTTTTAATTAGGTGCTTATTTTTACTAATATGTGATTTCTGCTTATAAGGTTCCTGTGCAAACACTTCAGTATCCTTACCTACAATATAATCTTGGTAAAAATACGGTACATTGCCTAACCGATAAACTCTATGAATATCTTTATTATGCAGGTACACTTCTGGCCATGCACAAACTACAACAATTTTTTTATCTGGGTTATTTTTCTTGTACGCTGCTACAACAGCTGTACTTAGAATATGCTTACCAATACCCCCTTCAATGTTAAAAACAGTAAACTCGCTCATATAAAGATTTATTCCCTATAAGAAATAAATCAACTGTTACCCAACAGATAACGTTCCATTGTTACTCCATATAACACCAGCAACACGTGGATTAGATGTAGGTAGAGAACTGACATACAATTTACTAATATGAAGCATATTTGAACTTACTGAACAAGTACATGTTCCCATTGCAACAGCATTACAATGTTTAACCAGATTACATGTTCCACCAGCAATAAAGCCACTAGTACCAGCAGATGTAATTACATTATTTTCACCAGCTGCAATAGTTGCAAAGTTAGCTAAAACATCGTTATTGTTTCCTGCTACAACAGCAGATCCACCACCTGATGCATCATTATAATAACCTCCTAAAACTGATGCACAAGCTCCAGCTGCATTAACTTGGTAACCTGCTTCAAGAGTTTCTACTTCTATTTCATTAAAAGTTTGTTTTGCACAAAAATTATTGCATTTGGTTGTTCGAACATAAGAAGCAGAAAGTGATTTCCAATCAGAATAAACACCAGACCAAGTAGCGCTGTTAGCGTTAACAGTTGTAAATACACCAGTTAATGGTATATTACATGTAGTAGAAAGAAAAGAATTACCAACTAAATTAGTAATATCACAAAACTGAGCGGCTTTAATATTAGATTGAACTATTGCGAACTGCTTCAGTTTCCACCTAAGGTGCTAGCTGCTGGTAAATTGCTGATCTTAATTCCGGCCATATCAATATTTATGCTCGAAGACTACTTTTATCGTTGATTTTTATAAGTAACTCCGTATAATTAGAGTATGAATAAATGTCCGCTTACGTTTAATGAAGCAAAACATACGTATACTCATAATGTAACAGGTGAAAGATATACTTCTGTAACCACTTTGCTAGGTAAATATAAGAAGCCGTTTGATTCTGATGGAGCAGCTACTAGAGTTGCCAAGCGGGAAGGTGTAACGAAAGAGATGGTTCTTGAAATGTGGGAAAAGGAGAAGAATCGAGCATGTGACCGTGGTACTAGTATGCATAAATTACTCGAGGATTATATAACTGTAGGTGAACAGGTAGATGATTATGGTTGGCTCTATAAGACTTATGATAGATGTGCAGAATATAATGTTGATCGATATCAGAAAGTTAAATGTGAGCAGATATTATGGAATGAGGACTTTAAGATCTCTGGTCTTGCTGATCTTATCTATGAACATAAAGATGGTACTTTTACCGTAGGGGATTTTAAAACTAATAAGCGTTATCGATTTAGCTCTGACTATAATGAGTGGATGCTTACACCTCTAGACCATCTAACTGTATGTGAGCATTCAACTTATACAATGCAATTATCTATCTATGCTTATTTGTATGAGCAATTAACAGGTAAGAAATGCCGTAAGTTAGTTATATACTACCTACAGGGTGATAGATTTGTTGCACATCACGGTAACTATATGAAGGCTGAAGTACTTAATTTATTTAAACATTATCGAGAAAACCGATTGAATAGTTAAGCTAGCTGAATAATTATTATATCAACTATGAAGAAAAGCACAGTACTATCTAAGTTCGAGAAAAAGATTGATGAAGCTTTAACAGGTCTTTATGAAGCTCGTGATGTATTATCTAATGTTGAGGATCCTGAATTAGATGAGTTAGCTAATGAATATGTTGAAGAGCTAGAAGAGCAGATTGCCGAGGAGTAGAAAAGCTAAGAGAAGCAGTTGATAATATCTTAGAATAGATTATAATAATCACATGAAGAAGCGAGTTCTTATTTGTGGTAATGGATATGTTGGTGGTTATGTTTTTGCACAGTTATCAAAAAATACATCACTTGAGGTTACATTAGAGTCGAAAGCTACTCTAGACTATACTGATGAATACTATCTCCGTGACTACCTCAAAGAGCAGCGTTTTGATTATCTAATTAATGCTCAAGGATATACTGGTCGACCTAACGTTGATGCAGCAGAACGAGATAAAGAAGCGTGCTGGAAGTATAATGTTCAAGTACCAGTAATGTTTAATACTGTATGCAGAGAGCTTCATGTTCAACCTATTCATATTACATCTGGTTGTATCTTTACAGGTTACGATAAAGCATGGAGTGAAGCCGATGAACCTAACTTTGGTGTATTTAACTCTGCTGCTTCTTTCTACTCTACAAGCAAGCATGCCTTTGAGTCAGTAAGTGATAATGGTATTACTATTCGTATTCGTATGCCTTTCTGTGATACTCTTAATGAAAGATCTTATCTGACTAAGATTCATAAGTATGATAACCTCATCAGCGCTGTTAACTCCAAGACCTATATTCCGGAACTTGTTGACTTTATCGAGCAAATTATTGAGGATGAGCGTAAGGGGGCATGATGTAGTTCACTTTACTAACCCTGAACCTCTAGAGACAGCTGGTGCTGTAGAGCTTATGAAAGAATATGGTTTAGAGAATGAAAGCTGGTCATGGGTAGATCTTAAGGATCTTAAGCTAGCAGCTGGAAGATCTAATTGTATTCTCGATACTACTAAGCTTAAAGAAGAGTATGGCTTTACGATGCTTACAGAGACTGAAGCTTTAAGAAAGGCTCTTAAAGCAATTGCTTCTTGATTAAATAAGTATGCATGAGCTTTAACATACTAGGTGATCACAATCTTGATATTGACATTAAGTTAATTAAGAAGATTAGAAAAGTTAATGGTGAACAGATTACTGATGAGATTGAGCAAGTTGTTGATATAGAGTTAAGTTCAATTAACTCGTTACAGATTGATGATAACTTAATGAGAATGGGGTTATATGGTATTATCGAGATCAACAATAAAGCTAACATCCTTGATGTAATAGGTATTAATAATGGTCAAGCAGAAGATTTATATATAGCGATAAGTATTAAAGATTTAGAACTCGAAAAGGAGGCGGGTTTAAAACCACATCAAATAAAGGTAGAGTTTCTTGGATTGGTAGAAAAGACAACTACAGCATCAGCTAACTTTGAAGATAACCTTATTATGTTTGAGTTTGAAGAGGCAATTGTTGCTGACATGCACCATACATCATGGGATCAATTTACTTCACAATCAGAAGTTAACAATAAGCCGGAAGGTGCTAATGTAGTTGAAATAGTAAATAGTTTTTTATGAAAATACCTGGAAAGATGGGAGTGATGTAGATGTACAGGAGTCTATTACAGCTGAAAGTGATTACGAACCGGATATAAAAATACCTGTTCAAGTTAATACTAAACGAAATAATGATAGTGTGTATGATGTTGTTAGTACATTATTAAAACGTACACAAGCGGTTACAGCGAAGTCGACGATTTCCGATGATACTATTTTTCACTTACCTTCTTTTAGATTTAGTAATACATCTGAAGGTAGGTTGATGACATTTAAACCATATTTTACAGATAGACATCGAGCTTTAATTGAAGAAGTTAGAGAAGAAGGAATTAGTCTTGATGATTTTGGTGAAACAAATCCTACTGATTATAGTGACGTATATACAGAGAAATTTACATTTGGTCCATTTGCTCAATTAAAAGGATTTACAGATCCTAATACTAACTGGCATAATTCAATTGAAGGTGAAACGGTAACAAGACCAGATACTGGTACCTTAATGGAAGATACCTGGACAAATTACTATATGTTTCCTTCCTTCTGCAGAGGATGATGTTATTTCTAAAACTAACGTTCAGGTAATTCCCTATGTTACGATTGCAAAGAATTTTATAAAAAATGAATTAGGACTTAAAAAAAATGCTGGTATAAATTTACCTTTAATTAACCCAAAGCACCAAAAGAAGACGTATTTTTATAATATTGGAGATCTTAAAGATTCGTCAACTAAAGCTACACGTAATGAGATATATAATAAAGTTACAAAAAGCTTTGTAACGGTAAATGAGCAAATTGAGTTTGAATCCAAAGGTGCAATATACAGAACACCTGGCAAATTTATTTGGATAGAGAGAACTAAAAAAAAACTTCTGAGCTTGAGAATTTGTGGTATGTTAATTCAGTACAGCATTCAATTGTTGACGGTAGATATACTACAAAGATTATTGCCAATAGTGTGTTTGGAGACAAAACGGTAAATGATTATGATAAACTATATCTAGAAGTAGCGAAATATTTAAGAATACAATTCAGAAACCGGCAACAGAAACAAAGAGAAGAAGAAGAAAAAGTTGAAACAGCTACTAATAATAAACAAGCAGCAGCTGCACCAATACCTCCCCAAATTTACCCTACGTAATATCAGTTGATTTCCACACTACCATACATTAATATATATGTATGTATAACCCTTTAGCTGACTCACATAAGAGTCCTGTCTATAAAAAGCTTAAGTCTGTTAAGCCTCATGAGGATGTAGTTGCATTTACAGCAGGTAACTTTGATATTATTCATCCTGGTTATACAGCTACGTTTGAAGAGGCTAAAAGACATTGTGATAAGTTCATTGTCTTCTTGCATGGTGACCCATCTGCTACTCGCAATACTAAGTATAAGCCTATAGTACCTTATTATGACCGTTACAAGATGCTTATGTCTATTAAGCATATTGATGAAGTCTATATGTATCAGACAGAGGACGAACTCCTACACCTTATGAAGACCTTTGATCTTGATGTACGTATCTTAGGAGAAGATTATCTTAATAAGTACTTCACTGGTGGTGATATAGGGCATGAAGTTATCTACACTACAAGATCACATGAATGGTCTACTACTAAGTTTAAGAATCGTATTGCAGCTATGGCTATGATTCAGAATGAGAAGTTACGCAATAAAGTACTAGCCTTACTCAATGATGAAGATGCATCAGAAGATATACTCAATGGAGACTTTACACAATTAGAGAGATGAGAACAGATAAATTTAATTATGTTGTAACTGGAGGTGCCGGTTTTATTGGCTCACATGTGATTGATGAGCTACTTAAGAGAGACGATATCAATAAGATATTTGTTATCGATAAACTTGGTATGGGCTCTGATATGGATAACATTGCTGATGATAAACGAGTTAAGTTTATCTTTGAAGATATTGCTAGTGATAGAGCATACGAAGACCTTCCAGGTATTGATTACATTCTCCATCTTGCTGCTGAGTCTCATGTTGATCGTTCTATTACTGATCCACTTGCATGTGTGACAAGTAATGTAATGGGTACTGCTAAGATCTTAGAACTTGCTCGTGTAGATAAAGCTCGATTGGTTCATATCTCTACTGATGAAGTGTATGGTCACCTTCAATTAGATGAGCCTGCCTTTACTGAAGAGACTAAGCTTGCTCCCCGTAGCCCTTACTCTGCTACCAAAGCAGGGTCAGACTTATTAGTTCAGTCATACATTACAACCTTTGATATTAATGCTTCTATTACTCGATGCTGTAACAACTATGGGCCAAGGCAAGCATGTGAGAAGCTTATACCTACTGTGATTGGTAAGCTACTTAAGAATGAGTCTATTCCAATCTATGGTAATGGTCAGAACATTCGTGAGTGGATTCATGTAACTGATCATGCTAAGTCAATCATCGAAGTCCTTCATACTGGTCATACTGATACTGTTTATAACATTCCAGGTAGCTGTCATTTAACTAACCTTGAAATGGTTGATGAGATTATTGAGAAAGTTCTCGAGTTAAAACCTGAGATTACCCCATCCATCGAGTTTGTAGATGATAGAGCTGGTCATGACTTTAAGTACTCTGTCAGTACAAAGCATTCGTTGAAGTCAGTTAGAGCGCAGAGAGATTTTGATCTATCTGATACAGTGGAGTTCTATCTAAAAGAGATACTTTAAAATGAGCTGTTCATCTGTAAGAGCTCCTTCTTCACTATCCTCTGCATCAACTGATTCATCTAGACCCTCTTCATACTCTTCATAATATGAGTATATATCATCAGAGTCAGCTTCATAACTTACAGCTGTTGTTCCAGAAGATGTATGAATGACTTCATACTTCTGTTTAATATCAGATAAGATTAACTTCTTAAGTAACTTAGCTTCTGTTTCTGTTTCTGCTCTCTTCAAGAAGCTCTTTACTTCATTACTAGTAAACTTACCTTTAAGATCTAGAATGGGATCATCAAATAGACCCCAGATGTGTATTGCTAAGTACTTCTTTGTAATATTAGCACAGTCTCTAATAACATAATAAGCAGCCTTCTTCTTTATTTCTACACCAGTATCTGGTTTATCAGCTGCTCTAGCTGCAGAGCCGTACAACTTGGCAATTTGTTGAGTACTGTTTTCTAGTATTACTTCTTCAAACATACATATATTTAGTTGATTTTAGCTGCTTATAGTATAAAATATGGATATGAAAACAGTCTTAGGTGTAATTGTACTAGTAGCAGTGTTTATAGCAGTACCGTTTATAGTTAAAAAAGAGCCTACATTTACCGGAAAAAAATATAATGGGGACGATCTTACAGCTAATGTATTCTCTATGCCTCCAACATTTAGAGATAAGGATAATAAATTAGTTGATGGTTATTCTGTAAGGCTTCATCCTAACGGTAAGGTATATTCTAAAGCTAGCTTTAAGGATGGAGTTATGCATGGACCATTTATTTCATATTGGGATAATGGTGAAGTGCAGATGTCGTTAGTTTGGGATGAAGGGGTTCGTTATAAGAACATGCGTTCATGGGATCGTAATGGTAAGCGTTTAAGAGGTTCAGGTGAAGAGCAAATGCAACAACTTACAGAGTTAGATTCTGCACTCAATTTAAAGATTATCGAAGTTAATGATCTACAAGGACTTCAAAAAGGCGGGCAACTTTTTAATTAGTTGCCATCTAAAGGAACTATGATATAATAAGGTATGGCAAAAGCTAAAACATTCCCGAGAAAGCCATTTGTATTCGGCAAGTATATTGTGGAGTATCAAGAGGCACCAAAGAGTCCTCATAACTTTCTTAAAGAGGAGTTAAATACTCAAGAAGAAGCAGCAGCAGCTGCTGATCGTCTAAAGGAACTCGGCTATAATAAGGTTGAGATCAAGAAGATTGGATAATGATTATATTAGAACCGTCAGCGGGTATTAAAAAAGCGACAGGCATTGACTTTAAACTACTGTCAAATATATTGACAATGTTTCTAGAAGTTAATCATAAGCGGGACTTATATATTACTGCGAAGGTACATAAGAGTAGAATTAGCGATACTTCTTTATGTGAGGCTATCGATAGAAATAACTTCCTTATTAAGTTAGATCAAACAGCAAAGCAAACGAAGAAGTTTATATTTAGCTCGCTTTTGCATGAGCTTAGACATTGCTGTCAGTATCATATATGGAGGTACTGGCCTGATACAGGTAAGTTTAAAACGTATACTGCTTATTATAGATCAAAAGAAGAGGTAGATGCTCGTAAGATCGAGAGACTAACTCGTGAGATTATTAAGATGTATGACTTACATGTAGCTTTTAACTCTAAATTTGATGACCTTCGATTAAATAAACTAGGATGAAATATATTCATCGTAAAATATTTCCATCTCCGAATAAAAAAGATGATGGCATTTTAACCCAACTATGGTATAATTATAACAAAGAAGATAAGACAATTTCAATAAGAGACTTTACAGTGCACTTTGTAATCGATAAGGTAATAGGTAAAAATGTTGGTGAACAAATGATATTTAACGATAGCTTATATCTACATATGGTGCGTGAAAGTTTTAAAGAAGTATCTAATATATTAAAAGAAGAGTATGGAAGCGAAAATTAATTCATTTAAATTTATTCTAAATAAGAATTTAGATCTTATAGAGGTGTACGATGATACAAGATCATCGCGACCGTTTGCAACAATTAAAGTTGAGAAGGGTGTTAGTGAGAAGGACTTTCATTTCGAAATATCGCATTGGTATATGAATCATAGTAGTGGATTTTAATTTTGTGAGTCTGTCGTGTAAGGTAAACGTCCGCCCGAACAATCTAGTTTTCGACCTTCTATTTTGGGACAACTTTACTCGGCAGGCTCCGCTTTCTTTATAATTATATGAACTTTATACAATTACCTAAATTTAACACAAATATATGTGTTGGAGATACAGTAGTAATTAACGAAGGTATTGGTACGGTTATCTTTATAAAAAGATAATGAGTTAACTTTATCTAATAATGGTCTGCGTTGGACCATTTATATAAACGAAATACAAACATTTTCTAGAAAGGATAAAAGATGAAATATGTGAAATGGTTAATAATTGATGCAGTATTAATATGTGTACTAATATGTGTATGGCATTGGTATTGGGAGAAATATATACCATCCATATCAGATACTGAAGATGAGGTTATAGAAGAAATTATATTTGTTGAACCTCATATAGTAATAGCTGAAAGATTGCCAGAGTTATCATATCCTGAGCACTGGGGACCTCCTCCTAATATTCAACTTAGTGATTATGTTAAGTTGCCTGAACCGTATGGTTATGGATCAAGTACCTTAGCACATTGGATTAAAGATAATCAAAAGAAAGATTCAAACCCAGTAACATTTAGACCACCAGGTGAGCCTACACCTACTCTAGAGGAGTCATTTAATATACCTGATACAGTTCCAAATAGAGTGTTACCACAAAGACAATAAGATTAAAAAAACTCTTAAAAGCAACCAATTAATACACTTAAATAAACATATTAATGAATATTAAATATGTAGTTGAGGGAGAAAATAATGAAATTCTTATTACGTTTGATAATAAAAATGATGCTATAGATTATGCCTTTGAATATTTTCGAACTACAGAAGATGATCGTAGATTTAATCAGGTAAACGTTAGAGACTCTGATGATAATATTATTTTACTAATTTTCGCACCAACTACTCATTACTATGAAGGTCCAATGACCTAAAGGAACTACAATATAATATAGACATGAAAAGTATTATTATTACTAGTGCGCGTCCCTGATAGCCTTAGCTTGCTATTGTAATCCAGCATCAGAACCAGAAGTAATTACAGAAACTATAGAGGTTCCTGTATGGATGCCAGAATATATTATGGTACCATATGAGGTTCCAAAGATAATCGAAATACAGGTACCAGTTTTACTTAAACCATCTATTGATAACTATCCTGAGATTGATTACGATGCGGTTATGATAGGAGGAGTTAAATACTTCGAAGGATTTAAACCAAAACGTTATAAGTGTTGTGCAGGAGTACCTACTATCGGATATGGTTGTACGAATAGATCAATTGTCTCCAAAGGTAGAATCGATCAACATAAGGCAGCTGAGGTCCTAGAACGAGAGTTATCTGATACGAGAAAGCTTGTACAGGAAAATGTGACTGTTGAACTAGCAGAACATCAACTTAATGCTCTAACTTCTTTTTGCATTTAACTGTGGAATAACTAATCTTAAGAAGCTTGTTAATGGTAATAATAGGCTTAATGATGGTAACTATGAAAGTGTTGAGCGACTTATGCCGATGTATCGTAAAGCTGGAGGTAAAGTAAGAGAGGGTCTAGTTAAGAGACGTAAGTGGGAAGTCTCTCTATGGCGAGGGGATGTAGCTGTATTCTAATATGATTAAGAAAGCTTGGAGAGTCTGGTGCAAGACTATGGGTGAAAAGATCTCCACTTCATCAAATGAGTCAGATGCAGCAGCCATTATTCGTACATTTTGGTGGTTGGTACACATAACTACCTGTGGTTTTATTATTGCTAATACAATTAGACACTGGTAATCAAAAGGAACTCCTGTATAATTAGGTGAAGAAAGAAACTAACTAATATAATAAAATGGGATTTTTTTAGAGAAATACACGGGCTCAATGATGTTGAGCAATTCGAGACAACGAAAGTAGCTATTCAAGATGCAAATGGGAGGTCAATTCCTGGTGCATTCTCTTTGCAGCGAACAGATACTCATGAGCATCTCTCGGTAGTAAAAGATTCTTATCGGCCTATTCAAATGGATGAGATGTTTGATATTATCGATAAAGCATCAACTGAAATTGGTAATATTCAGCACACCGGCTGGGCTGAATCGAGAGCTGGTCGCAAGATGGTGCTTCGGTCTCGCTTGCTATCCGATATAGATTTAGGGGGTGATATTATACAACCTCATTTCTATACAGTTATTGATAATACAGGTATGGGGTCTAATAAGTCAATTGCTTCTACCTTACGAGTTGCTTGTGATAATGCAATGCATCTTATTGATGCCGAAGGGGCAATTGCTAGGAATTCTGGAGTTAGACATGCATTAACTTTTGATGGAAAGATTGAAGCAATGATTGACAATATTAGAAGTAATGTCAATACTACTATTAGGTTTGGTAAGGTAGCTAATAAGTTACGAGCTGAATCCTTTACCAGGGATAATATGACTGAGTTAACTGAGCAGCTTATCCCTATTACAGAAAATGATTCTACAAAACGAGTTAATAAACGAGAGCAGCTAGTTGAATTGTTTACTAATGGACGAGGTAATGTAGGTGAGAGTAAATGGGATGCTCTTAATGCAGTAACAGAGTATGAGACTCATACAGGCAAGCAATCTACAGAGAAGTTCTTGCGCTCATTCAATTCGAATACAATCTCACAAAGAGCAAGTAAGCTACTTGTTGCATAAGGAACTCTGGTATAATAATGATATGAAGATAGTATATTGTGCTTGTGGAAGTCTTGTAAGACCTGCTCGTGTTGAAGCTGGCTTTGATAATTGTGTGAGATGTGCTCATGAGAACCCCGTAGAGCCTCCTAAAGGTCGTATGGTGTATGACGGTAAGGTTGGTGCTCAGATTGAGATTATGTCTGCTGAAACCTGGCGAGAGAATAAGGGCTACTTTATTCCTAAAGGAGGGCGTAGTTGTGTTAAAAACTTTAGTAAGAATGTTTGCGCATAAATTTATGAAAATGAAACTAGTAACAGCAGAGTGGTGTGGTCCATGCTCTATGCTTAAGAATATTTTAGATGTAAAAGGTCTAAAAGTTGAAATAGTAGATGTGGATGAGAGTCCCGATTTTATCAAAGAACATGATATTAAATCTGTACCTACTCTTGTACTTGAAGATAGTAGAGGTGTAAGTATAGTTAAAGGTACAGATGATATTATCTCTATCATCAAAGAGAATAGTTGATAAATAACATTACTATCATACAATTAATTATATGAAAACAAAAAGAGCTCTATTGAGCATTATTGCAGGGATCGCTGCACTTACTCTTAATGTAAGTGCAGATCATCATGATGAGAAGAAAGGTAAGAAAAAGCCAGCAGCAGAAAAGGCTGGTGGTAAGAAGAAGCTTCCTCCTCATATGGCCAAGTTCGATAAGAATAAAGATGGTAAACTTTGTGATGCAGAGAAAGCGACAGCCAAAGCGGCTTGGGTCAAGCGATTCGATAAGGATGGTAATGGCAAAGTTGAAGGTAAGGAGCTAGCTGCAGCTAAGAAAGCTATGGCAGAACGTCGTAAAGCTCGTAAGCCGAAGGGAGAAAAAGGTAAAGGTAAAGGCAAGGGTCCTAAAAAGGGCGGTAAGAAGCCTGCACCTAAGAAAGGCTAATCTATTTGAGTCATAACATATTAAGAGGGTCTGCGGACCCTCTTTTTATCTCTAAAGGAACTCTGATATAATTAGGTATGGCAGCAAGAAAGGATAAACAAGGTCGCAGAATGGCTCAAGGTCATTACATGAAGGATGCTTACTTCTTTATGCAAGACTTGCAAGAAGCATTGATGGAGTATGATGTAGAAGAGTTTTCTCAGACTGATGCTCGATATGCTCAACGACTTGTAGAAGAGCTTGATGTGATGAGACCATTGATTCAGAGCTTAGCTAATAACTTAGAGGCTAACTCACCATCAGACATTATTAATAACTGGAAAGACGCATAATGAAATACGTAATGTTAACACCTTTCGTCATGCTTATTGCTTCGTGTAGTAAGTCTTATACAAAAGAAGAAATAAAAGTTGAATACAAAAATGGGTACTATTTGAAAGGAACTGCTTGGGGTGATGACCACATTAAGGAGATTCATAATCAGTCAGACAATAAAACCTGGAGCAATCTTAAAAAGGAACTCCGATATAATAAGTAAGATGAGACCAACAAGAGAAGATTTAATTGAAATGGGATACCTTAAGCCTGGAGATACTCTAGCTAAGGCTCCTAAACGTGAACGTAAGATATTTCTTGATACTGTCGATCTTGAGTATGCTGAGCGTCATGCGATGTCTATTCAAGAGATGAAAGACTTTAAGAGAGAAATGATTATTGAAGAAGAGATTACTCGTGACGCTCTCATGAGAGCCGCTCAAGATAAGAACGAGACTTATAACTCACCTCAAGCTCACTACTTCGGATGGTAATTAAATCATTTGACTTTGAGACTAAAGTACGTGTTGGAGATTGCGCCCCCTTCATATAGTCGGAGTTGGCAGCTCGATGAAACGGATGGTGTATATACTTTAACGATTGATGGTTTTGAGCCAGAAGTATTACAAATGAACGATCGTGAATTGTATTACTTTATTACAAAAGGTATAAAGAAACCCATTAAAGTACTTGAGAGTAGAGCATTTCAGCAATGGATATATGCTCAATGGCAATCAGGTGATGTATGGGGATATGCTCCATACTTGAGCAAGTTTAAAAGAGATATTTTGGTGTTTGGCAACGCGCAATGGAGTGAGATAGATGCATTTGGAGATTAATTATGAGACCAGTTAAAAAAGACATATACGTTGATAAGATTGAGTTAAGAAGTAAAATTCATAAGCTAGCTGACTTAATTAGAGATGGGGAAGAGGATTTACTTGAGGAATATAATGAAAAAGTAGAGCAATATGCAGCTATTACAATGCGCCAAGGTCCTGCCTCTGAGACTGATCCAATTGCTTGGGATTTATTTTGTGAATTGGCTGGTGGAGATCCGGGTAAAATTGTTTATGCGGGAGGTAGAAGAGGTCTAAACTACGAAGAGATGCTTAGATTTAACCGTGGATATTGGCGATAAAGAAGATATAATATGAGTATGCAATGGCATGGCGGTAAAGGTTCAAAGCAACGTACGACTAACTATAGCGCTTACTCAGATAACTTTGATAAAATATTTAGAAAGAAAGATATGAGAGAAGAACTACAATGGGATGTATATGGAGATGACTATGAGTGTCCAACGGCAGTTGACTTGCTAGAAGATGATGTCATCTCTTGGAGTGAAGTTGATGATGGTATTGAGATTAAGATTGTACACGAAGCATACTCTGTTGGTGAGGCAGGTGCTCGAGGTGGTTCAGTCTTTACTGTACCTACCGCTAAGTTCAAATGTGAATACAAGCCAGCTTTCAGATGATTGATCAAGGTACAATTGATAAAGTAACTGCAGAGGTTACTGATTTATGGAATGATAGGGAGCTAGATACACAGCATGAGACCTTTGAGGAGACTCTTTTCTGGTATCTTTCACATCTTAATAATAGAGTTTAGAAGACTACTATGAGCAACAAAAGTAAATTAAAGACTACAGGTAAAGCTAGAGAGTTTGATACAGGTGCAATCCGTGATAGCGCTGAAGGTAAACCTCGCATGAGTCTAGTACCTCACGCTGCGTTGACTGCTGTTATGCATAGATATCTTGCTGGTGCTGAGACCTATGGAGAGAACAATTGGAAGATGGGTATGAAGAGCTCTGTGCTTTATGACTCTTGTATGCGTCATCTAATGGCCGATTGGACTGGTGATGCATCAGAAGATCATCTAGGAGCTGCACTTTGGAATATTATGGGAATGATAGACAATAGGGTTAATCGACCTGAAATGGATGATAGGAAAGAATTTCAGTAAAATAATGAATAAACAAGAGGTTGAAGAAACATTGAAGGACTTAGATACTAAGTTATACAATCTTATGAGTGCTTATCTCAATGATTGTATGGATCCAGATGCAACAAAGAAGTTTGAAGCTTGGTATACAAGGCGAAAGATGGATACATTTAATAAGACAGCTAGGGAAAAGAAAGAATTTTATGAAGCGTAAAAAAAGTACATTTGGTAGAGATTATTTTCTTGAGGATCTTCCGATTGAGAAGGGAGTAAAGAAAATTAAAAAGGGTGATGTAAAGGTAGATAAGGATATGCTATCACATCTTAAATCATTAGGACTAATTAAAGGTAAGTGATATGGAGAAGACAGATAAAGATGGTAATGTAATTTACCGTAAGATTGAGATGTGGTATGAGTATGATGATAGAGGTAATTGCGTTTATCAGAAGAACTCAAATGGTTTTGAAGCATGGTGGGAGTTTGATAATGAAGGAAGAAAGATTGGTTACAGAAACTCGGAGGGAATTACTCAAAAATGGGTTATGCCAGAAGAGGAAGCTCGATGGTTTGCTCTGGAAGATATTCACGGAAGTGTAGGTGCTGTAAAATGAGTGTAGATCTTCTCTTAATTGCGCTTGTTATTGTTGCTGGAATTGTACTGTTTATCGATATTTCCGGTAGGGGTGGTTAAAAGGAACTCTGATATAATTAGGTATGCAAAAGAAAGAAGAAATTCCACAAGAAGTAATCGATTACTGTATCGATAATGAGGTGTCAATTGAAGAAGGTATGATCGCTGTGATCGACGCTAGGCTTGAGAAGGCAGAGCAAGACGTAGCTTTCTTTAAGAATGATGTTAATACTACAATGAGTGAGTTAAACAGTAAAGTAACTAAAGATGATATGGACGATGTAGAATCGTTTCTTAATTTTCTTAACCAGCAAATTCAAGACTAATGTTTAAATTAATTACAAATTTATTTAAGAAGAAGCAAGAGCTTAAGTATGTTAATTGTTTGCAGCATCGTACCTGGCTTCAGCGTCAAGTAGATAATGAAATGCTTAAGCGTCAAGCTAAAGATAACATTTCAACCTTAGGCAAAGATAAAGAAGCAGAGTGGTATGAACGTTATCTCTAATGGTAAGAATAGTATTTAACATGTTAACAGCAGTATTGATTGCAATAATTGTATCGGTACTACTTACAATTGACTTTAAACTAACAATAAAAAAATGGAACCAAAAGAATCAAATTCAAAAAAGCACTTTTATATCTCAGTAGTTAAATCGTTTGTACGTATCCTTGGATGTATACCAGCATTAATACCAGGCATCTCTCCGGAGACAGGTATTTTTTGTTTGGCTATATTGTTTATGGCTGCAGAATGCCTCGGTATCGCTGAAGAGGTATAAATAACCATATGTCGGATGATAGCCACAATCAATTATATAGAAAGGACATCGGTACAGTGATATCATTATCGGGAGATGATCGTACAGTACGTGCATGTCGAGTCTGGTGTAATTCAAATCTCGAAAAGAAAGTTGATTGGGTGCCTTCTGAGGATGGAAATAGTCTCTACACTATGTCACGTGATGGTGTAGAGATTAACTATTGCTTTTTAAAGGAAAAAGACGCTAAATTATTTGAAAGTTATGTTAAGTCGGATAAGTTTAAAGAAGATATAGCAGCAAGAAATAACGCGCAAGGTTCATGGATTAATTCTAATGCAATATCTGTTCGAGTGATTAAATAAATGTATGACATTCGACAATCTCGTTACTAAACTAATCGAAGATAGTACATCTAAAGCTCCGAAAGGAGATTCATATGACTCTCAAAATAACTGGAAGCCGAGTGGAGTCTCTTCTGATTCCGATGGACCGGGTGGAAGGTATAGACGCACACGTCCTAATACACCAGGAAGGTCAAAAGCTACTCACGGGGGTCGAGGTGTTCAAGATGAAGAGGATACTGATACAGTAGAAATTACTCTTTCTAAGGATCTTGCTAAAGTACTTCATGACCTTATTATGCCGTTAATTGAAGCAGAAGATCATGAGTGTACAGATGAGGATTGCGAGACATGTGGATGTGAGGATGGTAAACCATATGGTCATACAAAAAACTTATTATCTCCAGAGGATGAAGAGGTACAAGAGGAGGCTCTCGGTAATATCGCTAGAGGTGCTGGTAAACTAGCTGCTGGTGCTGGTAAACTAGCCGGTAAAGCTGCATTAAAAACTGGTAAACTGGGTGCAAAGCTAGCTGGTAAAGCTGCATTGAAAGCCGGTAAAGTAGGTCTTGGAGCTGCAACTGGAGCTGTTGCTGGAGCAATTGGAGGAGCAGGAGCTGCACTTATTAGTGATGAAGAAGGTAAAGATGATAATCCATCTGAGGGTGATGTATTGGATGATTATTATAATGAACGTGAACTTGAAAGAATGAAGAAGGATCCTGAAGAAGATGCTGAATATAGAGGGCGAAAGGTTTCTCTTAACAAGCCAACTCGAGGTGATGTTAAGAAGTTTAAAGTCTATGTAAAGGATCCTAAGACTGGTAACGTTAAGAAGGTTAACTTCGGACATGGTGGTACATCAGCAAAGAGGAAAGGTGAAAAGACTATGAAGATTCGAAAGAGTAATCCTAAAGCTCGTAAATCTTTCAGAGCTAGACATAATTGTGACAACCCGGGCCCGAAAACAAAAGCACGTTATTGGTCTTGCCGAAAGTGGTAACAAATTAGTTGATTAATTATTATGCTCTACTATAATTAGAGCATATGAATACTAATATTACAAATACAACTAAGTCACAATTCTTTTTCGTTGCATCACTTGCATCAGTGGTTGCCTCTATCTTTCTATATTCCACCAACACAGACAAATCTCTTGGAATCTTTGTTGGGCTATGGGCCCCAACATTAATGGGAATGTCAAACCGATATGGTATTGCTGCGGTATGTAAAGCTACTTGCAAATAGAATGACTCATAAGGAACTCTGTTATAATTAGGTATGAACGCATCTCTGAAATCATGACTGATGAATAGTAAAAATCTATAAAAATATGATGATCAGGGTAGAGTTATCTTTACTCTAGAGTATGAAGATGGTGCTAAAAATCGTCTATCATCCTTTTTGTTTGAATATAACATTAAAGGTGAGCAAGCACTTATGTAATCCAATTTGAAGAGATTATACCTTTTGATGAAGAAGACTATTATGAAGAAAAATAAAACAGATAGAGAGTTTTTCGAGAAAGTGACAATCGTTGCGTTAGTATCATGGTTTCTTATTACAGCAGCAATTGGAGTAGCTGGAGCATTGGCAAAGCTATTAGAATAAGGGCGGGAGCTTAAGGGCTCTCCTATAGTTAACAATATATACAGAATAGTATGATAATGGAAGAAAATAACTGGTATGTAATGCATACTAAAGTTGATTCAAAGAAAGATAAGAGTGTGAGACTACTATGGTCCGTTTGAAGAAAAGCATGATGCTGTTCATAAAATGGACACGCTCTGGCAAGATAAAGAAACTTATTCAGTTACCATACAGCTTGCAGGGCATTCTCTCGATTATTAGGAACTCTTATATAATAAGGTATGAAGATTAAAGGTGCTGATAATCTACCTACTCTTAAAGAT
>UEXL01000262.1_pt1 | contig 26180 bp, 45 predicted proteins | sample 1796671 | NCBI WGS metagenome assembly UEXL01 (sample SAMEA4772471, study PRJEB27181) | metagenome | reverse complement strand
TAACTACCTCAAGATCAAGTTTTTTGCCAAGATGCTCGGGCCACATAGGCCAAGCTCCTGGAGTCTGATCTTTGTCTTTATTTGATGTTATGTAATCTGGATCTGTATATGAACAACCGCCAGTAATCATAATCTTCTTCATTAAAACACTTTCACTTTATATTTAACTTGGAATTCACTTACGTCGAATTCGTCATTTACCTTTAATATTGAGACTTGTATTCAATAGCATTGGTACACCAGTTAATTCATAAAACTCTTCTAAAACTTTTCTTAGAACTGAGCTGCAATTCTTCTTTACTATTTGCACTCGTGCTGATCCATCAACATGTGTAACTGACGTATAATCATGCTTCGCTTGAGCAACAAATTGCATATATTCATTCATTGGGCCTTCAAAATATTCATCTGCAAATTCTTCAAGTATAGCCGGAGCAAACGGTCTAAACTTTTGCCTACGCTTAATAGTATTAACTGTATCCTTAATATCTATGCGCGGATCTGCAACCAAGCTTCGATTGCCAAAGGCACGAGGCCCATATTCTGCGCGACCATTCGCAATTCCACAAAGGCGATTATCAATAATATAACGAGCAATACGATTAGGATTAACTTGTCTTGTAATTTCGTATCCAAGATATGGATCCTTCCATTTTAGTTTTTTGCCATATGCTAATGCCGCTGCTCCGAGTGCTGAACCAGCATCACCTGGGTTTGGCATAATCCATATGTTCTTATTTTTATCTTACTATTTGCGGTACAGTTAAGTGCGCATCCGCCCATGAGTATTAGATTTGGTTTCTTACAATACTTATCTACAGTTTAAGTAGTTCTTTTTCATACAATGCCTGAACACTTGCAGCCAGGTCTTCTTCTCGAGCACCAGGCAAATAGTTACCAATACCTTTATGATTATTACGATATAGTAATTCAGACATATCGTACCTTGGTTCACCATAGGCTGCCATACCCATAAGAATATATTCATCTTCATTTGGTTTCAAACCACAACGTTGAGTGACTGCTGAATACAAAAGGCCAAGCGAGTATGGATACTTCCAACTCTTAATCTTTTTCATATTATCCCAGACTGATACGGTATCCCATTCACCAATAGCATCGACTACTAATATATTACAATCATCAAAGGGAGCGGTATAATAGCCGGCTGCAGCATGAGACTGATGATGATAAAAGCTTTTGTCCTTCTCAATTGGTATCCACGATTGACCGTGTAATAATCTGCGAGTATTCTTTAACCAAACTTTTTCATGACTTACTCTTACGTCATGCTTTACTATTTGTTTAGAATGAAGATGCTTATCGTTTTTTAATCCAGAATATCGTTCGCTATGAGATGCATAAAGTATATTGCCATCTTCAATTAAACAAACAGCGGCATCATGGAAGCCGTGACTAGTGCCTAGTATTTTCATTAGAATGGTGCCGATATATTTACATAGTTTTTAATTTTTGGGTGACTCAAAGCTGCTTTCATAGCTTCGTGCCTCGGATGAGATTCTTGCCACACTGCCATCTTTTCAAAGGTTTCATTTGACATAACATCTTCAGACCAATGTAACATATTAGTTACATAAATTTCAGGTGGCTTAATAAAGGTTTCTGCAATTGCTACAAGATTAAGTAATGATTCAAAGTTATCATCTTGCAATATAAGATTGAATGCCCATCGAGAATTCCAGGTTGTATCCATTTTCGTAATATATTTTGATAACAGTATTCAATATTGTCCCAAAGCATATTCCAGTCACCGCCTTTACGAACTTTCTCATATGTTTTTCGATCGCCTGCATCAATTGAAAACCGAAATGATTCAGCACGTTTCATTATATGATCGTATTTATTTTGAATTTTAGGTGTCATCATTGTACCATTTGTACAAAGACAGAATTGAATATTCGGCCACTTATCAAAGTCTTGTAAGCGAGGATCTTCAAACACTTTGCGATACACTTGACTATGGAAAATTTCACCTGATCCGTCCATTGTAAAAATAACTTCATTATCATGTGGTTCTTCAAAGACTGTATCAAATACATTATTCATTACTTGATGTGCCTTGCGGTCCCATTCAGGTGAATTACGTTTAATAGCAACTAACCGACACGATGGACATTCCAGGTTACAGGTATCATCAATCGAAAATGACATTCGATTTGGATAGTTAAGTTTTGGATCTATGAATTTTGTTCGCGGTACAATGTAGTTAAGAGGATTGTCAGTTAACATACTTGGACATGCTTTGTGATTACAATATCGAAAAGATGTATCATGCATTGAATCTCGTAATGCATTTATTTTATCTCCGTTCCAAATGGTTCGAAGATTATCTTCTAATAAATTACCAATAGGAAAAGGATTCCATTCAGGACAGCATACAAATACTTCTCCTGATTTCTTAATTTCTACGTTTGTAAAGGGTAGGTTACAAATAAATTTGGTCTTATCAAATTTACAAGTGTCAGCTATGTCGTACTGTTTTACTTCGATGGGTCCAAACAATGGATCATTGACAATACTGATTTTCATTCTTCACATCCTTTGAAGATATTATAACACATTATATAGCAGTTGTAAACAGTTAGTTATTAGCTAAAGGATTATCCAATGCTTCTTGTAAAATCTCTTTGAGGTCTCTTTCAAGCAATCTCATTTTTTCATCAAGACGAGTTTCAGTTGCTCTCATAGTATCACGAACATCTTTCTCGTTTGCTCTACCGCTAGCTTCAATTTCTCGTATAGATGCAGTTACATCTTTTTGTAACGTATTCATCTCGTTGCGCACACCTTCGAGTGTTTCCTCAATAGCAGCATTTGCATTTTTAATTCGATCTTCGGCTGTGTCCATTCTTATTTCAACGCGAGTTACAGCCTCTTCTGTTTTTAATTCAATACGATCCACTAGGTCTTCCATTGCCATTACATCAGTACGAAGATCATTCTTGATATCTCTTGTGTAGTCGATTGCCTCGCCAAGCTTAGTTTCAATTACGTCATTACGTGCCGCAATTGCCTGCGTGTCTATATTGGCTATAATTTCTTTCATATCCATATAGTCTTTATAAAATTCAAAGCCACCCCATAGTCCGCCACCTAGAGTACCAAGTAATGGAATAAGAAGAAGTAGTTTCGAACCGCCTACTTTAATTCCTTCATATTCAATCTCTGCCATTTGATATTCCTTTTAAGAACTTAACTTCCATCTCAAGTTCTTTAATTTGGATTTGCATTTCTCTTACTAATTGAATATTTTGTTGTACTGAAGCTGGTGGTTTCCATGCATCAATCCAATTATCATTTTCCTCAACTTCTATAGTAAGCATCTCTTGGTTAAGCTCTGCTCTAAAAAAGATAACCTTTCTATAATACCAAAATAAGCCCAAACTGCGACTGCTGTTCCTGCAATCAAAGCAAGTAAGTTTTTTAGTGGTATTGTAAATTCCGAACTTTCACTTAATTTCGCCATCAACATCTCCATTGTTAAACCCGGCGGAGCACGTGCCCCACCGAGCTATTTATCTACTTCTTTTTCGCGTAAGCCTGACCGCCAAAGAATGCTGCAACTATCGCAGCAACTGAGACAAAATATGTCGGTGCCATGCTACCGAGGACTTTACTGGCTTGATCCAGTCCAATCCATACGGATATCACAACCGCAAACGGGTATAGTAGCATACCAAACAATGCGAACCATGCCATATTACGTTGGGCATCTCGCATTGCATCTGCGTCTTCAAGCTCCTTACGCTTGAATTCCATATTCATTTCATATTCTTCAGCAGTGATGTGACCATCACCATTCAGGTCCATTGAGGCTGCAACCTTCTCGTCGACGGTTACAGCGGGTTGAGTTTTAGCTAGCTCGCTATCCGCAGCTGCCATTATTCAGATTTCCACATTGTCCATGCGCCGTAAGCTACAGCAGCATAAGCTGCCCAACTAGCGAATGGTCCTAGAAATAATACTACAAGACCGCACGCAATTAATGCCGCGCCGTCTAGGGAAGTTCGTTCCCCTGCTCTACTTTTTAGCCAGTCCATTGATTCTGTCCTCCAGTTCATCTATTTTTCTGGTTATTTTTGGATATTTTTTCCGCCAAGCATCAGGTGGTTCCTGTAACCAGGTCCACCCCCACTTGTTAACAAGATGATCTAGTAACTGGTCGAACTTGGAATAACCCCAAATGCCAGCTCGTGTTTCTTTAAACCATGCGAGAAAAGCCGCACCGAGTAAAGCGCCTGCGATAGCCGTCCAAATCCACAGCGTATCACCGAACATTCTATCTAACATTTCCATCATTTCATTAGCTCTTCAGCTTTGTCCACGTCAGCTTGTGCAACAATACCCTCGGCAATTAATCTTGCCCGGTTAATCATATGTTGCTCAAGTAATTCTTCTTTTGATCCACCATAGTAATCAGCTGCATGACCTTCTTCGATCATGATCTGAGTTACACTTTTATCTCCTATTTGGAAATCACCAAGCACTCGACCAAACTTACCGACTTCATCTTCACCCTTTTTGTTTTCAGTGGTGATAAGAATACAGTCTTCTGCAAGTAATTCTGCCAGTCTATTTTTAGCAGCAAGGCCAAATACTTTTTCAACCTTGTTTGATGTTCTTGATTCTGGTGTATCAATGCCCATAATACGGACACGTTCGTTAGTTAATTGGATACCAAAGCCGAGATCTATATCTACGTCTACAGTATCACCGTCCACAACTTTTACAAGCTTGGCGTCGTATAAATTAGTTTGCATCTATTTTCCCTAAGTATTTTACATAGTTCGCCATACCGTGGTCTCGAGCCCCATCAAATGGTGCTTTATTTTTCCATGCAGCAATTCGGCCTCGCCATCCATCTTTGAAGCGTTGCCATTTACTCATCTTTCGAATGTTGCCATAGAAATTGATATAACGAAGTGATCCCTGGTGCTTATAGCCCATGAATGCAAATGGTACTTTAGGTACTATGTCATTATTGTTTACGTGACGATAGTGCGGGCAGGTAATGCTTTTAATAAACTTACGTGTGCCGGCACGAGGTGATCCATAAGTATAAAGTGCGGCAGGATCTAATCGGCTTGCACAGATTGTTGCCATTGCACCACCAAGAGAGTGACCACAAATATATAGATTGCGGTGTTCTTGGAATTGGTCAAGTATGGCTACTAATGGTTTCCATACTTTTTCTAATTCATTTTGAAATCCATTATGAACAAAACCTCCGACTTGCGCTCTATCAGGAAACGCGTTTAAGTCTGCTGTTAAGTCCGATAATTCTTTTGGTTCAGTACCACGAAATGCAACGATTATGTTTTTGCCGTCTCGTAAAATGTGACACTGTGCTCCTCTGACGTCGATAAATCGATGCCAGTCATAGCCTAATTCTACTCGGTATTTTCGTCTACCGTTTTGTTCGTCCAGATAAGCAGTCTCTGCCATCTGCGCCATATGATGGCATAGTTCTATAGCCATAGCTAACCCTTCTTTGGTTGTCATGATAATCGTTCATGCCCCAGAAGGGGTTAGCATAATTAGTCTTCAAATTGTAACGTTTGTAATCTCTTTAATTCGGTCTCTAAGCGTTGGACCTCTAACATTTTTTCACGAATCGCCAATTCAAATAATCTATTACAATTGATTCGATTCTTAACTCTTTTACCAAGTGGAATAATGATCCGTGCATATACACCCACATCAACCTCTCGATTCGTATCAATAACTCCATTGTTTCTGTCAATAAGTCCGGTAACTCCGAACTCAAGATTAGTAGCAGATCCGATTGCATTCGTACAATCTAAATCCCCATCTCGAAATTTGTCTGATTGATAATTGCCTGGTACTGATGGCAGCGCTAAACTTATAGAGCCACTATCCGCATTGGCAGTTATAATCCATATCCAATTGAGTATAACAATCAATACAATTCCATAAATAAACTTCATATTAAATTACTTTCCTATTTTCGAACACACCTTTGATGATACTACAGTACGGGTTACTCCCAGTTTTTTCTTGTTTTTAGATGTTGTACAAATATACATTGCAGTTTTAAGATCCGATTCTTTGATATAAACCTTAAACTTCTTTTTGGCAAGATACCTTAACTGAAATATTTTTTCAGTTGAAGCAAATCTTACTTTATTAAAATCCTTATCAAATACTCCTATTTCAAAATATTCAATTTCTTCTCTACGATTCCATGTTTCAAGTTTTACCACAAATATGTTATCAATATGTGATTCTTTACTTTAGGATAAGTTGGTACCAGATCATGAGCAGATGCCATGCCTGATACCAACATTAAAATCCCAAGTAAACGTAACATTATTTAGGTATACACGTTGCTACAACTACTGCAGAATAGTCACCACCAGGTAAAGACTTTGAAGATCCATACTCGACAGTTGATTCAACAGTAAACCAGGTACTCCCGGCCAATGTCATAGTGTATTCTGTGTGGTTATTATATTCTATCTTCGCAGCTTCATATGCACTCATGCCCGCAACTCCAACAGCTGAAACTGTAATTTCACCATCAAACGCAAGTGAGTCAGTTAGCGGTGGCGATGATGAGAATGCAATAGGCCAGCTGAATTTCACTTTATAGGCATCAGCCTGCGAAACATCAGTTCGAATCTTAGGAAGCACACCGCCATCTGCCGCCTTAGTGGACAGTTTATGCGCAGCAGGGTTTCCATAGACCCCATTGACTTCTGTAACAATCAAGCAACGTGATTGTACCACGCCCGAAACCGGTGTGTTATTAGCAAGCGCTGGCGTAGCCAATAATGCCAGAGCACTCGCTGCTAGTATTTTTTTCATAGTTGGTCTCCTAACCGTTTATGCTCTTATTTATTCGTATTGATTTCTAACCATCTTACGATGGATAGTATCTGTTTGCAAACTTCTAAGGGCTCTTTTATTATCTACAATTTCATTCTGTGGGATTACCAAAGTTTCCTTTAATTCTCCACCATCCAATTCAAGGGCATAATATTGGTTTAATGCAGGTGTATTTGATAATGCAACCAGCATCAGATTCTGTTCGGAAGAAGATATAATTTTTTCCATATTCCCAGCTTCAACAGAAAGCATTTGTTCAAGCGTCTCTTCGTCTTTAGCTTCTTCCTCGGCTTTTTCTTCTTCTTGTCTTTGTTCTTCTTCTCGCTCGGCTTCTTGTTCTAATTGATCCTGAATATATTCATTATAAAACGGATCATCAAAATCTGGTGCATCGAGTAAACCACTATCTTGCAAGTATTTTAACAAAGCACTTTCATATCCTGGACATCGTGGATCCGTAATAGGATCAGCACAAGTGTCATATACGTAATCATAGTAAATCAATGGATCAGATAGTTCTCCTTGTCCTGATAATGTCATTGATCCATCGCCAAGACTTGCGCCAAGTAGATCAACCGGATCATAATATATTTTAGTTCCACCAGGCAATCCGTCCCACACATCTTTATGTTCATATGCACAACCGCCGCTTGTTACATTTGCATTACAAATTGTAACCTGTGCATCTGCTCCTACTTCTTTTGTAATAGTATATTTGTGATATATACCATTTACCTTTAGCCCAAGAGCATCAGGTATAACTTGACTCATTACCCATTGATACGTATTGACCGACCCGGTCCCGTATATTACCTCAGAGTAACAATAAGAGGAGGAGAGCACCAACGCCAATAGCGCCTTTAGCAGTGTCTGCATCTTCAGGATCCCAACTTTGGAACAATTTTTTATCTCGTTCGTGGTTATCTGTTTGTCGCTTTGGATCAGCTTTCCAAGCGTCTTTAGCCATATCTCCTATCATACCATCATACGGACAGGGACTCCCTGCGTCCATCATCGCTTCAAAAATTCGTTCGTCTTGGCACATCACCGAAACCGCAGCCACCTTCATCCCCATATCGTACAAGGTCTTAGCGTTCTTTAGGCGCTCACAGTTAAAGTCCCGGACAGTTTTACCAGCACTGATACCAAGTATTTGTGTTTGTACTGCACCTGAAACGCCTACCGTACAACTGTCAGAATTTGTTGAATTAATTGTAGGTGAGATGGCGGAAGGTGGGGGTGAGGTAAGTTTAGTGTCACTCGTAATTGTTTGAGTGCCAGAGGTTTCACCCTTTGTACAAATGTACCCTGTTGGACATGTGGGTTCTTCCTGACCTTCTGCCCACGCTATGTTCCCTACAGCACCTGCTAAGAATGCAAGAATTGTGCAGAGTATTATAGTATTGATTAATTTCATAGTAAGTCTCATTGTTTAGTTAATATCATTCCTGTCTATTTATATAAAAAAAGAGCACCGAAATGCTCTTTTTTTCACAACAAAAATGATTTGTTTATTAAAAACTAAAGGCAACACCGATTGTAATGTCTTCGTATTTAAAATCTTTTGAGGCATTAATTTTGCCATATAAATCTAAATTAGATGAAAGACCATAAGTAGCTTTTGTAGAAACACCAGTAAAGTTATAATCCATACCTGTGTCCAATGTCATGTGAGCACGTGGAGCAATACTAAGTCCCATAAGACCCAATGTAGGTCCTACTTCTACGTCGAACATTTTCTTTTCAACAGAGTAAGCAATATCACCATCAATGGTAAGTGGTTTGGCAACGTCTTCGGCAAACGCGCCTGTGGCTGTGAGTGCAACAGCACCCGCGATTAGAGCAGTTTTCATTTGTTTTCTTTCTATTTGGAAATTGCATAATTAAGTGCCACTTTTCTGTTGCTAGGTAAGCGGCCAACCCCCTTTGATTATGCCGCTAGGGCAAATCCAGAAGGAGCAAAGTTATCGTTTGCATTTAAGTTTTGTAAACTGGATAGCATGTCGAATCCTATATCGGCCCCATCAAAACTACACTACGGTTGCAACCTACTCCTGTCATTGATCAGATCCGCCAAGGAGTCACGGACATAGTGTAGTTGTGGTGGAGCCGCTGGGTACCGCCCCCAGGTCCATACAATCTTTGTAACATTTACATATGCTATTTAATCATGTTTGAGTATCAATGTAAACAGCTAAATTTAATAAAGATATTAGTGTGTCATTTTAGTCGCACTACCTACGCCTGCAGATAATTCAAGCTCTTCGAGTAAATCAGAATAATCTCCGAAGTTAAGATAGTTATACAATTGATCAACATTGATATGTAGTTGTTCGAGTGTATCATTGTTATCAATAATATAGTCTGCCATCCAGGGCTCAAGCGTATTACTTGATTTGTCTTCAGCAGGAAGATGGTCAGAGCGATCTACCCATATAACAAAGTCACATAAGCCTGCATTACGAATAGCATGGAATTCACGTTTGTTACGAACACCGCAATAGATATTAGAGAAAGAAAAGATCTCACGGCCGATTCGAGCATGATCTTTATCGCAATAAGCAGAGATAAGGTCGTACCATTCAGCACGATGGTTTGAACGATCGTCAAAGCATTCTTGTACAGTTTTATAATTGTACTTGTCACGAAGCGCAGGAAGCAAACATTGGCTGCACAATGCAATGATGAAGAATTAAAGCTAAGGTTATATTTGTTTGCAAGATACTCGGATACAGTATCTTTGCCGTGTCGGCCGTAGCCTATCACAAGTAATTTCATTATCTGCCTTTATGTTTATAAAAAATGTGGTTGTCAATTGTGGTTACTTTCTCATCCATGGTTGATGCCCAATAAGGATCAACGTAATCAGCATGGTAGAAAGTAGAGCCTTCAGTTATATCAGGTATATAACCATTATACACTAATTCAGCAAGATTGTAAATGCTTGCGTATTTTGCAGCATCAGAAGGTATATCAGATTTGCCGTCATGAGTCCAACTGAATTGCTTATCTTCCCAAACAACATCACATATTGTATTAGGAAAGTGTTTTGAATACATTCTATTCATAGTAACATTTGCAACTGCTATCTGACCTACCTCTGATTGATTACTTGATTCAAAGTAAACATTATCAGCAAGGCACGAGATTTCAGGCGCGGCTTGACTGTGAGAATACATGGCAGAACAGGCGACAGCAAGGCCGCCAACCATAATACCATTAACGATATTTGACATAGTTGATTTTTTCATAGTATCTTTATACCACGTTTATATAATAATGTAAACAGCTAATTATAATTAATTTGTAACTGTTACAAATATATTACAGTGGAGTGGGCTTAACTCCATGTGACCAATTCTCTGCAGCACTCTCTACAAAATGCATTGATTTATTCGGATACTCTTCAGATGCAATTTTTTGATCATCTTCATTAAACCAATCAATGCCAAACAGTTCTTCCTTTGCATTATACCAAACTTTACAATATCCAGTTGGAGGTTCATCACTATAATATGTTTGATCATTTCCCCAGTACGTTGATATTTCTCTGTAAGAATAGCTTGGTTGAACCATATCTGATAACTCCTTTATACGTTTATAGGCGGCTTGCAGTTGGCCTTGCAAGTCAAGAACATTTTGCTTTAGGATATTTATCTCATTTGTCATTTAAAACTTCCATTCATCGAATTTCTTTTTGGTCTTCACCTTGGTTTGTCTTATCAAAGGTTGGTGTGTCTTTCATAAGGTCTTGCTTTTCTGCATCCATTAATCGCATCTTAGTACGATCAATACCTACAAGAAACCGTTTATATGTACTCGGATCATTATAGCGATTTTTCAATTGCTTAACCATAATGTTACCTTCTTCTTCAAGCTCTTCGTTTGTGACGAGAGCAAACATTAAGTCTGCAGTTGCGGGTAATCCAAAAGACTCACTTGTGTCTTCCAACCCAGGATCTGAATTAGCAAAACCTTTACGTGTCGTTTGCGTTGCAGAGACAATCGGTAAGTCGAATTCGACTGCAAGCCCTCGTAATTCTTCTGCAATTGCTTTAATATAACCATAACTATTACCTTCACTACTCATTTTGATACGTGACGATGCACATATATTCAAGTAATCAATCATAATGATATCAGGTTCAAATGCTTTCTTTAGCTTAAGTTCATTTAATAAAGCACGGAAGTGATTTGAATTACCTGTACCAGTAGGATATTCTTTTACAATTAACCGACCGTTTGTTTTTGTCTTTAAACGATTAACAGCATTACTAAACATTTCTTGTGACATATGCTCTATCTGATCAATTGGTAGATCAAGAAGATTAGCGTCAATACGTTCAGCAATACGTTCTTCACTCATTTCTAATGTTATGTATAAAACATTCTTACCTTGAATGAGAGAGTTTGCTGCTATGTGACACATAAACAACGACTTACCAACACCTGTACCAGCAAGTGCGATATTAAGACTTTTGTTTGATAACCCACCCTTTGTTATTTTATTCAATAGCTCAATATCAAATGGGATCTTTTCTTCTTGTGCATGATAGAATGCATAGCGTTCGTCAATGTTTTCAAGATAGTCGTGGCCAACATTAGTATCAAAGGTAACACCTAATGCTTTTGTAAGCAAATCAGGCAATGAATCTTTTGTTAGCTTCTGGTGCTTGCCATCAATAATCTTAATTGATTCCATAATCGAATTAAAGAGTGCTCTATCTTGACACCACTTCTCTGTACGATTGTAAAGCCATGTTTCATCAACAGGTTCTTCATCAAACAAACGTGGCATGATTTCAACCACATGACGATACTGTTCATCAGTAAAGTTTGATTTATCATCAATCTCAATTTGCAACGCTTCTGATGTAGGTAGCTTATTATATTTGGCAGTGTAACTTAGAACCTGTTCAAACAGTTTTTGATACACTCCTTCGAAATACTCTTTTTGAATGAAGGGTATTACTTTGCGAGTGTACCCCTCATTTGTTAAAAGGTTTCTTAATATAGTTTGTTCTATATTTGCTGTGTTCATTCTGATTCCTTGCAATAGTCATCTAATACATTATATAATATCGCACCTGCAGCCTTTTGTAAACCTATATTTTCATCAGGATTAAGATCTTCTATTGGAGATTCAACAATAGAAATTCTATACTTTAACCCATCGTCAATAACTCTTAAGTGTTCAAAAGTAAAAACGGTTTCATTAAACTCACCGGTCAAGATCCGAATATCCCAACCGTCTACATCGTTTGGAATCATTTCATAGTCAGTATTTTGTATCATGCTTCTACCACAATATCGTCCATAGACACAAGTGACTCATGACCGATTTGATATTGCTTTTTCAAAAACTCTTTAAACTTACCGTCAGCAAAAACTGGTTTCCAGAATGATTCTTCTAGTGTATCTTTCTGCCTTACTTTAGGTTCAAGTAGCTCGCCTGTTTCCATATCAACACGACAATACCAACCATTTGATGGTTTAGCAACAAAATTACCAGCCAAAGCAACATCAAGTATGCCTGACCATTTCTGTACGCCACCTTCCCATGATACGCTAATAGGAATCTTAGACTTCTCTTTCACAAAGCGTGACTTCTCAACATTGATTACAAAGTGATAACCTTTAATTTCGGTACCAACTTTATCTTGTTGACGACCAATAATCCAGATGTTATCAGCTGAATAATAAATGCCAGTACCACCAGAAACAATTGCTTTTGGAAACAATCCGATTTCTTGATATGTGTGGTTAACTGCAATCATAGAAATGTTCTTCATAGCAAGATAAGGTGTGGCCATACGGAACAAACCTTTCAATGCTTTTGCACGAGACATATCAGCAACTGATTTCTCGTTCATAGTATCTTCCATCTCTTTCTTTGATGCAACATTACCGATCGAATCAATCACAATAATAACTTTATCTGTGCGCTCCATTGCTTCGAGCTGTCCAATCAAATCAAACTTAAGCTCTTCAACATTTGTAATGGGTGTATGCAATACGCGAGATGGATCTACTCCAAACTGTTTAAAGTATGCTTGAGGTGAACCAAACTCTGAATCGTAGAATAACATTACAGCATCATCATGTTTATCAAGATAAGCCGATGCCATAAGCAATGCAAAGGAAGTCTTGAAATGTTTACTTGGACCAGCCAACACAGTAAGGCCTGGAGTTAAGCCACCATCAGGATCACCTGAAAGTGCAACGTTAACCATAGGTACGCTTGTTGGGGTTTGTTCTTTCTCATTGAAAAAACTTAGACTCAGCTAATACTTCAGTATGCTTCAGTTTAGAGTTCTTCTTCAACCTATCCATAATACTCATTCAATAAATTCCCATTCTACATTTGCTTCGTTAAATAATTGTTTTGTCATCTTAAATGACTCCTCCCATTGAGGTTTAATATTACCGCGCATTACTACTCGTTTAATGCCAACTTGAATTACACCGAGTGCACAATTAGCGCAACAAGGTAAACCATGAACATAAAGTGTAGCACCATCAAGTGATACACCATTGTAAGTTGCATTATAGATAGCATTCATTTCAGCGTGAATCATAAACTTGTATTTAGTTTCACGCACTTTTAAACGCTCTTCCCAATCTTTAATATTACGAGGAAAGCCATTAAAGCCCTGTGCTAACACCTGACCTTTATCGCCAACAGCAACTGCGCCTATCTTACTTGATGGATCTTTTGACCATTGAGCAATGCCACTAGCCATATATCCAAATAACGTTTATCCCATTTCTTATCCATATTATATCACACTTTACTCTTTAAGTAAATAGTCAATAGCAGGATGATGTACATAGTTCTTTACTATGAAGTCATCAGGCGCAAAAGAATACAAATCTTTCTGTGCCATATAATCATATGATGGCATATCAAAGGGCTTACGACGTGTTTGTTCCCATGCAGCTTTCCAATGATCTTCATAGATGTGCGCATCGCCTATCATCATTGTTACTTTACGCGGAATCATATTTGCAAGACTAGCAAACTGATTTACCATAGCAGAAGCAAGTAATGCATCAGCAGGTACGCCTATCATCCAATCGCCTGATCTTTGTGTCCATAGCAAATCAAGATGTTTACCGTCTGACCAAAACTGATATGAATAGTGGCAACAAGGTAAATCCACATTCTTAAGGTTTGATGGATCCCAACCGGTAATGAGCATTCGTCTATCAGTATAATCATTCTTAAGAAGATGAAGCACTGTTTCCATTTGGTTTTCACCATGGAAGTCTACCCATGCATTACCATAATCAAGATTAATTGTACCGTCAGGTCGTGCCCACTTCTTCCAGAAGTTACAGCCCCACTTAGTAAAGTCATCAATGTGTTGAGGACCACGTATCAATGCAGCATATTCACCGAATACACCTTTATAATGGCTCTTACGAGTTGTCATAAGAGGTAAGCCATCACGCAAATCAAACGTTAAAGATTGAAATGGTAAAGAAACAGTTACACCATTACGCCCTTCACGTTGGTCACCAGTCCATAGAATATTACGTGCTTTCGCAAGATAGTCAGTTTCGAATTTATTTACCATCGTTTTGTTAACCTTTGAAAGTTAGTGGGTCCTACCCAATGCTCTTCTGCTAATTTAAAGCGTCGACCGATTTCATCAAGAGATATGAATGTATCACAATCATAATGACCTGCAATTCGTAAGATAAAACTCATCAATAATTGGAAGGCATTGTTCAATAATTTGTGCACCGCCAATAATCCACTTCTCTGTAAGAACTTGATTAAACGGTATTGCAGGTATCTTTTCATGTAGCTTACCAAAGATAGTAAGCTCAGGGCCTTCTAGCTCTTGTGAGGTAATTACAATATTACATCGATTAGGTAAAGGTGAAGGCATTTGTTTATCATGCCATGTCTTGCTGCCCATGATAACCATCTGGCCAATTGTATGTTGTTTAAAGTGAGCCATATCAGCAGGATTCTTAGGCCATGGCATTACGCCATCTTTAGATATTCCACCGAAGTCATCGCATGCAACAATTGCATGAATTCCATTAATCATATCATACTCCTATAATACGTTAATTATAACACAAAAATGTAAGGTTGTAAATGTTTATTTTTTACTCGATATCCGTTCTCTTAACCCGGAGGAAGAGAAGCGATGATTACGCTTATTATAATAAACTTCAATACCGAGTTGAATACATTCAGCTTTGCCTGTGTATTGAATCGATCGGTATTCCTCACCCATAATACGAATATTAATAGGATACATTTGCAATATATCAATAAGATCATTTTCAGATTGATATGGTATGATTTCATCTACATAGCTAACTGCAAGTAGCTGTGTATATCTTTCAACCAATGTTTGCACTGGTTTGTTCTTTTTAGGTCTATCTAAGGATGGATCAACTTGCAATCCACAAATTAAATAGTCACATTTTGCTTTTGCTTCTCGTAGCATACTAATATGCCCTGCATGTAATAAATCAAAGGTAGAAGCCGTAAATCCTATAACTCTATTATCCATCGTAACGTTTCCCATCGAATACACATGTGAATGTGCAACCTTCATCCTTTGCATGCACTCGGTGGAATGCACCATCTGGTATAAGAACTACTCTTCCAGACTTCACTTCAAATATTTCATCGGCAACTTCCATAGTACCTGATCCCTCATGGAATAGATATACTTCTTCTTGACCGGCATGAGAATGCCCAGTCGTTGATTTGTTTGGATTAAGTTTTGTTTGGCTTACAACGAGATTCTTTAAATGTGTATTATCTGTTACTGTATAGCGCTCATCCTGTTTTACTACTTTACCACCAATTATAAATTTCATGCGTGTCCTACCGTTTCGCGTTTAATATCATTATGATTAAATTCTGCCCAATACAATTCAAATGCAACACCGTCTTCTAAACATTCAAACTGATGATATACACCAGGTTTAACTTTTGTATATTCACCTGGATTAAGAATGGTTTCATCTACTAAATCATAATCATTCTGCCAAACACGAATAAGCATTTGACCTTCTTCAACATAGAATCCATTCCATTTAAATTCATGACAGTGCTTAGAACAAACACCACCCTTATTCATTTCGATACGATGAAACTCAAGAGCACCATTAGCTTCAATCAGTTCGGTCGTACCCCATACTTTACCTGCTATCATATTGAACTTAATTCCTTATGTAAACGATATTTAAAACAATATTCGTCATATGTTAATCCTTCTTTCCGTGCTTCCTTTATACGAAATCGTACAATTTCAACAGGGACTTTTTTTGATTCTTTTTTTGCTTTCTTCCATAGAAATAAACGATAAGCATAACTGTGGTCGTCTAAAGGTGGTCCACCATTATGTCCTATTTTTAAAATCCTTTACAGCACCTTCAACAATAGACGGATATTTTCCCATGAAAGTTCCAGCTTCCAAATCTTCTTTTGATACAACATCACGATGCCAGTGAGTAAGCTCATCATACTTTTCCAAATATACTTTAGCCAAGTTATCAAAGAATGCATCAGAAGCAATCGGTTCATCTTTTTCATAATACGCATATGCACACATCAAATAAAACGGTACAATCATATTTGGATTAGCATCAATTGCTTCTTGCATTATAGTATCTTTATGCATTGTGACTTATGTTCCATACAGGGTTAGCAAGCCACAATTCATCTTCATGTAAGTTAATAGCAGTCTTTGCTTCCTGTTGCCAATCGAAGGCAGCATCGGCATATGATTGTCCATTCCATTCATATGTACCTTGTAATTTATATTCACCACTTAGCCACTCACTTTCAAAGATCATAAGCCATGCAGGTAATTGCCTCCAAGGTTCACTGACTTTCCAATAGTCACATGTATTAAGCATTTTGGCTACACCTTTTGCAGATGTAGTTTTGATTTCAACACTATGTCCTTGAGGTGATATCACATCCTTATAAGCACGAGGATCATCGTTAAAGCCACATTTTTCAATAAGGAATTGTTCTGATGCAAGTCCATAAAGATTTGACATGCGTATTGCTTCAATCGTACGACCCTTGCGAGTGGATTCTTTCGAATAAATTGCATCTGATTCTTTATTTGACTTTTCAACAAGTTGTTTTTGGTTCAAGTCTTTTATATTAAATCTCATCATGTATTTCTGTAGGCGTACTCAAGAGCACGATCCGCTTCCTTTTCAATAGGTCGATCAGTATACCAACCGCCATGTTCATTATCAAATTGTTTACAAAGATCTGCAATTTGACCTGCAGATATTGGATATTCTTTCTCTAAAGCTCGAGCAGCAATGGCAACCATCATTTGATACATTTTATGGTACCAACCTGTTTCGCTTATTGTAACATATTCACTAGCTAGTCTACGTGGCCAGAAGGGGCAATCGTGAAAGCTTGACCATACCACATTTGTATTTTGCATTGAATTCTTACGATGGTTTACGACTTGTTCGGCAAGTTCAGGAGGTAATCTATCGAGAAACGTATTACCACTCTTAGCCCTATCTACATAGGGATGTTTAGCCAATAACTCATTAACGTTAATGCTACTACCGTCGCCAGTAAATATAAAATTATTCGCTCCATCATATGTTGCAGGGATGTAGTACATGCGTGATAAGTCTTTAGTTTGAGTATCTCCAATTCCGCCGAGTTCTTTGTTAAGTGCGTACCAAAAATGCCTGATTCGCTCTGCTTCAATTTGCTCTCCAAGCTCGAACACAAGGCGGAACTTAGGTTGATCGTTTCGAGAGCTCGCAGTGCTATAACAAATAAAACGCCAGCCAGGAACAAGATTGCGTATCCAAGCATCTAGTTCACCTTCAATTTCAACATCGTCAACATCAACAGCACACCAACCTGCCCAAGTAAGTACGTTCGCGTTGGCCCGAGTAGTATCAGGTTTGTAAGTAGCCGGTGATATAAGTTCCGCATCTCGTTTACCTTTCAGTTGACGTTTGGACAGTTGATACAACAAATCTTCCAATGCTGAAAAGCTTTGGAAGTCCATACGTTTGTGTGTTTTATTATCGAATGCACTCTTAAAGAGCGTTAGCGATATCTCCATGATTACCCTCGTGGGATGGTGCTTGCCAATCATCAGGTTTGAGTAAATCAGGTAAACCGAACGGATTCGGCCTACCTTCTTTAACACCTGGTTGCTTAGCCATATTAGCATTATATACTCGATCCCAAGCTTCATTTGCATTAACGCCAAATACATCAAGTGTACCAATAGCGAAAACACATAAATCAATTAAGCCATCTACAACTTCTTCTGGATCGCCGGTAACCATAGCAGTGCGAGTTTCGTCGACTTCTTCTTGTACCATTGCCATACGAAATTGTAGATACTTAATCATAAGATCAGGATCATCTTTGTTAGCTTCAAACCATTCACGCACACCAAACTTGGCATGCATGTCAGCAATATCTTGTGACCAGTTATTACTCATTAGTCATTGCTTCTAACATCTTAGCGTTAGAATCAATTTGTTCTTGCATTGAATTCAAGCGATCGTTTAGCTCTCTTTCAACTGTGTAGGTTAATCCAATGGCTACGAGCAAAAGTAACCAAAAAATGATTGTTAGATATTTCATATTATTCTCCTATTAATATCTTATTATAACACATTTAAACAGTTATGTAAACAGCTAAATGTGGGTGAAATGCTCTATCCGAATACATCGTCAAGAGTGACTTTCTGCTCCGCGTCCCATCCAACTGCGTTTAAAATCGGTTCGAGAGGGGCAAGAAAGGTTTTGGTGAATTGGGTATCATAGTTAATGTATTTATGTAAACCCATCTCTGGAGGAAGGAAATCAGGAAACGCGATCACGTTCTCACGAATTGGGTTAGGTAACTTAAGATAAGAGAACTTTACTTTCTCACCTGAAGCAATCTCTTCGTTATGCTTCTTCTTATAATGATTGTAAAGAAGAGCAGCTCTAATATGCATCGGTGTAACTGAAACACCATTGGTAGGATTGTCTTTGTTACAATATATATTCTTGTCGTTTGCAAACTTTTCAAGGTTCTTAACACTACGAGGGGAATGCTACTTCATGCGGTTCAAGTGCTTTGAATTCTTGTTTAAAGTCTGCAATAAACTTTTGAGTGGCATGTCTATCACCTGCAATAATATAATGAAAGATAGCTTTAAACTTATCACGAACAACCGCAGGTGTCGATGACTTGATTGCTTCAATGCCCATGATTTTCATCTTAGGCGGATTGTATGGTACACCTTCTGAGTTATGCACATTAAGAATATAACGTTTCTTTGCAGTCCATATACCTTTGTCAGCAATTACCTCTCGCTCCATTTCCATACGAGGAATACGACATTGCTTCTCTTTAAACATAAGTGCAAAGTCATCTGCAAATAGCTTTTCAAAATGATCAGAGCATGCCTTGTCAAGAAAGTCAACTGGATCTGCTGGATTGAACTTCTTAACAAAGGGTGCGAAGTTTACGTACACAGAATCAGTATCAATAGCAATAACATAATCAACATTGTTAGTTTCAAGTAACTTATTTAATTCAGCATTGATAGTCTTTTCACATCGTTTAATTACTTGCTGGCCAGTCATAGTAATAGCTTCAGCAAGTCTTAAATCAAAGTAACGGAACCACTGATTACCCATTGCACCATACAATGAGTTCATAAGAATTTTAATGGCCATTTGGCGGTTTTCAAGATGTTGAATGTCTGCTTCACTACCACCCGACTTCTTTAGCCTAAGCATTTCGTTCTTTGTTTTCTTACGATCGTCATAGTAATCAATAATGATTTGAGGCATGATACCGATCTTAGTTGTATCATAATGAGTATCGTTTGCTGCTATTGAAACATTTTCAGAATTCATAGTAATTGTTTCAGGAGACATATTCCACTGAGTAATAATATTAGGATATAGTGATGCTAAATCAAATGATACAACCCAATCGTGTGCACCAATCTGTGGTTCTTTTACATAGCCACCTACAAAATCAATAAGCTGCTTTTTGCGTTTGCCTTTGAATGGGCATACAATACCTTGCTTATTTAACTCACGATAAACAATTGAATCCCATATACCAACACTGCCTAACACTTCTTCATATGTTACACCGCCACGATATGCAATCGTAAGTGCAAGTGCCATTAATCCCATCTTATCATCAATGCGCTGAACAAGTTCAACGTCTTTAATATTATAGTCAATGTACTTTTGAAAGTCTTCTGTGTACAGTTTAAGAAGAGAACCATGCTCTTCATATGATAGCTTCTTCTCACCAACGACTACACTTGCAATATGATCAAGACGATAAGATTCTTGTGGGCCATATGTAAAGCCAAACTTCTTAAACAGTGCCATTGAGTCAAGTTGTGCAATACCTGGAATGTCATAACCTAGAATCTTATGCTCACCACCATCAGCACCTGCACTACCTTGACTTCGCTTAATTTCGCCTTCAAGATTATAAGGAGAAAGCCCTTTAAGAGTTTCACTTGTACCAGAAAGACGAGCAATGCGATTAGCAAGATAAAGCATATCAAATGCGCGAACATTCCAACCTGTAACAATATCAGGCCATTCGGAACGCCAATGAGTCATAAACTTACGCAATAACTCGTCTTCAGTTGCGCATTCACGATACTGTACAAGCAAATGATTAATAGATGAATCACGTTTAGTTTCATCCCACTTGCCTAAGCCAAATGTATGGTACACCTCTGATTGATTTGATTTAATAGTAATTGCAGTTACAGGCCACTTTGCCTCTTCAGGTGTAGGGAAACCTTCATCGGAATGAACTTCGATATCAAGATTAACGATGTTAATATGATTAATGTCGAATTCAATATCACCTGGATACTTTTGCGTAATCCATTGATGCTTATAGTTAACTGTACCATAGATCGAGCGACCTGTGATTTGTTCATTCTCTTCCACCCATTGTTTTGCTTCACTCATTCTACCAAAGGTACGTGGTACAACTGGGCGACCATCCATCGAACTAAAAGCTGATGTGACAGGTTTTGTGCTGCTTGAATAAAGGGTAGGTTTAAATGTGACGTTGTTAATAATAGCAGAGCCATTATCAGTACGACCACGATAATAAAGTTGGTTCATATAGCGATGAACATCAGTGTAGAATTTCATATATTAGCCTCTCATAATCATACAATTATATCACGTTTGGTGGCTACTGTACACCCCCATCGTAAGAATTAAATGCCCAATAGCGTTCTTTACACCACCAGCATTCTCGACAAGGGACAGGTAAGCTCATTGTACAACTGTTTGTAATATTAGCTAATTCATTTAAATTGAATTCAGCATACTCTTTTGCAATGTCCTGTTTGTTTTTGTAAGCCCATGGAACAATAATATCATCATAATTGTCCGGCAAGTTTTGTAACTCTTTTCCTTTCATCGAGTTTCCAGGTCTTTCGTCACCTGGCATTCCTTGGCTTGTGCCAAACACCCAATGAGTTACAGCAAATCTTTGTTCGAGATACTTGCGAGCTGGTCTCATAAAATGGTATTTTGATTTAACACCATCAAAATCCATAGGATGAATAGTGATATCATGTATCTTAGCTTGAAGATCTTTCTTCATAATGCCGTTTACGAGTATCCAGTTCCTTACATCCTGAGCAACTGTAAGCGTGTCCATTTCAGGAAGATTGATATCATAGCCGTGTATAGGATAAACTTCAACCGGTAGTTTTGATAGATGATATAGAATCAGAGCAGAATCAATTCCGCCTGAAAGAAACAATCCGCACTTCTTTATATGTTTAGGAAAGTACATTTGCAACCAAATGAATACGGGTTTCTCGTGATGCATTGACTGCTGTGTGATGCGACCTTGTATTTACAAAGTAACCAACACCTTTCTTTAAATGCCTAGGTTCATTATTAACAATCATAAAACAGCCACGTTGTGTTTTTATAGGAAAGTGTATTCGATTATTTGCATCATTGTGCCAAGATAAACAACCGGTTGGTCGGGAAGTCATAACACGAAAACGTCCAATCTTATATTTTGCTGTTAATTCAGAATGAATCTTTTCAAACGTTGTGTCTTTAAATATAGTGCTAACAGATGAAAAGGCTGATTCTTCTATTGGTTCATCATAAAAAATCACATCATTTGGTTTTGAGTTAACATGATCTACTACAAGACTACCGTACGAATAAGCTAAATCATCTTCATGTCCTGGAACATTTGATATATGTAATTGATCTTTGCCCCAGCTGCCATCAGCTAAATCTACAATAGAACCAAGTTCAGCTAATAGTTCATCTGCATCATATTTCATATCAGGTAGAACATTATAATAAGTTGAGTTGGGGTCACCTTCCATATGCTCAATGAAGTCTTCCATTGGCCCTAAGTTTTTTAGGTATTCAGTCGCTCTGCTCATATCGTTCTTTCATTATATTATAGTTTTCAACAAGCTCCATAAGGTGTGACTGAGCTTGCATGGCTGTAAGGAATTCATCGCCGTCTTCGACGTGTCGAATAATATTCCAAAAAGAATCTTCAGGCACATTGCGAGTAACTTGATATTCTGCAACTGCCCGAAGAATGTAATCGAATTCAGACATAATAATAATCTCCATAGTCATATAGAGTTATTTATTCAACCACTAACGTAGGCTTCGTCCTTCGGTCTGTACCAAGCTTTTTGGTTATGAAGTTTTCCAAGTAGTCGAGCAATTTCTAATCTATCGGAATCTTCAAGACTATTGGCCTGCTTATAAAGTAATGCATCTTCAATCATTCTAATATCTAATACATTTAACTCAAATACAGGATTTGGTTTCATGATGAAAAGTGTGTATTCAACATATCCAAGCGGTCAGTTGCAGCTGCCATAGTATCAAGTTCGTTTTGAATTGCTTCAACAATATCACTGTGCTCACCAATGCCAACAGCTTGATTCATGTACACCATGATATTAGTTTTTGCTCGTTCAAGTTCACCTTCAGCATGCATGCGACATGCTTTAACCAATTGTTTTTCCATTTTCACTTCCTTTTTTTCCCAGGGTTGATCTGCCCATTTAGCCAATTTTTTACTCCTTAGTAAAACGGGTAGACCGCTACAGTCTACCCTGATTGTTTACCACGCTTGATGCGGGGTGTGTCGTAGCTTTTCTAAACGACGTTCAAGGTCACACATATCTACCGATCCAGATAAGTAATCACCGTGATAGCGATCATATGTAACATTGTTATGAAGTCGTGGAAAAGCGAAATAGTCAGCAAAGAATTTTTTAATACGCTTTATCATTTGAGAGGGTATCCTCTTAGACTGCCTAAATTGTGATTGTTAAGTGCAGTAAATACTACAGACACTGATTCATTCCGATATTCAGTTTGTTGTAGCATGCGTGCAACTTCCCAATTAGCAGAACGCTGTCTGTTTTCTTGAAAGCTTTTTTCCAATTCTTTTTAGTGTGCTAACTAGCCTTTTCATTAAGTTGTTGACGTGTGTCATGGTTTTTTTCCTCGTTACCAATATTGATTTTACGAGGACGCTGATTTTCTGGGATGAGATATTCCAACTCAATTGCAAGAATCCCATCTTGAATATCGGCTCCGTTAACATTTACATGTTCAGACAGCCTAAAGGTGCGTCTAAATTTCTTCGTGCTAATACCACGATGAATAAACTCTCTGCCTTTAGATTTATGTTCGCCTGTTACGGTTAGTGTTCGGTCTTTGACCTCTACGCTAATCTCATCTTTTGAAAACCCAGCAATTGCAAGTTCAATCAAATATTCAGTATCACCAGCTTTGATAATATTATGCGGGGGATAGTGATCATTTGCATGAGTAGCTGTAAATTCCAGCTCTTTGAATAAATGGTCAAATCCCACAAAAGATGAACGGGGAAATAGTGTGTGTAAGCCTGTCATTGTTTTCTCCTTTTGACTAAGCAAGAAATTATGTAGACCGGAGGATCCGCATCTACGCTACTATATATACTCTATTTGTTTCCTATATTATATTTAGGACACAATTCCCATTCATTTTTCTCTTTAAATGGGATTATCTTAATCTGTCGTAATGGCGCACAATCTAGCTGAGCTGCTACTGCAAGTTTAATTAAACCCCAGTCACTCAGTAAAGTTGTAATCGTATTTCTACGTTGAATGTCATTTAACTCAAGATTAGATTTCTTACCATCAAGGAGAAACAACTCCTTGAAGTGTACTATAAAATATCGGCCTTGTTTATGTAAAATATGACACGATTGAAATAGCTTCTTCTCTTTGCGTGAAGCCACGCCAATTCGTGTAAGTGTCTCTCTCTGACTTTTAGAAAATCATCCGGCTCGTCCAGGATAACTTCAAGCATGTCTGCGGGTGTCCAGTGAACATTATTGTTTTCTTCTACCACCTTTAAATACCTTTTCTCTCAAATTATTCATTTGGTCGGATGATAAAAGTGACAGGACTTGGCGAGCTTTCTCATTACTATAGCCATAATATTCCTTGACGACATCAACATCTTTAACCAATTCAGGTTTATTCCATTTCGAGAAGCGTTTCCGCTTTCTGATTATATTTATAAGAAATTGATATTGTAGCTTTTTATCAAGGTGGTGGTAACGGTTCATTTCATTTGCAATTAATGCAGTATCAGCAAAGTAACTCAATCCACGATTAACCATAAATGCACTATAAGCATTCTCTGTTATATCGTCTATCATGATATCGCGTTTACTGGTATTAATTGATGTAAGATAATCAAATGGACTTATTGACATGCGGCAAGTCTTTCATCGAGCAGTTCTTTTGTTAGCTCAGTAGAATGACCACATTGTACATCTGTATTACTCCAATATAACTGAGGAAAAGTTGTATGACCATTCTTCATCATATGCTCATCACAACGTGGATCTGTATCAAGGTTTACTTCGTTATAAGCATAGCCCCATAACTTCAGTTGCTTCTTGAGCTGCTTACAGTAAAAGCATTTTGGCTTTGTATAAAGATTAAGCATTCAATGCCCCTATTAAAGTTTGCATACGCATTACATCCATTGCAATATCATGACGAGGATCGTGCAGTACAAAGTGTTCTTCAAGACCTTCTGGAATGAAATTGTTTTTAATGTCAGCACCATATGCTAATCCGTCAATCATACTTATTGTATCACGAATATCCCACCATTTATACGGTTCATCTGCATGTCCAGTGGCGTGACATAGTGACGTCATAAACACAGGATCGAAAGTGTTACGACGAGTATAGATTACACCGCCATCATAATCTGGTTTGTTATCCCAATAAAATTGATACAAGTCTTCAATAGACCTATCTTCTTTCGAAGGAGCAATAACTTTTTGTGCTTCTTTGTTTTGCTTAGACCACCACTCAACAGTTTCTTTTGTAATAATGCGATTGTATTTTTCAACCTGTTCTTTTACATCAAACTTAATGTATGCAGCACTATCAACTAATTCACTGTAAGTGTATAATTTCTTTGGATCCCAATTCAACATAGCAAAGGATAAGACAGCACCCGTATGCGGATCCTGTGACATAGTTTCAAAATCATAAATTGTATTCATTCTATAAATCCTAAAATAAAGGAATGCAAATGATAAAATAGTATTGCATCCTGATAAAGCAATAGCCATAGACCAACAATGAGTATTAAATATTTCATGCGAATTTTACCTCCGACATTACTTCAGTCATGCAAGCAACGAGGTTTAATTCATGGTCTGCAACAAATGCAGCTTTGTATTGATAATCGGCAAGTATAAGAACTAGCTGTGGAATTGATGCAGGTGCAACTTTAGTTGTCATGGTATCGTAGACACCACGAATAATAGCTGACGTATCAAGATCAAGATTATTCACAATCCAAGAACGCATTGTTTTAAAGTCTTTTGCTTTTAAAGATGCGTAAAGGTTATCAAATTGTTGTGTAGCATTGCTACTTGAATTGCTTGCCACAAGTGTGCCAGATGTTGATTGGCGCTGTCCTTCATTTAATACACGACGCCAATCTGGCGCATGTTTTATAATAAGATCCGCAACTGCTTTTCTTTCGTACGTTACTCCTTCATCAACAAGGATAGTAGTGAGGCGATCAAAGAAAGATCCAGCTAAGCCTGCAATTTCAGTTTTAGTAGCATTAAACTCATATACACTGCAACGTGAGTGTAGTGGTTCAATAATACGATTCTTGAAGTTACATGTAAGAATGAAACGACAGTTATCTGAAAATTGTTCGATAAAACCACGTAGCGCAGGCTGTGTTGACT
>UEXL01000169.1_pt1 | contig 26497 bp, 37 predicted proteins | sample 1796671 | NCBI WGS metagenome assembly UEXL01 (sample SAMEA4772471, study PRJEB27181) | metagenome | reverse complement strand
GTCTGCGCATCGGTTTCACGGACGAAGTGGCTCGCCTGATCGGGCTGCGATCCGTTGAACTTTAATCCATTGAACAACGGCGGCATCGCTTCACAAACCGACTGCCAGTAAGGCAACGCCAGCTCTGCCTGTGGCAGCCACTGCTGATCCAGCGCTTCGCGCCAGTCACTCAGGTTGTGAGTCTTGCGTGGCAGCGATGCATTGCCACCCTGCTCAATCTGTTCGCAGGCGAAGAAAAAATCCTCCAGCAAGATTCGCCAGGACACGCCGTCCACAGCCAGGTGGTGGATGGTGAGTAACAGCTGTGGATTATCTCGCTGGGGCGTGTCGCCAGTAACATACAGCGCCCCCAGCAACTTGCCTTGCGCCGGATTCAAACTGCGCTGCACAGCAACCATCTGCGCTTCAATCGCAGCACTGTCGTTGCTGTCCATGGTTTTCAGCAGCGGCACACTCGCGGCGGGCACACACTGCGCCGTCGCGGAGTCACTCACGTCAAACTGTAAACGCAGGGCATCATGCTGAGCGACAAGCAGCTGCAGGGCCTGTTCCAGAACGGCCGCATCAAACAGTTTCTGTATGGAAAAACGCAGATACTGGTTACAGGCAGACAGTCCCCGTTGCTCAATAAAACGCTGCTGAATCGGCAACAGGGATAGCAAACCGGCCAGAGGCTCCTGGCTGGCGGTATTCACCGTCACCGGTTGCGCCACAGCGGCTTGCTGACTCAACACCGGCTGTTCGAATAAATCCCTGGGCGTTAACGCCAGGCCTTGCTGGCGGGCGCGGCTGACCACCTGCAAGGCAAGAATGGAGTCGCCGCCCAGCGCAAAGAAATTATCATCGCGGCTGATTTCACGGCCCAGCAGTTGTTGCCAGATCGTCGCCAGCGTCTGTTCATTGTCCGTCTGTGGCGCCTCACCTTCGCTGGCGGTTTGCCACTGCGGCGCCGGCAACGCCTTGCGATCCACTTTGCCTGCCGGGGTCAGCGGCATGGCTTCCAACACGATCAACTGGCTGGGCACCATATAGTCCGGCAGTGAGCCCGCCAGCGCCGCCAGGATGCTATCGATAACGATCGGACCACGGAGCACCACATACCCCACCAATCTATCCCCGGCGGTAGAAGGCTGCGCCACCACGGCGGCCTCACGAATCGGTTCATGGCCCAGCAGTTGGCTTTCAATTTCGCCCAGCTCAATGCGGAAACCGCGAATTTTTACCTGCTGATCCACCCGGCCCAGGTATTCCATTACTCCATCGTCCCGGTACTTCACCAGGTCCCCGGTGCGATACATACGCTCGCCCGGCTCGCCGAACGGGTCCGGCAGGAAACGCTCCGCCGTCAGGTCCGGGCGCTGATGATAACCACGGGCCAGACCCACTTCGTTGCCGATATACAGCTCCCCCGCGACGCCAAACGGCACCCGGTTAAGATCCTGATCCAGCACATACAATGTTCTCGGCCCCACGGCGGTGCCGATGGGCGCATAGGCGCTGGTCAGGAATCGCCTTCGTAGGCGGCCCACAGCATCGGCGTGACCACCGTTTCCGTGGGGCCGTAACCGTTAAGAATGCGCTGCGGTTTCAACACATGCTGCATGCGCTCGAAGGTTTCCCGGGTAAAGGCTTCGCCACCCAGGGTCCAGGAACGCACTTTCAATGCGGGTTTTTCCTGTTCGATCCAGTCCAGCAGCGGGCCCATATAGCTGGGCGGAAAACAGGCCACGGTGACGCCTTCGTTTTTCAGCACCTCACAGCATTGTTCCGCGCTCCACAGTTGCTGGTCACGATCACCACCGGAACCAAAGGCCAGCGGCACCGTCCAGCGCTCCACCGCCCCATCGAAACTGATGGAGGCAAACTGCAGTTCTACGTCATCCGGGGTCATGCCATAGCGTTCACCGATGGTTTGCACATGCATGGTGAGACCGGCATGGGTGAGCGACACGCCTTTGGGTTTGCCGGTGGAGCCGGAGGTGTAGATCACATAGGCGAGCTGGTCCGGGTGCGGTTCGTTGTCGAGGGTCTGGGCAGAAAAGGCATCCAGTGACAACGCATCCACCGCAATCGGTGTCACCGTTTCCACGCTTGGCAGCGAAGGAGCCAGGCCCGATTCAGTGAGCAAAAGCTCTGTGCCACTGTCTTCCAGCATGTAGCACAATCGGTCCGCAGGATAAGCCGGATCCAGTGGCAGGAGAGCGCCGCCGGCTTTCATCACGGCGATAAAGGCTTCCACCATGGTGACGCCACGCTCAAAGGACACGCCGACCACGTCATCCGGTTTCACACCTTGTGCGATAAGATAACGGGCCAATTGATTAGAACGTGCTTCCAATTCGGCAAACGACACACGGGCATCTCCGTGCACCAGCGCAATGGCATCGCCCTGTTTCGCGGCCTGCTGTGAAAACAAAGACACAAAACTATGCGCTTGCCACTGGCCAGCCCCCTGCCCCCAACGCTCCAGCATGACCTGATCATCCGGCACCAGCGCCGCACTCTCGGTGAGTGGCAACGCTGGCGACTGCAACCACTGCTCCAGCACCTGCTCAAACGCCACCACCATTTTCCCGGCAAAGGCATCATCAAGAATGCCGTCACCGTGAACCAGTCGCAACCCCAGGCCATGCTCATCCGGCCAGGCATCCAGCACCAGATCAAACGGCGTTTCCGTTACGGGCAGGTCTTCCACCCGCGCCATCAGGTTACCCAGATTCAGACTTAATCCTTTGCCCTGTTGGCGATAATTGAACGCCACCTGGAACAAGGGATGACTGCCTGAACTGCGGGAATCGCTCAAGGCATCAACAATTTTTCCAAAGGGAAGATCGCGATTTTTATTGGCGTCGTTCAAGGCACTGTGGATCTGTGAAATCCAATCACTGACGGACAGCTCAGGGGAAACATGGCCCTGCACCACCAGGTTGTTCACGAAAAATCCCACCAGAAACTGGTTACTGCCTTTACGGTTGGCGCTGGGTACGCCAACGCGAATCTGTGGCTGCCCCGACACCCGAAACAACAGGTACTGCAACACGGCAAGCAATACGGTAAAACGGCTGACGCCCTGCGCCCTGGCAAAATTTTTCGGGTTTGCGTCTGCTTTGCAGACAGGGAGAAGTCCTGAAAACGGGCACCGCTGGAGGCACCGGACGGTTGTGACAGGCGAGGTAACGCCAGGGCCTCCCCCTCATGCTGCAGTGTATCGATCCAGTAACCCCGCTGCGCCCGGGCATCGTCACTGGCGAGCCATTCAGCTTCTGTTTCGACCAGATCCAGATAGGTATTTTTCAGCGGCGGCAGGTTCGGTGTCAGCCCGTCACGCAAGGCACTATAGGCAAACAGAAACTCCTGCATGAACACGCCCAACGACCAGGCGTCGCCGACAATATGATGCAACGAGATCAGTACATGCCGTTGCTCGCTCAGCCTGACCAGCCGGTAACGCAACAGCGACTCTGTCTCCAGATCAAACGGTTTCGCATTGTGCTCGCGGCCCAACCGGTAGGCTGCCGCTTCCGGGTCTGCCGTGTTGCTGACATCCTCGACCTGCAACGCCCTGTCCACGTGCGGCGCGATCCGCTGCCAACCCTGCCACTCTCGTTCGGCAAATTGCACACGCACAATATCCTGCCGTGCCACCACGTAATTCATGGTCTGCTCAAGCGCTTCAGGATTCAGCTCACCGTCCAGCCACAGCATGCCACCCAGGTTATAGGCCGTGCTCTGCGGTGAAAGCCGCGTAAATAGCCACAGGCGTTGCTGGGAGAGAAAGCGGGGTCCAGTCGGCCCCGGGCGCGTTCTCGATGGCAGACCCGGTCATGTCAGCTCCTTGCCGTTAATGCAGACGCAAGAGAAAGAATCAGGACGCTTGCGCATCCCGCAGGCGGCGTGGGCGCTGGTCTGTCCAGGTCTGATTGATATGCTCAAGGCATTCGCTCTTGTTGCCGGTCACACCAACGGCTTGCCAGCCCGCCGGGACAGGACGGTAGGTCGGCCAGATGCTGTACTGCTCCTGATCATTCATGACGACAGTGAATTCCGTTTCGGGATTATCAATACTCATGGCTTCCTCGCCGTTGACAGGATTAAGAGAAAAAACTGAGAGAAAAGCGCGCAGGAGCAGCCAGCCCGGGCGCACAACCCGCGATTAATCGACGCCCTAAAAGCCCGCTTCGCGCAGTACCTGAACGCTCTCGCGAGCGGCCAGATCATCCATTTCTTCCAGCTCACCACTTTCCATTTTCAGCAGGCGATCAGCGCGATCGAAATAATGATCATCGTGGGTAATGGCAATGATGGTTTTGCCGGTGGCTTGCAGGCGTGGTAACAGCTCGAGATAAAAGAATTGCCGGAATTGCGGGTCCTGGTCTGCCGCCCACTCGTCCAGCAACAAGCAGTCCCGGCTTTCCATCACCGCCATCAACAAAGCCAGGCGTTTGCGCTGCCCCTGGGAAAAACGAATATCGCTGAGGCGGCCAACTTGCTGGCGCACTTTGTGCTGCATACCCAGCGTCGCCAGCCAGGCATCCACGTCTGCACTCGCCACTTCCGCACCATCACCTTTCAGCAACCGGCTGAATAGATGGAAATCCGTAAACACCGATGAAAAAAGCTGCCGAAAAGCCACCCGGTTTGCTTCGGTGACAAGCTCACCATCCACTCGCAGCTCGCCCTGCTGAGGCCGATACAGCCCAGTGAGCAAGCGGGCAAACGTGCTCTTGCCGCTACCATTGCCACCTTGCACAAAAATCAGTTCGCCACGGCGGATGGTGAGGTCCAGCGGCCCTACGGCAAAACCTGGCGCACCGTCCTGATCCGGATAGTGGTACCGCACGCCGCAGAGGCTGAGTGAGCTGAAGCCGGCCAGCGTGTCGCCGCCGGCCTGCCGGTCCGCCGTTTCATCGGCCAATTCAAGCCCGGTCAGTTTGCGCAACGACACCCGCGCAGCCAGCAAGGTTGGCAATGCCGCCACCGCGCCAATCAAAGGCGTGCGCAATAACAAAATGGTCAGTGCAAAAATGGAGGCGGTATTGGCGTCCGCCCAACCCCGCCCGGTAGCCAGATAGAACAGCACCCCGATCAGTGCCAGCATCAAGACGTTGGCCAGGTTGCCGGCCAGTCCGTTGCAAATGTCAGCGCGGGTCACATGGTCGCGATAACCCCGGGCATGGCCATCAAATTCTTCATCGAAGAAACGCGCCGCACGGGGCCGGTTCAGTGCCAACTCCTTGCGACCATCAATCATGGATTGATAGTCCTGATAAAGATGGTCATCGCCTTCACGCACCTTGCCCACATGGAAATTGATACGCCCCACCAGCCAGATGCCCATGACCGCAGTTCCCAGCAACCAGGCCACCGTGACAACGAACAGCCCCGGTGCCAGCCAGGCCAGCCAACCCAGGGCCGCCACGCTGAGTGCCGCGCCGTAAACCAGCTCCGGCAAGTGCACAAAGGCAATCGTCAGGTTACGCAGGTCGGTGCTCAGCGCCGCCAGCAGGTGCGGCCCGCCAACCTTTTCCAGTTGCTCGATGTCTGTAGCCAACACCCGGCGCACCAGATCCCGGCGCAAGCCGTACACCATCCGGTGCCCCAACACATGCAAGGTGACTTGGGCAGCGGTGGCGGTGGCCAACAGCGCCACCAACAACAGAGCGAACTGGAGAAGCACCACCGGCAAATTCGCACCACCGGCAAGCAACCGCTGACTGATAAAGGCCAGTACCGCCACACTCAATACCGCACTCAACACACTGAGCACGGCCACCGCCGCGAAGGCTTTCTTTCTACGGGAAAATAACAGGCCCATAAGGGTCATGATTGGGTGTCCGCCTCCTTGGACAGGGAAGAGCCAATAAAGAGAATCGCAATGATATTGATTCTTATTTATATATCAACCTTATTTTCGTGCGCCTAATCCCGTTTTGCTTCCCCGGTGCTTTTTTTGCTCTATGGCTTCGCGTTACCGCTTTGCTCCACACATTGATGCGCCCCGCCATTGCCGTGAAGTGTCTCGCTCAATACCATTCAGTGATAGAACAGGACTTTCCTCATGACCCAACAGCTCAGCGAGCGCGGCCAGCGCCGACGGCAGGCACTGCTTGATGCCGCCACCCACACATTCCTCCAGCACGGTTACGAACGCACCACACTGGACATGATCATTGCTGAAGCGGGCGGTTCGCGGCGCAGTCTGTATGAGTATTTTGGCGACAAGCGTGGGTTATTCAGTGCGGTCATCACCCATCACGCACAGAAGATGGTTCATGACATAAGCAATCTGGACGTAGAGGATCTGCCCGCACGGGAAGGCCTGGAGTTACTGGGACATGCTTTCTTCAAGGCCTTAACCGATCCAGTCAATCTGGAACTGTATCGGCTGCTGATCGCTGAAGGCTCCGCTTTTGCCGATCTGGGACAAACCGTCTATGAGGCAGGCCCGCACTTACTGCTGGAACAATTACAGCTATACCTGCAATGCCTGCATGACCGCGGACAGCTCCCCGGCGCTCAGCCAGGCCCCCATGCAGCCCGCCAGTTTTTTGGCATGATAAAAGCCGATTTTCAGCTCTGCGCTCTACTGGCCCCCACACAGCTTCCAAACGCAGCAGCAATCACCGAACACATTCGCAGCTGCGTGACGCTTTTGTTGGAAAACCGCTAAGCCCGCCATTGGCACCGCCTGTCTGCTCGGTATACATTGTAGATATCTGTCACCCTGGCCTTGGGGGCTAAGATGGCAATATTGGAAATGTGACAGGATTCACAATATGCATAAAATTACACTGGCCTGTCTGGCAAGTTTTTTGCCGATAGCGGCCAGCTATGCCGACGGAATGGATGCACTGTTCCTCAAACAGGTGTACTCCGGCGGGGGTTCAACGCTTTATTGCCAGGAAGCCTTCCAGCCGGGTGATCGCATTTCGGTAGAGCAGATTTACGATGAACGCCGTCTGGCGCAACACTTTGGCTGCCGGAGTAGCCGCCTTTGTGAAAGCAATACGCAGTTCTCTGATATTCGCAAAGACCGCCACGCGCTCTTCCCTGTCACCCGCCGCGCGGAGCTGGACCGCCGCCGAACGCTGTTTGGCGATCTGCCCGACACCACAGACAAGGATGATAAATGCGGCTACAAACAGTCTTTCCAGGTGTTTGAGCCCCCGGTGAACGCCAAAGGGGATGTGGCCAGAGCCATGCTGTATCTCCACGAACGGTATGAGCTGCCCTTGCTTGGCACCCTGGATATGTACCAACGCTGGAATCGGGAAGACCCGGTCACCGACGAGGAGCGCCGCCGCAATAACGTGATCGAACAGCTCCAGGGCAATCGCAATGCGTTCATCGACGAGCCGGACCGCGCGCAAAGCCTGCAAGGCAGCTCGCCGCTGAATATGCAGTTTCCCTAGAAGAGCCGCAGCAAGCGACAACACGAAACAAGGCCGTACAGATCGTGTTTCTCTTTCCTCCGCGCTGAAAAATTTACAGGCATAAAAAAACCGCACCCCGAGAGGTGCGGTTTTTTTTATTGCGTGCAGCGTAGTGCGTGCCGCATGCAGCGGCCTTTAGAATTGCGCCGCGTCCAGGCTCATCATGGTACCCGCACCGCTGTTCAGCTGGGCAACCAGTGACTGGGCTTTTGGCAGGACACGCTGGAAGTAGTACTGACCGGTGACGCGCTTGGCTTTCACGAAGTCATCATCACGGCCGTCGGTGGCCGCCAACATCTGGGCCCACAGCCATGCGTAGAGTACATAACCAAAGACATCCAGATATTCCACCGCACCGGCGCTGATCGCATCCGGGTTATCGCCGGCCTGGGCCAGTAGCGCATCGGTGGCGGTTTTCAGCAGCGCCAGCGCGGATTGCAGATCGTCTTTCACCACAGCCAGCTGGGCGTTATTAGCGTTGGCGTCAACCCAGGCCTGGGCATCGGCCAGGAAAGCGTCCACGGATTTGCCGCCATTACGGGCCACTTTACGGCCGGCCAGATCCAGTGCCTGAATGCCGTTGGTGCCTTCATAGATCTGGGAAATACGGCAATCACGCACGAACTGCTCCATGCCCCATTCCCGGATATAACCGTGGCCGCCGAAGACCTGCTGACCGGTAATGGTGGTATCCAGGCCACGGTCGGTGAAGAAGGCCTTGGCAATCGGGGTCAACAGCGCCACGCGATCTTCCGCTTTTTCTTGGCGTCTGCGTCTTCGCTGAACTTGGAGGTATCCAGCTGCATGCCCACGTAGGCGGCCAGTGCACGGCCCCCTTCGTTAATGGCACGCATGTTCATCAGCATGCGGCGCACATCACCGTGCACGATGATCGGATCCGCCGGCCCGTCCGGGTTCTTCGCGCCGGTGGCGCTGCGGCCCTGCAGGCGTTCGCGGGCGTATTCCACCGCGCTCTGGTAGCTGACTTCACCCAGGCCCAGGCCTTGCAGACCAATGGACAGACGCTCGTAGTTCATCATGGTGAACATGCACGCCAGACCCTGGTTCGGCTCACCGATAATCCAGCCTTTGGCATCGTCGAAGTTCATCACGCAGGTGGCGGAGCCCTTGATACCCATCTTGTGTTCGATGGAACCACAGGTGGCGCCATTGGCGTCGCCCGGGTTGTTGTCCGCGTCGGGCAGGAACTTGGGCACCAGGAACAGGGAAATGCCTTTGGAACCGGCAGGCGCGTCCGGCAGCTTGGCCAGCACCAGGTGGATATGGTTACCGGTCAGGTCATGCTCGCCGCCGGTAATGAAAATCTTGGTGCCGGTGATGTTGAAGGAGCCATCATCGTTGGGCACGGCCTTGGTGCGCAGAATGCCCAGGTCGGTGCCGAATGCGGCTCGGTGAGGCACATGGTGCCGCTCCACTCACCGCTGTACAGCTTGGGCAGATACTGGCCCTTCAGCTCTTCAGAGGCGTGGGCGTCGACCGCCAGGCAGGCACCGCTGGTCAGCGCCGGGTACAGGGCAAACGAAGAACAGGCGCTGTGCATCATTTCTTCGAACAGCACCGCCAGGGATTTGGCATGCCCTGGCCACCGAATTCCGGGTTACCGGAAAATGCGCTCCAGCCGTTTTCGGCGAACGTCTTGAATGCATCCTTGAAACCGTCCGGGGTGGTCACGCCCCGTCATTCCAGGTGCAGCCCTGCTCATCGCTGTTACGATTCAGCGGGAACAGCAGGCCTTCGGTCATTTTGCCCGCTTCTTCCAGAATGGCATCGGACAAGTCCTGAGTCACCTCTGCGGTGGCCGGCATGGAGGCCCAGAGCTGATCCGCTTTGAACACATCGTTGAGAACAAAACGCATGTCCTCGAGGGGGGCTTTATAGGTCGCCATTTGCACATCTCCCGAAAGTTGGCAGGGTGCGAATTTTAGGCAGCCCGGCGGCCGGGTTACAGGCTTATTTGTGACCCGGCGTTCATACCACGTATTTCGCCGCTTTATGGCGCTTCCAGCCGCCCACCCACCCTGCAGGAGCGACGCACGACACGGGCAGCCAATACACCCCGAATAGAAACAGGACTCCCGTAACGAGTCAATTTGGTGCACTATGATGCACCAAATTAACGCAACATCATTCTCCCAAAGCTCAGGACCCCTTATGCCATCAGGGTTACAGGACTTTCTTCAGCATATAAAACAGCGCGACCCGGAACAAACCGCTTTCCATCAGGCAAGCGAAGAAGTCTGCGCTCTCTCTGGCCTTTTCTGGAACAAAACCCGAAATATCGGTCCATGGGGCTGCTGGAAAGGCTTGTTGAGCCTGAACGGGTCATCCAATTCAGGGTGGCGTGGCAGGATGATAACGGTCAGGTTCATGTCAATCGCGGTTACCGTGTGCAGATGAATAGCGCCATCGGCCCCTACAAAGGCGGGCTGCGTTTCCATCCATCGGTCAACCTGGACATTCTCAAATTTCTCGCCTTCGAGCAGACCTTTAAAAACTCGCTAACCTCCCTGCCCATGGGCTCCGGCAAGGGCGGCGCGGATTTGACCCAAAGGGAAGTCCGATGCCGAAATCATGCGGTTCTGCCAGGCGTTTATTGCCGAACTGTACCGCCACATTGGCCCGAACCTGGATATTCCTGCCGGGGATATCGGCGTTGGCGCCCGGGAAGTGGGCTACATGTTTGGCATGTACAAAAAGCTCACCAACGAATTCACCGGCACCTTTACCGGAAAAGGCTTCTCCTTCGGCGGCTCACGCATCCGCCGGAAGCCACCGGTTATGGCTGCGTTTATTTCGTTGAAGAAATGATGAAAACCCGCCATAGCGGGCTGGAAGGAAAGCAGACCGTGATTTCCGGCTCTGGCAATGTCGCCCAGTTTGCCGCCCGCAAGGTACTGGATCTGGGTGGCAAGGTGCTCACCCTTTCCGACTCCAGTGGCACGCTGTTCTTCCCACAGGGAATGACAGAAGACGATCTGCTTTATATTGCCGAGCTGAAGAATGAACGCCGGGCACGGCTCAGCGAAGCCAGCCAGGAACTGGATGCGGAATACCTGGAAGGCCAACGCCCATGGCACATCCCTGCGATATCGCTCTGCCATGCGCTACCAGAATGAACTGGACGGTGAGAATGCCCGCACCCTGATCAGAATAATTGCCAGGTTGTTGCCGAAGGCGCAAACATGCCTTGCACCCTTGAAGCCATGGATATCTTCCGCGACGCCGACACCCTGTTTGCACCGGGAAAAGCGGCCAATGCCGGAGGCGTTACGGTATCCGGGCTGGAAATGAGTCAGAACAGCTTGCGGTTAAACTGGACGTCCGGTGAAGTGGACGAGCGACTGCATTCAATCATGCAGCGTATCCACCACTCCTGCCTCGAGTACGGAAAAATCGACGGCACCACAGACTATGTCCGAGGTGCGAATATCGCCGGTTTTGTCAAAGTGGCTGATGCCATGCTGGCACAGGGCGTGGTGTAACCGGCCCCGGCACAACAAACAGGCCGGCCAAGATTACCGGCCAGCCTGTTTGTTTTCCTGCTCGGTATTCGCGCCCCAAGGCTCCGGCCGTGCCCACAGCCAACTGGCAGTCACCGCCAATATCGCCGGCACCCCCAACTTCACAGCCACATGGGCACCGGAAAAGCAATAATCATCACACTGAGCAGCATCATCACTGAGGCGGCGATTTTAGCCCGGCGCGAGACCGCGCCGTGTTCGCGCCAGTCACGAATGCTCGGACCATATCTGGGGTGCCCCAGCAGCCAAGCCTCCAGCCGCGGCCAGCCATGTGTTCCCGCCCAGGCGGCCACCAGCAGAAACGGCACCGTGGGCAGGCCGGGAATCACCACGCCGATCATCCCCAAAGCCACGCAGAACACCGCCAGTAATCGCCAGGCAACAACTCTAATCATTGCTCACACTCCTGAAACGTCACTACAGCATGCACCAGTACGCCTGAATTGAAAAAGGCAACAGGAGCCAAACGCTTGATGCCTGACGTCAACAAAAAGCAACGACGTGACCGGACAGAGCTAGTGAGCTCTGAACCACTTTCTGCAGGCAACTCCCCGTCCTGTGGGACGGTCTGGGCATCCCCGGCAGCGCCAGCCAGTCCACGGCCGCTTCAAGGCGCTGCTTGAGCACCGCAACCGAGATCGTCTCGCCATTAAGCACCACCTCATCACCGCTGGCATTCAACACAGAGCGCCAGCGACTCCCGTCCTGAACGACCACGCCTTGGGATGCCAAGCCGGGCAATTGCATGGCGAGAGGCGGCGGAATAATCGCTTCGTGCATCTCTACTTGCAAAGCGATATCCAGCATCTGGTTCATTTGCTGCTCGGTGAGCGCCTGCAACTCTTGCAGAGGCAAGTTACGCCTTTCAATCCCGAGATAGCGGGTACGGGCATCCAGGCTGAGCTGACGCTCATCGGCATTATCCACCAGCAATTGCATGGCCAACTGGCTGTCCCCGGGTGCAGCAACTGCTCCCCGATCACGGTCATCATCTCGTCGATCAGGGTCTTTATTCTGTCAACCGTTTCCTGCGGATCAGCAGGCTCATTGTTCGCCATGGCCCCCAGCAGCAGGTTGGTTTGCAGCTGGTCCAGTTCATTGTTGAGCGCGTTGACCTTGATCAGCGCCTGCTTGTCGAGGCCGCCATATTCCCACGCCCAGGTAGGCGCTATCCATGAGTAACGGCACCATCGCGCCGGCTACGCTCTCCAACCACAGGCCACTTTTCCCTGCCAGAGTATCGCCCTTATTCTGGCTACTGCCCTTCAGGGTAAAATCGAATTCCAGCAACGACAGATCATGCTGCGCATACCGCAGCCCCTCTCCGTTAAGGTTTACGTCAGTTAACGGTAACGTGCCACCCAACATAGCTACCACATCCACAGATCCAGTCAGCGATTCAATTGCCACTTGCCCTTGCGGTGCGTTGATATCCAGCCCTTTAAGGATCACAAAACTATTGACCGGATAGCCTTGAATATCAGGGCGGTACACGTCCAACTGCAATTGGTCCAACGCAACCGTGCCCATGGGGGAATCCAGATTCACCGGGGAAAACGCCACCCGAATGCGGACGCTGCCATCAAAGCCATAGAATGTGTGCCCGACCACAGGCGCCTTACCCTGAAACAGCTGCTCGATCAGTCCCTTCCCTTCGGCCGGCAACGCTGACAGATCCAGCACTTCACGAGTGCTTGCCAGCCCGACTCGCAGCCCCCTCATCGGTGAATGCCAGCGGGCCATGATGAATCGTGCTTAGCGAACACACCTGACCAGACAGCGCTGCGGCCTCCGGCATGGCAGCCAGCTCACCCTGAATGATCAGGCAGGTATGTGCGGTGGAAGAAAATAGCCCCCGCTCATAACGCACCACATCCAGCAGAACATCGTCCTCGCCCGGCAGAATTTCCATTTTCGCGACTTCATCGCGAACCACCTGCTCAACACGCAGGCCCACATAAAAGGTAGCCGCCAGCCATGCCACTACCGGCAATACCACCAGCACCACAAACAGCGCGAATTCTTTTTTCATGGGTATTTCCCCTTCGTCCTTGTTACCCGGTTTTTTGAAATGCATCACTATAGCGGAAAAACACCGGGAGTAACGATCAGCCCGCCAACAACCACAGGCACGGCATCTCTCGCCAGCCGGGCGTTGTACCTCACACGGCTGGCGTTATCTTGAACCCCAAAAAAAACCAAAAAAAAACCCGCCATGAAAGGCGGGCTTTTTTATCTACAGGAAAAATCAGAATGCAAAGTGTTCTGCATCCAGATCCATCATGCAGTCCAGACCACCTTCGATGGCGCCTTTATGGCCAGCCACGCGTGGCAGGATACGCTTAAAGTAGAAGCGTGCAGTGCTGATCTTGGCCTTGTAGAAGTCCTCGTCACCGGCACCGGATTCCAGTGCAGCGTGGGCCACAGACGCCATACGCGCCCACAGATAGGCCAAGGTGACGTAACCGGAGTACATCAGGTAGTCCACGGAGGCGGCGCCCACGTATTCCGGATTCTGCATGGCCTGCATGCCGATGGCCTGGGTCAGCTCGCCCCATTCCTTGTTGTAGGCAGCCAGCGGCTCCAGCAACTCTTTCAGGTCAGCATTGTCTGCATTGGTTTCGCAGAACTGGTGCACAATCTTGGTGAAGTTACGCAGGGCCTGCCCCTGAGTCATCATCACTTTGCGGCCCAGCAGATCCAGCGCCTGGATACCGGTGGTGCCTTCGTACAGGGTAGAGATACGCGCATCACGCACGTTCTGCTCCATGCCCCACTCGCGGATAAAGCCGTGACCACCGTAGATCTGCACACCGTGGTTGGCCGCTTCCAGACCGGCTTCGGTCACGAACGCCTTGGCGATCGGTGTCAGCAGCGCCATCAGGTCGTCGGCTTCCTTACGAGCCGCTTCGTCTTTCTCCAGCTTCACCTTGTCACCCAGCTGGGCACACAGGTAAACCAGCGCACGACCGCCTTCGGCGAACGCCTTGGAGGTCAGCAGCATGCGACGCACGTCCGGGTGAACGATGATCGGGTCCGCCGGGCCTTCCGGGTTTTTCGGGCCGGACAGGCTACGCATGGCCAGACGGTCCTTGGCGTAGGTCAGGCCGCCCTGGAAACCGATTTCAGCATGCGCAACACCCTGGATAGCGGTGCCCAGACGGGCGAAGTTCATAAAGGTGAACATGCAGTTCAGGCCTTTGTTCTCCGGGCCGATCAGGTAGCCGGTGGCGCCGTCGAAGTTCATTACGCAGGTGGCGGACGCCTTGATGCCCATCTTGTGTTCGATGGAACCACAGGTCACCGCATTGCGCTCACCCACACCGCCGTTACCGTCGGTCATGAACTTGGGCACGATGAACAGGAAATACCCTTGGTGCCTTTCGGGGCACCCGGCAGGCGCGCCAGCACGATGTGGACGATGTTCTCAGCCATGTCGTGTTCACCGGCGGAGATGAAGATCTTGGTGCCGGTGATGCTGTAGGAACCGTCTGCGTTAGGCTCGGCCTTGGACTTGAGATACCCAGGTCGGAACCACAGCTCGGTTCGGTCAGGCACATGGTGCCGGTCCACTCACCGCTGGTCAGCTTGGGCAGGTAGCCGTTTTTCTGCTCGTCGGTACCGTGCTCTTCAATGGTCGCAACCGCACCGTGGGACAGGCCCGGGTACATGCTCCAGGACCAGTTGGCGGAACCGGTCATTTCGAAATCGCGATGCTGGCAGAACCGGGCAGGCCCTGGCCGCCGAATTCCGGGTCGCCGCCCATGGCCGGCCAACCGCCTTCCACGTATTTGGCGTAGGCTTCTTTAAAGCCTTTCGGCGTGGTTACCACACCGTTATCGAAACCACAGCCTTCCTCGTCACCGGAACGGTTCAGGGGAGCCAGCTCGTTTTCGGAGAACTTGGCGCCTTCTTCCAGGAAAGCATTCAGCAGTTCGCTGTTGATATCTTCCAGACCCAGGCTGGCGTAGTGGCCATCCAGATCCAGCACTTCATTCAGTACAAAGCGCATATCGCGCAGGGGAGCCTTGTAATCCGGCATCTCAAATCTCCCTTAAATTACCGGTGACAATGAGGCGGGCCGCGGCTCGCCACTCTTTTAAGTGGGCTAATCTTAGGTCAGGGTTCCGGCACGTCTCCAGCCCTATTTGTGACCCGCAAGTCAAACAAGCGTTTGAAACTACCGTTTGCCAGCTAACTGCGCTGATTTAAAAGGCATTTACCCGGCAACCGTAAAAAAGCGTCGGTCTGCCTCCGGTGGCCTCTCAAGCCCCTCGGGTTTCGGTATACTCGCGGGATTACGGTTTAACCGCCTGTTAAGGAATAGCGAAATGATTGACCCGAATCTGCTGGACATCCTGGTCTGCCCGGTGAGCAAAGCGCCGCTGATCTACGACGAAAAGCCGCCGAACTGAAGTGCAAGGCCAGCGGCCTGGCCTACCCGGTGCGCGATGGCATCCCTGTCATGCTGGAAGAGCAAGCTCGCTCCATGGTGATGAAGAAGCACAATGGCTGTAATACTTGGCCCCATAAATCGCACCTCGCCACATAACAATTCGCCACAGGAAGGCCTGTATGCATAAGCGGCTTTGTTTCGCCCTGGCTTTGGCCAGTTCGCCGCTGTCCGCGCAAGAAGCCGCCAGCAACGACACTCCCGTTCCGGATACCGCCCCGACCAGCATGACCGAAGAGCAAAAGCTCAATAACTGTCTGCTGCGCAGCGCCCAAACCGCCAACGGCAAAGTAACATTGCAGGAAATGCGGGGCTGGTGCACCAACGGCGAAGAACAGGAAAAAATCAGCGCCCATGAAGACGCGTTACGGGCCAGGCTGGCGCTGGAAAACACCACCCAGGGCAATCCGTTTGTCATCACGCCTCATCGGCGCAACTACCTCTTGCCCTACAGTTACTGGTCCAACCGGCAATGGAACGATCCCACCAAGAACGACAGTGACCTGCAGCCCACCGAGGTCAAGTTCAGTTATCACTGAAAGCGCCGATCAAGGAAAAGATCGTGGATGACATTACCTTGTGGATGGCCTTCACCGGCACTTTCTACTGGCAGGCTTACAACAGCGACCTCTCCGCCCCGTTCCGCGAAGCCAATTACGAGCCCGAGCTGTTCATTACCAAACCCATCGACTGGCAGTTCGGCCCGCTGGACTCGGAGCTGCTCGCCGTGGGTGTGGTGCATGAATCCAACGGCCAGGATGTACCGGTATCGCGCAGCTGGAACCGGGTATTCCTGAACTATATTTTCAAGACCAACGATTATTACTGGTCCTTCAAACCCTGGTATCGCATACCTGAAGATGAAAAAGACGAGCCGCTGGATCCTCGTGGTGACGACAACCCGGATATCGAAAAGTACATGGGTAACTTTGAACTGGAAGTCGCACGCCCGTTCGGCAACCACGTGGTGGAACTGATGCTGCGCAATAATCTGCGCTCCGAAAACAAGGCGCCGCCCGCATCAACTATTCCTTCCCGCTCAGCAAACGCTTCAAGGGCTGGTGCAGGTATTTACCGGTTATGGGGATTCGCTAATTAACTACGACAATTATGAAAACCGCTACAGCTTCGGGATTTTGTTGACGGATTCGTTATAAGAGACGCTGCTTAGAGACGCAGCACGCTGCACGCATCATGCAACACGGAGGTGCCAGCATGGTGCATGGTGCGAACCTAATACCACAACGTAAACAGCAATCGCGTTACCGTGGCATCAAAGCTGTACAGCGGCTCTGTGCCCGGCGTGGTCTGCACGCGGATGTCGCGGAAGTTATCGTAGTCAAAGCTGAATTTATCCACCCACAGGTGCAGGCCGGCTTTATCGATGGTACCCCAATTCGGTTTGCTGAACTGGAACCCCACACCCACACCAAGCACCGTGGACGAGAACTCACTCAACTCCTTGTCGCGGGCCAGAAAGTTCTGGGAATTCTGGAACGGGAACAAGTCCGCATAGAAATCCGCATCGCCCTGTTGATAGCTCCGGTAACGGGTTTCCACGGTCCAGCGCTGGCCAATAGGCTGAATTAGCTGTAGCTGCCAGCTATTCGCATCGACCCCCCAGGAATCACTGTAAATTCGGTACTCGCCGTGCAAACCGGCGCGCCACGGCAGGTAATAGGACAACCGGATAGCAGTGGCTTCACTGGTGCGGGTATTGGGTAGCGCTCTGACTCAAAGCTATAGCTGTTCGGTGAGGTCAGGTAGCGCACCGACCGATAGGGGTTATTCAGGTAGCCCTCATCGGTAATCAATTCATGGCCAATGCTGCCGATCAGGTTTTCGTCAGCACCTGACTCAAGCCAATGCGAAAGTGTTGACGGTCCGCTTCTTCAGCGAAGCTGTTGTCGCCGGTACGAAACACTTCGTCCCAGCCTTTTGAATACCCCAGGCTCAGGGTGGTCAGGTCACCAAAAATCCTGGCTCATGTCGAAGTGCACCGAGTTGGCTTCAAAGTCACTTTCCTCACTGTTGCCGTAGCTCAGTGAATAAATGGCTTTGCCCGCCAGGTAATCGATGCCGACACTTTTTTCGGTGCGTTCTTCTGAATAAGGGCTGGCACTGGTCACCACGTCAATGGAGGCCGCTGACACCTTGTCCACATAGTAATTGGCACGCACCGAGACTTTGTCAGCAAAAGACTTGCGCACCAGCACCGACGGGCCCTTGATATCCATACCGCCGCCATCGTAGGCATGGCGCAACACGTCCAAGCGATCTTCCGGCAACACCGCCGCCAACGCACTGGCCGTCAGCAACCACAGTACCCCGACTCGCAGCCCCCACATCAGTTGCATCCGCAGCCTCCGCCGGCACTACCTTCTGCTCCGCGCATGGCTTCACGGGCCTGATGTACGTGGTGCATGTAGTTATCCGATGCAGGGTTAGCCGCAGGATTCATCACCGGGTCGGCTAGCCGGGCACGCTCGTAAGGCTTGAGCCAGGGCTGCACGGATGAACAGCCACCGCTCAGAGCAGCAGCAATCAACAGGGAAATCAGCGCGGTCTGTCGCATTATTCGAGCACCAGTTCCTTCACCTCGGTCCGGTAGTGATCCATATAACCGTCCTTGTAGCCGCGGTGGTGATAGCGCACCTTGCCATTGCGATCGATCAGGACCGTGGTCGGCATGGCATCCACCTGGTAGGTCTCACTGGTGCTGTTGGCCGGATCGAATAGCACCGGAAAGCTCACGGAATTTTATCCAGCAGCAGGTTGGCCTGATCCCGGTTTTCATCCAGGTTCACCCAGAATGGTAAAACCATAGTCGCGATATTCCTGATAGAGCTCATCCAGCAAGGGCATTTCCGTACGGCACGGGCCGCACCAGGACGCCCAGAAGTTCAGCACCACCGTGCCGCGCAGCTCGCTCAGCTTGATGTTCTCGCCACTGCTGGATTTCAGGGTAAAGTCCGGCGCCGGGCCGGTTACGTCTGCGCTCGCCCCCAGGCTCCACACACAGCGCGCCACACAGCACCCTCGATAGCCATTTTTTCATTGTGCTTCCCCTCACTGTATTTGCCTGCTTTTATGCTGCTTCCGCCCGTTCTGACGGCCCCGGAGCGTGACCGGGGTGATCAGAAAAACACCCCGATACCTGCGGTTAATTCCAGGTTATGGGTGGTTTTGTCTTCACCCAGCACATCCAGATTGAAGATGTGATCTTTCATGTCCACGCGCACCGCCATCCAGTCATTAAGCAACAAACGGTAGCCCACACCCAGACTCAGCGTGAACTGGTCATCGCCGGCAAAGTCCGTCATGCCGGCTCCGCCCATTAAATACAATGCATTGTTGTAGGCACGGTTTTCCGACAGAAACGCCTCGCCCGGCAGCAGGTTGTAGCCCACGCCCACCTGGTAATAGGTGTATTCACGCTCATCATCAGTGAGCAGCTGCACACCCGCATTCAGGGTTTCAAAACTGGTTTCCCCGGCCTTGGAACGGCCCAGACTACCTTCCAGGAACACATCCTCAGACAGGTGGTAATCCAGCCGCAGACCCAGCACCGGGTCACTGCCGAAATCCTCAATGGAGAGGATGCCGGTGTAGAGGCCGATTTCGAAATTTTCCGCATCGATGTCCGCCTCTTTGATATGACGGCGTTCGATGCGCGGATCGAGCACGGATTCCGCATCCGCATCCCGAACGGTGGTCTTGTTGTCACCACCTTGTTCCGCCGCCAGGCTTTGTAGCGGCAGCAGCAGGGATGCCGCTAAACAGTACAGAGAAACCGAGTTTCCATTCTTCCAAATTCCGGTTGTCGTCTTCCTGGGTAAACAGCACATAGCTACGGTACTCGCCGCGCAGAACAAATCCTCGCGACAGGTAGGCTTTCAGGCCCGCCCCTGCGAAGGCAAAGTTCTCATCACGGTTTTCCGGTGTCACCACCGTGGCCCGAGGCTCGATTTTGGCGCGCCCGGTACCCAGCATGACATAGGAGAGACCCGCCAACGCGGGAACATCTCGTGCTGCAAGTTAATGTCGATCAGTTTGTTGTTGGCGAAGGGCCGCTGGCCTGGGTGAACATGGCTTCGGCGGACAGGTTTTCCGTCATCCGGTAACCCAGCGCAAACGCCAGTGAGGTCACTTCATCCAGCTCGCCCATCAGCACCGACGCCTGCCAGTGACCGGACTGGAATGCTTCCTGGCCCAGATTTTCATCTCCGGGGTTTGTTCGCTGCCATCCAGGGTCGCCAGCAACGCTCACGGGGCACCCAGCCCACCCGGCCACGCACGGTGCTGACCTTGATCCAGCCGGCACGGCGATATTCCAGGGTCAGCGGGGCATCGCGCTCCACCACATGAAACACCGGATAACCGCGGCCCGGGCCAGTGTGGATTTCCACAAAGGGCTCCGCCACCTTGACGCGCACCGGCGCGGTATCCGATTTGGTCTTCTGGCCCGGTCTCTGGCTCAGCCCAGGCCGGCAGTACCGCAATCAGTGATAAAAGGACTACAACAAGGCGCACCGGGTGCGTCTCCTTTCCAATACATTTCAGGGCGCGGGAAAGCCCGCTCAGTTTTCCGGCACCCGGAAGGGGTCGTTATACAGCTGCGCCCCCAGATCGATCCATTCGGCAATCAAGCGCTGCTCCGCCGCACTCAGCCAGCCTTCATGCACGCCGCCAGTGGCGAAGCGATCAAAGAAGGCGCCGGAGTTGCGTGCCTGCCCGGCCCGGAGGGTCGCAGACACCGCCACCGTCTCCGTGACGGGAATCGGATTGTCATTGTTATCCAGAATCAACTCGCCGTCTTCATCGGTTTGGTAAACGACATTGCCTTCACCATCGGTGACGATGACCAGGTTGTCCACCAGAGCGCCGTCTTCCAGCACCAGTTCATTGTCGTTGAACAACAATTCCCGGTAACTGGTGGGCTGCTCTTGCTGGGCGGTGACGCCTCACCAGTGAGCTCCAGCTGGGCAGGTGGCACTTGCAGGGCATTCATGGCATCACGACGGTTATGGCACGACGAACAGGTACGATCTTCCATCACCCCCACATCACCACCCGGGCAGATCCCAGATCGGCTGAATATGGTCTTCATAATGAATCACGGTCCGGCATTCCGGCTGCCACTGGTCTGGCAGGCCGCGTGGCGGGGGCAGCGGTCTCCAGATCGTCATAGCTGAGCAATAGCTCATCCGCCGGATCCGGCGCCGGATCACTCCAGGCGTCAAAGGCCTGCATATTGATAGCCGGCCATTCGCTGTCTGGCAGGAAACGGGCCAGGGCCTGGGCCATGGTTTCCCCGGCATCGGCAAACGGCACCACATCGGCCCGGCTGTTGGGGAACGGCTGGCCGGTAACCGGCGCGCCATCATGGATCGATGGCGCCATGCCATCGGTGCGGCCATGGGGCTGTGGATTATTGGTTCGGTGGCAGCCCTGGCATTGCAGTGTTTCCCCGGGACGCAGGTTCAGCCAGGCACCATGGCGGCTGAACACGGCCTTGCCGTCTGCATCCACCAATTGCAGGCCCAGCGGCGCATCCGCCGGCACCCTGGCACGCACGGAACCGTCCGGCTCCACCGGCACATAACCGACAATCTCGCGCATGCCGAAGTTGGCTGCCCGACCAAACTGGGCGCCGCTGATATCACGCACGTCTTCGTTGGGAATCAGCACGCCTTTGGTAATACGCAGGAAGCGCACCCGCCGCTCGTCCGGCGTGACCTGGGCCGGATCACTGAAATCGGCAATCGAATTGATTCCCGGCAGGCCCGGGTTCATGAAACTGGAGAAACCGCCATCCAGATCGTAAACGCTGCGGATATCGATACGCGCCATATTGGCATCGGCCAGATCCTCGTCCCGATCCGAGGCCGGCACCACCGCCGCCATGTTACTGGGTGGCCACCGCCAGCTCAGTCACCCACAGCCCCTGCTGGGGCTGCACCACCGGCAACTGCGTTCCTTCTGATGGATTCAGAATCCACAGCCCGAAAGCCGGCTCGGCTTCCGGCAGGCCCTGCTGCAGGTATTCGTCGGTACAGGGCGCAACACCGCCCCGTCCTGCAAGCGACACGGCGACCAGGCCATCAGGTAACGCCCGGTGCCATCATTCAGGCTGACCAGGTCCGCCATGCGTCCGGTCACCGAAATGTCGCCGGTCAGCGTGGCATCCGGGCCCGGCAGAGCTGTTCCGCCTGCCCTGCCACCCGGCCAAACAAGGGGCCTTCCCGGTTAACAAAGTTATCGATATCAATCGCCACCGGTTCCATTTGCCCGGCGGCGGTTTCACGTAACCGGATAGCCGTGAGCAAACGGCCATCGCCCATGAAGGATAACGGCAGGAACTCACGACGGGTGTTACCGGTAAGCGCATGGCTCTCAGCCCCATACAGAGGTGTCAGGGCGGTTCCGTCCGGGTTCACCCGGTACAGGTCAAAACGGTCTTCATTGTCCTTGTTGTCCCAGCGCAGAAAGACCACCCGGCCATCCGCCTTCACCAGCGGCGCCACATCGTGGCTCATATTGAAGGTGATCTGCTGAATATCGGAACCATCCGGCTGCATCACGTGCAGCGCAAAGGCACTCACGTCACGCCCTTCTTCCAGGGGTTAAAATTGAGGCTTGCCTTCATCCAGCAGGCGCGCCCGGGCCTGACGCTGGCGCGTAGAAGAGAAGACAATGCGCCCATCGGGCAGATAGGCGGGGTAACGGTCCTGTCCCTCTTCAGCCAGCAGGTCGCTGCTGATCAGGCGGTGGATCGCCCCCCTCTGGAAATCGTATTCCCAAACATTCCAGGTGGGTTGTTCGTCGTCATCCGCATCAGGAATCTCCGGGGCGCGGGCAGCAAAAAGCAGTCGCGTCCCATCCGGGCTGACACTGAGATCACGGATATCGTGGCCAACACCCAGCCGCGCCGTGGTCACATCCCGGGCCTCGGCTCGGGACGATGCGCTGTCGCGCACCATCAAGCGGGCACCGGCCTGGAACACCGCCGGGTCTTCCAGGGTCTCCTGTGCCATCTCGTCCATGTCAGACTGGGGCGGAGTACGCTGCACGTAGGCCACCGGGATCGCGGTCACGGTCGGGTCCTGCGTCTGCTCGCTTCCATCCAGGCCTCCACAGCCAACCAGCGTTGCCAGCAACCCCAGTAGGCCAAGCCCCCCAATACGCTTTATTATTTTCACCCGTTCATCCGTATTTCGTAGGTTTACATCAGTATCACGAATATCTTCTTAAATTTCTGGGCGTCACATCACAGAGAGTGACGCAGAATGTCATACAGAATACTCACGGGATACGGGAAATCTGTTAAACGGTAATATCATTATCACTACTGGCTTGCCGGCGAACGCATAATGCGGGCGCGGTGCTCATAGAGAACAACAAGGACCAAGCCCATGAAAGGCTACCGGGGGATCATACTGATCGCGCTTGTCATGGCGGTGCCTGCCACCGCAACGGCAAACAGCCGGGATCAGGCTCAGCGCATTCACAATCGACTTGCCGGCGTACCGGCCGATGCCGCAACGCTGACCGAAATGGCAAACCTGATCGATAATAACCAGGCAGCCGACGCCGCCGAGTTGGCCATGGACAATCCGGCCTTCTACAACGTCACCATCAAGCAGTTCGCCACCCCCTGGACCAACGAAGCCCAGGATGTGTTCGCCCGCTCAACGACTACACCGCCACCATCATCGGCGTGGTCCGTGACGACGTGGACTTCCGTCGTATCCTCTACAGCGACCTGCTCTATGTGGGCAACACCAACCCGGCGGCGTCCCCCTCCAGCAACGCCCATTACCAGGCGCTGGAAGATCAGCACGCCGACCTGAGCACGGTGCTTACCGAAAGCAGCCAGGCCAGCCAGTACGGCACGCCTGCCGAAGCCGTGGCGGGTGTACTTACCTCCCGCGCCGCCGCCAACGCCTTTTTCTATGCCGGTACCAACCGGGCCATGCTGCGTTTCACGATGAACCACATGTGCCGGGACCTGGAACAGGTCAAGGACACCACCCGCCCCTCCGACCGCATCCGCCAGGACGTGAGCCGCAGCCCCGGTGGCGATAGCCGCATCTTCCGCAACAGCTGTATCGGCTGCCACAGCGGCATGGACCCATTGGCCCAGGCCTTTGCCTACTACGACTGGGAAGACGAACAGGAAGGTAATGGCGGCCGTATGGTTTACAACAGCGGCAACGACGCCGAGACAGGTACCCGGGTGCAAGGAAAATACCTGATCAACGGCAACAACTTCCCCTGGGGCTACATCACCCCGACAACAGCTGGGACAACTACTGGCGCAAGGGCCTAATGCCAACCTGGGCTGGGACCCGAGTCTTTCCGGCAGCGGCGAAGGCGCCGCCAGCATGGGTAAGGAACTGGCCCACAGTGAAGTGTTCGCCACCTGCCAGACCGAAAAAGTGTTCCAGACCGTGTGCCTGCGCAAGCCCGCCGACGGTGCCGACACCGCCGAGCTGGCCAGCATGACCAGCCACTTCAAAAACGATAACTACCGCATGAAAACTCTGTTTTCCGATGCGGCCATCTATTGCATGGGGGAGTAACGCATGTCTTACCTTCAGCTTACTCACCCTCGCACAGCGGCCCTGCTGGTCAGCCTGATTGTTACTCTTCTCAGTGGCTGTGGCGGCAGTGGCAGTGGCGCGGATACGCAACCGAACGTGGACACCGGCGGCAGCAATAGCGGCGTAAACTACAAAGGGCCCGCACCAACGCCGACATCTCCGCGTTCAAAATTTATATCTGGAACAACCTGGTCAGTGAACAACGCTGCGGCGCCTGCCACCGTAACCAGCAGCCAGCCTTTGTGCAGACCGGCAACATCAACGACGCCTACGCCGCCGCCAACCCGCTGATCAACCTGAACCAGCCAGCCGCGTCCCGCATGGTGCAGAAAGTGGCCGGCGGTCATAACTGCTGGGAAGCGGACCCACAGGTCTGTGCCGACCAAATCAGCACTTGGATTAGCGCCTGGGCCGGGGAAACTCTCGGCCTGGGTGGCGGCACTACCGAACTGGACAAGCCACCGCTTTACGACCCCGGCGACAGTAAAAACTTCCCGGAGGACAGCGGGCTGTTCGAAACCACCGTTTACCCGCTACTGGAACCGCACTGCAGCGAGTGCCACCAGAGCGATGCCACCCCGCAGGCGCCTATCTGGCCTCCGATGATGTGGACGAAGCCTACAGTGCCGCGCAAAGCAAGATTGACCTGAATCAGCCGGCACTCAGCCGCCTGGTGGAACGCCTGCGCGAAGACAACCACAACTGCTGGAGCGACAGCTGCAGCAGCGATGGGACGCCATGGAAGACGCCATTCGCGCCATGGCCAATAACATTACCGCTACCGCCCCGGATGGCGACCTGGTGCTGAGCAAGGCACTGACCGTGGACGACGGCACTCTGGCCGCCGGCGGCGGACGCTACGAAAGCAACGTGGTCGCCCGCTATGAATTCAAAACCGGCGAAGGCCTTACCGCCTACGACTCCTCCGGCGTGGACCCGACGATCCACCTGCAATTCAGTGGCGACGTCGCCTGGGAAGGCGGCTGGGGTATCCGTCTTAACGGCGGCAAGGCCCAGGGCAGCACCCAGACCAGCAAAAAACTCACCGACCTGATTGCCGCCACCGGCGAGCTGACCCTGGAAACCTGGTTGGTTCCCGCCAGCACCGGCAGGACGATGCTCATATCATCAGCTACTCTGCCGGCACCATGGCCCGCAACCTGACACTGGCACAGAGCGGCAGCAATACCTGGCCTACCAGCGCATCGGTGAAGCCACCGACAGTAACGGCGAGCCGGTACTGGCCACCGCTGACGATCCGCTGCAAGCCAGCCTGCAACATGTGGCGATGACCTTCGACCCGGTGAACGGTCGCCAGATCTACATCAATGGCGAATTGAATGCTGCCACCGATCCAGTTACCCCGGGCCTGCTCAACACCTGGGACGACACCTTCGCCCTGGTATTCGGCAACGAAGCCTCCAGTGATCGCCCTTGGGAAGGGGTGATCGGTTTTGCCGCCATCCATAATCGCGCGCTCACTGGCGAACAGATCCGCACCAACTTTGCCGCCGGGGTCGGCGAACGCTACTTCTTGCCCTTCTACATCGGCCATCTGATTGACCAGCCCGGTGCCTACCTGGTGTTCGAAGTTTCCCGCTTTGACAACTACAGCTATCTGTTCGCCGCCCCTACTTCATCAACCTGGAGCAGGACATCGTGGACACGGAAGTGGCACTGCAGGGCCTGCGCCTGGGCGTTAACGGCCGCGTCCCGGACGTGGCCCAGTCCTTTGCCATGGTGGACACCCTGGTTGGCGGCGAGGGCTGTAGCGAACAGGGCGAAACCCTGTCTCGCCTGGGCACCCTGCTGCCGGTAGAGCAAGGCCAGGAAAACGATGAGTTCTTCCTCACTTTGAGCGCCTGGGCAGCCACACCAATGTGCACACCGACCCGCAGCCCCTGCCGCTGACACCGAACCAGTACGGCGAGCAGCCGCTGCCCGGCTGCGTAACTTTGCCGAAATCAACGCCACCATGAGCCAGCTCACCGGCGTACCTGAAGGCTACGGCGAGGTGCCGGACACCTACCAACGCCTGCGCGCCCAATTGCCCAGCGAGGAAAATATCGAAGCCTTCCTCACTGCACATCAAGTGGGGTTGCCCAGCTGGCCATCGAATACTGCAACGCACTGGTGGAAGCAGAGCGCAACAATGACGCCAGCATCGAGCCGCTGTTCGTGGGCATGAACTACAACGTCGGCGCCGACACCCTCAGCCAGCAGAACTGGAAAGACTGGGTCATTTCACCGCTGTTTGAACGCATGGTCGGTAACGGCCAGGCCAGCCAGCCAGACCGCAACGGCGTCGAAAGCGAACTGGAAGACCTGCTGTTCAATACCAACCTGACCCAATGCAGCAGCGGCTGCGTGGAACGCACTGCCACCGCCACCAAGGCGGCCTGTGCCGCCATGCTGGGCAGCGCCACCATGCTGTTTCAATAAGGGGTTCGACCATGAAAAGAA
>UEXL01000220.1_pt1 | contig 26578 bp, 38 predicted proteins | sample 1796671 | NCBI WGS metagenome assembly UEXL01 (sample SAMEA4772471, study PRJEB27181) | metagenome | reverse complement strand
ATTGCTGACAACGGTTTCGCGCTGCGTGTCCCAAAGCACCGGAACGGTCACGCGGCCGGTGTAGTGGTTATCCGCTTTCAGGTACAGCTCATTCAGTTTGCTGAAACCGTACAGGGCATCCCCCGTGGCACCGTCAAACCCGTCATCCAATTCCCAACCGCTCTCCAGCATATGCGGATGCACCACGGAGACGCCGATGTGATCCTGCAAGCCTTTCAAGGCACGCACGACCAGAGCGCGATGGGCCCAGGGGCACGCATAGGACACATACAGATGATAACGCCCACTTTCTGCCGCAAAACCGCCATCGCCCGATGGACCGGCGCTACCGTCAGCCGTTACCCAGTTGCGAAACTGGCTTTCTGAGCGTTTGAAACGCCCACCGGTGCTTTTGGTGTCGTACCACTTGTCCTGCCACTGTCCGTCTACCAGCAGTCCCATCATTATCTCCTTGCGTTAACTATTGCGAGGAACGAGTGACAAGAAGCGAAGGACAAAACCGTGTCCTGGTTTTCTAAACTCGCAACGCGTTACTCACTTATTGTCACCCTCTTGCTAACCCGCCAGCGCTGCCTGCGCTTCGCCCATGGCTTTCTCTTTGGCATCGTCGCCCATGTTTAGCCCTTCCGCGTAAACGAAGTTCACGTCAGTCATGCCAATAAAGCCAAAGAACAATTTGATATACGGGGTTACCGTATCGTTGTCGGTGCCGGCATAAATACCACCACGGGCCGCCAGCACCGTCACCGGCTTGCTGTCCAGCAAACCCTGCGGGCCACTTTCGGTGTAGCGGAAAGTAACCCCCGCCCGTGCCACATGATCAATCCAGCTCTTCAGCTGGCTGGGAATACCGAAGTTGTACATGGGCAGGCCCAGCACGATGTGATCCGCCGCTTTCAGTTCGTCAATCAGTACCATGGAAAACGCGTCCACCGCCTGTTGATCATCGCTACGCTGATCCGCCGGGGTAAAGAAGGCCCCGACGCGCTCGCCGTCCAGGTGCGGAATCGGGTCTGTGGAGAGATCACGGACCACCACCGTGGCATCAGAATGTTGCGCTTTCAGCGCCTCCACCTGGGTGTTGACCAGCGCGGACGAATTACCGTTATCGCCGAAAACACTGCTTTTAATGACCAGAATATTCATGACATCAACTCCTTTACCTGTCTTATGGTGCAGTCGGCGCCAACGCACCGAGTCGATTGTTTCGATAGACCTATTGTGGTTTCAGTAAATACGATATAAAACGGGATAAATCTGCACATTTAGCTCAGGAATTTCGATATGTCAGCCAGGATCACGCTAGACCAGTGGCACGCGCTGCTCGCCGTGGTGGATGAAGGCGGCTACGCCAGCGCCGCCGAGGCGCTGGACAAGAGCCAGTCGGCGATCAGTTACGCGGTGCAGAAAATCGAAACCGAGCTGGGGTTCGCGCCTTCACGCTGGAAGGGCGCCGCGCCAAACTCACCGAAACCGGGCAAATGCTGTACCGCCAGGCCAAGGTCCTGGTGGAGGAAGCCAGCCGCATCGAAGGCGCCGCCATCCAGCTTAGTCAGGGCTGGGAACCCCTGGTCCGGGTAGCCGCCGACGGCCTGTTTCCCCAGCATTGCATGCTTTCCGCCCTGGATGCCTTCGCCCAGCACAGCCCGCTGACCCGGGTGGAATACAGCGAAACCATTCTGTCCGGCTCCGATGAAGCCCTGCTGCGCAAAGAAGCGGATGTGGTGGTTGGCGGGCGCGTTCCGCCGGGTTTTTTTGGCGACCCGCTAATGCGCGTGCGCTTCCTCGCCGTCGCCGCCGCCGACCACCCGCTGGCCCAGGCAGAACAACTGACCCACGAAGATCTCCGCCAGCACCGCCAGATCGTCATCCGCGATTCCGGCAGCCGCCGCATTGATTCCGGCTGGCTGGGCGCTGAACAGCGCTGGACTGTCACCCATGCCTCCACCCGCATTGCCGCTATCCGCCGCGGACTTGGCTTTGCCTGGGTGCCGGAAGCGGAAATTGGGGATGGCCTGGATACCGGAGCGCTCAAGGTGCTGGCGTTGGATGAAGGCGTTGAGCGCATGGTGGATCTGTACCTGATCTACGCCGATGGACAGTACGCCGGACAGGCCGCGCGCTATCTCGGGGAACGGATTCGCGATGCGGCTGCCTTATCTTGTCCAGGGGGTGACGGTTTAAACGCCAGGCCAGCCACTCACCAACCCCCCTCACCCGGACATGACGCAAAAGGCGTAGAATAAGAGCATCAGCTCAACGTCAGGAGATTGCCATGCAACGCTTACCGATCCAGGCACTACTGGTGCTCGCCACTGCACTGCTGCTCAGCGCCTGCGTCAGCCCGGTGGTGATCGACAGCCAATCCGGTACCGATCTTCAGCAATACCGCACCTACGCCTTCGTCCCCCAAGACGAAGACAAGCCCCGCGAGCTGGATGACCAACGCGCCCAGGCTGCCCTGAAACAGGCGCTGGCCGCCAAGGGCCTGACGGCCACCGCCGCGGGCCAGGCCGATGTGCAAGTGAAGCATTTCTTCAAGCGGGAGCAACGCTACGATGGCTCCACCTTTCAGTTTGGCTTCGGCCTTACCCGCAACAACATTGGCCTGGGCGCCAGCACCCCCACCGAGGGTGAAATCACCGAGGAATACAAACTGGTGGTGCAACTGATCGACCAGCAGAGCAAGGATGTGGTCTGGCAGGCAACCAGCCGCGACGAACTGCACGACGACATGAGCAGCGAGCGCCGCAGCGCGCACATCGAAAAAGCCGTCGAGGACATGTTCAAGCGCTACCCGTAAGCGGCCAGCTCAAGGTCGCGCGGAGCCCGGCGCCGGCACGGTTTTCCAGCGCCAGTTGACCGCCACTGCGGGCCATCACCGAGGCGACAATAGCCAGCCCCAGTCCGGTTTGCCCCCGATCACCCCGGTGCCCACGCGTGCACAAGGCCTCCGCATCGGCCGTTATCCCCGGCCCCTTATCTTCCACATGGATGTGCAGGCCCGACGCATCCGCCACCACTCGAATCCACACCGCCTCCCCCGGCGGCGTATAGCGCAACGCGTTCTCCAGCAGGTTGCGTAATGCCAGGCTGGCCAGGGACGGGGACGCCAATTCCATTCCCGCACACACGTCACGTCATCCCGGTGCACTGCCGCACGCTGCGGATGCCCCGCGAGCTGGGCCAGACTGTCATCGATAACCTCTTGCACCGGGCGCGGACAACTCTGCGGCACCCCATCCAGGCGGGCCAGCGCCAACAGCTGCTGCAGGTTATCTGCCATTCGCGAGCTGGCGTTTTCCGCCGCCGTCAGCGCTGCCATAGCCGGTGCATCCGAGGGCAACTTCAAGCGGGCCACCTGCAACTGGGTTTTCAGGGCAGCCAGTGGCGTACGCAGTTCGTGAGCCAGATCGTCGGTCAGGCGCCGCTCGCGCAACAGCGCTTGCCGTGCCTGATCAGCCCAACGATCCAGCGCCGCCACCAGGGGCACCAACTCCGTGATCCCGGCCGCGCTGGGTGTCGCTGACGCCGCCTGCACCGGGCGCGACTCAAACTCCTTGCGCACCGCCTCCAACGGCGCCAGGCCGCGGCTCACGGCCCAGCGCACCGCCAACCACGCCCCCAGCAGGGCCAGCAACAGCCCCACCAGCAATGCCCAGGCCAGAGTCGCCAGCAACGATTCACGCACCGCCATGGGTTCGGCGGTGGCAACCCGTATCTGCCCCTGGCTGACGGTATACACGCGCCAGCGCTCACCCGCCAGGGAGCGCTCTGTAAAGCCGTCTTGACTGCTGGCAAGACGGGCGGACGGTGCGCCACCGGAGCGCGCCAGAATCTCGCCACGCAAGTTCATCACCTGGCAAAACAGCCCGCTATTTGCCACCGCCTGCAGTTCCGGCTTGGCAGATAACGCCGGTGCACTGGCATTGGCCATGGAGGCCACCATGCGTGCGGATGCCGCCAGCCGCTGGTCCAGCGCCGTGCCCAGATGCTGCTTGACGGTATTGTGCAACCACAGTGCCAGCAGCAGCCAGACACTCAGCAAACTGAACGCCACCAGCCATAACACCCGGGAACGCAGCGAGCGCGCCATCACAACGGCGCCCCCAGGCGATACCCGCCACCGCGCACGGTTTCCACAATGCCGCTGCCCAGCTTGCGGCGCAGGTTATGGATATGCACCGCCAACGCGTTGCTCTCCACGCCATCCACCCAGCCATAGACACGGTCGGCCAGCTGGTCCGCCGTGAGCAGCCGACCCCGGCTTTGCAACAAGGCAAGCAACAACGCCATCTCCCGCCGTTGCAGTTCCACCTCCTGATCCGCCAGCCAGACCTGCTGCCGAAACGGGTCCACCCGCACCCGGCCATGTTCAATCAACGGACTCGCCTGGCCGCGACTACGGCGCAGCAGCGCTTGCAGACGCGCCGCCAGTTCGCCCAGATCAAACGGCTTGATCAGGTAATCATCGGCGCCACGCTGCAAGCCATTAATGCGGTCCTGTACCGCGTCCCGGGCGGTGAGGATCAAGACCGGCGCAGTGAGCCCGGCGTCGCGCCACTGGCAAAGGGCCTGCCCCCATCCTGGTCAGGCAGCCCCAGATCCAGCACCAGCGCATCGAACTCCACGCTTTTCCAGGCAGCCAGCCCTTCGCGTGCACGCGTCACCCAGGCCACAGTAAACCCCATGGCCTGCAGCCCGGCCTGAATACCATCGCCCAGCAAGGCGTCATCTTCGATCAATAAAATATGCATGTGACTCTGACCCGGTTAGGCTGCGCAAGTTGCAGCCCAGTGTCGGCGCCACCGGTTAACCCACGGTTAATGCGGCCGATCCACACTGGCGCTTCCCTGACTGGAGATACCGTGGACGCTGTCATTATTGGCCCCCTCGCGCTGCCGGCAGGCACCTTCGTGGTCCTGATCGGGTTTCTCGCCGCCACCCTGACCAGCCTGTGGTGGCAACGGCGTGGACAACACATCGAAGCAACGCTCTGGCTGATTGCCATCACTGCCGTGCTCGGCGCACGCCTGGCGTTTTTATTGCGCTATCACAGCCAATATGAATCCTGGCTGGCCATGCTGGATATCCGTGACGGGGGCTGGTGGTGGCCCGAGCATTACTGGCGCTGCCGGTGCTGGCCGTCAGCCTTTACCGGCAGCGCCATGTTCGCGCCGCGCTGGTGTCCGCCAGTGCCGCAGCGCTGCTCAGCATGACGTTGGCATTTGCCGCACTGGAAGCCTTGTCGCCAACGCCCAGCACACTACCGGAGGTCACCCTGTATAACCTGCAAGGAGAGGCCACCACACTGGACGTCGCATCCAGCGGGGTAACGCTGGTGAACCTGTGGGCCTCCTGGTGCCCGCCGTGCCGGCGGGAAATGCCGGTGCTTGAGGCCGGGCAACAGCGCTATCCCGGCGTTCGCTTTATTCTTGCCAATCAGGAGAAAACCCCAATCAGGTCCGCCAGTACCTCACCGAAGGGCAGCTGCACTTTGAGCACCTGTTACTGGACCCACATACGGACCTGGGCCGCTATGCGGGCAATCGTGGCCTGCCGCTAACCCTTTTATTCGATCAGCAGGGCCGGGAAGTAGGGCGCCATTTTGGCCCCCTGTCCGACGCCAGCCTGCATCACTTCCTCAGCCAACACCTTACGGGAGACACTCCATGATCAAACCTGCTGCCTTGCTGCTCACCCTGCTGATGCCACTGATCGGTCAGGCCAACGACGAACCCTCCATGGACAGCCTGCTGGCCAAGCTGGAAGCCAGCACCTGGGTAGCTGAAGGTGCACAGCAGCCGCAACGGGTGGCTTATGTGTTCACGGATATGGCCTGCCCCTACTGCGCCAGATTGTGGGAAAACATGCAGCCGATGATCGAAGACGAGGACAACGTGTTGCAGGTACGCCACATTATCGTCGGGCTGATCAATCCCAAACGCAGCTTTACTCAAGGCGGTGCCGTGCTGGCCGCCCCCGGACCCGACCGCCGCCCTGGCTGAGCACGAGGCGCACTACGATGACGGCGGTATCCGCCCACTGGAGCGGGTCCCCGCTGCCATCCGCAGCCAGATCCAGAACAACACCGCACTGATGATCGGGCTGGGCCTGCAGGGCACGCCGGCCCTGATTTTTCAAGACAGGGAAGGGCGCTGGCGCGTGGCACCGGGGGTGATCGGGGAAGCCGATCTGAGGGGGGAAGTGTTTCAGCTGAACAAGGGGTAAGCCGCACTTTGTAGGCGTTCTCTTCCAGGGAACGCCTACAGCGGCTTCGTAGCTGGCCGCTGACTCAATCCGACAGCCAGCTCACCTTGCCCTGACACACCGTCAGTTTCACGCTGCCCTTGAGCTGGGCATTGCGCCAGGGGGAGTTGTTGCCTGCGGACAGCCAGTCTTCGCAGAGGTCCTTGACGCCCGCCGGGTCCAGCACACAGAGGCTGGCGGGGGCGACCGGTTTCCAGCTGGCCAGCCTGGATTCCCAGGCAACGGGCCGGGGCCGCGGTGACCGCATCCAGGGCACGTAACAGGTCCAGCTTGCCCTCGTCCACCAACTGCAACACCAACGACAGCAGCACATCCAGCCCGGCCATACCCGGCTTGGTGGCCGGGAACGGTGCCGCCTTGCTAGAGGAGCCAATGGGCGTGTGCTGAGAACAGATAGCGTCGATGGTGCCATCGGCCACGGCCTCCAGCAGGGCCTCCCGGTCCGCGGCGCTGCGCAGGGGCGGAATCACATGGCAGTGGCTGTTGAAACCTTCCAGCGCCGACTCATCCAGCAGCAGGTGCTGGATGCTCACATCCGCTGTCACCGGCAGGCCCCGCCGTTTGGCGGCGCGCAGTAAGCGCAGGGAATCACGGCTGGAGATCTGCTGGAAGTGCGCCCGCACCCCGGTAGCTTCAACCAGCAGCAGGTCGCGGGACAGGTCCACACTTTCTGCCACGGCGGGGATACCGGGCAAACCGAGACGGGTCGCCACCGGCCCTCGTGGGCACAGCCCCCGGCGCTAAGCGCCGAATCCTGCGGACGGAACATCACCGGCAGATCAAAGGTGGCGGCGTATTCCAGGCTCCGCTTGAGCACCAGCGCATTGGCCACCTTGCCGCCGGCATTGCCTACGGCGATACACCCCGCGCGGGCCAGGGTCGACATCTCTGCCAGCTGTTCGCCCAGCAAACCTGAGTCATGGCCGCAATCGGCATGATCCGGGCAAACCCGGCCTGGCCGGCCTGCTCACGGATCAACCGCACCACCGCGGTGGAATCCACCGGGCCACAGTCGGGCTGGGCGGCAAGATGGGTAATCCCCCGGCAGCGGCCGCACGGGTTTCGCTGGCGATATCGCCAGTGCGACCGCTTCCCGGCAACGACAGGTGCACACAGGCATCCACCAGACCGGGCAACACCCAGAGGCCATCGGCCTCGACAATATCGGCCCCCGGCGCATCCAGGCTGGCGCCGATACGGGTCAGACGGCCATTCTCGATTAGCAGGTCCGCCACATCATCCCGGCCACTGGCCGGATCAATCACCCGCCCTTTACGGATCAGGATATGGGCGCGGTTACGGTTAGCGCTGGCCACGGGCACCTCCTGTTCCTTCTACCGGGGCGACCAAAGCACTGTTGTCACTGTCCTGGCCACTGATCGCCATGGACATGACGGCCATGCGCACGGCGATACCAAAGGTCACCTGGTTAAGGATTACCGAACGGGGGCCGTCTGCCACTTCCGAGGCGATCTCCACGCCGCGGTTGATCGGGCCGGGGTGCATAACAATGGCGTCATCCTTGGCGAACTGGAGTTTGTCGTTGTTCAATCCGTAGAGCCGGAAGAACTCGCCTTCACTGGGCAGCAGCGCAGAGTCCATGCGCTCTTTCTGCAGGCGCAGCATGATCACCACATCCACGTCTTTCAGGCCCTGGGCCATGTCCGTGAACACGGTGGCGCCTAGCGCTTCGGCATCCACCGGCAACAATGTCTTGGGGCCAATCAGGCGCACTTCCTCGGCACCGAGGATGTTCAGCGCATGCACCTGGGAGCGAGCTACCCGGGAATGCAGGATGTCGCCGACAATGGCCACTTTCAGCCCGGCAAAACCGCCTTTGTAGTGGCGGATGGTATACATGTCGAGCATGGCCTGAGTGGGGTGGGCATGACGCCCGTCGCCAGCGTTGATCACCGCCACACTGGGGGTGACTTCGTTGGCAATGAAGAACGGCGCCCCGGAATCCTGATGGCGCACCACGAACATGTCCGCCGCCATGGCTTCCAGGTTGCGCAGGGTATCGAGTAGCGTTTCGCCCTTGCTGGTGGCCGATTTGGCAATATCCAGGTTGAGCACGTCCGCGCTCAGTCGCTGGGCGGCCAGTTCAAAGGTGCTGCGGGTACGGGTGCTGGATTCGAAGAACAGGTTCACCACGGTCTTGCCGCGCAGCAGCGGGACTTTCTTGATGGCCCGGCCGCCCACATCCACAAAGCTGGCAGCGGTATCGAGAATGTCTTCCAGCAGGGAACGGGGGAGATGCTCAGTGGTGAGAAAATGGCGAAGCTTACCGTCGTCGGTAAGTTGTACGCGGGAGGATGGCGCAAGCGTCGACGTCATTCTTATGACCTTGTCTCTGTATCGTCCTCAACCACCAGATTGCGAATCTCGGCAATCAACGGAGAGGGCCCGCGTAATTCTACCCGTTGATGGGGTGGCAATGCCAAAGTTTCCCCACAAATATCGGCACGAATTGGCAATTGCCGGTGGCCGATGTCGAACAGCACCACCAGGGAGATAGACGCCGGGCGACCGAAATCGAACAGCTCGTTCATGGCCGCGCGAATGGTGCGCCCGGTCATCAGCACATCATCCACCAGCAAAATGTGCTGGCCATCCACATCAAACGGTAGCTTGGATGGCGTCACCTTCGGCTTGAGGCCACGGGTGTCGAAGTCATCCCGGTAAAACGCCGGATTCAGCGAGCCCAGCGGCAATGCCGTGGGCAAACGGCCGTTGAGCGCCTGCGCCACCCACGCACCCCCGGATTCGATTCCCACCAGCAGCGGCGCCTTGTCGCCAAAGCGGTCATTGATGGCCGACGCCATGGCATCCAAGTGTGTCTGCAGTTGTTGCTCATCCCAGCTCAAGGCCGCTCTCCCTCATTCCATAAACCATAAGAGTAGCAGAAGGCCGGGCCGCTGAGGCAATTGAGGAGCCCCTGACAAAGCGGCAATCAACAGAACAGTCGATCAAACCGTTCAGTTTTTTGCGCTGTGTCCCGACTCGCAATGCCGACAAGCTAGTCGCAGCGGCATAACGCCTGTAAGTTTTGTATACGCCGGAACCTGACGCGCCGCGTGCACTCTGAACAACAAGGGATCGCCCAACAACACGGGCAGCAACACCGGAAGGGAACCACCATGAAACTGCGTAACGACCCGCAACGCTTTGGCGCTATTGCCTTGCTATTCCACTGGCTAGTGGCACTGGCGGTGATCGGCCTGTTCGCGCTGGGCTTTTATATGGTGGACCTGGGCTATTACGATCCCTGGTATCGCAAGGGCCCGGACCTGCACCGCAGCATTGGCATTCTCTTGTTTATCACCATGGTTCTGCGCTTGGGCTGGCGCTTTATTTCACCGCCGCCAGCACCACTGCCAACTCACAAGCCCTGGGAAAAAAAATCAGCGCCCATCTCACTCACTGGGCCTTGTATCTGTTGTTATTCGTGGCCATGGTCAGCGGCTATCTAATCAGCAGCGCCGATGGCTCTTCTGTGGATGTGTTCAACTGGTTTTTCCGTTCCTTCCGTGAGCGGCCATCAGACCGGCCTGGAGGACACCGCCGGGATGATCCACTATTGGGTTACCTGGGCGGTAATCGGACTCGCTGGCGTCCACGCACTGGCCGCCGTCAAACATCACCTTTTCGATCGCGACGATACCCTGCGGCGCATTCTCGGCCTGTCGCCGCGCGAGCCTTCACGCATCTCAACCAACACCCATCATCCTTCTTAATTATCACAACCGGAGCTTCAGCTTATGTTGACGTTATTGAAAAAAATTACCGTCCCCGCCCTGGCGCTACTGCTCAGCAGCATGGCGCTCGCCGACCAGCCCGGCGGTACCTACCAGTTCGACAAAAAAGGCGCCCACCAGTTTGTCACCTTTAAAATTTCCCACCTGGGTTACAGCTGGCTGTATGGCCGCTTCAATGATTTCAACGGCACCTTCACCGTGGATGCTGATAACCCGGAGAACAGCCAGGTAACCGCCACCATCCAGACTGCCAGCGTGGACAGCAACCACGCCGAGCGTGACAAGCACCTGCGCGGCGATGATTTCCTGGATGTGAACGAGTACCCCACCGCCACCTTCAAGAGCACAAAATTGAAAAAACCGGCGAGAAAACCGCAAAATTACCGGCGACTTCACCCTGCATGGCGTGACCAAACCGATAACACTGGATGCCAAAATGATCGGTTACGGCGATGATCCCTGGGGCGGCTACCGCATGGGCCTGGAAGCATCCACGACACTGACGCTATCCGACTTCGGCATCACCAAGAACTTGGGTCCGGCTTCAGAAACCGTGGAGATTATTATTTCTGTGGAAGGGATCAAGCAGTAAGTTCTGCTGGTTTTCGTAGGTCGGATTAGCCGCAGGCGTAATCCGACTTCCTAACTTTTACGTAAAGAAAACGCCGAATGTCGGGTTACGCCTGCGGCTAACCCGACCTACATTCGGCCTCCGATCGATGAACATGACCCACACTTTACCCGGCCTATTCAGCCGATGAACTCAGCATCACCCGCAAAAAAAAACCCTTCCGCAATGATCACCGCCGCCATGGAATCCACCCGACTATCGGCTTTCTGAATGCCCGTGCGTTCGCGCGCTTCGCGGGTACTCAAACGTTCATCCACCAACCACACTTTTTTCCCAAAGCGGCCATGCAGGCGATTGGCAAATTTACGCGCGCGGGCGGTGGATTCGCTATCGCTGCCATCCATGTTCAGCGGCAACCCAACAACCAGCGCTTCCGGTTCCCACTCTTTCAACAGCGCAGCGATATCATCCCAGTTGGGCTGGGTGTTTTTGCAGGGAAGGGCGTTCAAAGGGGTGGCGGTGCCCAGCAGCGCATTGCCACTGGCCACGCCAATTTTTTGTGTGCCGTAGTCGAAGGCCAGAATCATGATAAAGCGTCACTCTCCACGCCAAATGCACCATGCTGGCACGCCGTGTTGCGTGAAACGGGGGCATGCCAGCGTTAATCAACTATGCCCCGCATGCGTGGCAATCAGGCTCATATCGACACCAATGCGCGCGGCGGCGGCATGCCAAGTTTGCTCAAAGGGGGTATCGAGCACCAGCTCACGGCTGGCGGGAGTACTGAGCCAGGCATTTTCAACGAGTTCCTGCTCCAGCTGCCCGGCGTCCCAGCCGGCATAGCCCAGACAGATCAGGGGACTGCTCCGGGCCTTCACCAATGGCGATGGCTTCGAGAATGTCACGACTGGTGGTGAGAATCAGACCATCACTGAGGACGGTGCTGGCGTGCCAGCGGGTGGCGGCGCTGTGCAGCACAAAGCCGGCCTCCTGCTGGATCGGCCCACCGGCCACCACTCGGTGCCGCTCGGAGGGCGGCACTTCGATTTCAATATCCATGTCGCTGAGGATATCGCCCAGACTGATCTGCACCGGGCGGTTGAGGGTAAGGCCCATGGCCCCCCTCGCTACTGTGCTCAACGATATAGGTAACGGAATGCTCAAAGTCCGGGTCGGCCATGTGCGGCATGGCCACCAGTAACTGGTGTTTCAGTGGTGTGTTTTCCATGGGCACAGTATCCGGTGCCGGCGAATTTCAAGCAAGCGCGGGGGCGAGTTGAAAGTTCAAAGTTTAAAGTTGAAAAGCACGAGTAACCTCTCAGCTATTCGAAGAACACCATGCCCCCGCTTCACCTGCTTTACAGAACAGCGTGGACCAGGCACTGCGACCTTGATGCCAACCTCTGTTTTAACTTTAAACTTTGAACTTTCAACTACTTCTACTTCGAAGACACCTTGCGGCTGCTGTCGAATTTCCAGGTGCGGATAATTTCCAACACATCCATGTTGCGGCGCATTTCTGCGGTGAAGCCATCGAACGGCGCCGCCAGGCGCACACTCTGAATGGCCGCCTGGTCAAGGAACTTATGGCCGGAGGACTTGAGCATCCGCACCTCTTTCAATGAGCCATCTTTCTGGATCGCCACCATCAGGCGCACGGCACCATAGGTGTTGCTGTTAAGGGCCCGGGCGGGGAAATTGCGAGTGCCCATGTCTTCCACCTTGCGACGGAAGCCATCAATATAAACCGCTTCGAAATGCGCCTTGGCGGACACCGAGGTCAGGCGGCGGACCCGCGGGCGCTTGGCGTAGGCTTGCTTCTGTTTGTCCAAGCGCGCCTGCAAACTGGCGATCTGCTGGCTCAAGTCCTGCAGGTTTTCCTGCTTAGCCACTTTCAGGGCTTGGGCTCGGTCTTTTCTTTCTGGTCGGCGTTAATCTTGTGCTCGCTATCCCGAGCGGTGGTGATCACCAGCTGCTGGCTAACCCGCTCCCGGCGCTCACGGGTGGTTTTTCCTTGAGCTGCACGTTTTCCAGTTTGTTGTCGGCAAAATCCGCCTGCTCGGTGGTGGTGAGCTCCTGCTTGTCGGCCTGATCACCGGAGCCTTCCTGGTTGCTCTGGGCAATAAAATCCGCTTCCTCCGGTTCGCTGTCGCTGCGGTGCTGGGCCAGGGTCACTTCCAGGGTATGCGGGGCAGCCCGCTGCAACTCCGGCGCAAAGCTCACGCCGAAAATCAGAATGCCATGGAACGCCACCGCCAGGAAAACGGTAAAAGTGAGACGATCAGAGGCGGTAACAGATGCAGAGTTTGATGCCATGTTATTGTTTTCACTACTACTTATCGGCGGACGTCAGTCCGCCATTGGATTCAGCCTTGGAGGACAACGCCCGCCACTCAGAATGCCGGCAAGTGTGCTCCTCCATGGCAGCCGGGTCTATGACGACGGCCGCAACTCCAGCAGGGTGTCAAACAGCTGCCCGGCGATATTGATATCAAAAATCGCATCCAGCTCACGAATGCAGGTGGGGCTGGTCACGTTGATTTCGGTGAGATAATCACCAATCACATCCAGCCCGACAAAATACAGCCCCTTGCGCTTCAGTGTCGGCCCCACCTGTTCACAGATCCAGCGATCCCGGTCGCTCAGTTCACGACCCTGCCCAGTGCCGCCGGCGGCCAGATTGCCCCGCAACTCACCTTCCTTGGGAATCCGTGCCAGCGCATAGGGCACCGGTTCGCCGTTGATCATCAGAATGCGCTTGTCGCCTTCGGTGATCTCCGGCACAAAGCGCTGGGCCATGATCGGCGTCTTGCCGTGCTGGGTGAGCACCTCGATCACCACCGAGATGTTGGGGCTGTCCTTGCGCACCCGAAAATGTTGCTGCCGCCCATGCCGTCCAGCGGCTTCATCACGGTGTCACCAAACTCCTGTACAAAGTTGCGCAGCAGTGTGGACTGGCTGGACACCAGAGTCGGCGCACAGCACTGCGGGAAGTCGGTGGCGAACAGTTTTTCATTGCTGTCGCGCACACTGCCCGGGCGATTCACCACCATTACCCCTTCTTGCTCCGCTTTCTCGAGCAGATAGGTCGCGTAGATGTATTCCGCATTAAAGGGCGGGTCCTGGCGCATCAGGATAATGTCCAGATCGGCCAGGTCGTGATTCACGGCGTCGGCCAGACGGTACCAATCGTCGTTATTGTCGGTGACAGACAGTGCCCGGGTAGTGGCAAAGGTGCGACCATCGCGGACATACAGGTCCCCCGGCTCCATGTAGAGCAGGGACCAGCCGCGCCGCTGTGCCTCCAGCAGCATGGCAAAGGTGCTGTCTTTCCAGGGTTTGATTTTGGCGATGGGGTCCATCACCACACCAACACGCAGGCTCATGAAGTCTCCGTTCTACAGGGCGCGGGCAGCCTGACGGCTGCGCGCGGGGATTTGGTACGGGCATTGCTTATACCAAACAATGGCCGGGGCAATGTTAGCAGCGCACAGACAGGTTCGCTATGCGCGGAGAAGCTTATTCAGCACCCGTCTGAGGGACATTTTCTCAAGTTTCATAGGGTCTTATAGATTGATTGTAGAATCTGTGTTAAAAACTTCGCTTGGGCTGACACCGCCACAGGCCGCCCAGCGAATTACTAGAAAGGCCAAAAATTACAATAAGTTGCGGCCAATTACGGTTCACGGTTAAAGGCAGTTTCCATGACTGACAATTTCCAAGACCTCAAGGTGATGGTAATCGACGATTCCAAGACGATTCGTCGTACCGCCGAAACCTTGTTGAAGAAAGCGGGTTGTGAAGTAATCACGGCCACCGATGGCTTCGATGCCTTGGCCAAAATCGCCGACAGCAAGCCCAATATCATTTTCGTCGATATCATGATGCCGCGTCTCGATGGCTATCAGACCTGCGCGCTGATCAAGAACAACAGCGCTTTCAAGGCAACCCCGGTGATCATGCTGTCGTCCAAGGATGGCCTGTTTGACAAGGCCAAGGGGCGCATTGTCGGTTCCGATGAGTACCTGACCAAGCCGTTCTCCAAGGACGAGCTACTGGGTGCGATTCGTCAGCATATCAACGGTTAAGCGGCATCGCCGCTGAACCTGAAGAGGGTAAGATGGCACGTATTCTGATTGTGGATGACTCGCCCACCGAGACATACAAGTTGCGCGAGATTCTGGAAAAACATGGCCACGAGGTAATCGAGGCCGCCAATGGAGCCGATGGCGTTGCCACGGCCCGTTCCGAGCTTCCCGAGCTGGTTCTGATGGATGTGGTAATGCCTGGCCTGAATGGCTTCCAGGCCACCCGCCAGCTCACCAAAGGGGCGGATACCGCCCATATTCCGATCGTTATCGTCACCACCAAGGATCAGGAAACCGACCGCGTCTGGGGCAAACGCCAAGGCGCCCGGGATTACCTGACCAAGCCGGTGGACGAAGACGTGCTCCTGCAAACCGTCGACCGCATGCTGGCCGACGCCTGAAGGAGCCACCCATGAGCAGCAACGCCTCCGCCGCCTACATCAAACTCGCTGAATACAATCAGCGCTGCCGGGAGCAGGCCAAAGATCTGCCCATGCAGCAGGATGCGGTCAGCTACTGGAGTGGCGTGGGCTTTGTGCTCGACGGCAAGAAATACGTGGCACCGCTGGATGAGGTTTCCGAAATCCTCTCGGTGCCGGCTTACACCCGCATTCCCGGCGCACGCAGCTGGATGAAAGGCGTAGCCAACGTCCGGGGCCGCCTGATGACCGTGATGGATCTCAGCGGCTTTCTGGAAAAGAGTTCACCGGTTCAGGAAAAGCGCCGCCGCTTGCTGGTGCTGGACCAGGACGACCTCTACACCGGCATGGCCGTGGACGAGGTACTGGGGATGCAACATTTTCCCATTGATGAATTTGTGGAATCACTGCCGGTCAGCGACACCAGCGTCACGAACTTTGTGCGCGGGGCCTACCGACGGGAAGGGGAGTATTGGTCCGTGTTCAGCCTCACCCGGCTGGCAGAGGATCCGCGTTTTATGCAGGTAGCCCGTACCGGCTAACGGCATAGAACAACTCGGGGAATATAAGAAGAGTGAACGCCAGGCCAGGAGCCAGACTATGAAGTTCAATTCGGGAGCATTGTTCGAAAAACTGCGGGGGCAGGCGGCGGCAACACGCTGAATATTGCCCTTTATGTGGGCCTTGCCATTTTTATCGTACTGGCACTGGCCAACTTCCTGCTGTCCGCCACCACGGCAAACCAGGCGCAGGAAACATCACCCGCGCCTCCGAAATGCGGGTAATTTCCCAGCAGATCGCCAAAAACGCCCTGGAAGCGGCCGCCGGCAACGCCGACGCCTTCGAACTGCTGGATAAATCCCAGAAGAGCTTCCAGTCCGCCTGGGACGCCGTCAAAGACGAACCGGTCAGTGACCCGCAAGCCATGGCTCGCCTGCAAACCCTGTGGGATGAAGTGAACGCCAACGCCGGCGTGATCCTGAAAGGGGAAGACACGGTACTGGATCTGCACGAAGTGGCAGACACCCTGGCCCAGACCATTCCTTCCCTGCAGGCTGAATACGAAGGCGTCGTGGAAATTCTGGTGGCCACCGATGCGGAACCGGAACAGATCGCCTTTGCGCAGCGCCAATCCTGGCTGGCTGAGCGCATCGTGCGGTCCATTGCCAAGGTACTGGAAGGCGGCGACGGCGCGGTGATCGCGGCAGACTCCTTCGGCCGTGATGCCAGCCTGTTCGGTCGTGTCATGAACGGCATGATCGAAGGCGACGCCGCCATGGGTATTGACCAGGTGAATGACCCCGATGCCCTGGATTACCTGGCCGAAATTGCTGACCTGTTCGACGAATTCGTTAACCAGTCCGTGGATGAGATTCTGGAAACCGCCCCCGAGCTGTTCCAGGTACGTAACGCGGCCGACACCATCTTCCGTCGCTCCCAGGACCTGCTGCAGGAATCCACCAACCTGAACAACCAGTTCGAAGACAGCACCAGCGGCTGTTCCCGTCCGTATGGCTGGTGGCGTTTGCGCCGGCCTGGCGGTGCTGTTCTTCTTTATCATCATGGCCCAGCGGAACCGCCAGGCGGCCAAGCTGAAAGACGAACTGGAAAGTGAGAACCAGCGTAACCAGGCGGCGATTCTGCGTCTGCTCGACGAACTGGGCGACCTGGCTGACGGTGACCTGACCGTACAGGCAACGGTAACCGAGGACTTCACCGGTGCCATCGCTGACTCCATCAACTACTCCATTGACCAGCTGCGCAGCCTGGTACAGACGATCAACAACTCGGCGGTACAGGTGGCCTCGGCCCAGGAAACCCAGTCCACGGCGATGCATCTGGCCGAAGCGTCCGAGCACCAGGCCCAGGAAATTGCCGGCGCCTCCGCTGCTGTGAACGAAATGGCGGTGTCCATTGACCAGGTATCCGCCAACGCCGCCGAATCGGCCGCGGTAGCGGAACGGGCGGTAGCCATCGCCAACAAGGGCGCCGAAGTGGTACAGGCCACCATCCACGGCATGGACACCATCCGCGAACAGATCCAGGAAACCTCCAAACGGATCAAGCGTCTGGGTGAATCCTCCCAGGAAATTGGTGACATCGTATCCCTGATTAACGACATCGCCGACCAGACCAACATCCTCGCATTGAACGCCGCCATTCAGGCGTCCATGGCCGGCGAAGCCGGCCGGGGCTTCGCGGTGGTTGCGGATGAGGTACAACGCCTCGCGGAACGTTCCGCTGCCGCAACCAAGCAGATTGAAACCCTGGTAAAACCATTCAGACCGATACCAACGAAGCGGTTATCTCCATGGAAGCCACCACCGCCGAGGTAGTGAAAGGGGCACGCCTGGCACAGGATGCGGGTGTGGCACTGGAAGAAATCGAGAACGTATCCAAAACCCTGGCGGACCTGATCCAGAACATTTCCAACGCGGCGCGCCAGCAGGCGGCCTCCGCGGGTCACATTTCCAACACCATGAACGTGATCCAGGAAATTACCTCGCAGACCTCTGCCGGTACCACCGCGACCGCACGGTCCATTGGTAACCTGGCCGAAATGGCCCAGGAAATGCGTAACTCCGTTGCCGGCTTCCGCCTGCCGGAGCACTCCTGATCCGGCCTGAGCCGGTCTCGGGAGACATGCCATGGGTGCTGCAGTGACAGATCGCTGGTCGATCAAAAGCACGCCCGCCATGGATGCGGAGCAGTTCCAGCTGTGGCAGGCGCTGCTGGAAGACCGCACCGGCATGACGCTGTCCAACGAGCGCAAGACCTTCCTCGAAACCAGCTTGAACATTCGCATGCGCGAGCTGGGCATCGAGGACTACGACACCTATTACGAACACCTGATGGTGGGCTCCACCCAGTCACGGGCCATGGAATGGTCCGTGCTGGTGGACCGTCTGACCGTCCAGGAAACCAGTTTCTTCCGGCATCCCGGTTCCTACGCGCTGGTGGAAGAATTCACGCAGCGCTTCATGGCCGAACAGCCCGATGGCGCCAGCCTGGACGTGTGGAGCGTGGGGTGCTCCACCGGCGAGGAAGCCTATTCCCTCGCCATGATGATCAACGAACAGTTTTCCGCCAGCGAGCAAAAACGGTTCTACGGCATCACCGCCACCGACATCAGCCTGCCCACCCTGGCCAAGGCCCGCAAAGGCGAATATGCCGCGCGCCGGGTATTGCAGGTCGATCCGCTATTGCGGGACAAGTATTTCCAGCCCACCGGAAACGGGCAAACCGTGACGATCACCGGCGAACTGCGCGAACGCATCTGTTTTGCGCGGCTCAACGTGCTGGATCTCAGCACCGCACCGATGAACAACATGGACCTGATTTTTTGTCAGAACATGCTGATTTATTTCCGCCGCTGGCGAAAACGCCAGATCGTGAACCGGCTGGCGGAACGGCTCGCACCGGGTGGCATTCTGGTACTCGGACCCGGGGAAGTGACCGATTGGCAACATCCGGATCTGGAACGCATTCATTTTGCCGATACGCTGGCATTCCGGCGCTGTAGAGAAACGAAAGAGCAATAACGCAACATGCGCACGATAAAGAAAAAGCTTGGGGCGGCACCCATCAGCAATCACCAGCTTGAGGCGTGCTGCATGTTACGTGCGCGTATAAAAACCTGCCCGCAAAGAATGCGGGTTGATGTATGACAGGAGACGTCATGAGTGACCGTCACGACTATCTGGCTCTGGACTGGGTTCGCGGGGAAATCCAGGAAACCCTGAACCAGGCGCAACAGGCACTGGAATCGTTCGTGGACACCCCGGATGATGCCACTCGGATGCGCTTCTGCCAGACGCACCTGCACCAGGTGTACGGCACCTTGCAGATGGTTGAGTTTTACGGTGCGGCACTGCTCGCCGAGGAAATGGAAAAACTGGCCCACGCTCTGCTCGACGGTAACGTGGGCAATGTGGCTGACAGCCAGGAAACCCTGATGCGGGCGATTCTGCAGCTGCCGCCGTATCTGGACCGGGTCGCCAGCAACCGCCGCGATCTGCCGGTGGTGCTGCTGCCGCTGCTCAACGACCTGCGCGCCGCCCGTGGCGAATCCCTGCTGTCGGAAACGTCCCTGTTCAAACCGGACCTCACCGACGCCACCGGCCAGGGCCAGATTCCCGACGACCTGCTCAACGATCCACGCTTTATCCTGCTGGCGAAAAATTCGTCAGATGTTCCAGATCGCCCTGCTCGGCGTTCTGCGCAACGACAACATGGGCGAAAACCTGGGCTACATGGCCAAGGTCTTCACCAAACTGGAACAGGTCACCGGCGACGCACCTCGTGCACCGCTGTGGTCGATCAGCAATGCGCTGGTAGAAGGTCTCTCAGAAGACGCCATCATTCTTGGCACCTCCGTCAAACTGATGCTCGGTCACTTGGACCGCAACCTGCGGGAGCTGGCTGGACGGCGCGGCCAGCCTGAACCAACCCGCCCCCACCGAACTGATCAAGAACCTGCTTTATTACGTGGCCAAGGCCGACGTGGACAGCCCGCGCATCCGCGATGTGAAAGCCCGTTTCCGGCTGGATGAGGCGCTGCCGTCCGATGATCTGGTCAACGAAGAACGCCAGCGGATGACCGGCCCGGACGCCCAGGCCATGAACTCCGTGGTGCAGGCGCTTTCCGAAGAGCTCACCACCGTCAAAGACGCCCTGGAAAGCTTTGTCCACAGCGGCGACACCGACACCAGCAAGCTGCAGCCACTCACGCTCACCCTGAAACAGGTGGCCGACACCGTGGCCGTACTCGGCCTGGGCCAGCCTCGCACGCTGGTGGAAGAGCAACTGCACGCCATGGAAGATATCGTCGCCGGCAAGGCTCCCGCCGAACGCGAAAGTCTGATGGACATCGCCGGGGCCCTGCTCTACGTGGAAGCCACCCTGGCCGGCATCAGTGGCGACCGCCGCAGTGCCAGCTACAACGGCCAGGGCGACGACATGCCCAGCCATGTGGGCCAGGCCATGGACGCCGTGCTGCGCGAATGCCGGGCCGGGCTGGAAGAAGCCAAAGACGGCATCGTGGAATTCATTGCCTCACAGTGGAATACCGACCCCTGCAAGTGGTGCCCGAACGCCTGAATGCCGTGCGCGGTGGCCTGGACGTGATCCAGCTGGGCAAACCGGCCCTGATTCTGCGCCAGTGCGTGCAGTTCATCGAAGAAAAGCTGCTGCAAGCGGACCAGCCCAAGCCGGACTGGCGCAGCATGGACACCCTCGCTGACGCTATCACCTCGGTGGAATACTACCTGGAGCGTCTCAGCGACGACCCGGCCACCACCGACGATATCCTGCAGCTGGCCCGCGCCAGTGTGGAAGCGCTCGGCTATCCGCTGGAAGACGAACAGGACTTTGCCGATAACGATATCGATGTAGAACGCATTGAACTGGAACAACCGGACTGGACACCGCCAAAACACGATGTGGATGCCTGGTCCGGCTTTTCTGCCAACGCCAACGACGACAACCGATACCGACAGGACGCCACCAGGACCCCACGCTGGACAGCAGCGACTACAGCCCGGATTTCGATAGCAGCGACGATGACGAACTGCTCGACCCAACCCTGGAAATCACCGCCCCGGCCGAGCCCGAGACGCCAAGCCCGGTTGCCGCTGACGACGAGAGCGATGAGCTGATCGATGACGAAATCATCGAGATTTTCCAGGAAGAAGTGGGCGAAGTACTGGAAGCCCTGGATCAATACTTCCCGCGCTGGGCCGCCAACACCAGCGATGAAGAATCCCTGGTGGAATTCCGCCGCGCCTTCCACACCCTGAAAGGGTCCGGCCGCATGGTCGGCGCCAGCACCGTGGGCGAACTGGGCTGGTCGGTGGAAAACATGCTGAACCGCGTCATCGACCGCACCATTGAGCCCACCGCCATGCTGATTGCCCTGGTCCAGGAGGTCCGCAATCGGGTACCCCCTGGTCGATGCCTTTACCCTGCGCCAAGCCGACCCGTTTGATGTGCAGCCGCTGGCCGATGCCGCCGACACCCTGGCCGCCGGCGGCCAGATCGATCAGGTGCCGTGCGGCAGCTGCCGACGCCACCAACAGCGATGACGCCTGACGAGTCTCACAGACACCACCGCCGACGACAGCCCTGACGACCGACGGACAACACACGCCGACAGCGCCAGCGAGGCGGCCTCACTGAGCTGCCGTCCGCTGGCGCGAAGACGACTTGACTGACAACAGCCTGTCCGCTGAGGATCTGGCCGCGTTTGACGCCGCCGCCAGCGAAGATTCCCTCACCCCCTGGGACACTGACGACAGCAGCGATGACATCCACTTGCTCCCAGTGGACAACGAACTCAACGACCTTGACGACAGCCTCACCCTGGATCTGCCGGAACAGGAACCGGACTACGACGCGGATACAGCCCCTGCCGCCAGCACCAGCGACGCGGCTGCTGAGAGCCTGTCCGACATTCCGGACATGAGCGGCGATGCCCCCGGCGACGCTGACAGCAGCGAAGACGGGCCGGACACCGTCCTGCTGGAAATTTTTTCCAGCGAAGCCCGCCGCAATCTGGCGCTGATCGCCCAATGGCTGGCCAGCAACGACACCGATCTGTCCGAGCACCCGGTGGATGACAGCGTGCATCGCGCCCTGCATACCCTCAAGGGCAGCGCCCGCATGGCAGAAATCGAAGCGGTGGCCGAAGTGGCCGAGCCGGCCGAAAAGCTGGCCCGGGATCTGATCAGCAGCAACCGCCGCGCCAACCAGCAACAGGTCGACCTGCTGGCCCAGAGCCACGACCTGATCCTCACCAGCCTGGACCAGATGGACCCGACCCCGCCGGCCCATTTGCCCGGCGCCGACGCTCTGATCCAGTCGCTCAACCAGCAACGCGACCAGCTGCAGGGCAGCGACAGCCCCGGCCCGGACCCGCACATTCTTTCCGTGTTCCTGTCCGAAGGCATGGACCTGATCGTGGATGCGGAGCAACTGCTCAGCCAGTGGGCACAGCACCCCGAACACACTGATGAGCTGGTACGCCTGCGCGACGAACTGGAGCTGCTGGCTAGCAGCGCCACCACCGCCGGCCTCAACGAAATCCACGACCTGGCGGCGGCCTTGGCCTTGGCCGCCTGCTACAGCGCCGTAGAAAGCAGCCGTTTACCCTACAGCGAGCGCCTGTTTGCCCTGGCCGGAGAAGGCCAAGACGCGCTGATGAACATGATGGACTGCCTGGCTGCCGGCCAGACCGTGCGCCCGGAGCTGGGCCTCGTGGATGCCCTGCGTGAACTGGCCGAAAGCGACGGACCCGATGGTGGCCCGGACGGCGGCCAGCCTGTTGAGGGCGAGCACGCCAACAGCAACGATGACAGCAGCACCGTTTCCGTTAGTGGCATCCCCGCCGCCACCCCGGACAGCAATCGTTACGAAGCGCATCTGGATCCGGAGCTGGTGGAACTGTTCCTGGAAGAAGCCGAGGAAATTCTCGAATCCTCCAGCCACATTCTCGACCAGTGGGAAGCTGGCGATAGCAGTAATGTGAGCAGCCTGCAGCGTGACCTGCACACACTCAAGGGCGGCGCCCGCATGGCCGGCGTTGCCCCGGTAGGCGACCTGGCCCACGAACTGGAAAACCTGTACGAAGGCTATAACGCCGGTCAGCTGGAATCCGATGCGGCCCTGTTCCGCCCTGCTGCACCAGTGCCATGACAGCCTGGCGGTGATGATCGAAAACCTGCAAGCCAACACCGCCCCGACGGATGCTCCGGCTCTGGTGGCCGCCATCCAGGCCTTTATCCGTGGCGAAGCCCCACCAAGCCTGAACGACAACAGCAGCCAATCGTTCGAGAGTGCCGAAGGCAATGAACCCGCCAATAGCTCGGCCATGCTCGCCCCCAGTGCCACTGACGCCCCGCGCCCGTTGCGGTTGAGGACGCGCCCGCGCCCACTGATGCGCCCCTCAACCGGAACGTGACCCGGAGCTGGTGGAAATTTTCCTGGAAGAAGCCGACGAAATTCTCGAATCCGCCGGTAACAGCCTGGAATTGTGGATCAGCCAGCAAGACAACCTGATTGAGCTGCAATCTCTGCAGCGCGACCTGCACACCCTCAAGGGTGGCGCGCGCATGGCCGAAGTGCCGGAGCTGGGCGACCTGGGCCACGAGCTGGAAACCCTCTACGAAGGGCTGGCCCAAAGCCAACTGGCCATCGAAGCCACCTTGTTTGATCTACTCCATCGCTGCCACGACCAGCTGGCGGAGATGGTGGAAGCGCTGAAAGCCAACCGGCCGCTGCCCAGTGGCAAAGTGCTGATCACTGCGATCCATAGCTATGCCACCGACCCGGCGAGCTTTACCCTGCCCGCCATGGCGGCCACGCCAGCCGCTCAACCCGCCAGTGCGCCGTCGGCATCGTCCGTCAGCAGCGACAACCCCATACCGGTATACAGTGCCGCCGATGATGTATGGGAGTCAGACAGCGACCCGGAAATCCTGGAAATTTTCCTGGAAGAATCCGAAGAGCTGTCGGACATTATCGATGCCTGCCTGACCTCCTGGAAAGATCACCCGGAAAGCACCGACTTCATCGATGACCTGAAGCGGGCACTGCATACCCTTAAAGGGGGCGCACGCCTGGCCGGCCTCAAACAACTGGGCGACATCAGCCACGATTTCGAAACCTATTTGCTGGAACTGGAAAGCCGCCGCCAAACGCCGGCCCAAAACGACTTCCAGCCCATGCTGGACTGGCACGACCAGATCAACCGGGGCATGGAATCTGTCGCGAAGGCCGCGCAAAACAGCGCCCCGGAACCTGAGGCCACGGACGCCACTACGCAGGCCAACACTCTGCCTGCAGCCGCCGCCAAACCGGTACCGCAGCAACCGCAAAAAGATGACCGCCGCCAGCGCCAAAACCAGGCGCAACCGCAGGAAATGGTCCGAGTCGGCGCGGATGTGCTTGAGGCTCTGGTAAACCTGGCCGGGGAAACCTCCATCAACCGTGGCCGGGTAGAGCAGGGCATCACCGAGTTTGCCTTCAACGTGGAAGAAATGGGCAACACGGTACAGCGCCTTTACGAACAGCTGCGCCGGCTGGACTCGGAAACCGAAGCGCAGATCATGTCCAACTACCAGAAGGGCGTGGATCTCGGTGAATACGACGAAGACTTCGATCCGCTGGAAATGGATCAATATTCCGAACTACACCAGGTCACCAAGCAGCTGTCCGAGTCCGCCTCCGACTTGCTGGATTTGAAGAACACCCTGCTGGACCGCAACAAGGACACCGAAACCCTGCTGCTGCAACAGGCGCGGATTAACACCGAGCTGCAGGAAAAACTGATGCGCACCCGCATGGTGCCCTTCAGCCGCCTGGTACCGCGCCTGCGCCGCATCGTTCGGCAGATTTCAGGCGAAGTGGACAAACGCGTGGACTTCGATGTGCTCAACCCGGAAGGCGAGCTGGACCGCTCCCTGATGGAACGCGTTGTCGCACCGCTGGAACACATGCTGCGCAATGCCGTGGATCACGGCATCGAAACCGGTACCGGCCGGGAGGCCGCCGGCAAGGACAGCACCGGTCACATCAACCTGGAACTGTCCCGCGAGGGCGGCGAGGTGGTCATCACCCTGTCCGATGACGGCAAGGGCATCGATACCGATGCGGTGCGCAAGAAAGCCATCGAGCGGGGCCTGGTGGCACCGGATGCCCAGCTCTCCGAGCAGGAAATCCAGCAGTTCATCTTCCACGCCGGCTTCTCCACCGCTGCCGCGGTGACGCAGATTTCCGGCCGCGGTGTCGGCATGGACGTGGTCGCCAGCGAGATCAAGCAGATGGGCGGCTCGGTGACCATCGATTCCCGCCAAGGGCAGGGCACGCGTTTCATCATTCGCCTGCCATTCACTCTGGCCATGAACCGCGCACTGATGGTAAAGCCGCGGAAGATTCCTACGCCATTCCGCTCAACCAGATCGAAGGTATCGTGCGGATCAGCCCGTTCGAGCTGCAGCACTACTTCGAGGAAGAAAACCTGTCTACACCTACGTGGGGCAGGATTACGAATTGCAGTACCTGGGCAACTTTGTCCACGGCAACCGGGTACCGCACTTGGAGAACCAGACCACGCCCATGCCAGTGCTGCTTATTCGCAGCACCGAACACACCGTGGCCATCGTGGTGGACGACCTGGTCGGCTCCCGGGAAGTCGTAGTGAAAGCCGTCGGTCCGCAGCTGGCCACGGTAGCCGGCATCAGCGGCGCCACCATCCTCGGGGATGGCTCCGTGGTAATCATTCTGGATATCCATTCCCTGATCCGCGCCGCCCACGTGCAGACCACCGCCCTAGCGGCCGGGAGGTAGTACCGACGCTGCCTCAGGAGCCGGAAGAAGATGCCCAGCCCAGCGTGACACGCCGCTGGTCATGGTTACCGATGACTCGGTCACCGTGCGCAAGGTCACCACTCGCCTGCTGGATCGTAATGGCTACGAAGTGGTCACCGCCAAAGACGGCATCGACGCCATCGCCAAGCTGGAAGACATTCGCCCGGATGTGATGTTGCTGGATATCGAAATGCCTCGCATGGACGGTTTCGAAGTGGCCACCCACGTGCGCCACGACAGTCGCCTGCAGGATGTGCCGATCATCATGATCACCTCCCGCACCGGCGAGAAACATCGCGAGCGGGCCTTCGATATTGGCGTGAACTGCTACATGGGCAAGCCGTTCCAGGAAAACGAACTGCTGTCCACCATTCGCGAACTGCTGGGTGAACTGCAGGAAACGGATAACGGATGACCGCACCTGGCCGCGTCGGCGTCATCGCCGACAGCACATTGCAGGGCCACCTGCTCCAGTGCGGTGAAGGGTCACGGCTACCAGGTACTGGTCAGCACCGAGCCGGATGCCTTGGAAGGCCGCTGGCTGGCCGCTGACGCGCTGGACCTGTGGGTCGTGGATCTATCCAGTGAAGATCGCTGGCAGCACTTCCTGGACGACCTGCTGGAACGCGCTGAGGTGCCGATTCTGTTCTGTGACGGTCAGGCCCCCGCGCGTACCGACGTTCGCTACCCGAAATGGGAGCGGCGCCTGGTCACCGAGCTGGTGAGCTTTATCGGCAAGCCTGCAGCGGAAGAACGGCTGGACGTCATTCCTTCTCCACCACCCCGGGCCCGCATTCCCCAGCCGCGGGAATTCCAGGCCATTCGCCCCGGCGATCGCCCTCGCCAGGTGTGGGTACTGGGCGCCAGCCTGGGCGGGCCGGCGGCGGTAAAACTGTTTCTCGACTGCCTTCCTGCCAATTTGCCGGTGGCGTTCGTGTTGGCCCAACACATTGATGCCAGCTTTCTGGATACCCTGTGCGGCGTGCTGGGCCGGGATAACCCGATACAGTGCAAGATTGGTGTGGACGGTGAGGCGCTGCGCCACGGCGAACTGGCCATTGTGCCGGTGGACTATGCCGTGCGCTTCCGCCACGACGGCCGTATTCA
>UEXL01000257.1_pt1 | contig 26616 bp, 38 predicted proteins | sample 1796671 | NCBI WGS metagenome assembly UEXL01 (sample SAMEA4772471, study PRJEB27181) | metagenome | reverse complement strand
TTCTTTAATCTGGTTAAAAGAAATTGTTTCTCCGGATCCTACGTCAAAATGCTTACCCTCAAAGGGGGCGTCATGTTGCATGCAAAAAAGGTTAGCAGAGACAACATCTGAGACATGTATCAGATCTCTGGATTGGTTTCCGTCACCGTCTATTCTCAATGGTTTATTTAACTTCATCATATGTAACCAAGCGCAGATGGCTGTTGAATAAGAGCCACCATATTCTTGATCCTCGGAATAAACATTAAAATACCTGAGACATACTGTATCTAGGTCATATAATTTAGAATATAATTCACACTCCATCTCACTCATAAGTTTATGCATACCATAAGGTGATCTTGGGCCATCGCCATCACCGACGACAGATGAAGATGAAGAGAAGATAAACCTCTTTACCGCGTGGGCCTTTGCCCATTCCAATAAGGTAGATGTGACCAGAACGTTTTGCCTTAAAGTGTAGGACGGGTTATGGACCGAATATTCTACTCTGGGAAAACCGGCCAAGTGAAAAACATAATCAAAGTTTAGATTTGGGAGGCAATGGGCTATATCATGACCTTCTTTCAAGTCAATACCTGTAGTCTCATAGCCGAGCTCGGTTAGTGCATCAAACAAGTGACCGCCTATGTATCCTTTATGACCGGTTACTAAAACCTTCATTTTTCCCCTATCGCTTTTAAGTCTTTTTCGTACATCATTTTAACCAATTGTTTAAATTTTGTCTTAGGCTCCCAGCCTAGCTTCTCTTTCGCTTTTGTTGGATCACCTAATAGGAGTGGTACTTCATGAAGTCGAAATAATCTTTGATCTATCTCAACATGTTTGTTGATATCTAAGCCAGCTATCTTAAAAGTCTCTTCTAAAAACTCTCTTACACTATATGTCTCACCGGTGGCTATGACATAATCATCAGGCGTGTCTTGTTGTACCATTTTCCACATTGCTTCTACATAGTCTCCGGCAAAACCCCAATCTCTTTTGGCGTCCAAGTTTCCCAAGTAAAGTTTGTCTTGTAAACCAAGTTTTATCCGAGCAGCAGCCATTGTTATTTTCCTTGTAACAAATGTTTCGCCTCGGCGGGGTGACTCATGATTAAAAAGTATTCCACTAGAAATGTGCAATCTGTAAGACTCTCTATAATTTCTACAGATGTTGTGCGCGAACACCTTTGCACAAGCGTATGGACTGGCCGGCATTAGCGCTGTTTTTTCATTTTGGGGATGCACTGGATTGTCTCCGAACATCTCGGAAGAAGATGCCTGATAGAATCTTATTTTCGGATTCAATATTCGAATTGCCTCCAGTATCCTGAGTGTTGCCATGGCAATGGTAGCGACGGTCTCTTCGGGTGTTTCAAAAGATACCTTAACATGAGACTGTGCGGCTAAGTTGTAAATTTCATCCGGATTGTATTCACTTATCAATCGGTAAAAGGAACCGGCATCATGTAGACTATAATATCTCAAGATAAAGTTTTCTTCTTCCATCAAATGATTCACTCTATCTGTACAAATTAAAGATGTCCGTCTTTTCAAGCCGACAACTCGGTAACCTTTGGATAATAAAATCTCTGCTAAGTAAGACCCATCTTGGCCGGTTATTCCAGTTATTATTGCTGTTTTCATTTTACTCCTCTGACGTTTTCATAATTTTCAATAAACCAACTACATGTATTTTCTATAGCTGTTTGAAAATCAGTATATTGATTATTTTGCCAACCCAAATCCAAAAATTTATTATTATTAGATGGTTTTCTCAACTGTCCATTGCTAATGGTGGTATCCCAAACAATCTTATTTTCAAATTGCATAAATTCACACACTATCTCGCTGATTTTTTTAATTGTGTGTTCGCCTGGATTACCAACATTGATTGGAGCAGGGTTGTTATAATTATCGAACATAAAAATAATAATTTTGGCTAAGTCTCTAGAATATGTAAACTCTCGCAACGGAGACCCATCGCCCCATAGTGTAATACTAGCGTTGTCTCTTTTCGCTTCATAGACTTTTCTAATTATAGCGGGAATCACATGGCTTTTAATCAAGCTAAAGTTATCATTCTCGCCAAAAAGATTATTGGGAATAATGTTAATGAAGTTGCTTCCGTATTGATCATGATATGCTTTTGCTTGTATGTCCAACATGCGCTTGGAGAATCCATACCCTATGTTTCCGTAGTGTGGCATTCCTTCATGAATGTCTTCCTCCACATAAGGTAATTTTGCAAATTCTGGATAGACGCATGTGCTTAGGACCGACAAAACTTTTGATACATTAAACAAACGACTAACTTCCAATACATTAGTGTTCATAAGGACATTGTCCGTATAGTGAGTTCCCAATGCATCCATGTTACCTTTCATTCCACTAACTTTAGCTGCCAAGTGAACGACGAATTGTGGTTTGACTTGATCAAAGAGCTCAAGTGTTTGATCAAATTTTGTTAGATTATACTCACTACCAACATAAGTTGCATGGGGCATAATTTCCTGCAAGGCTTTACCCACCATACCAGTTCCTCCGGTTACTAGGACTTTATCTTGTTCTTCTAAAATGTTCATTATTTACCCTCGTCCGGATAAATCAGAAATTTTGGACATGGGACGATGAATTTGCCACCCTTTTTGATGTATTCAATCTCTCTGGTGGCAAATTCATTAATAAAGTGCCATGGCAAGATCAGTAAATAATCTGGTTGGTCTTTTCTCATGTCGACCTCCGTGATAATTGGTATTTTGGTTCCAGCAGTTTCTAATCCAAACTTATATGAGGAACGCTCTGCGATGTAATCGATGTGTTTGTTGGTTAATCCATACCACTGTAGTAGTGTATTTCCCTTTGTGGATGCTCCGTATCCGGCGATTGACTTACCTTTCGACTTTTCTTTATTATTAAAAGAGACTGTATTGTCACGTAACTTACAAATTTCGTGATAAAAATCAATATAAGTTTGTGGGTCATTTAACTTTAACGATTTCTCATACTCTAACAAAGAATTGACTCTAAAATTTGCAACATCTCTCTCTTGTTGGTTTCTGAACTTTGTTTTGTTTGAGTCTTTCTTCATCAAATATACTCTAAAGCTGCCTCCGTTCACATCATTTAGTTCGCAGTCCACAATGTCAAAACCAACACGATTCATTAAATATTTTATAGAACTTAAGGAATAATAACATATGTGTTCATGACAAATATTGTCAAAAGCTAACTGTTTAAGCATCAGGGGAGTATAACTCAATTGCAATACCCAGATTCCATCGTTATCTAAGATCTTGTAGACGTCCTCTGCGAATGGTTGTGGGTCGTCTAAATCATAAAACATCGCAATCGTTGTAATAATTTTTGGCTTTAATTCAGCATACTTGGTTCGACTATATGCCTCTGCACTAAAAAAATCTTGCACAATAACATCTGCTTTTTGAGAGGATTCTACTGCATATGAATCATCAGCGGGGTCGATTCCAATCTTTATCATATAATCTGGGACATACTCAAACATGGTGCCGTCGTTGCAGGCGATATCCAAAAACACATCACCCTCGGTCGTTTCAATAGAATCAAAACAACAGTCTGCTACATTTTTTAATTTTTGCCTCATTGTGTCGTTGGTACCAGATCTATACCAGTATTTTCCATACATTTCCTCTGGTGGTATTATGCTGTCTAGCTGCAAGAGCCCTGATTCGATACACAGCATCATCTTAAGCTCTCCAACCCCAGTCCGAGGGTCTTCGCCGGGTAGGGCAAAGTCAGACATTTGAAGTTTCCCTAAGTTAAAAACCTCTATTGTTTCTTTACCAGAAATTCTACATTTCATTTTTTTCTCCACTATATACTATCCTTAATAATATCACTAATAAAATCAACCTGTTCTTCAGTCATTGATTGATGACAAGGGACATAAAGTCCAAATTGGTGCACTCTCGTGGCATTTGGCAAATGAACCCTATCATATCTCGTATACCAGAAAGGGTGTTCTTGAATCGACCCACAAATTAGGGGTCGGCACTCAATTTTGTTTTCAATTAAATTATTTGCAATTTCAGCTCTTTTTTTATGAATCAATCCAAAAGAGAGCGCTGAAATTAAACTTGTATCACTTTTTTGAACCCAAACATGGTCTGATAGATTGTCAAAATACCGGTTATAATTTTGGTTTCGCTTTTCTACATAACGATCGACTTTTTGCATTTGAATGCGACCTAAATAAGCATTCAAATCGGTGTTGCGAATGTTAAGTCCCGGATAAACAAAAAAATAATTTTCTAGAAATGGATCACTCATGTCATATTTCTCAAGTATTTTCTTCTTAAATGAGGCATCATTATCACGGAGCCAACCATGAGAACGAAGTGATAGCATTAAATTGAACATGTCATGATCGTCTGTACTGACCATACCGCCTTCGATTGTCGACATCGCATGGCCATAAAAGAAAGAGTGTGTACTGGCAATGCCAAAGGTTCCCAATTTTTGGTTTTGATGTTCGCTTCCGTAAGCCTCACAAGTATCCTCAACCAGTAAAACATCGTATTTTTTGCAAACTTCAATTATCTTTTTCATTTTGTTTGCGTGACCCAAAACATGAACTAGGAAAGCAACAGACGGTTTGTGCTCTTCGCAAAGTTTTGTAAAATGATCAACATCAAGCCCCAAATCATCTGGGTCGGCATCACACACAGAATAGGAGTCATTCCAAGCTGAATAGCCGGAGAGACTGTGGTCACCCAGCTAATGGATGGGACAATTATTTTTCTATTTCTCAACCTTCCGGAGTATAGCAGGGCCATAGTTATCAATAAGTTTGCCGACGATCCGGAATTAACAAAAATAGAGTATTTGCTACCCAGCCACTTTGACCACTCACTCTCAAATATCAACGTTTGCTCTCCCTTGGTGAATCGGTCGCTTTGCTGTAGCCATCCTACGAGACTTGAAATGTCTTTTTCATCTATAATCTTTTCTGCTAGTCTAATCATTTACTTGAGTGCTCCTTTGTTATTGTGGTTTTCTAAATCGCATCTTTAAGATAGTTTAAATAAAGAAAATCCTCTGGTGTGTTCATATTCTTTAAAGTTTCTAAATTATTCTTTACCGATTCAAGGTTCTTCTCATATAACTCAGGGCCTAATTTACTTAAATCAGCTATATCTTCTAAAAATATAATCCCGTTGACGTCGAAGTGTCTCTCGATGGTCCTCGATCCCCAGTAGATCGGTATTGTCCCTGTGGCGAAACAATCAGCTATTTTTTCACTATAATAATTGTCATAGACTGCGTTCTCCATGGCTATAGAATACATATAATCTTTCAGTCCTATGATTTTTCCAGACTCGATACCAGATCCAACCTTTACTGTAAACGGCAAACTCTCTTCCGATAAAGCCTCTACCATAATGATCAACTAAGTTCTTATATTTATTTATCATGGCTTGTCTATATCCGTGACCTTCACACATAACTTTGTTAGATCCAATGAAAGAAATTAATTTCTTTTTTTTATAAACTCTTTTATTTTGGATCCAAGATAAGCCCGGCGGTTGAACATATTTGAAAAAATCTGGGTCTAGTTTTAGCAACCTTGGATCATAAGTAAAAATGAATTTAAAAAGTTTTTTATAGCGCTCGACATTGTTGGCAACCACATTTAAAGTGTTCGGCACTATCACTGATGCTTCCGCTATCCATCCAAAATTAATTTTGGATCGGTTCACTGGTGTGTTAATGATCGCGGAATCAATGTGAATGGAAACATTCGACTCATGTTTGTCTTTGTCCCATTTAATAAATTTATTTGCATTTAAGGCAACCGAACAAACATCATGTTGGAATCCACCTCCGACCATGTTTAGTTTTACTTTTTCATTAATCATTAGTATTCCTGAGTGGAGAATCAGCCAGTCTTTCTTTTTCTTGTCTGATTGAAGGGCATCTATTTCCAGTACGGTGTATCAAATCATAAAATATCATCATTATTGACACCTCCACAGTGTGAAAGTATTTGCACCTAATAGAAAGCTCATCTATGTTTTGCCTTAAAATTTCTGATTTTTCTCCGCTAATTAGAAAAGTGGGTATGCCATTTTCCGTTGCCCAGTGCAATGCATTAATTACATTTGATGAGTTGCCAGAACATGAGAGTCCAATGATTAGGCAATCACTTGGATTCTCGACTGATGTGATTGTTTCTAACCAACGTGTAAACAAGTTTTCATAGCCGTAATCATTTGCATTAGAGGTGATGAAACCTACGCTATCAAATGAAAATACCGCTTTGTCTGGTATTAGTCTGGAAAGATCGGTGGACATGTGACATGCTACAAAGTGCAGTCCACCATTGCCTATCAAGTAAATCTTTTTTGCTTTATTTACTTTATTAATCAAAACTTTGTAATCTTTCGAAGAACACGCAATTTTGCACTTTTGCTCTATATTTTCAAAATCTATTAACATCTTATCTCTCCACATGCTTTCTCAATGATTCCCAAAGCACTGTCAATTTCACTATTGGAGATTGCCAAGTTTGGTCGTAATCGTATTGATCGATCACCGGTTTTATTGCAAATCAATTGATTTTCATACATTTTTTTTATTAAATCATCGCGGGTTTTGCGATCTTTCGTATCAAAAGCTATAATCAACCCACAACCTCTTACTTTGCGCAATCCTTTTATTTTTGATAAACTTGTGACTAAAAGTTGCCCTTTTTTAGTGACAGAGTTTACTATATCTTCTTCTCTATACGCTCTTATGATGTGCTTGCATCTTATCATGTCTAAAACATCTCCATCCCAAGTCACTTCTAATCTTGTAATTTGATCTTTATCAAAAACTCCACTACAATTTTTATTAACCATAATTCCTGAAAGTTGGGTTTTCTTTCCAAAAACCACAATGTCTGGTAGTATATCTAAATGCTGGTGGTACCATATCTTGCCGGTTCCGCCGAACCCAACTTGAATCTCATCAAAGATCAGTGGGACATCATAACTGTCACATAACGATCGCAAACCTTGGAAAAACCATTTCTCGTGATGAATGTCACCAGCGCTGCATTGGATCGGTTCGACCAAAACACAGGTCACAAAACTATTTTTAAGATGTTCTTCGACCTCTACAAGGTCACAGTTCAACTTGGTTGAAAAATCCTGTGGTAGTCCACTTAATTTTTTATTGGCCGGCCAGAAATGATCAGTTATAAAAGAACTCAAGCTGTTAATGCCATGAAAACTATTTCGGAACGAAACTATGTTTGGCTTTTTGTAATTTGATCTGTGCATGCACACTTTGATTGCCGCCTCAACAGCTAGTGCTCCTGTGCATGTATAGTGAAAATTTTTATAATAGCCGTCATTCACAAACATAGTAAACTCATTATCAAAAGAGTTTGTCTCAGATGAGACGAACTCACAATTATTGATTTTAAATGTCGATGCTTCGAGCATTTCTTTTTTAAACTCATCGGTGTGAAAAACTCTGTGATTGTACCCTAAAGGTAAAGAAGCATACATTCCAAAGAAGTCTAAAAATTTTTTTTGGGTCCTATTGTCAAAGAGATACGAACCAAGTGACTTGTTAAAGTTAACATTGATGTTGAATTTACTATTTCTAGCTATGTTTTTCATTATCATCTCCAAAGAAATCTAAGATTAAATCTTTTAATCTTCTCTTATCGTACACTTTGTGTACAAAAAGACGACCAAAGTCAGAAGCCAAAATACAAACAATCGAGTTGTTTATGTTCTTCTTATCTTTTGACAAAAGAGTCATGTAGTCATCTATTCTCTCTGTTACATCAAACTTCGGTTTATTCTTAATTAAAAAGCGGCTCAGTAGGTTAAGTTTTTCTAAGCTCAAAAAGCCCATCCTATAGGAAATGTAGTTTGCCAAGTCCATTCCCAATGTCACTGCTTGGCCGTGTGGTATCTTGTAATTGCTTAGACTTTCAAATGCATGCCCAAATGTATGACCATAATTAAAAACTCGCCTCTGGTTTGAATCAAACTCATCTTTTTCGATCATTTGTTTTTTTATCTTTAGGCTTTCTTGGATGTGAGGTGCCAAGGAGGATCGATCAACTAAAAAATTATCATAATTTTTTGTTATTTCAAAAGTTCTTGGGTTGCCATCATAAATATAATAGTGAAGTATTTCGCCAATTCCAGATTTTATTTCTGATTTGGTCAAGGTGTTTAAGAAGTTTGTGTTACAAACTATCTTTTTTGGAGGATAAAATGTCCCAACCAGATTTTTTATATTTAAAAAATTTATCGATGTTTTACTTCCAATGCAACTATCTGCTTGCGCCAACAAAGTGGTTGGATAGAATGACCATTCAACACCTCTAAACAAAACTGAGGCTATGAAACCGGTTATATCTTGAATTGTGCCGCCTCCGATCGCAATTAACTTATGGTTCTTCTTTATGCCTTTTTTAATCAAATTTGCAATCATTGCTTGACAGAACTCTAGTGACTTGTTTTTCTCATTTGCCTCAATCACAATAACATTGTTTAAATTTAGGCTGGATGTTATCTCTGGATACAGCTTGTTGATTTTTTGAGTCAATCAAAACAAAAGGTCCGTTTTGCAACTTAATGTCAGAATCATCAAAACTAACGCTATAATCTCCTCTGTAGGATTTAATTGTTATTTTAGACATTCGTAAATCCCCCATCAACAACAATGTTTTGGCCAGAAATGTAGCTGTTAAGATTACTACACAGGAACATCACCACCTTTGAGATCTCTCTTGGATATGCCATTCTACCTATTGGAATGGTTTTGGATATTTTATCCATCCCATCTTGCCCTAACACGTCTCTTGTTAAATCTGTTAAAGTGAAGCCGGGAGAGACAGAATTTACGAGAACATTGTATCTTGCCAGTTCTGCTGCGGAAGATACTGTTAGGCCCATGAGGCCAAATTTACTTGAGGAATAACTAACCCTTTGTTCTTTTCCAATTGTTCCCCCAAATTGATGAAACATTAACAACTCTTCCATAGTTGTTCTTTACCATACTAGCGGTGACAGCCTTCATAATCCTAAACGGGGCTGTAAGGTTTACTTCTAAGATGGTGTTCCAATCTTCTTGATTAATATTATTAATTGGTGAAATTTTATTAATACCAGCGTTATTAACACAGACATCAATCTGCTTGTCATCTAAGAAGTCAATAAGCTTCTGTGTGGAATCCGGATTTGAAAAATCAACGGAAAACTTAGTAAAATCATCATTTAGCAATTCTAAAGTCCTCTGGGTTGTTCCTGTTGCAATTACTTTTGCACCGGCTTCAAGCATATCATTGGCGATTCTGAACCCAATTCCTCTGGTGGCTCCGGTCACTAGAACAGTTTTGTTTCGAAAATTAATTTCCATCATGATGGATACACATGGGCCACATCTTCTCTGCTAACTGCTAACCTAATTGCTGGTTTTTTGCCGATAGCTTCAATTCGATGTGGAACGCCTTTTGGGATAAAAACTACATCGTCTTTTTTAATCTTCTTCACAACACCGTCTATTTCCCAATGCCACTCCCCATCTACTATAAACCACCACTCATTCCAATCCGGATGATAATGAGTTCTGTTGCCTTCACCGGGTTGTTGATGTATCAGGGTGGCACTATTGTTTTCTGTATTTACAATTCTGTGGCTCCAGCTTGTGTTTGGATTGTTTGCGTTGCGGATAGCGTTTACGTTTATCACTTCTTTGTTGCAATCATGTAAATTGTTCTCTACAATGCCATCTTTAACTAAAATCGAAGGAACGTCAACCTCAGAATGTTCGTGGTCATAATATTGCACCTCAAAGTGACTGTTTTTAGAAAGATGTCTAGAGATCATCTCTGCTAGTTGAAAATCCTCTTCATTATCTATGTCCACTGTTGAATAACCAGACAAAACAAAGAAATCTTTTTCCCCGTCACCACCATGATATGCAGAAGTATACTTGTTCATGTTTGCAACGTAATTGTTTGTTCGCCATGCCATTAAAGAACATGCATAAGGCTGCACTGGTATTACTTCTTGTGAAGGGGGGCTTACTTTTGTTGGATCAAAATTGATGGGCTTGTTTTTGTATACGCACTCTATTTGCTGATTGGATACAGAAATTAAAGTATCAAGCTCTTTATCTGTCATTTGTTTGACAAATTCTTTAATTTCTTGAGGCGTAATAAAAGGAGAAGTTGGAAGAATTTGAACTAGAATGTCACAATCGACATTTTGTATAAACTCTAAAGCAAATTCATCATTTGTCGCAACATCCGAAGCCATGTACTCCGACCTTTTGAAGAACTTAATTGCCGAGTCACTCGCAATGTTTTTTAAAATTTCTGATTCGGAATTGATCCAAATCTCATCAAAACAATTGGCCTCTTTTGCGGCTTCAATCGCATATTGTATTAAAGGTTTGCCATTTAACATACGTATGTTTTTCTTATTAATTCTTTTGCTACCCATTCTAGCAGGGATCATCGCAACAACTCTTTTCATTACTTTTTCCTTTATTTATAACATTATAACATGTTATAAATCACTTGTCAAGTATTTTTTTAAAGTTTTTTTGCAAATAATCATCAACTTTTAATCTATCCGGATAATGATACTTGAGTATTTTTTTAAAATAATCTATCTGGGGTTGCTGTTGGTGTATATCTATCCGCAGATCTTTGATGCTTGGTTGTTTATTTCTGGTGTTCTTGAAATTATTATTTTTTGCCGCCTCATCATGATATGTATCATTATAGATGCTTCCAAAATTGTTCATATTAAAAAAAGTCATACCGGTTAGATAAATTGATTCTATGTCATAATTCAGCAATGTTATAATACCAGTAAGCCCAGTGTTGCACGTGGTACCCACTTGTTCAAAAATTTTATATAAATAACCATCACAAACATTATGATTTGGCACTTTTAGTTGAGCTAGAAAGTTGTTGACAACGGGTAACGTGTGTGCATTTACCATCGAACAGATAATATACTTGAGAGAGTTAGTAAAATTCATGTTAACATGTAAAGCCGATCTTTTGTGAATATTTAAACAATTGATGAGAATGTCTGTTCGTTTTCCATAGTCTTTCCAATCGGACTCTGGTTGATGATAAGCAAGGTTAACTCTGACTACTAGATCGTGAGAATCAATGAAGTTTCCCATACCGAGTCCTCTCAAGTGAGGAGATGGACATACATAAGCTATTTTCTTGCCTTTTAAAAGTTTCCCCAGTGATGAATCATAATTATAATCCCTAAAGTCTCCCGGGAGCCCTATGGATGCGATGTTCTTTAATTGCTGATGGGGTGGTGGTGGAGAAGAGTTCCATCGTGGTGGATTATTTGTTATCGGTATTTTAATTATTTCATGCATCTATTATCTCCCAGTCTGGTGGTATTAAGTCTTTCGTTACAAGATCCTTATTTTTGACTCCAAACCACTTCTTGGGCGCAAACACAGTTTTGTTTTTATTCGTATTTAACCATGCTGCCCACCAGGAAAATGAAGAGTTAGCGATTATTTGATTCTCAAGCATACTCATTAAATAAAAATCTATGATGTCAGATTTGGTATCGACAAAAAGTTGCTTCTAAATCTTTAAACTTATTCTTACACCATGAGATATCGTCACTAAAAAAAACAAAATACTTTCCCTTCATTTGCGCAAAGCATGCTTTATAATAATCAAGTCCTAGGTTATTATGAAATTCTTTGTATTTAACATAATCACCCCTTCGAATGTGTACCGCGCAAGTATTGTTTTTCTGTAGTAGTTGGTGGTAATTTTTCTCTATAAATTTCAGTATTTTCGGAGAACAACGAAACATTTCTCTTATTTCTTTTTCCCTGTGTTTAAAAAATTTTTCACTCTGATAATAGCCGGCTAGACACAAATCTTTCTTATAGTTTATCTCTTTGTAAGAAAAATCGTTAGTACCTCTATCTATGTTTTTTTCATTAATTTTAAAATCTCCAAACTGCACTTTTTCAAAGATCGTCATTCGATATCTTTTTGTCTGCTCTAGAGAAGGCTTTATACCAGAAACACTGTGGCTACATAGAAAACTATTGTTGTTTTCCAAAGCTAGTGCTTTTGCTGCGGCAATTTGGAACATTTGATTGCACATTCTTCCTTTTAAATCTACATAAATCATAGCGCCAAAAGTCTCTTATATTTGGTTTTACCACGAAGCATTTTTTTCTTCTGATAGTTGAAAAGAATGGTCTACTTTATCTTCGTTTAAAGGGTTAGATCTATTGTAAACATACAATAGATCCTTTACATAAACAGCTCTCTCGGCAGCCATTTCTAACATAGGAAACATAAATGCCAAATCCCATGCCGCTTTTACAAATTTACCGGTCTTTGGGTTAACTAAGTCTTTTTTATCAATTCTTCTCCACAAGCCACACTTAAAAGTTCGCAAATGAGAAGAACACCACGGAGAAGATCTATATAGTGCATTTTTAACGACATTTTCGGGTATTTTCTTACTAAAACTTCCCCTAATGTTCTTGGGGTACTCTATGTATGAACCATAAGTCATCCAACATTTTTTATCGTTATAAATGTCGTTTATTCTAGTCAATACGTTCTTACCAGCTAGCCAATCATCGCCATCCAAAGTTACAATGATATCTTCATCATCTGGGTTGAGAGCATCGATGGTATCGGAAATGTTTTTTAATGCATAGGCTTTATTATTATTCTGGACAAGTTTGAAGCGAGTATCAGATTCGATCTCTTTCGTGATGAACTCAGCTGAGTTGTCTGTCGATATGTCGTCAACCAAGATGCACTCAAAGTGTTCATAATCTTGAAGCTTCACGGAGCGTATGCATCTTTTGATCCACTGTTCGACATTATAAAGCGGAACTATAATTTTAAAATTGTTTTTTTTCATATAATTTCTCTAATAATATTTGGTATCTCTGTTCTCTTGTTGTGCATGTGACTTATAAGCTCCTTTCCCTTGAGAGAAAACCAACTTTCATATGACGCACCTACATTTTTATTGGTTATTGTTTTAATCCCCATCATTCTGGCTTCCACTACTACTCTGGATAGGGTTTCCGGTGTTTTGGGTAAAAACATAAACTTATTATTATTGCTTAGTAAGTCTAAAAATTCTAAATAATTGTTTGAAGATATAAGATCGTACTTAAAACCTTTTGAGTCGCAATAAAACTTAGTCTCTTTCGTATTTTTATGCCAGATACCAGACATCATTATTGAAACTCTATTATCTTTAGATTTTTTCGATAATTTTTCTAGCACTTGCAGAGACTGCAGGGACCACAAGTTACCTGAGAGATTTAAGGTGTTTACATTTTTTAGATTTTTCTCAACAATTTCCTTGTGAAAAGAAGATTGACATAGAACCGCTTTAGCTTTTGAATAAAAATCCTGATTGATAATTTCTGTCGTTGGGGCGGTGAAATTTTTGTATGTACTCGGATTCCTAGATCTAAGATATTTGTGATCGTGCTCGTAAATAACGTAAGAATGATTTTCCATAAGGTCTTTCTTTATTGATTCACTTAGATTGATAAAGTTAGAAACAATGATTTTATAACCTTTGTGTTTTTTCAAAGTCTGATTGTTCACATCATGGCACCTAATTTTTTTCGAATCTAATAGGTGGCACAATTCATGATCATTTAATTCACCTCCGCCGATGACGTCCGACAAAAAGAAATCAGAAATGTATAGAAAATCAATCTTGCTCAATCAACTCTCCTTCTAACTCTTCTAGCCAAGAATCAATATCAATTTCTTCTCCGTTTACAGCAGTAACAAATCCCTTAAAAAGAACATCATCGGAGAACTTTTTCTCGACTATCTCCCTTAGTTCCAGTGCTTGTTTCTTTAGTTCACCGGACTTCTTGAAAGCCTTGCGAAGAGCCATTTTATATGAACCTTGGTCAGCATGTGCCCACATTGCATCTTTCTCTAAAACTCCCGACCAAACAGCCTCTTGTTGAATTGGCTGTAAAGTGTAATCAACTTGATTGAACAAATCTTTACCATCATTATGAAGAAAGTCAAGTTGACCAGACCAACCAATTGTTGTAATTGGAAGTCCTTCGCGAGCAGCTTCAAACATTGGAAGACCGAAACCTTCACCGTGAGCAATGTTCACAAAACTTTTGATTTTATCATGATTATACAACCATGTCATTTGTCCCGATGTAAGGTCCCCATGAAGAAGATAGACTTTGCATTTTCGCTCACTATAGGGAGAAATTAAGGCAGCAATGCGCTTTTCTAAGTGCTCCCAGTCCATGATAGAGTTCGAAGCAAGATTGGTTTTAACAATAAGCCCAACATCTTGATCGATAAATTCTTCAACAAACCATCTGACCATATTGGTAAAGTTCTTTCTAGGGGAAATTTGCGACACAGCCAAAAAGTTAAAATCAGTTGTTAATTTCAATTCTTTAATCTCTTCTGGTTCGTGTCTTGGGGTATTCTCCCATACAACCTCAACAGGAGTCTCAATCTTATATGGAAATGATTCACCGGTTTGCTGGTTTGTTGCTTGAGCAACTGTATTTACCAAAGAAGTCTTTGAGTGATTAGATACAACTAAGACCTTGTCCATGTCGTTGCATTTTGGTAGCCATTGCGGGGAGCAAATATGAGTTTCAATACCGGCAGTATATCCAATATTGATTGGTGCTATCTTTTCAAACTCATTAGGGATTGTCACTTGAAGAGACAAATCAATATGAAGTTGTTTTCTCTGAATGAGAACTTGCGTTAATGTTATTTTTTCGTCGATCCATTGACGAAATTCACTTTCTTCCCAGACCCAGCCAGTCTTACCCCAAGCAGTAGGGAGAATAAAAATGTCAAACAAATCTTCACGAGATTTCAGTGCTCTTAGAGCAAAACGAGATTGTTCGCCATAACCTGATTGAGATAGGACGGGACCTTTAACTAAAATTTTCTTTTTCATGCGACCTCCTTAAAACGAATTCCAGAATAGTTTTTCCTTGTTTCCCAAGAGCCGTTTTCTTTAACCACTCCATCCATAAAATCAACCCAAGTTTTTTCGAAATCTTTAAAGTTATAATTCTTCTCGACATGTTGTCGACCTTTCGTGCCCATTTCTTTACGAGCTTCTTTCGAAATATTATACATTTTTGACAAAGCAGAGAAGAATTGACCCTTATCTATTCTATCTTCGTAAATGTATGGAACTTCTTGGGATCCGATAATTGACTTTGAGGTTGGCATAATTCCTACGCCAAAAAATTCTATGCCATCTGTTACTTGTTCTTGTAGGCCACCGGTCATATTAACTATTATTGGGGTTGCACAAGAAAGAGACTCTAGGGTTGCAAGGCCAAAACCTTCAGCATCTGAGATATTAATGGTGCAATCTGCCATGTTATACATACCAGCTAAGTGTTGCGGGGAAATCTTTTGAGTTGAAAACATAATTTCTCGATTGGTCAAGTTTAAATGTTCTATTATATGATTTAAATCTTGACCATGCGGATCTTTAATGTCAGTGTGCATGATAAGACAGGCTTTGTCTTTGAGATTGTTTTTTTCCAACCACTCACCAAACCACCAGATCAAAGTACCAGAGTGTTTTCTTCTAGCGTTTCTATTATTCCAAAAGAAAACAACTTTATCGACATCTTCTGGGTGCATGGAATCTTTTCTTATTTGCACAATTTGTTCATCTGTGAATGGTCTGAAGAAATCTTCATTTACAGCGTGAGGGATGTACTTCCTCTTTACTTCTGGTGCTACATTTTTAACTATGTCATCCGATACTTTTGAAATTGTAGCAATGGCGTCGTTCGAAATATAATACTTTCTATTGAAATGTGGATAAGGATAGTTGTCCCAAACATGATAATAGACAATTGGCAGAAGAGGGCGGACCTCATTTTCCATTTGCCAAAGCCAGCCCCAAAATCGAGGATCTGTCATGATCCAGAGTGCATCTGGTTTTTCTGTTCTTATTATGGAACGAATCATTTCTTGAGTTCCATAGCCATTAACAGGGATGACTTTCCAATCTTCTCCGTATGGTTCAACGACTTTTGGAGTATAGTCATTGTGTTTAATCGCACCACCGAGCGAAATGATAGAGTACCTTCCGGTGTTAAGCAAAGCTTCACAAACATATTTTGTTTGGGTGCCAACACCGGAAGGTGAGAGTGGGTGGTCGGAAATTGTTATAATTTTAATTTTCTTTTCCAAGGCATACCTCTTGTTGTTATTAATAGTATAACATGTTTATCGGAGGTTGTCAAGGAAAATTTTAATTTTTATTTTTAATTTATTTACAATTCTCTGTTTTATAGAACTCACAACCCTGACAAGATCTTCTATCTCTTACGTGATTTTTCTTTGAGATGTGCTTAAGTTCTCTTACCAACAATTCTGTTGCGTTTGCCATTTTCTTTGGACCAGATGTAACCCTAAAGATTTCCACATTATCTTTCTTTGCAACCCTCTTAAGTAAAGCAAAATGAGTCTCTACCATTTTGGGATCAATCTTGTGTTTTTGACAAAAGAACTTTTTATATAAAGTTAATTGATATGTAATCATCCTTGAGTTCTTCTTTTTAGCATCCCAACCCCAAGAGCAGGTCTTCCAATCAATAACATGATATTTGCCATCTTCTGTCTTGAGAACCAAATCGATAAAACCTTTAAGTTTATAATCTAAATCAATTTCTTTAATATCTTCATATAATTTTTCTTCCACAGAAAATACTTCATATTCTCCAAACATCTTTTTAACGGCAGGGGGGTAATCTCTGGGATAATGTTTTTAGCTTGAGTTCTCATCTCTGTTATAAGTTTATTTTCCTCTAGGGAGATAGACTCTAATTCTCTTTCGAAAGCTAGATCAAAGAAGTCCTCCGGATCATCAAGGATTCCTGCTATTTCATATTCACATAGCTCGTGCAATGCTTTCCCAAAAGCTGTGAATTCATTTCCTTTAAAGGGCCTAATTTTATCGATGTAAATCAACTTATGTTTAAAGGGGCATTCCGACCAAATTTTAAGTTCCGAATAAGATATATGTTTCATTGTTCCTCCATTTCATATAATTTTTTTATTTTTTTGTATAGCACAGGGCAAACATTCTTAAGTTCTTTCTTGTTTTCCATGACGTATTCTTCAAAACCTCTTGCAAAGTACTCCCTAAGTGAAGTGATTGAATAAGGGGAAGGGAATAATCCGTTAGTGAAATTCCACAAGACATCGTAACCCACTTCTTTATAGAGATAGTCATCTATTTCTTGCGTGAATTCAATTTTGTGTTGTAATTCTTTGGGAGGTTGTAGGAATAATTGGCCAGATCTAAACTAATTCTTTTCCTTTTTCCTAAAAATTCTCTCACTAGCAAATTATCATCGTAAATCCTATCACCATATAAGTGTTCTATAGAGTGCGCTATCTCATGAACAATGTCGTCGATCATGTCTTTATCATCATCTTGTTCGTTTGTCAGATAAATTGCTCCATCTTCAAATAATGCATTAACCTCTCTTTCTTTTAATTGCTTAAATTGACCAATGTAGATCATGTCCACACCTCTCATGAGGTACGAAGGGATACGTTGAGAGATATACTTCAATATAAAATCCACATCTATTCCATCCGGAAGAGAATCTTTTATAAAAATGTTAATATCGTGCATGACATAGTGGTCCTTCATTTTCTTTGATTTTTTAATCGATTCAAAAATCCAACTCATTCTTTATCTCCATTCTATGTTAATATATTAACCTATTATGATGAACATGTCAAATTATTTGGTATACTTTTTTCTTGTACCAAATAAATAGTCCATCCAAGGCGTCACAACACCGAAATTCTTATTAGAATCCTTCATGTGATGTTCCCAGTGCCACCTCATGTATTTTTTTGTGAATTCTGGGTATCTATGTTGGAGGCCATGGAGCACGTTAAAGGCCACTGCGTGAAGGGTTACTCCAAACCAAAAACCGAAATTAAAAACAATAATTGGAAGATGAATCAGAATTAACAACATCATGCCTAAAGATTCAATCTTGCTTTCGGTGAGGTCTACAAAATTATTTTTTCTAGAAAGAACGTGATGCCCTTTTAAATGATAAGCCCACATTGACCCCTTCTTTTTTCCTAATCTGTGGAAAATGACATCATGGATGCCATACTCCAATACACTACCATATAAAAAACCCAAAACAAAACCTAACATTAGCAACCCCCCCTATAGTAATTATAGCAGAAGTGATTCCATTTGTAAATAAAAAGGTTTTTTTTAGTTTATAGGATTTTTGATGCCAATGTTGCAATCTTTGATCGCTCACCTTTTGTAAAGGTGACGTGTCCGGACAACTCGGAAGTCTTAAACTTTTCTATAGCATAGGTCAAACCATTTGATGTCTCATTGGTGTAAACATTGTCGATTTGTTCAATGTCTCCTGTTAAGACAATTTTTGTGTTCTCGCCAACTCGGGTAATAATTGTTTTCACTTCGTGAGCTGTGAGATTTTGAGCTTCGTCGATTATAATAAATGCATTTGAAATTGAACGACCTCTAATATAAGTTAAAGCTTCAATCTCAACTTGTCCTTTTTCAAGATAAGATTTAAACATCGACTTATCTCCAAGAATGTATTCCATGTTATCTTGAAGAGGCATGAGCCATGGCATCATCTTCTCTTCCATTGTTCCGGGCAAAAACCCTATATCTTTCCCTAAAGGCTGGACTGGGCGAGATACAACTAATTTCTTATATTTTCTTTCTCCCAGCCCAAGAGTCTGTTCGAGACCTGCCGCGATGGCCATCAAAGTCTTTCCCGATCCTGCTCTTCCGATGAGAGTCACCAAAGGAACTGAATCTTCAAACAGCAAGTCATATGCGAAGGTCTGCTCTTTGTTTCTTGGCTTAATTCCCCACGATTTGGAGCAATGTTTCACATCAATTTTTGGTAGAGGTGTGTTATACCCAAGGAATCTTGAGATTGCGGATTTCTTTGGATTAGAGGAAGAAATTAACATAAGGAATTGATTTGGGAAGAGCTTCCACTTTCCCTCTTCGATGTAAACCTCATCTCCGGCATAAAACTGTTCGACCATCTCATCATCAACGAGGCTCCATCAAACCTGTGTATACCTTCTCCGCATCTTCGACAACCTTCTCTGTTATGTAGTTCTCGGTTAAAAGCCCCAAAGCATCAGCGATGACTCTCATGTTGATATCACGCGATACAACAATGACCTTTCTTCTTGGGTTTGCTTCTTTTTCTTTTAAAGGCTGTTGATAATATTTGATGATCGGGGACACGAGGATCTAGATCCGGAGGAAGGTTTGGAGCATTGGTTGAAACTCTTGCAATTCCCTTTCCCTTTTCTATTCTCACTCCTTTGGTTAGAGAACCTTTTTCTCTAAGGTTATCCAAATGTTTGATAATAAGACGAGCATTAAATCCTACGGAATCTTGTCGCTTTTTATGTTTATCAATTTCCTCCAATACTTTCATTGGAAGAATGATGTCATTGTTATCAAAATTGAATAAGCAATTCGCATCGCTTAAGAATACGCTTGTGTCTATCACAAATATTTTTTTGGCCATTAGTTTCTCTTTTTAAAGTGTCGTTGTGCAATCTCTTGAAGGTTTCTAAATTGCTTGAGATAATCGGGATCATCCGGATCATCTTCGATGCCATATTGTCGCATTTGAATATCTTTCTTGGTTTCCTTGTCTAATTCCGGAACACCAGCAACCATCTTTTCTCTCTCGGATTTATACTCCGGAGATGATACCCATCGAGGATCTGTTTGAGGAGGAATAGGTTCTTCCTCTGCTTCTGGTTTGTCGGCGATGATATCTAAGTCTGCTTGAGATAAAGGTGGAGTTGGATCCATTATGCTAGCAACGAAAGCCATGATTTTATTGCGAATTCTCGGGATCAAACCTAACTTGGCGGTTCTCTCTGGGATTTCTTTGATGGGAACATCGACAAGTTTGTCCGCTATGTCTTCTGGGACGGTTTCTTTGAATTTTTTTATTGTGTCTTCTCCCCACATCTTAATGGTCTTTTCGCGCTTATCTTCGGTTAAAGCGGCTTGAGAAGTTTCCTTGAGAAGTTTGACTGTAATTTTCTTTTTCATTTTGTTCTCCTTATTATCTCTCTTACAAGAGGTTTTAATTTGTTTGTAATTTGTTCTTCAAGTGTGTTTCGTTTCTTGATAAATGCCTCGATGGAATTTATAATCCCTATAAGCTCTTCATAGACAAAAAACCATATATCTTTTCGTGAAAAATAACCTAACAAAATTTTATAAGCCTTTGAAGCTTCCTTTTTTTGATTTTTTTCTTCTTCAGTATTTGTTGGCATGTCGGAGACTTTTTTATCAAGAGCATCTAGGGCGTCATCAAAAGCTTTAGTTGCCTTGATTTGGAGTCCTTTCTCAAGTGTTTTTTCAAGTTTTGCTTTAATAATATGTATGCTTTCTTGTAGTTTTTTAGGCTTAGGAAGAATTCTATCCTTGTTAAGTGAATAATATGCATTTTTAAACTCTTCATAAAATTTTTGCAGCTGTTCTTCTGCTATTTTTTTCTCTTCTGGATCAATCTCTGCAATTGCAAAATTAGCACGATCAATTCTCAATTTCCTAGGAATTTTAGCTCTTTCTCTTCTGGTGTGTCTTCCTCCTCTTCTGTTTCATCTGATGATGGATCTGCGGGCAGTGGAAGTGCAGATTTTAGATATTTTCTTTCAAACTCTTCTAAATCTTTACTTAGAAAAGCCCCAAGTTCTTTCATTTGATCTTTCTCTTTTATAGCTTTTAAAGTTGAGTGGAAAAGACCTTTATTTCCTGCCGTCAATGTTTCCAAAAAATCTTTAACTTGTTTTTTGGTTACTCCAAAAGATGTAGGATCTACTGCAAACTCCTAGGCTTCTTCAATTCCCTGCTTTTTATCTTTTAAAAGGTTTTTAAATTTAATCAAGACACCTTTCTGGTCTTCATCAAAATCCTCTAGAAAATTTGTAACCCTCAGTTTAAACAATACATCTTTTTGTACATCCAAAGGTATTTGCTCATATTCTGGTATGTCAGGCTCTTCTTGGCCAAGCTTTAAACTAAGAGATAAATCTTTCAATGGGGTGGCATCTGGGTTGGTATAGATAGAATCATCTTTTATTATCTTAAGAGCATCTTCTTGGGTCTCCGGAGATTTTTTAATTTTATCTTGTATCTTCTTTGCTGCATTGCTTTTATTTGTTCTAGAAGTTGTTTTTGATAATAAATTTAAAATTATATTTTCAAACCAAGAAGTGGGCTTATCCAGTTCTGCGTCTGTGGGTATTACTTCAGCATCCTCTTCTTCTGTGGTTTCCGAAGCTTTTTCCTCTGGTTTGTTTAATTCTTCGTACTTCGATTTAACGTTGAATATGTTAAAGATGGACTCTGAGAAGGCTTTTAGGTTATCGATAATTGAAGGGATCACTGCTTTGGCCACTTCGCTTGTTTTTTGCATGTCCAAAATTCTTCTTAACGATGGCCTAACTTCTTGGACCGCCTTTTCGAATGAACTTGCCAATCCTTTGAAATCCGGCTTTTCTATTCCGAAAGGATTGACGTTTGGGAAATAAGGAGAAATTTTTCTCAATTGCTCAATCGCATTTGCGACTTCGCCAACTGCTAAGTCTTTTTCACCACCAGATTTAATTATATATTGAAGCATTGGCGTCAGATTTTGAAAGCTTTTTGAATTTCTGTTGCTTGTTTTGCTTTTTCTGAAATTTCCTCTTCTGCTGTTGGAGTTTCTTCTAATTTAGGGACTTATATTCTCCAAGGACCTAACCAAGACTGGGATTGAATTCTGTATTCTCTCGATCAATTCAATTAATTTTCTCTTAAGGATTGGCGTTATGATCTTGCCTTCTTCAGCAGCAAGATGAAACTTCTTTAAAACTCCGTCTTTTGATTCAGTATCGATGTCAGACACCGTATCAATGTTTCTTATAAGAGTTCTAAATGCCAACTTAATATCCGACAACTCTTCCTTGTCAATTTCTATTTCTTCTTTGGCTTCTTCGAGTGCTTCTGCTTTTTCTGGTACTTCGACAAAAGCACCCTCAAGATCTTGAGTGGAGGAGATGTTTTCCAGTGCAGCAATTAAGTTTAAAACCAATTCCCCTTGGTCTTTTTTGAATCTTTGTTTATAGAAAGTATTGGTGAAATTATTTGCCGCTTCTTTAAATTTTTCGAAATTTGTTGGCTCGATTTTCACTTTTTCTTCTGGCTTGGTTGGTTCTTCTTCTTCTTCTTCTTCTTCTTCTTCTTCTTCTTCAGTATCGGTGTCTTCTGGCTCATCCGAATCGGTCGTGCCATCGGTGTCGTCTGTGTCATCTGTTTCGCCGGTGTCAGCAGTGTCAGTGGTGCCAACGGGTTCTTCGGTGGTGGCTCCGTCTAGAATCTCTTTGATCTTATTGGCAAACCAGTCTGGATCATCGAGTCTTTTGCGAGCCACAATGGCCCGATACTGTGGAATTTCGAAGAGATTCATAAGTTTTATCATTTTTTTTGCTCATCTAATTCAACTTCGGTGATGCCTAAAAACTCTTTAATCTCTTTGTGTAATTTGTCCTTCAGTTCTCCTTCTGATAATTTCTTTTTTGCTCTTTCTGTGGTTAGAATTGATCTCAATTGAACCAAAAGTTCGGCTTCAATGTTTTCCCCTGATTTTGCCATGAGTGTTCTTTTAATAAGATCGATTTGGGGGTTTTTCGGTAATTCGGCCAAAATACTTTTAAATTGCTTGGATATTTCTCCAGTTTTCTCCCAGTTGCCGAGCCCTGCTCCAATGTAAAAATTAATTTTACCCATAGACTCCTCAATTTCCTGCATGGTATTAGCTGTTATTCCGGATTTTATTTTTTGTTTAACAAGCTTATCCAAATAATAGTTGCTCAAGAGTTCTCCCCAGTGGAAAACATCGTTTGCATTTAGACTTCTAAAAGCTTGATCAATTTGTTCTTTAACATCCTTTATGTATGCTTTGGCATCGTAGATGCCGGCAATTTCTGCTGGGTTAGAATTGCCGGCATCGATTTCTCTGATACCAAATTGTCAGCATATTCTATGTATTCTTGTGTTATCTTCCATTTCCGCATTAATTCTGGTCGGCTTTTGAACTTATCTAGTGTCTGCTTAAACGGCTCTAAGGCGAGACCCTTATATTTAATTAATTTTCGAGGGTCGTGGATCAATTCTTTAAAGGTTTCAACCTCTTGTTTGTCAACATTCTCACTCAACAACTCCTCAACAACAAGACGAGCAATATCTCTTGGGGTTGCCAATTTGCTTTCCAAAAGCTTCTTAACAAGAGGATGTTTGCTTACTTTAATAGCTATTTGTTTTCTGTTCATTATTTATCTTCCTTAGCCTTTTGAGAAAAATACGCCATGACATCCGCTTTCTCTTCGTCGCTTAGTTTTCCCAATGCAGCTTCTGCTCTTTGACGAATAGCATCCGGATTTTCAATCTTCTCAAGTTCTTCTTTTATGATTTCTTTAATTTTAGATTCTGTTAACTTCATAGTAATACCTCGTATCATAAATAGCAAAAAAGGAGGGAAATTCCCTCCTTTTGTTTTTCTAATTCCAAGTTTCATCGTCGTCCACCGGCGGAGGTGGAGGAACTTGCATCATATTTTTCATCAACTCTGCCATGGCGGGGTCTTTAGAGATATACCAACCGGTTGTTCCGATAACTGATAATTCCTCTAGGGTAAATCCGACCTTCCCTGCTTCTTCGCAAAGATTCAACAGTTGGCGCATTGTTTCCGACACTCTTCCTGTTTGGTCTTTTTTTGCTTTCTCTATTATTGATTTTATTGTTTCTTCTTTAAATATTGACATTTATACTCCTGTTTTAAATTCATTGTGCCATCTTACACTATTAACAAGAGAGGAAGATGATTGTTCTTTTCCCCCTCCAATGTTCCATAGCATTTCAATTCCAAGTTCTTTGCACACATCCATCTCTGGTGTGTTTGTATCGTAACGGTCGCCGCCATTTGCAAAGAAATCAGGTTTAATCCTTCGAAGGGCCTCACACACAGTACCATCATGATCATCTACTCCAGATGTTAAAATAACACCCTTTATTGAACCAGCAATATAGCTTCGCTCTTCAAAGTTCATAAACTTGTAACCTTTTTTTCTTTCGAGCCAATCATCGCTATTAAGAATAACAACGACATCTCCATGCTTGGAGGCTTCTCTTATCATGCGGACGTGTCCTTTGTGCATGGGATCAAACCCTCCGGACACAGCAATTAATTTTTTTTTCATTTATTCTCCTATAAAAAATCGTTCCACTCATTGGGTATCTTAATTCCTCTAAAGTATGAAAATATGTTTCCCTCTGGTACATAAGGTTGCTTGATAAGCGGCATACATGCTTCTTCTGGGGTTTTGTTGTTTTTATTGCTGTTGCACTTTTTGCATGCCGCTACAATATTTGTCCAGCTTTTGCTTCCACCTCTAGATTTTGGAATTATGTGATCCATGGTGATGTCCTTAAATTTAAATTTCTTACCACAATATTGGCATGTATTATTATCTCTCCATGCTACGTTTTTTCTATTACAATGTAGGCTTATCCTTCTAGTGGAAATGTATTTTTTTAAAACAATAACTGCTGGGAATGGATACATATTTTCATCTTCGTATTCTCTAACAACTTGTGCTCTACCAGAATAACACATGTTGAATGCTTTAAAGGATCCAATAACTTCAATTGGCCTCCAAGACGCATCTAATTTTAAAGTATATGTTTGTTCATTGCCCACATAATAGTTAGTTTTTAGAAAGTAGTTTGGAAGTTTGAGAATCCATTGGTAATTTTTCTGCCATGGCGTCTGGGAGACTAAATGTTTCTATAAACGCTTTCAATTCTCCAAAAGCTCTCTTATAATCGGGTTCCATGATAACCTCAGTTTTGCCACCATGTCCATGAATTGCGGTGACTTCTCCGAACGAATCATAAATTGTAACACTTGGGTGCTCAGAGAGCCAAGTTACAGCGACTTTTCCATTGTCAAAAACAAACCCTTGAGCGACTCGACCTGTGCCACTTATTCCGGATTCATCTTCAACTCTTTTTAGGTAAAACATTTTCATACCCACCAATCCTCTTCTTCTGTTGATTCATCGTCATCTAAAAATTTATTAATTGTATTGTCCTCTGATGTTTCTTGCATTTCTCTTTTATGCCTATCTGCTAGGAACTCCAACACATCCATGAAAATTTGAAAATAACCCTCAGTGGCCAACGGGATAACCTTTAAGGTTCCTTCGTGAATAAAGGCTTCAGCTAGATCTTCCTCGGTGGTTGAAACAATAATTGTCTTATCATTATCTCTTAAAGTACAAAAATTTTTCTTCGCAACTAACGCAGAAAAAAGTTCCATGATGAACTTCTTTTTTTCTGATTCTGTTAATTCGCCCAAATAAATTCCATATTTAATAGCTCTTCTTAATTCGTCCTTAACGTTCATTATTCTCTCCCTCTGATAGGAATGGTATCAGATTGTTTTCCAGAATTTCTCGTGTTTGTTTTGGAGAGTCGACAGAGAATGAATTATTGGGAGATAGAAATTTATAAATCTCCTCATCGTTGCCGCCTTCGTAACATCTATCTCCGAAAAACCAAACATTTGAGTTTGGGAAGTGATTTAAGGCATAAGTCTTGTCCCAACCGGTTGGGAATATATCAAAAGAAGTTTCACCGCCCAACTTAACTGTCAAATCTATACTCATATTGTTAAACTCTGCTTTCAACTGTTCCATTACTATAGAACGAAATTGACCATGAGAGAAGCCTTGATCAAAATTTATAAATTCACTTCTTTGTTCGTTTGTAGCATTTCGACCAATTGGGCTCCAATTAATCATTGAACTTCTATAAGAGATAAAATGACCGGTTAGTGGAATTTCGAAATGTGATGAAATGTGGTTCTGATAATCTATCAGAGTCTTCATTACTGTTTGGAATTTTGATTTTCCTAAATTCTTAAGGAAATCTTTCTCATGTATTAGTTTGTGATCCTCGTGGTTATAAGAAGGAGGAGCATAATGTTTAGTACCATTGCATGGAAGAAGATGAAGTCTGTATCTTACTACGGAATCTTCTAGCAAAAAATGTAGTTGCTGTTTTAAGTAATCAAAGTCACTTCCAGTCACAATTCCAATTTTTGCAAAGCGAGCCAAGTTTCTTAGAGAAACTAAAAGATTTGGGTCTAGTGCTTCTCTCGGGGGAGTTAAGGTGCCATCCATGTCAAACAGTACTAAATTTTCCATTATGCTCCAAGTGTTGTTTTTTTGTGTTGTATAATATTATAACACATTGGTGTGTTCTTGTCAAGTATTATTTGATACTTTTTTTCCACTTTTCAAAGCAATCTCGCAAATGTACTCTAAACGTTCGATATGTTCGTATGCATCCCAAGGATTTTTCCCAATTGAACACACCCCATGATTACCTTGACCAACAATGTCAAAAATAATCTTATCATCCCTTGTCATGTGTTCATAGGTTGCCGCAGCAAGTTCTGGAGATGTAAC
>UEXL01000171.1_pt1 | contig 26646 bp, 34 predicted proteins | sample 1796671 | NCBI WGS metagenome assembly UEXL01 (sample SAMEA4772471, study PRJEB27181) | metagenome | reverse complement strand
TTCGTCGAAATACGCCTGTACCTCATGGCCGCCCAGATGCACCCAGTAAATACTCCAGGGCTGCTGGGGGTTTGCCTGGTAGTGGTGGGCCAGCCCGGCGGGAAACAGCAATAGCTCACCGGCTTCCACCGGCTGGCTCTGGCCCTCGTACGTCACTGTCCCGGCCCCGGCCACACAGTAGATCAGCAGATCATCGGCGGGTTGCTGGCGTGCCATGCGATGACCATGAGCCTGGGGATAAAATCCCACCCCATGGGGCATGCAGCCTGCGCAAAGTGGGTGCTGGCTGACACTGGACAGTACCGCAGGCGGGATCACGGTACGCTGCCCGCTGGCGGGCAGCGGCCAGCGTGACGTTTCTGCTGTTTGGCGTTGTTAGCTCATCATAAACAGCAATATAGTCCATCTAGCGATAAAAGTGGCTATCTGCATGGCAGATAGGCTGTGCTACAACAGGGTACGCAGACACGCTCCACGCTGGCACACCCAGCCCGGAGCCAGAAAAAGGATGGAGAACCCGATGGCCCACCAATTACCCTTGCTGATTAATGGCGAATTTGTTGCCAGCCAGACTGACCAGTGGATTGCGGTAACCAACCCGGCCACCCAGGAAACCCTGTGCGAAGCCCCGGCGGCTACCGAGGAAATGGAGCAGGCCATTGCGGCGGGCAAGGCCGCGTTCCAGACCTGGAAAGAAGTGCCGGTGTCCGAACGCGCCCGTTTGATGCTGCGCTATCAGGCGCTGCTGAAAGAGCATCACGACGAGATCGCCGAAATCCTCAGCCAGGAAACCGGCAAGACCTTCGAGGACGCCAAAGGGAATGTGTGGCGTGGCATCGAAGTGGCCGAGCAGGCCGCCAATATCGCCTCGCTGATGATGGGCGAAACCGTGGAAAACGTGGCCCGCAGCATCGACACCCATTCCTGGACCCAGCCACTGGGCGTGTGTGCGGGGATCACCCCGTTCAACTTCCCGGCCATGATTCCCCTGTGGATGTTCCCGCTGGCCATCGCCGCGGGTAACACCTTTGTGCTCAAGCCTTCCGAGCAAGACCCGATGACCCCGAACCGGCTAGCCGAACTGTTTCAGGAAGCCGGCGCAGCGCCGGGCCTGCTGCAGGTGGTGCACGGTGGCAAGGAGCAGGGATACCCTGCTGTCGCACCCGGACATCAAGGCGGTGTCGTTCGTGGGCTCGGTGCCGGTGGGGCAGCACGTGTACCGCACTGCCACCGACAATATGAAGCGCGCGCAGTGCTTTGCCGGCGCCAAGAACCACATGGTGATCATGCCCGATGCCAATAAGGAGCAGGTGGTCAGCAGCCTGGTGGGGTCGTCCTGCGGGGCGGCAGGGCAGCGTTGCATGGCCATCAGCGTGGCGGTGTTTGTGGGCGATTCCAAAGCCTGGATCGACGAGCTGGCCAGCCAGTTTGCATTCGCCCCGGTGCCTGGAATGACCCGGAGGCCGCGTACGGCCCGCAGATCAGCCCGGCGGCCAAGCAGCGGGTGTTGAAAATGATCGAACAGGGCAAGCAGGAAGGCGCCACCTGTTTGCTGGATGGCTCCGACTGCACCGTGGAGGGCCTGCCGGACGGCAACTGGTTGGGCCGACGCTGTTCACCGATGTGACCGCGGAGATGTCCATCTACCGGGAAGAAATTTTCGGCCCGGTGTTGTGCTGCGTCTGCGTGGACTCGCTGGAAGAAGCACTGGAGCTGGTCAATAACAGCCCCTACGGCAACGGTACCTCCATCTTCACTGCCAATGGCGCCGCCGCGCGGAAATACCAGCACGAGGTGGAAGTGGGGCAGGTGGGGATCAATGTGCCGATTCCGGTGCCGCTGCCGTTCTTCAGCTTCACCGGCTGGAAAGGATCGTTCTACGGTGATCAGCACGCTTACGGCAAGCAGGGTGTGCGTTTCTATACGGAAACCAAGACCGTCACCAGCCGCTGGTTCGATTCGGATATTCCGGCGGCAGCAGGGCCGAATATGAGCATTAATTTGAAGTGACGGGATTCGCCGTAGGGGCGTCGCTCCTACGGCAAGGGTCTTGGATGATTAAACGATCTTGAAAGGATCAATGCGTGGACTTTTCTTTTACTGAAGAACAGCAAGCATTCCGGGAAACGGCGCGACAGTTTTCTGAAAAAGAACTGGCGCCGTTTGCCGCCGAGTGGGATGCAAAAAGTGTTTTCCCCAAGGAGGCAATTCGCAAGGCGGGTGAGCTGGGTTTCTGTTCCCTGTATTGCGAAGAAACGTACGGAGGCATGGGCCTTTCCCGTCTCGATGCCGCGCTGATTTTTGAGCAAATGTCACAAGGTTGCACCTCCACAACCGCCTTTATCACCATTCATAACATGGCCACCTGGATGCTCACCCGTTTCGGTAACGACGCCACCCGGGCCCGTTGGGCCGAGGTGTTGATGAGCGGTGAAAAGCTGGCGTCCTATTGCCTTACCGAACCGGGTGCCGGTTCCGATGCCGCATCGTTAAGCACCACCGCAAAAAAAGACGGCGATGATTATGTACTGAATGGCGCCAAGGCGTTTATTTCCGGCGCGGGCGATACCGATGTGTTGGTGTTGATGGCACGTACCGGCGGGCTCGGTGCAGGGGGTATTTCCTGCTTTGCGGTGCCGGCGGATACGCCGGGCATCAGCTACGGCCGTAACGAAGCCAAGATGGGCTGGAAAAGCCAGCCTACCCGGGCGGTGATTCTCGAAGATGCCCGCATTCCTGCGGACTGCCTGATCGGTGAAGAAGGGCAGGGCTTTCGTATCGCCATGGCCGGCCTGGATGGTGGCCGTATCAATATTGCCAGCTGTTCTCTGGGGGCGGCCCAGGCGGCGTTGCATCAGGCGCAGCAATACGTGCAGGAACGCAAACAGTTTGGCCAGGCCATTGGCGATTTCCAGACCGTGCAATTCACTCTGGCCGACATGGCCACGGAATTAGTGGCGGCGCAGCAAAATGGTCCGTCTGGCGGCCTGGAAACTGGATCAGAATCACAGCGATAAAAGCATGTTGTGCGCCATGGCAAAACGCCTGGCAACGGACTTGTGTTTCAACGTCTGCAACCAGGCGCTGCAACTGCATGGTGGCTACGGCTATATCAGTGAGTATCCGCTGGAGCGTTATGTACGCGATGCGCGGGTGCACCAGATTCTGGAAGGCACCAATGAAATCATGCGTGTGATCATCGCGCGCAATGTGCTGAAAGATTTATCTTTTTTATAAGAGACGCAACAAGCAACATGCTGGCACGCGTGCATCCATGGTGCCTGAAGCGTGGTGCGATAATGACAAGGAGTGCGCTATGAAAATCGGATTCTTCGGTGTCGGTCATATGGGCGGGCCCATGGCCGCCAATCTGGTTAAGGCCGGCCATGAGGTGGTGGCGTTTGACCTGATGCCCGCCTTGCTGGAAACCGTCGTTCAGGAAGGCGCCAGGGCGGCGAGTAGTGCGGTTGATGCTGTCGCCGGCGTTGACGTGGTTGTTAGCATGCTGCCGTCAGCGGGTGCGGTTCGTGGTCTGTACCTGGGAGAGGAGGGTGTGCTGTCGCACATTGATAAAAGCGCCCTGATTATCGATTGCTCCACCATTGATGCAGACACCGCCCGTGACGTGGCTGCCATTGCCCAGGAGCATGGCAGGGTAATGATCGATGCACCGGTGTCAGGCGGTGTCGGCGGGGCCAAGGCCGGTACGCTCACCTTTATCTGTGGCGGCCCGGAAGATGCCATCGATCGTGCCCGCCCGGTGTTGGAATGCATGGGCGCCCAGGTGTTTCGTGCCGGGGACAACGGTGCCGGCCAACTGGCAAAAATCTGCAATAACATGTTGCTGGCTATCCACATGATCGGCACCGCCGAAGCCCTGCAAATGGGCGCCGACCACGGCCTGGACCCCGCCGTTCTTTCCGACATCATGAAAGCCAGCTCCGGCGACAACTGGTCACTGGACAAGTACAACCCCTGGCCGGGTGTGATGGAAAACGTACCGTCATCCAAAGACTATGAAGGCGGCTTTGCGGTGAAGCTGATGAACAAGGATCTGGGGCTGGCGTTACAAGCAGGCCTCAGCACGCAATCCGCCACGCCCATGGGGAACCTGGCAAAAAGCTTGTATGCAGCCCATGGCAATCATGGCTACGCCGAAAAAGACTTTTCCAGTATTCAGCGTTTCTTTAGGCACAAGGAAAGCAGTGAAAAAATTAATAATGAATAATTAATAGTTAATAACGAAAACAAAAAAGCCGCGCCATAGACTGTGGGCGCGGCTTTTATCTTTTCAGTCGGAGACAATATTTATCGCGAGTTATTAATTATTCATTATTAACTATTAATTATCCTCTGCTTGCCAAAGTCGATCCGGTTCATGGCCGAGAAATCGTGGCCGACGTTTGTTCGCCGCATAGGGTTCGCCACAGGCGTTGTCCCGGCGATTAAAAACAAAGAACACATTGCTGCGTGGGTCCGGTGACATATTGGCGTTGGAGCCGTGCAGGGTGTTGCAGTCAAACAGCAGCAGGCTGCCCGCCGGGCCGGTGGGGGCCTCGATACCGTAGCGGTCTATCATTTTCGTCAGCGTGTGTTCTGAAGGCACACCGATCTGTTGGGTCTTCAGTGACTGCTTGTGATGTTCCTCCGGTGTTGGGCCCACACAGGGGATAAAGTGTTTGTGGGAGCCGGGGATCAGCATCAGGGGGCCGTTGAACAGGTGATTGTCCGTCAGAATGATGGAGGCGCTTACCGCATGCATGGCCGGCATGCCGTCTTCAGCATGCCAGGTTTCAAAATCTGAGTGCCAGTTGAATCCCTTGCCCTTGAATCCAGGCTTGTAGTTGATGCGCGACTGGTGAACATAGTGGCCACCGCCGAGAATCTGCTCCACACGTTGAGTCAGGCGGGGATCGCGGACCAGGTGCTGAAATGCCCGGTGCAGAAAGTGCACGGCAAACACAGACCGGATCTCCTGACTGTCCGGCTCGGTGATCGTGAAAGGCTGGCCTCGGTAGTCATCCCGGTTGAGCAGCTCGCTCATTGCCCCGGTCAGCGTGGCTACCTCATCCGCCGGCAGAAAGCCGGGCTCGAACAGAAAGCCGTTTTCCTCAAAGCGATCAAGCTGCTGTTCAGTCAACGGGCCAGGCAGATGGCGGCCTTTTACCGTGTGCTCCCGGCGCTCGCGCCAGGGTTGTTCCGGGTGCTGGTGCAACCGGGTGGGGTAGGGGTCGGCCGAAATCGGGGCCGGGCAAGTCAGGTTCTGCGCTGACATCAAATCACCTCCGTAATCTGGTGCAGAAATCAGAAACAGCCTTGCGATGAGGCTTCCTGGTTGTCTCCGTGGGTAACACATCCCCGCACGGCCGGGGCAGAAAAAGGCGCCACACAGGGCGGAGGCAGGGAGCCTGCCTGTGCGCACGCCCCGGCTAAAGCAGGGCCGGGTGCGTGAGACTAAGGGCTATAACGAGAGTTTCAACCCCGCGAAGGGCTGGATGCTTGTGAAAAGCGATGCCTGAAGCCGTGCAGTATGCACAAAGACGCCAGCCCCTCGCGCTTGCGCAATGGGGTGCCGGTGACGGGATTATTCTTTCTGAGGCGAATTACCCCTCAGGGATGTCGGGCTCCACCAGTCTGGCCAGTTGCGCCAGTGATTCCTGCCAACCCAGGTAACACATGGCTTCCGGAATCACCGCAGGGATATCTTCCTGGGTAATGCGAAGCTCCGTGCCGCAGGGTGCTTCGTTGAGGGTAATGGTTACCCGCATTTCCCCGGGCAGTTCTTCACTGTCAAAACGGTCCGTGTGGCACAGGCGTTTGCTGGGTTCCAGCTCCAGGTATTTCACCGTGAAGGAATGTGATTCACCGGTACTGAAATTGGTGAACGACATCCGATATCCACCCCCAACGCTGGCGTCTATTTCATGCACGGTTCCCGTGAAGCCGTAGGGCGGCAGCCAGTATTCCAGCGCCTGTTTGTCAATGAATGCCTTGTACACCCGATCAGTGGGTGCCCGCAGTACTCGGTGTAGTGTGACGGTCCCCGTTGCTTCTGCCATGTCGGTCTCCTTAATCGTATTAACGGACGTGTTGTTACTGACCAGTCGAACTGGCATGGCGAAAATCGACAAGGTAGCCTGAAAAAAATGTAAGTGCGTCATCGGGGCAATAAAAACCGGAGTGACGCCTTTGGACCTCGCAGTGCCATTGGAAAAACGTGAGCACCGGGAGCAGAGCGCGATGAGCGTCTTGTGTAGGTCGTATTAGGCGAAGCCGTAATCCGACATTCCTGTAATGGAGCATATAGGCGAGCGCTGAAAGCGCAGGAAAGAATCTGAAGGAATAGAGTAAAACATTGGGATTAAAATCTGACTCCAGGGTCCCCTGACTGTCGATTATGCCCGAGACACATAAAACACTATAATCACTGGTTAATTTGCATCTACTCTAATTGTTAACTCTCTGCCTCAGGCCTGTAATTGTGAGCACCCGCCAGCGAAGCAAGAAAAGCCAGTCCAAACCGGTTCGCAAAGGTCTGCACCCCCGAGAAACCTGCATAACCAAGGCTATGATTTTTCTGCTCTGGTAGCCAGTTACCCGGCGTTGGCCTCCCATGTGAAGCCGAATCCTTACGGCGACCTTTCCATCGATTTCTCAAACCCGTTGGCAGTCAAGACGCTCAACGCCGCCTTGCTAAACCGACACTACAACATTGCCGGTTGGGATATTCCGGACGGTGCACTTTGCCCTCCCATCCCGGGCAGGGCGGACTATATCCATTACATTGCCGATCTGGTTGGGCCTGAAAATCCCGACATCAAGCTGCTTGATATCGGCACTGGCGCAAACGGCATCTACCCGCTACTGGCCTGCCGGATTTACGGCTGGCAATGCGTCGGCAGTGACATAAACACCCAGTCGCTTGCGAATGTGGCGGCGATTATCGACAGTAATTCCGACCTCAAAGAGCGTTTCACTCTGCGCACCCAAAACGACAAGAACCATATTTTTGAAGGCATCATTCAGCCGGGTGAGTGTTTCGATGTCAGCGTATGCAACCCGCCTTTTCATGCCTCGCAGGATGAGGCACTGAAAAGTACCCAACGTAAGGTCTCGAACCTTGCGCGCAATCGCGGTGAGGCAAAGGCGACAACAAAGGCGCCGAATCTTAATTTTGGTGGTCAGGGCGCTGAGCTCTGGTGCAAGGGCGGCGAGCTGTTGTTTCTCAAGAAAATGGTAAGAGAAAGCCAGGTATATTCATCGCAATGCCGCTGGTTCACCAGCCTGGTTTCAAAATCCGACAATTTGAGACCTTTGAAGAAATTGATGCTGAAGGTCGGTGCCGTTGATATACGGGAAATTGAGATGAAGCAGGGTAACAAGATTGCCAGAGTGCTGGCCTGGACCTTTGTCGAGTAAATGAGACGGGAATATGCAACTGGGTTGGTTGTAAGTTCGCTTAATGCGAGCAATAACGGGCATTCTGTAGTGCGGGTGGAAGATTGCTCCGCTGCTTGCGATTGTTAAGCATTACGATCCTCCGTCTTGTTTATGAAGGATCCATCTTCGGCGAATAAAAAATGACAACTCTCCTTTACTGAGTTTTTCCCGAAAATTTGGAATATTCACCGAGTCTTTTGTTGCTTCGTAGAGTACATGTTCGAGAATTTGACCGAGCACACCTTCTTCGGCTTCGTGAAACTCTGGCATTGGATCCCGTTTAGAACAGATGATTTCTGTTTGGCCGGGGGATAGGGGATCCAAAACCGTTGCAAAATCCGGAGGGTTTTTTAAGTGAAAATGGCAGCATGCAAAGTGAGCGAGCAGCTCCCGGAACTGAGGAAAGCTTAAATTTCCTTCAAGGCGCTGCAGGATTAGTTGATCGAGCTTGGATAAAACTGCTCCCCCATCTCCAAAAACCGATATTACCGCCACGTTGTCGATTCGTATCCCAAATGTATGAGCAAAAGTCAGATCCCCAACGTCAAACGCTTCTCTCTCTCGAATTTGGGTGGTGTCATAGAGAATACTGCAAGCGAGCCGAGCGCTTCGGGCTGAACAGACGCACCGCTATAAGGGGCTCTTGCTAGACAGTATGTGTGGTGAAGATCACCCCAGTCGTATCCATATTCGTCAGCGATGCTGCCCGTGCCTGAACGTCTATCACGATTAAGAAGAAGCGATTTATCTTTATAGTGTATTTTTATGAAAACCAGAGCCAACCAAAAGAATAGCTTTGGTCCGCCACCATTCTCAAGAAATTGCTTAACGCCCTCAAATCCTTGAGCAAATGCTTGGCTGATTGGGGTTTCTAATTCCCTGCTCAGCAATCCGTTGCAGGATTCACAGCAAGGCACTACGTAGTTCCGATATCGGAGTAGTGTTCCATTCGGCAACCGCATTGCTTTTTCGTAGAGCTGGAATCGCCTAAGTATCCAATCAGGAATTACGTGCTCTTTTGTTATGCAAGTACTTTCTTTGGCGCAAAGGAAACATACGGAGCCTTTGCAGACCCGCTCTTGGAATCTTTCTAAACTGACGAAAATGATTCGTCCTTCACCATCTACCAAAGATCCGTCATCAAGAACTGGCATCTAATGCTCCCAGATCGTACCTATTGATTGCCTGCCGCCGCTTGTTAGAAGCAACCCTATGCACGCTTCACCAGCTCCATCAACTTACCATGCAGGCTGTTTTTGTCGTAATGAACCAAACCATCAAAATCGGTATTGATCATTACGCCGGAACCTAAAGTTCCCCATTGCTCCCTTGGGTACTCGCTCGAATATTCATCGCCATCCATATCGGCCAAAACAATCCCATTCTCCCTGAGCACCCCATGGGCCCGCTTGGCTTTCATCTGCCGTACGTGGAAGGGGGCGCGGATTACGAAGTGGTGGATGACACAATAACGCCCAGCGGGTTATCGCTGAGCAGATCGGTCAAGTGGAGGTTTTTACGCCTTGCCGGTGCGTTCACGGTGGGGGCAGCCCGGCCAGCAGCAGGGGCGGCGTTTGCCGGCGGTGAGATTTTCCTGGGCACGGGTAATGCGACCCCGTCGAGTGTCGGCTTTCTTGGCGTCTTCTATCCAGCAGATCCATTCGTTGCGCGCCAGTGGGGTGATGTCCTCCCACTGGGTGAGCATGACTGGATCGGCTTGCAGGGTTTGCCGCAAGTCGTCGGGCAAGGCGTGGACGACGCCACCGCTGATGGTGCTGTTTTTCATGATGGCCTCCTCCCTGTTGCCGCCACGGTTACCCGGTTTGCTGGTTGTGGTTGGTTCTACGTCTACATATTTTCAGACGTTGGCATAATTCTGTAGATGATGCTCTGAAAAATCCCACAGTTTTTTTGCGACGTCTGTATTGCCCGCTTCTGCTGAAGGCCGTGCGGCCCGGCAATGGGAAAAATAGCCGCCAGCGATGTCTTCAGCATTGTCATGGGTGGCACACAGGACGCTGGTGGCGGCGCCTTGATGCGGTGTTTTGGTAAGGGGGCTGACCAGTGTGAAGAGTGCCTGGGTCAGCCAGGATTCACGACCGAATCCGGTGGTGACCAGCGCGCCGGGGTGTACGGCGCACGCGGTGAGGCCTTGGCTGCCATAGCGCTGCTGGAGTTCCAGCGCCATCAGGGCATTGCACAGCTTGGCTTGGCCATAGGCATTAAAGGCGGTTATGCGGTTTTGTTTTTTGGCCACAAGCAGGTTGTTGAAGTTCAGCCGCAAGGGATACCGGTGTGATTCGCTGGAGACCATCACGACACGAGGGGCTGGCGCCTTGAGGATCGTGTCGAGCAACCCTTTGGTCAGCATGAAATGACCCAGGTGGCAGACGGCCACGGTTCGCTCGATTCCCTGATCGGTTAGCCGATATTTGGTCGACATGGACCCGGCATTGCAGATGAGTATGTCCAGTTGGGGAATGTGCTCACGTTGGGCAATATCATCTAGGCAGGCTTGGATACTGGCTGGATCAGCAAGGTCCAGAGAGACCAGTTCAACCTGGGCATCGGGGTGGTCGCGGCGAATGCTGGAAATGGCATCTTCACCAAGGGTTGGATTTCGGCAGGCCAGGATAACAAGCGCTCCGGCTGCAGCCAGAGAGCGGGCGGTTTCATAGCCAATGCCGCCATTGGCGCCGGTGACCATGGCGATTTTCCCTGACAGGTTCTTTTCTTCCAACACTTGGTCGGCAGTGCTGTTGCGATTGAATGTGGATGACAGCGTCATGATGATCCTTTCCCGTATTTTGTTGGCCGGTGTGTGTGCAAGGCGTGTCTGGTTGCTTGTGTATCAGCGTTGATCAAGCCGGCTGAACGGCTGTACCTGCTCCAGTTCAAAGGCCAGCTCCAACAAAGTGCGTTCCTCGCCGTGGCGGCCGTTGAGCTGGACGCCGATGGGCAGGCCGTTGTCGGCCTGGCCCAGCGGCAGGGACAGGCCTGGGCTGCCGGAGGCGTTGTTGGCCGGGGTGAAGGTGGTGTAGCGCAGCAGGCGTTCCAGCTGGGTGTCGAAGTCCACATCGGCGCCCAGATAGCCCAGTTCCGGCGTGGTGTGGGCCAGCACCGGGGTGAGCACCACGTCGTACTGGTTGAATACCTCTGCGTAGCGGGCCTGGCTCTGGCGAAGCTGGCGCAGCATGCCGGGGGTTTTCAGGAAGCGTTGACGGTAATAGCGGGCCAGACCCTGTGAAAGCGGGTCCAGCTGCTGACTATCGAACCCTTGGGGGAACAGGGCGCGGCCGAATTTACTGACGAAGAAAGCGAGCATGGCCCAGTAAAGCAGGAAGTCGTCCACAAACCGTTGGGGCAGGTCGATGTGGGCGACGTCCACATGGTGGCCCAGAGCGGACAGCTGTTTGGCGGTGGCTTCCACGGCGGCACGGGTTTGCGGGCAAGTGGGGTCGCCGGCGATGGAGTCGACCATCAGGCCGATGCGTAGCCGCTGCTTGCCGGGGCCGGTGACGTGCCCGACAGCGGGTAGCTTGCTGTTGCGATAGTACTTTTCGGCTTCGGCGAAGAAGTTGGCGGTGTCGCGCACGGTGCGGGTGAGCACGCCATCGCTGATGATATTGACCGGCAAGGCTTTGGCGGCTTCCTGGGTGACAAGGCGCCCACGGGTACTTTTCAGGCCCACCAGGCCACAGACCGCTGCGGGGATGCGAATGGAGCCGCCGCCGTCGTTACCGTGGGCAATGGGCACGGCGCCTGCGGCCACCAGTGCAGCGCTGCCACCGGAGGAACCGCCGGCGGAATGGTTCAGGTGCCAGGGGTTGCGGGTGGCCGGGGCGTGAGCCATCTCGGTGGAGGCGGTAAAGCCGAAGGCGGGCAGGGTGCTCTTGCCCAGCAGGTTAAAACCCTGAGCCAGATACTGCTTCGCCAGTACGCTGGTTTTCTTCATGGGTTTGCCGCCCACGGCGGCACTGCCATGGCCGGTGGGGAGGCCGCGCAGGTCTATATTGTCCTTGATCAGGCTGGGAACGCCGGCAAAAAAGCCGTTAAAATCCTTGTTGGCAGCTCGTTCCCGGGCTTCGGCATAGGTATCCAGCACCAGCCCGTTGAGGGTCGGGTTTACCCGCTGCAAACGGGCAATGGCGGCCTCGGTGGCGTCGGTGGTGCTGATCTCGCCGCGCTGCAGGCGCGTTGCCAGGGCAGTGGCATCATCGGTGCCCAGGGCGTCATCGGTAAAGGCGTGAAGCGTTTGCTGTGTCATGGTGTCTCACGGGCTGATTGTGATTTTGTACGAATGTACCAACTTGGCGTGAGCCAGGCAGGGGCGGATCGGGCCAATCGGGTTGGTGGCAGCCGCTTTCAGGGGCGCGCCCGCTCCACGCTTGTGCTGGGCCAGCAAGTGGCGGGCCAGGGTGGTTAGCTCGGCAATGCTGCCGACCACGGCGTCCGGACGGTGGGGGTGTTTGACCGTGTGCGGGAAAATCTTGTCCAGCCAGGCCTGATCCCAGCCCGCGCCATTGTAGAAAATGGAGGTGACGCCGGCTTCCTTGGCGGCAATCACGTCGGTGGTGCTGTCACCCACATACCAGCAGCTTTCGCTGGCTTGCTTGTCGAGAATGTCCATGGCCTTCAATAGCATCTGTGGTGACGGTTTGCGTTTTCCACATCGCTGCCGCATACCACCACATCAAACAGGTCTTCCCAGCCGGTGTTGTCCACCAGTGCCAGTTCATGTTCCAGAAATTCCCGCTTGCGGTTGGAGATCAGCCCGACTTTTACGCCTAGCTCGCGCAGGTGCACCAGCTGCGGGCGAATGTCCGCTTCCAGCGGGTGGACTTCGGCCACATATTTTCGGTAAGCCTGGTCAAAGGCCTGGTGGGCACGCCCCTTGGCGTCCTGATCGCTGCCGAACAGTACTTCGAAAATATCGGTGCGGGAAATTTTCCGTTGAGAGACGATTTTCGGGTGCAGGCGGTGGTGATCTTTCACATAAATCAACAGCTTGGCGTCTTCGATGGTTTTGGAGTCGTCCGGGTCGAGTAGCCGGTCCCACAGGTCGAGATCCTGCAGCTGGGGGAGGATGTCATCTACCGCGTGGTACATGGCGTCATGGGTGTCCACCAAAGTGGCGTGCCAGTCGATAAGAATGACATCGGGGCGGGCATGGGGCAGTTGCAGAATGCTCATGATGACCTTGCCGGAGCGTTGTAGATGACTGTTATGCCTGTGTCATATTGTCGTGCTGCTATATATGGCCACCTGGCCGTAAGTATCGGTAAGTGGTGCGGCTTTTTAAGAGTGTGCTGCCCGTATCACTATTTGAAAAGGTTTGAGTCTCACTATGATGACTATGTAAAAATATGTGCTTCTATCGAGAACGAATGACTGATTAAACGTTGCCGTTTCGGGATGCGCAACACTCTGCCCGGGGACAGTGGCGATTATTACAACAATGAACAGGGATGATGATCATGGGTACTCTCGCTTCCAGGCGCACGCTCGGTACGGCACTTCTTCTGGCTCCTATTTCTTGTCTGGCGGATTCCTCTTTCGAAGTCTATGGCTTCGGGATGGTGGATTATGTGCAGGGTTTCGATCGCGTAACTCCTGAATGGGAAGACACCTTGCGACCCGGACGAATTCCTTATAACCAAGATCCACGGTAGGCAGTGATGGCCAAGCTGTCATTGGTGTCCGCCAGAGCCGTTTGGGTGTGAATGCCAGCACCATGGCTGGTGACAGTGAGCTGACAACCAAATTTGAATTTGACATGTTTGGCGTTGGCCCAGATGAAGGGCAAACGACGATTCGTTTGCGCCATGCCTATGGCGAATGGAAGTCTATCCTTGCTGGGCAAACCAACAGTGTGTTCATGGATGGAGATGTGTTCCCTAACGTGATCGATTATTGGGGGCCCTCTGGCATGGTTTTCCTGCGCAACCCGCAGATCCGTTGGACGCCGGTGAAGGGTGATGATTCCACTGTTGCTGTGGCAATCGAGAATCCGGGCAGCGGCGTGGATAGCGGTCTTGATCCGGGCACTGCCGGCGATGATGAATATCCGGACATTACCGCCCACTTCCGACAGGTCGGCGATTGGGGGCATTTCCAGGTGGCCGGTATTTTACGGCAGGTGGGTTACGACACTCCCGGTGGGCCGGACGGTAGCCCCGACGACAGTGAGTTGGGTTGGGGTGTGAACCTGACTTCCACCATCAACATGTTTGAAAAAGACCGCATCATTCTAGGCGTCGTCCACGGTAACGGCATTTCCAATTACATGAATGACGGTGGTGTGGATATGGCACCGGATGGTAATGCGGCCGACCCGGACTACAAGGTTGTACCTCTCACCGGTCTCATCGCTTATTACGACCATTACTGGAACGATACCTACAGCTCTTCCGTCGGTTATAGCTCTACGGAAATCGACAATATGGATTTCCAGACGGCGGATGCCTTCAACAAGGGTGAATATGCTTCCGTGAACTTACTGCACACCCCTAACGACAAGGTAATGATGGGGATGGAATACCTGTTTGGCAAGCGCACCGCCAATGACGGTGACAAGGGCTACGACCGCCGCGTCCAGTTCAGCGTCAAATACAGCTTTTCCAGTGGCAATCTGCTTTAAGTGGAAGCCGGAATCTCTTAGAGGGAGCATGAGTAATGCAATATTCACGTAAGTTCTTCAGCCTGTTTTTGCTGGCATGCTGGCCATGGCGAGCGCCAGCTGCTCGGCAGAATCGAGGCGCCAGCGGCGTCGCCGGTGGATAGCAAGCTGACCGAAAAGAACATCAACGACGCCCTGAAAAAAGCCTACGACAAGTACAAGGGCCTGAAGGAAGGCGCCAACGCTAACTACATCCCGGCGCTGGACAAGGTCGACTCCAACATCTTTGGCATCGTGCTGGTGACCGTCGATGGCAAGGTCTACACCGTGGGCGACATCAAGTCCGAAGTGTCCATTCAGTCGATCTCCAAGGTTTTCACCATGGCCAAGGTGACTGAGGAAAAAGGTATTGGCGCGCTGCCCAAGAACGTGGGTGTGGACGCCACCGGCCAGGTGTTCAATTCCATCTATGCCATTGAGCAGAACCAGGGCCATGAAATGAACCCGTTGGTGAATGCCGGTGCGATCACCACCACCAGCATGGTGCAGGGCAAGAGCTACAACGAAATCTGGAACAAGATTCTCGGTTACTACAGCGGGTTTGCTGGCCGGGAACTTACCGTGCTGGAAGATATCTACAAGTCCGAAGCGGCCACCAACCAGCGTAACCAGGCGATCGCTCACCTGATGTATGCCTACGGCCATATCGAAGGCGACCCGCTGCAGGCCACCGATATTTATACCCGTCAGTGTTCTGTGGGTGTGAACGCCAAGGACCTGGGCACCATGGCGGCAACGTTGGCCAACGCTGGCACTAACCCGGTTACGGCAAGGCGCTGGTGAAGCCGGAAGACATGCCGGAAATCCTGGCGGTCATGGCCACAGCCGGGCTGTATGACGATGCGGGCAAGTGGTTGTACAAGACCGGCCTGCCTGCCAAGAGTGGTGTGGGTGGTGGTATCATCGCCGTTTCACCGGGCAAGTTCGGCATCGCGGCCATTTCACCGCCGTTGGATGAAGCCGGTAACAGCGTGCGTGCCCAGAAAGCCATTGCGGATATTTCTGCAGCCCTGGGCGGCAACCCCTACGAGGCAACCCCTTACGGTAAGTAATGAAAAAAGCAGTCTTGGGCCAGCGGATCCTCCCGCTGGCCAATCGGTCTGATCTCATGCGTGGCCAGACAGTAAAGGCAGCCTTGATGGCTGCCTCTTTTATGGCGAGAAGCTTGCCGGGAATGACACTGGCCGACCAGACCTTCGATACCGCAAAAATACCCCCGGAAATATGGCAGCCTCCATCTTTTGATGTGCAGCAATGGGACTGGATTCAGCTGGACACCGGCGAGTGGGTGAAAGGGCGAATCAAGGTTTTGCACGAAGAGTCCGTTGAGATAGACAGTGATCATTTCGACCTGATTTCGATTGACTGGGAAGACGTGGCCTATATCCGCACGGGCCGCGTCATGTCGGTGCTGCTGGATGGTGGTGAAGTGATACTGGGGCGCCTGACCACAGAGCGCGGCAAGCTGCTGGTAGGGGGCGAGCCAGTTGAGTTTCCGCAGGTGGTTGGCATTGCCTCCGCTTCACCCCGGGAATTTGATTTGTGGTCTGCCGATATTTCTGTGGGCCTGAATTTCCGCAGCGGTAACGTGGAGCAGAAAGACCTGAATACCAAGGTTGCCTTGAAACGCCGTACGGTGAAGAACAATACCCGGATGAGCTATACCGGTAACTATTCTGAGTCCGAATCCGAAGAACTGGCCAATAACCACACGGCCAGCCTGACCCACGATTATCGCATCAGCCACAAGTGGTTTTTCCGACCGATTCAGGCGGAATACTACCGCGATCCGTTCCAGAACCGTGACGCAGAATGGACCGTGGGTTTGGGTGCTGGGTACCAGATTTTTGATACCCCGAAACTGGACTGGACGGTCTCGGTTGGCCCAGGTTATCAGCGTACCGAATACGTGGATGTGGCACCGGGAGAAGACCGAACCGTGTCCACGCCGGCATTCCTGATGGGGACGTTTTACGACCAGGACATTACCGACGATATCGAGCTGGAAGTTGATTACCAGGTGACGCTGACAGAAGCCAAGGCCGGTCGCGCCAAGCATGATTTCTATGTGGCACTGGATGTGGATCTGACCAGCCGTTTGGACCTGCGCTTGGCGGGCACCTGGAAACGTATCGAAAGTCCGCAGCCGGACAGTGACGGTATTACCCCGGAGAAGGACGACTTTACCGCAACCCTGGGGCTTGCCCTGGAGATATAAGTGGTGAGGTGACGGTGCGCGACGCCGAATGCCTGGCGTCTTCTCCGTTCATTCAAAACCGCAAAGTAGAGAGTGTGATTGTCTGTGGCAGGCTGCCTGCAGCCAGGCTGGCTACAGGCATCCTTTGTACCGGTAAAATCAAAGCTGGCCCAGCACCGTGTCAGCGCTGCTTTTGTCCACGCCTTTGGCGTCCACACCGATGTATTCCACTACGCCATCGTTGGCGATCAGGGCGAAACGCTTGCTGCGCATCCCCATGCCGCCACCGGTGGCGTCCAGTTCCAGCCCCAGCGCCTTGGCAAACTCGGCATTGCCGTCTGCCAGCATGGTCAGGCGCTCGGCGTTCTGGTCTTTCTGCCAGGCATCCAGCACGAAAGCGTCGTTAACGGCCATGCAGGCAATGGCATCCACCTTGTCCAGCAGGGCGTCAGCATTGACCACGAAGCCGGGCATATGGGTGTTGGAGCAGCCGGGAGTGAAAGCGCCGGGCACGGCAAACAACACTACTTTGCGGCCTTTGAAAAAAATCGCCGGTGTTCAGGTCTTCGGGGCCGTTATCACCGTTGGTTTTCAGGGTGATGGAGGGAAGGGTATCGCCAACTGCAATGCTCATGATTCGCGTCCTTGGCTTGAGAGTGGACACTCACTGTAGCAAAGAGACACGGATAAAAAAGGTTCTTTACGGATTAGCGTGAATAACACGTTTCTCGCCACTTGCCTGGGTTATCCCGGCATCGCTTTTGAGAGGTGTTTTGAGGAACGGTCAGGCCATCATTGATGGCAATCATCGGGTAATGCATTTTGCACAGAGAGTATGGCGGCCAGGGTTTTCAGGTTTTGAATGCAAGCGTCCTTCGTTGGGCATCCGGTGTCCAGCGGCTGCCAAATCGGGATAATGAGACAAGCTCTGAAGCCGGATGAGCACTCAATTCCGCGATGAACCATAAAAAAGGATGTTTCCGTAGAGGTAGGCAAAGCACCGCCCACAGAGGCCTGCGAATGTGGCTTGTCCGCTGGCGTTGAATGCGAAACAGGTTCAGGGTACGAGTCTGTTGAATCAGGCAAAAGGAGAAACCTGTGGGACAAACAATAGTCATTACCGGAGCGAATCGCGGGATTGGCCTTGCCATGGTGCAGGCGTGGTGTGCCAGAGGGGATACCGTGCTGGCCACTTGCCGCGAACCCTCTGCTGCGCTGCTGGAAAGCGGCGCAACAGTGATTGATAGCGTGGATGTGAACACGGCGGACGGAGTGATGAACCTGCAGAATGCGCTGGGCGATCGCCGTGTGGATATGCTCTATAACAACGCCGGGATCATGAGCAGTGAAACGGTGGATGGCATGAACTTTGACTCGATCCGCGACCAGTTCGAGGTCAATACGCTGGGGCCGCTGCGGGTCACCATGGCTTTGCTGGGCAACCTGCATGCGGGTAGCAAGGTGGGGCTTATGACTTCACGCATGGGGTCCATTGCCGACAATACCTCCGGGGCCAGGTACGGCTACCGGGCCAGCAAGGCCGCCCTGAATGCGGTAGGCAAGTCGCTGGCGGTGGACTTGTCTGAGCGGGGGATTGCGGTGGCGATTCTGCACCCGGGCTGGGTACAGACCGACATGACCAGGCATAGCGGCAACCTGACGGTGGACGAAGCAGCAGCCGGGCTGATCGCACGGATGGATGCGTTGAACCTGGAAAACAGCGGTACCTTCTGGCACTCCGATGGCAGCGTACTGCCCTGGTGATGGGGTTACTTTCTCTGAATACAGAACAGGTTTTTCACCGAATGCTGATGGAGAGCAAACCATGACGCACGCCGTGCGCTTTCAACATCCACGCTACACCATTCGCCGCAAGTTCTTTCGCTTCTTCGGTGATGCGTTCCACCTTTATACGGATGATGGGGAGCTGGCGCTTTATTCCAACATGAAGCGCTTCCGCATCCGCGAAGACATCCGGCTTTACGCGGACGAAAGTCAGGACCAGGAGTTGCTGCGGATTTCCACCCGCAGTATTTTCGATTTCGCGGGCGCCTATGACGTGCATGATTCGCAAAGCGATGAGCATGTGGGTACGTTGCGGCGGTCGGGTTTCAAATCATCCTTCCTGCGCGATCACTGGACCTTTCTGGATAGTGGTGGTCAAGAGATCGGCACTCTTCAGGAAGACTCCATGCTTAAAGCGCTGGTGCGTCGTTATATCGAAGCGTTGGCTTTTTTTCTTTCCCCAGCACTACCACGCCACCGTGGGGGAGAGTCCTGTGGCGGAGTATCGCCAGCGGTTCAATCCCTTCATTCTGAAACTGGATGTGGATTTCAGTGCTGATCGTGAAGGCCGGCTGGACAAGCGCCTGGGGATTGCCGCCGGGGTGTTGTTGTCGGCTATCGAAGGCCGGCAGGAGTAACACGACAGGGTTCTGCTCGCACTTTGCCGAAGCCTCGGGGCTAAATGCCTGACGAAAAAATCCCGGACAGGAGCTGCCTGTCCGGGAAGGTTTGCTGTCGTCGGCTGGATCAGCGGCGGCGACGTAGCCCCCCCGCCGATCAGCAGGATCAGGAAGGGTAGCAGGGCGCCTATGCCGAAGGCGCCACCGCTGCTGCCGCCACCGCTATAGGATGGACGATTGCTGCTGTACATGGGCTGGGCATTGTCCACGCGGTTGCTGGTGGGTGCGCTGGCCTGACGTTGTGCCTTGGCCAGTGTTTCGATTTCCCGGCGTTTCGCGTTACGACGCTCGATCCCGTACTCCTCGAAGACTTCATCGCGCAGCACCACCATGGAGGTATAGTTGGTCACCAGGCCGTACTCCAGGCCCAGATCGGTGATGCCCTGCTGCAGGTCCTTCTCCTCGCCGAAGTAATTTATTTCCCGCTGCATGTGCTGAATGGTGGCATAGGCCCACAGTCGTTCCAGCTCGGGGTTTTCACCGCCCTGGGCGGGGAAGTTGAAACGGGTCTTGTATTGCTTGTCCTGGCCGGCCACGTTGGCACGAAGGGTAACTTTCGCCGGGCCGTCGCCCCAGTAATGACCGAGCAGCACGATCTGGCGACCGTGGTAGATGCTGCCGATGTGCTGCGGCTGCAGGTCGGCGGTACGCACCCCGTCGATATCGATCTCCACGTCATTCATGGCCTGGTGGGTGAGCTTGGCGGTGGCGTTGAGAATCTGCCCGGCGATGTCGTCGCTGTTGGAGACGCTGATGGCAAAGCCGTTGCTGGCATCGGTCATGGCGGTGAGCATGGGCCGGTTGGCACTGTTGCCCATGACGAAGGTGAACAGGCGCACGTCATGGTTTTCCAGCAAGTCGATAAAGTCTTTTTGTTGGGTTTTACCTACGTTAGCCACGCCATCGGTAACCAGCACGATGCCGGTGGGGCGGTCCGCGTCCAGGGGTTCAGGGCCAGGCTCAGGCCGCCGAACAGGTTGGTGCCACCACGGGGTTTGAGCTGCATGAGTTTTTCGGTGTAGCGGCGAATGCTGTCCGGCGTGGCGTCCACAAAACCGCTGGTGATTTCTTCGGCACGATCATCAAACAGCACGATTCTGAAGCGGTCGCCGCCGCGCAGTTTGCCCAGGGCCTGGCTGACGCCGTCGGCCAGGGTGGCCAGTTTGGCACTCATGGAGCCGGAGATATCCAGCACGAACACCCAGTCGCTACCGGTGGTGATCGGGGGCAGGTCGTCACCGGGGGTGATGCTGAGCATAAGGTGCCGCGATCCTTGCCCGGGGCCTTGTAGGCGACCAGGTCCACGCTGCCGGGCAGGTCCTGCTGGTGACGCCAGTAGACGACGATGTCCTGGTCCAGGGTGAACGCATTGGCCGGCTGGCCATTGGTGGCCGGGGGCGCGAAGTTGGCGCTTTCGCTGTTTGTTTCTTCTTCACTGCTGGCGGTTGCCGTGCGGTTGTCCAGTTTTACCTGCCATTGCTGCGGGCTCAATTGCTGGATCTGTGCCTGGGGATGCTTGGGCAGACGCAGGGCATCCACCGGGTAGCCGCTGCGCAGGTTCAGGGTAAAACTGAAGTGTTCTTCCACGCTGTCGTTGGCGGTCCAGAACGCCAGCTTCTTCTCGTCCACGCCGCCTTCTTCCAGCGGGTACACATAGCGGCCGATGCCGGTGTCGACAGAGACGGGCTGCATATAGACCAGCCGTACCCGGGTGTCCTGGCCGGCGCGAACCGGTTGCACCAGCACATCAAAGGCTTTGTAGCTGTCCTTTTCGGTGAGCCCGGCCTCGCGGCCGGCGGCTTTTTTCCTGTTGGTAGACCTGGCGGGCCTGCTGCTTTTCCAGCACTTCGCCGATTACCGGCTTGCCGTCGATCCATACGGTGAACTCGGCCACGGTGCCGCGCTCGGGGACCGGGAAGCGGTAGTAGGCTTCCAGGTCCTGATCATTGGGGTTGTGGAAGACCTGCTCCACTTCGGTAATGGCGTAGCCGTCTTCCACGTCCACGGTGACGTGCTGCTCGCGGATCTGTAGCGGCGGCAGGCTGCTATTGGCCGGCGTCATCAGCCCGGCGGCCAGGGCTGGTGTGGTCAGCGCGCTGCTCAGCAGCAAAGCCAGACCGGAAAAAAGGCGGGTCAATCTGTTCCTGAAACCCATGATGATTCTCCTTGTTATGGATCATGGGGTTCGTTGTACGCGTGGTTGTGTGTTTTGTTAAACGGTGTTCATTAACAAGACATGTCGCAAGGTGTTCAATAGGACTCTGATTTGGCAATTACCCGTTATGGGTCAGTTGCTTACGTGTGGTATCGATTAATGTAGCGAAATCCGGGCGGGCAATGACGGCCAGCACCAGAGTGTAGACACCGTTGAGCAATGCCAGCAGAACATCCGCCTGCATCAGGCTGAGGGCGATCACCCCCCATGGAAACCGCATCCAGCATGCCCAGCAGCATGAACATGCTGGCCTGCACTTTGGCAACCGCCTGATCGTCGGAAGGGTCGGCGGGGGTAACGGTCTGGGCCTGGCGGCCGGCGATGGCTGAGGGGGGATAGCAGCACATTACGCAGTGGTCGTGCTACCACCAGCATCAAACCCATAGCCCCCATGGCGCCCATGCGCAGGGTTTCCTGCGGCAGCAGATCAACGGAGGCAGTGTAGTTACCAAACCAGACCAGTCCGGCGATGGCGATCCCGATCAGCATGGGGGCGGAGAGCACCAGAAACCAGAACATATTAAGCCGCTGTACGGCGGAGGTGGACGCGGACATAAGTGATTCCTGTAATCGGTTACTGGCGCTTGAGCGGTTGAATAGAACGGTGTGGTTTAGTCCCTGAAATTATTGAATTGCAGCGGCGTTTCGATTTTTTGATTCCCGCAGCAATGTCATTACCGCTTGCAGGTCATCGCGTTTCTTGCCGTTCACCCGTACCTGATCACCCTGGATCGAGGCCTGCACCTTGATCTTGCTTTCCTTTATTTGCTTCACAATTTGCTTGGCAACGGGTTGATCGATGCCCTGGCGGAAGGTCAGGGTCAGTGAGAAGGTTTTGCCGCTGTGTTCAGGCTCTTCCGGTTTGTCGGCGCCGGCGGCGCTGATGTTTTGTTTCAGGCAGGCTTTGCCGAACAGTTCTTCCAGCTGGCGAACCTGAAAATCGGATTCGGTTTTCAGGGTAACGGCCAGGCCGTTCTGCTCGATGCTGGCCTCGACGCCGCGGAAATCGAACCGGGTGGAAAGCTCGCGGTTGGCGTTATCCACCGCGTGGCGAAGGGCGACTTCATCAATCTCGGAAACAATATCGAAAGACGGCATAAGGGGTCCTGTCGGCAGTAATGAGCGTGTCTTGATGGGCAATTATACAGAGGCAGACCGGTGACAGGGCAAGTCGGGGTGGTTGTTGTCAATGCGGGTGCGGTGGGCTATCCGATATACTGCGGTGCTCTGTTACGCTGCGGCCCGGTCCGCAGGACGAAAGATAACAACCATTTGAGGGTAGGGTATGCAGAACCAGTCCACAGGCGGGCCATCCCGTGTGCCATTGGGGCAGCGAATCGCCCAGGCTCTGCTGCGGCTCACCGGCTGGACAGCCGGCCCCTTCCCGGATATCGACCGTGCAGTGATTGCCGGCGGCCCGCATACCTCCAACTGGGATGGTGTGCTGGCGTTGGTGAGCCGCTCCGCGCTGCAGAAAGACGTCAACGTGATGATCAAAAGCAGCCTGTTCAAGGGGCCGTTGGGGGCGCTGTTGCACGCGTTGGGGGCCATGCCGATTGAACGGGGCAAGGCCGGGGTATGGTTGAACAAACTGTGGTGGCGTTTGCGGAGCGTGAGAAACTGCTGATCGCGGTGACCCCGGAAGGCACTCGCAGCAATGCAGACCAATGGAAACTGGGGTTCTATCACATTGCCCGCCAGGCCAACGTGCCGATTATCCTGGCGTTGGCGGACTACAAGGCAAAACCTTTTCGTTCCCCGTGGTGATTTATCCCGGCGATGATATGGAAGCGGATCTTCAGCAGATCTACTCGCACTTTGCGCGAGCGACGCCGCGCCATGCGGACAAGCTCTCTGCGCCAGTCTCTGCGGCAAAAGCGGCGCGTGAGGCTGACGCGCAATAACCGCATGCTGGGTCAAGACGTCTTTGGCGAGTGGGTGTCGGAACGTAAGAAGGGAGAAGTGGGCAGGCCTCGAACCGAGAGGCCTGCCGGGTGGTTTTAGAATGCCAGCACCATATCGGTGGTGAAGGCCCAGCCGTTACCGCCCAGCTGGAACGGCACGCTGCTGTACCCCACCGGTGAATCCTTCAGGTAGAGGCCCTGCACGTTGAAGCGGAACTCCTTGCGTTTGAACGGGAACCAGTTGAAGCCCACGCTCAGGTCGTGGGGCGTGCCGTACTCACCCTGGATCTCGGAATAGGCCACATAGGGTTGCAGGGTTTTCGGGATGGCCATCATCGACGCCTGTACCTGGTACCCCTTGTCGTCCAGCTCGTCCACCGGCAGTGGCCCGTTGGCATCGAACTTGTCCACCCAGCGATGGTAGAACTCGGCCTCCAGGAACCAGCCCCGGTATTTCAGGCCCGCATTGGCGGCGGCCATCTGGTAGGTGGCCTGGTCGATGGCGGTGCCGTTGTTGAACGGATCCGCCTGGAAAATCAGGGTGCCGTCGGACAGCCGAATCTGGGAATTTTCGAACGAGTTTGTACCGGGCTGCGCCTGGGCATCTTCACGGCTGTGGGTGAAGTGAATGCCGAAACGGGTGGCCAGCTGTTCGTGGAACTCGTAGTCCCCCAGGCCTTCGCCCGGGCCATATTCCCCGGTGGTGGGCATCCACCACAGGGCACCCGATGCGGTGTTGAGTCCGTCATCCAGCTGACTGCCGCTGACCCCCAGTTGGCTCAGGTTGTTACCGAGCATGGCGCGGTACATCAGCCCTTCGGCAATTTCACCTTCCGCCCAGATACCGGTGGTGTATGAGCCGCGGAAGAATTCATCCGCAATGGTGCGATGATCGTTCTTCAGCCAGTTCGGGAAGGTGTAGTTGGTGGAGCGCGTGGACGGCAAGGCACCGATACCGGCATAGAGTTTGAACGCCGGGTTGAAGTGGTACCCCAGGTTACCGGCCACGACCACCTGTGCCGGGTCGCCCTGGCTGGTGTTGGACGTCCACGTGTAGAAGAGGTAATGCAGCTTGGGATCAAAGATCCAGCCCCTGAAGCTGATGTTTACCTTCTGGAACTGGAAGTCATTACGCGGATCGACACTCGAGGTGCGCCCGAAATCATCGGTATAGCTGCGCTCGAAATCCTTTTGATTCAGATAGCGGGTGTAACTGAAAACCCCGAAGTTGACTTCACCCATGTCCGAGTTGAACAGGTTAAAGCCTTTGCCCGGCCGGTAGCCCAAACTGCTGCCAGGATTATCGGCAGGGCGCTGGGGGGCCGGTGTGCTTTCCCCGTACAGTTCGGTTTCCAGCTGCTGGATGCGCTGATCGAACTCCTGGCTCTGTTGCTCCAGGTTCTGGCGCAGGGAGCGCAGTTCCTGAAGCTGTTTTTCCACCGCCGGGTCGGTGGTTTCAGCTTGTACCGGATTGGCAAGCAAGGCCGCGCAGAGCGCTGCCGAAGAAGAGGTAATTTTTCGCATTCCCGAGTCCTTTATTATCCGCTTTTGCTGGTGTCATCTGCAGGGCAAACGTTGGGTGCGTTGTAATCCAGGTCCATTAGACGGAAGTAGTTGGCGCCCAGTGCGATATTATGGAATGCCTCGTCGTCCAAGGCTTTCAGGGCACGGCTGGTGACTTCCAGCTCCTTGCCATACTGGTCATCTGCCTTGTAGCCAGCCGCCACAAAGTCGGTGCCTGGCAGGATGCGGGTGGAGTATTCGTTAAAGAAGGGAATGTAGATATCACCCCACTGGTGATACTCGTTGTAAAGCACGTCCCAGGAGATATCCAGCATCAGGTTGGGGTACTTGTCGAGCAGCCCCTTGAGGATGGTGACATGCTGCACCGGGTTCATCTTGCCCAATTCCTTGGAGAGCCCCATGTGCGCCCACACGATCTTGTTATCCGGGTAGGTGGCGAGGATATGTTTCATCAAGGGCAAGTGTTCGGTGGGATTGGCATCGTTACCGAGGTCGGAGTGGAAGGTAACGGGAATGCCACGTTCCTGCAGCACCGCCATGAACGGCGCCCATTGATCGATGCTCTGCATGGTGGCCGGTTCGTGGTTGTTTTTCAGTAGCGCCTGTTTCACCACATTCAGCTCGCCGCTCCAGCTGAACATGCCCGGGTACTCCCGGTCATACAGTTCGATCAGCTCCACCACATTTTCCGGATGCGCCAGGTCCATGAAGGTCATGGACAGGGTGATGTGCAAATTGTCGTTGGGGTAGGCCACGGTTCCATGCCATTGACGAAATCGTTCTTGATGCTCGGCTCGGCAGTAACGCCGGGGCAGTCCAGGTAGTAGTTACAGCCGGAATCCAGCTCCAGTATCTGGCCGATGCCGAAATAATTCACAACGCGAACACCCTGGTCTTCCAGCATGGTGTGCAGCTTTTCCGGTGGAATGGCGGCGCCACCGAAGGGGCGAGGGTGAAAGTGGGCATCCACCAGCGGGGTGTAGGGTTCTTTTTCCCGGTCGTAGCAGGCTTGTTGTTCGCTGGGCTGTTGCAGGGATTCCAGCGTCCGCTCATTGGCTGTGCGGGTCTGGGTCGCGGTGGTGGCGCAACCGGTGATCAGCACGGCCACAGGAAGGGCGACAAGAGATTGACGGAAACGCGGTGACACAACGGCTGCTGAAAGCTTGCCGAGAATATCCCTATTCATGATGAACTCCCCTGATTTTTTTATCGGTACCGGATTCACTGGATCGGTCTTGTTCGATACTAGGAGAAAATGTACAGGCCTACCACCTGCGCTGCCACGTAATGCGAGTGGGTGTGACAGAGCCAACAGTCCCTGTTCCTGCCTGACGCTGGTGCGCTCATCGACAGTCTCTAGGTAGACGCTCGGTGCGAATCTGTAGATGGTCTGCTTTCTGTAAGGAAAACAATAAGTAAGGCCTTGTTTACTTTGTGCGGGTAAATGACCCCGGTTGGTTTTTTATGTCAGGTTTCGCGCACTTTTCTCATGGTGGGTGCGAAGAACCCGTGGAACACTCGTGGCCCTGAATAATGTATTCACACGGAGATTAGCCATGGGCGCGGTTCTGGATAACAGCAATGTGAATGAAGCACAGGGGTGGGCGGCCAGTGCCGTCGCCCGTCAACGTAACTACTTTGAATCCGGGGCGACCCGCAGTTATGCATTTCGGCTGCGTCAGCTGAAAAAGCTGAAAGAGGCCATTGTGCAGTATCAGGGTCAGATTCAGGACGCCCTGTATGCGGATATCGGGCGCCCGCCCTTCGAGGCCTACATTGAAATCAGCACGGCCATTGAAGATCTCAAGCACACCATCAAACACCTGAAAAACTGGATGAAACCCAAGCGTGTGGGCACCAGCATGTGGGCGCAACCGGGTCGCAGCCGTATTGAGTCTACCCCGCAGGGCGTCACCTTCTTGCTCGGCCCGTACAACTATCCGTTTCTGTTATTGGTACAGCCGCTGATCGGTTCCATTGCCGCCGGCAACACGGCTGTGCTGAAGCCCTCCTCCTTGAACCCACTGTGGCGGATGTGGTCGAGAAGATCATCAAGCAGTGCTACGGCGACGAATACGTGGCGGTGTTCAAGGGCAGTACCGAGGTGACCAATGAGCTGCTCGAAGAACGCTTCGACCATATCTTCTTCACGGGTAGCCCACGGGTGGGCCGTATTGTCATGGCTGCCGCTGCCAAGCACCTTACCAAGGTAACGCTGGAGC